>Ga0265295_1002766_pt1 | contig 26873 bp, 21 predicted proteins | sample Munlansysbiofilm_FD_192503 | JGI IMG/M metagenome (GOLD analysis project Ga0265295, IMG submission 192503) | Leachate microbial communities from a municipal landfill in Southern Ontario, Canada - Methane capture system biofilm | ecosystem: Engineered > Solid waste > Landfill > Unclassified ... | reverse complement strand
CGGAGAAGTTTTTATTTTTGTCGTCATGGAACAGATTGGCGACTTGTTTGCGGTCAGCTTTTGCCACCAGCGGTAACAGACCCAGCACAGGTAAGTTGAGCGTGTTTTCAATCTCATCGGTGCTTTTTGTAAGATACGGAAATAGATGCGACAATCATAACCATGTTATGGCGTCTTCATGCAGATAATAAAGAAATTATTGCAACGTATTTACAGGAATAAGCGCGATGAAACTGAAAAATAGTAGAAATAGTTGCGACGAACCTCGAATTACCCCGACGCAAGTCCGTAAAATTAAGCCAACAAGACGAAGTGTTTCAGGGCGCTATGCCTTTAGAAATTCAACAGCTATCGCTTTTGAATCGACACTTGAACGTGACTTCATTATGCGCTGTGAATTTCTACTGTCTGTGCTTGATGTTATCCCGCAGCCAGTAGAAGTCCCTTTTTTGGGGCGTAATGGACAGCAGTACACATACACACCAGACTTTTTGGTTTACTACAGGCTCGGTTCAAGATCGCACGTAGATTATCCTAAGCCTATGTTGGTGGAGGTTAAGCCAGAGGAGCAGTGGCGTTCAAATTGGCGTGACTGGCTTCCAAAGTGGAAAGCAGCATACCGATATGCGCTGGAGCAAGGGTGGCGATTTCGTATTTTTGATGAGGGCAGAATAAGAGATTGCGCTCTGAAAAACATACGATATTTAGAGCGCTATGGCCGCATGAAGTTTGATCAGCAAGATTCTGAACATGTAATGAACACAGTCTCACAAATGGGTGCTTGCACTGTAGATTATTTGTTATCGCGTCATTTTACAGGTATTTACCAAAGCCAAGGGCAGGCACATATCATGCATTTGATCGCAATTAGAAAGCTTGACTGTGATATTACGACTCCGCTTTCCAACACAACTGAGCTGTGGGTGCCAGATTATGACTCATGAGTATGAAACCTTTATGGCCAAGGAAGCATACAAGCCTCAAAGAGATCGAGTGAGTATCAATATTGGTTCTGTCGTGCAAAGGGATGATCGAGTCTTTCGGATCATTCAAGTACTGGATTTTGAATGCGTTATTGCAACTGACTTGAGTTCTGGGCGAACTGCTAATCTTCGGGTTGGTGAGTTAAGAAATCCTGATAGAAATATTGTAGAGCACGTAGAGCTGACTGATATAGCAGATGAAGATTGGTTGGTGGCGCAAAAACGATATGCGGCTATTAGCCCCCTTGCCGGAAAGTTAACAATTGGTAGGGATGATGCAGAGTTTCGAGCTGAAGAGGTGGGTGTTGATGTTTCAACGCTTTATCGTTGGCTAAAGAGATTTAATAGCACAGGTTCAGTTACTTCGTTGATACCTGGAAAGCGTGGCTGGAAGATTGGTAATCGTCGAACTTCTCCAGATGCTGAAAGTATTATAAGAGAAGTGATTGATGATTTTTATCTCACGCCCCAAAGGCCCTCACCAAAGCACGCAGTGATAGAAGTGATGCGAAAATGTCATGAGAGAGGAATTGACCCGCCATCGCATACAACTATCAGGGCGCGAATATCTGAAATCCCCGAGAGAGAAAGACTGCGTTCTCGTGGGTATAGAGAGCAGGCTATTAATCGCTTCACCCCCGCTCCCGGTAGCTTTCCGCATGCTGATTACCCTTTGGCGGTCATTCAGATAGACCATACTCCTGCGGATATTATTTTAGTTGACGATATCCATCGCCTACCGATTGGGCGTCCTTGGATTACACTGGCTATTGATGTTTGCACTCGAACGGTTACAGGTTTTTATCTTTCTTTTGACCCGCCCTCTGAAACTTCTGTCGCTATGTGCGTGGCCAGTTCTATTTTGCCAAAAGAAGAGTGGTTGATAACACATGATATAGATGTTCAATGGCCAGTATGGGGCGTACCCCGAACTATCCATGTTGATAACGGCGCAGATTTTCGCTCAGATGGCTTTCAAAAATCTTGCCTTGCTTATGGGATTAATCTTGAGTTTCGCCCAGTAAAACAGCCTCGGTATGGAGGCCATATTGAGCGACTTTTAGGAACGTTACTGCGTGAGATTCACGTGCTTCCAGGTACAACTTTTGCGTCTATAAAAGACAGAGATGGGTACGATTCTGATAAACAGGCTGCGATGACGCGAACTGAGTTCGAGGTCTGGCTTATGACGTTTATTTGCAAGGTGTATCACCAGCGAGTTCACTCTGGCATAGAAATGACCCCATTGAAAAAATGGGAATTAGGTATATTCGGTGATGGCATTGATATGGGAGTAGGTGTTCCGAGCCGTCCTACTGATGCCATGAGTGTGTTGCTTGATTTTTTGCCTTCATTTTACAGAACTGTTCAAACTTTCGGTGTGACAGTAGATGGTTTGACGTATTACGCCGAGGCGCTGCGCCCTTGGATTAATGCTAAGGATAAAAGTACTGGTCAAAAACAAAAGCTGGTTTTCAGGCGTGATCCTCGTGATGTTAGTGTGCTCTGGTTTTTTGATCCTGATTTAAAGCAATATTACAAAGTACCTTTCGCTGACCAGTCATTGCCCTCGATGAGTGTATGGGAGTTTATACAAGCAAAAGAGCGTCTGAAAAAACAAGGTTTCAAAAATGTTAATGAGCATGAAATCCTTCGAGCTATTACAGAGCTTAGAGATCAGGTTGAGCAAGCTAAACAAAAAAGTAGAAAAGCACGCCGTCAGGCACAAAGACGTTTAGAGCATGAAAAGCCTGTATCTAAGGTGCTTCCGTCAGTGACAGAAAGCGCTAAGCCAGCACCGTTAAAGCAGACAGAACAGGTTTACGACAATCTTTTAGTTGATGGTGATATTGATACTTTTGAGGATATGGCATGAGTGAGTTCAGTCATATACATCCTGACTTCCAGCACATTATGGCGCTTTCAGCTAAGGACAGATTGGTCTTTCTCGATGAGCCTAGATGGATTGGCTACGATAACGCTCGTTTAATAATGGATTCGCTTAATGCTCTAATGGATAAGCCAAAGCGCCCACGTATGCCTAGCTTGCTTATTGTTGGCGAATCAAACAATGGAAAAACAACAATTATTCGGCGCTTTTATGATTTATGCGGCAAAGCTTACGTCAACGATGATGCTGATGCGATAAAGCCTATAATTCTGGCCGAGGCTCCGCCCTCGGCAGATGAAAAAGGTTTGTACATTTCTCTGCTTGAAAGGTTCTTCGCCCCCTATCGAGCAACGGACTCTACGGCGAAACTTCGTTACCAAGTAATCCATCTTTTCCGCGCCTGCCAAGTTCGACTGCTAGTTATTGATGAGTTTCATTCATTGTTGACAGGCACAGCAACTAAGCAGCGCGAGGTAATGAATGCCATAAAGTTGTTATGCAATGAGCTTTGTATTCCAATCGTGGGAGTTGGCACTAGAGAAGCTGTGCGAGTGCTTCATAGTGATCCGCAACATGCGAGTCGATTTGACGTTGTGAGCCTTCCTTTGTGGGCATTAAACAAAGACTTCCAGAAGCTTCTGGCTTCGTTTGAAAAAGCGTTACCGCTAAAAAAAGCATCGAGACTTCATCAGCCAGAATTGGCATCTTTATTCCATGCCATTTCTGGTGGCAATCTTGGGGATCTACATCGGCTATTGGTTGAATGCTCCAAGGCGGCAATTGAGTCAGGTGAGGAGTGCATTACGCCTGAAATAGTTAAAAGTAAGTCTTGGGTTAGGCCCACACGTGGCATCCGAGAGATTGGTGCTTGATGGCTAGCTGGCCCATAAACGTAGCATTACAAGAGGATGAGTCTTTATCTTCTTGGCTATCTAGGGCTGCGCTTGAAAATGGTTGTGACCCTTTGGTATTGACGGGCAACGTATGGCCTAAGTGGCGGGTCTGGACGACTGACATAGATCGAGGGATGAGTGAGGAGCGTCTGTTAACTCTGGAAAAAGCATCTTGCATTAATGTGCAGAGTTTTGAAGCAGCTAGCCTTCGGCCTACGGGGTCGCTTATCACTTCGGGGCCGTTAGACCAACTGGCTGTCTGGCCTTGGGTGCTGGCATTAGGACAAAAAAATAGAAAGCGGTTGGGTGGACTACAGTTCTGCCCAGCTTGTCTTTCTGAGGACCGGAAACCCTACTACCGTTTGCGGTGGCGGTTAGCTTGGCATGTGGGCTGTCCAGTACACGATGTGCTACTACATGACCGTTGCTGTCACTGTGATGCACCAGTGCAGCCACACCGGCTGCTAGCGGAAGATAAGCACCTTGCTGTTTGCGCAGTCTGTAAGCATGACTTGAGGGCAGCAAGTCTTGTTGAGCACTATGCCGCCTCTTATGCGTTTCAGGAGATCGCAGACAGTGTGATTCGGGACGGCTTTGGATATTACGGCCAAGAGGAGCTTTCTTCTCAAGAGTGGTTCCGACTGTCACGATATTTTCTGCATGTTCTGCGCAGAGTGGCGTTGCGACCCAGCGATAACCTAGCGGTCATGGTTAAGAGAATGGGCGTGACTCCTACGTTGCCACCGATCACAGGGCTACCCCTTGAAATGCTGACTGTGGGTGAGCGGGCTCCACTGCTTGCAGGATGCTGGATGATAATCAATGCTGGTCCAGACAAGTTTTTGGAGTCCGCTGTACATGCTTCGGTTACCCAAGCCACTTTCGCGGGGGTATGCAGGTGGGTTCCTAAGACAATCTTGGAGGTGATTGCGTCATTGCCTAGCGGTGCCGTTCCAAGAAAAGAAGTGGATTGCGGGAATACAGATGCCTTATCTTCGCCACGCTCAAAGCAGGCTGTTATGCGAATGTATGCCCGCCTACAGCGCAAGATGGCTATGAGGTCCTGATGGGTATGGAAAGCAAGCTCGGTTGCGATGAGTGCGGAAGGCAAATGATCAGAGCGCATCGGCATTATCGTGGGCACCGATATTGCGCGACCTGTTACGCACGAGAGTTTAAGCCTCGGGCATGTTCTCGGTGCGGGTGCGTTGCCCGGCTCTTGAGGAGCGAGGAGACTGCTGTATGTCGTAAGTGTGACAGTGATCAGCCGTGTGTGCGCTGTGGAAAGACAGACTATGCAATAGGCAAGCTAACGGATTATGGGCCAGTTTGTAATGCTTGCAGCCCTTATTTTAGGAAGCCAGAGAACTGCGAATCATGCGGCACCCTTTCGCACAGGCTCGCTAGGTCAAGCCGACTTGGGCATGATCTACGGGTTTGCCCAAAGTGTATTATCGTTGATCACGCAACTTGTCGTGCGTGCCATCGTCATCGGCTGCTGAGGCCCGATGTTAACGGTCATCTGCTTTGTGAGAAGTGCCACCAGTTTGGTGAAATCCCCTGCGCGCAATGTCAGCAGCCCATGCCTGCAGGCTATGGTAGTCGATGTGAGCGCTGTTATTGGTCAGAGTTGTTGGGAAAACGGCTGCGGATGGGTTGTACCGCTTTCTCAACTCAGATCATGGCGGACCATTTTACTGTGTTTGGCCAGTGGCTGTTGGCTCATGCGGGGGAAGCAAAGGCGGCTCAGACCATCCACCGCTACTTGAAGTTTTTTTGTGATATCGAGAAACAGTGGGCTGATATTCCTGACTATAGAGCACTGCTAGGCCTATTTGGAACTGCCAAGCTCCGGCGTGTTTTATTACCTATGCGCTGGATGGCGGGATCAGGACTTGTTGTCATAGATGAGGTTGCAAAAACCGAGGATTCGGAGCGCCGAAGGATTGCTGTTATACAGGAACGCTTTGTGCCCGGTTCAACTCAGCGAGTGTTACTGGATGGCTATCTGGAAATGATGTACGGCCGTCTGAAGGATGAGAAGACCACACTGAAATCAATCAGACTAGCTCTGACGCCAGCGGCTACCCTATTAGGTGTAACCGCAGAGAACTTTCAAAATGGGCTACCAAATCAAAAGAGCCTTGATATCTATCTATCCAAAAAACCTGGCCAAAGAGCAGCGATTTCGGGATTTGTGGGGTATCTTCGAGAGGCACATGACGTTGATATTGAGCTGTCGAGCGCAAGCAGTTCCGAAGCAAAGCGACGGCGGCGAAAAAGCCTGGAGGCAGAGTTGTTGACGCTAATGGGGTATGGCGATGACAGTGAGCCTGGCAGGGTGCAATGGGTCTCCGTTGCGATGGCATACTTCCACGGCGTGAACATAAATTCGGCCAAGAAGGCTTTAAAAGCGGGCCTGGTGCAGACCGGTGATGGCTTCTCCGTCACTTGGGAAAATCGGGCGTATTGGCTACCATCTCCACCATGGCTAGGATAAAAGTTTGTTGCAGTCTAGACAGTGTTGGAGCGCGCTACTGCGTGCTAAAATGACTGGAAAAATATAGTGAAGTCTTAGCTGCTTATTTGATGGAGTGAGTTTTCTAAAAAGCGATTTTATCCAGCTATCTGCGGTGACCGTTTCAGATATCTTTGCTGGCTTTATGGCAACAAGCAAGCCTAAATTAAGGTGCTTACGTTCCAAAATATCGATATGAATAGTTTGGTGAATAATTTGATGTTGGTTTTGTAGTGGTGTATCCTGCTTAAAAACAAGCAAGGTGTCCGTATGGCAGCTATTTCTAATGACGATCTAGAATCTTTGATAAGCCCTTATAGCTCGCTGATCAGCGAAGCTGTCTTAGAGGCGTGGGCAGGGTACTTGAAAACCCCGAAGCGGCACTTGTACTGTGCTCGAACACGAGCAAATGTAGTATGGGACTTGGTCACCGCAGCTCTTGAGGCTGCTTTAGACCCACTGCCGAAAATGCATGTAAGTAGGTCAAATAACTCTTGCTTGTTTATGATAGGGCAAGTTATGGCCTTTCGTTTTAAGAAAGCTGATGCAAGTGGAATGAGTAGTAATTATCCTACACAGATGGCAGTCGCATTCCATGATCCAGAGCAGCTAATTCTAGGCATTCCAGAAGCAGCAAGGACTGAGTTGGTTTATGTGCTCAATAAGCTTGAAACTGAAATTAATGAAATTAAATTTATCAGGCGTAATGGTGATGTAATGATTTGGGATCATGTTATATATAACAGCAGCATGGTCGAAGTAGTTAAACCAGAGTCAACCGAAAATGAGCAAGATAAAAGCGTTGCTAGAAGGAAATTGGCATCGGTTAAAGTATCGCCTCAAGAAATACCTAGCACAGTCTTAGATAAAGATTTCATTAGTAATGAATAAGCAATTCAATTCAGAACTACTTCAGCTTGCGCGCCAGTTTAGAGGGCTAAGCCAGAGTGGCTTGGCCAAGTTATCTGGCGTTACGCAAGGATATCTGTCCAAACTTGAGAATGCACTGACAGAACCCTCTTCTGACGCACTAGAGAAGCTTTCTGATGCTTTAAACTTTCCTGTTTCATATTTTTATGGCTCAGAAAGGGTTTATGGTCTGCCTATAAGTGTCCATGCTTACAGAAAAAAAGCGAGAACAACGCAGGGCACCCTTGAGTATATTCAGTCTGAAATGAATCTGAGAGTTATTCATTATAGGCGCTTGTTAAAATCCATCGATATTGAAAGTGAATTTGAAGTACCGTATTTCGATATTGAGGAATATGCTGGTGATGCCGAGAAGGTAGCTGCACTTGTTAGAAGAACATGGATGATTCCTAATGGCCCTATACGCGATCTTGTCGAAATAATAGAAAGAGCAGGTGTGCTTATTTTTTTATGCGACTTCCCAGGTAATAGTGTGGATGGCGTTACGATGGCTGTAAAAGGCATTCCGGCGTGCATCTTTTTAAACAAAAATCAGCCAGCAGATAGAATGCGTTTTTCTTTGGCGCATGAGCTGGGACACTTAGTGATGCATAGGCAGCCTAGTGCGAGCATGGAAGACGAGGCAAATGAGTTTGCTGCTGCCTTTTTAATGCCACAGCAAGATATATTTTATGCGCTTAAAAATACTTCAATTCAAGCTCTTGCTGCTTTAAAGCCTATTTGGAGGGTCTCAATGGCAGCACTTCTATATCGCGCCTCGAAAATAGGCGCTATACAGAAACCTCAAGCGGATTATATGTGGCGTCAGCTAAGTCGTTTGGGCTACAGGCTGCAGGAGCCTGCTGAGCTGGAATTTGAGCGTGAGGTACCGATGCTGACAAAAGATATAATAGAGCTGCATATTAACGATTTAAATTACAGCGTAAGTCAGATTCAAGAGGTTCTTGGTTTGTCGGAAAGTGACTTAACCAAGCTTTACCAGATATCTAGCAAACCACATCTGCGCTTAGTTAAGTAATTTATAATCAGATGAAGAGTATGGTTTTGATCGCTTCTTTAGAAGGAAATCAAATAACTATACGTAAAATTTGGTGGGCTGTAAGCGCCGGATTAGCCTAGCTTGAATCTGACGGTATAGTGTCCGCTTATTGCTTAGTGGACACTATCTTGACGGCTCAACAGCCAAGCCCATATTAAATTGTTATCATTTAAAATTATATTTTATCTGAATATGGCAAGCTCTTTATATAACTCTCCATGAATTCCCAGTCTGGTAATCGTTGTTTTGTGGCAGGTAACTTTATAATTGATTCTTTCATTTTCTCTAAAGTCCATTTTCTGCCATATCCAAATCTATATTTATTGGCTTTTATTACTGTGCAAATAAAAAGAGCTATATATTTTGTTAATATTAATTCTGTGCTTTTTAATCTTAAAATATTAACGTCGTCTGAGGCCCAGAATTCTTCTTTTTGATAAAAAGCTTCTCCAACAGAGCCATTATAATTAACAGTTATACAGTTACCTTTATGAGTAGGTTTGCCATCAATTTTTTGACGTATGCCGTTATTTTCAGATATAGCTCCAATGTAATTCAATTTGCCTAAGGACATATCTTCTTTAGTTAGGCGCTTTCCTTTAGAAAAATTGAAAATATCCATTAATCTAAAATCTAACCAGTTATAAGTATCTGTTTCCGGAGAGCTTTTAACATTGGTTACGATTAATTTATAATATTCGGATAAGTCAAAAGAATGAACCCAGTCAGGTATTTTTGTTGGTAGCTCTATTTCACCTAGAGTCCTATTTGCTTGTCTCCCGTAGCTATATTTATATTTATTTAAACCAATTAAATAGGCGTAAAATAATTTTACTTGAATAGTCATATTCGATATAGGTTCTAATATATATAAGTCACGACCACTGTAATATGGTTCTTCTTGAACGAATGTAGATAATACAGAGCCTCCACCAGCACAGCTTAAAGTACCTGCTGGATTAGGCTTTACTCCATCTATGAGTGCGACTCTCGCAACAACACCATTATTTCTTGAGGTTCTGGCTACAAAATTAACTCCAGGCTCATCTTTGGATACAATGTTTAATTTGTCAAGTTCTAGGTTAACACCATATTTTATTTTGAAAATATCCCTAACTTTCATGAGAAATACCTTCTTTAACTAAATGTGAAAAATAGTCTCGAACTGTAGCTTCAAAGTCTGACTTATTTAATGTTGTATAATCTGTGCTCATATACGCTTCAGCTAGCCACTCATCAGAGTGTTTGACTTCTTTTTTTGCTGAGAGTCCAGGCTTTTCTTCTGAGTTTTTATAAAGCCTCATCCAGCTAGATTTAACACCTTCCCAAAAACCGAATGCGTCTATTCGACCTAGTTTTTTACGTTTAACAAATCCATCGTCTTTGCAGTATCCAAAGAATGTCTGTACGGATGAGTCGTGTGGTTTGTGTGCTTCCCAGACCATTACGCATACGTTAGTTGCAGTGGGATAGAATATATCATCAGGCATTGAGAAAACTGCTTTAAGAGTATGCTTATCAAAAAGACGTTTGCGTACATCTTTAAATCTCGTGCCGATAGCGCATGACATAGGAACAACTACGGCCGCCTTTGAACCCCTAACTAATAGTTTCAATAATTGCTCTACGAACTCAAGCTCAACAATATCTTTTTGAGAGTACGGAGGGTTTAGCAGGCCAGCAGTTAAACCAATATTTTCTTCTGTTATTTTGCCATCATGATTAATTTGTTTTTTTACTGATGATTGCATTGCTTTTATCGTACTGGAATTAAAACAGTCACCGTGAATAATGTTAGACTTTCCATCCTTACGGATAATCATATTAGCAATTGCTAGAACATAAAGATCAGGATCTAATTCTATTCCATGAAGTTGATGTTTACGTATATTTTCATATTTCAGAGGATCAGATGTTTTTTTAAACATTTGATTCATTGCTGACACTAAGAAGGAACCGCTACCACAGCAAATATCAGCTACGTAACTGTTTTCATCAATTTCAGCGAGCTCGCACATGAACTCTGTCAAGTGTTGAGGAGTCAGGACAATGCCTAGGCCACTACCATCCCCACCACTATATTTTACAAATTCATGATAAAAAATACCTAAAGCATCTAAAGAAGAGTCAGCATTATTCATCATAGGCTTTATCTTCATTTCAAGCTGTTCTATGTACCATGTAATAGAGTTGTCTGTGCCTACTGGTATGCTTTTAAGTTTTTCATTTTGACTTATCGACTTAAAAGATGACTTTATGTTTTCTTTCTTTTGCTTTGTTATATCACTTACATCTAAAACATTATCAATAGCATTGCTTAGTGCTGCCATTACAAAGTTAAAACTTGAAAGGTTAATATAGTCTTTAGCAAAGTCTTTGTCTTCTAACGCTATTAATATTCCAGCAATGAAAATAGGTTTTTGGCGTTCTGTAACTTTAATTGTTCTTAATTTATTATGAAAATCAATAGCAGTTTCTCTTATTTCATCTAAAGAGTAACTTTTTGAGATCTTCTCACCAATAATTGCATTTAAATAGTTCTCAGGGGTTAAGAATATGTTATGTAGCTTCTTTTGACGAAGAGGAGTGTCTTGCCCTTTAGGCCAGTAATACACATCTACTGATGACTTGCTTTTTTCTGTGCCGCTAACACCAATAGCAATAATATTATACTCATGTTTTAGGAACTTTGAGTAATAAAGAGATCCATCTACAGCATAACTGTTTGGTTTATTTAATTTTTCTGATTGATGGTTTCTTACTGTTTTTTTACACTCTATAACAATTAGTGTGGACGGGTCATTTTTTAGCGTAATTATGTACTCTGGTTTTGCTCTTCCCGTACCGCCTTTAGCGTAGTCATTTAAATCGCAATCTTTAGGTTTTCCACCTGCTTTTTTTAAGGCATCTTTGATTTTCGTTATATCTATTACATTGCCTTGAGGGTAAACATAACCGAAATCGTTTTCCCCTAAATAGAAAGACATTTCTGACATTGTTAGCTGTTCTGTATAACTTTCTACTTTAGACATCACTGTGACCCTTTCTATTAAAAGATTTACCCCTTGGGTTAGCTTTTTTTAATTCTAAAAATAATAAATCATCTCTGAAAGCAATATGCTTATCAGCTAATAGGCCCATTAATAAAATCAAGGCTGCCATATGGTTTGGCACATTATCTCTTTTAGACATATTTGATATGGTTTTTTCATGCACACCAATCAATTCTGCAAACTCTCTGTTTGCCAGACCTGCTTTCCCCATATGTCTTTTAAATTCCGCATAATTCATGAGGTGTACTTTATCATAAATAGCTGAAAATACATATTTTTCTAGATGTTTTTTTAAAATTAATATGTGTGTAAAGGAAATTAATTAATTTTCTTTTAGCGTGTGCTTATGAGTACTATTTGGTTGATGTTATATCGTATCTTTATATTCGAAATTCTAAACTAACATCTGAAGGTTGCATTGCTAGCTGGAGAGTCGGACATGCGTTTCCATGTTTAATGAGATTTAGCTATGGGAAATAGATTGTTGCGTTACCAGCTTGTATGTTGAGAGTTTAAAACTGTACTAAATTTCCTAGGCATTGACTGAGTATGTGCTGAGTTCTTTCTCCAGGGGAGATAAAGCTTGTGCTCTTCCAGTGCAAGCTGTACGCGTAACAATAATCCTGCGTAATCAGCACTTTTTGATGCCGTAGCTTGCGGTGTAGGCTGTGATGCGGATCTCGGGACTATATCAAATCATCATAAAACTCGGGCCGAAGATATTGAGCCTAAAGAGCGGATTGAGTAGTTTGCCGATGTAAGAGTCGACTCATTAAGAGAAAGGCGCAGCCATGCTTGTATTATAGTGTAAGATTCAACATAGTGTGTCTTGTCTTTTGTTGTAAGATGCTTTGGGTGGCGACAGGCCTAAATTAGCGTTTCTGAGTGAGGGGTCATTACATGTCCAGTGAGCAAGCCTATCGATACGATGTACTTCGAGCTCTCCTCCTATGGGAGGGACGATTGAATAACGCTCGTTTGAGGGAGGTGCTGGACATAGGAATAACCCGGGCAAGCCAGCTTATCCGGGCGTTCCGCGAAGATCACCCCGCTTGGATGGAGTGGAACACAGTTACACGTAGCTATCACGCCACAGCGGCAGCTTATCGAAGCAGCTTTGACGCATCGCTAATGCTGGCCAAGTACCTATCCTTGGTGGAGCTACCGCATGCGATTAGTGGCCCACCCAAGAGACTGGGGCTCTGGAATGCGTTTCCGGACATGTCTGTTCCCGAGCCTCAGACGTTCGCGTTGCTATCCGAAGCCATCGAAACTTCGCGTCGGATACAAATGAGTTACCGCTCCATGGGAAACCCTAAACCCCATAAGAGAGAGATTTCACCACACAGTTTAGTGCGCGCTGGTCGGCGCTGGCATGTGCGCGGATTTTGTGCGGACAAGCAGGAGTTCCGTGATTACGTACTGGGACGTATCGAGAATCTCAAAATTCTTGAAAAGGAAAGCGAGCGTAAAAGTGTAGATGATAATGCATGGAACACTGTTCTGGATGTTCGGCTAATAGCTCACCCTGCTCTGAGCCTCGATCAGCAAGAGGTGGTCTGTCTCGAGTATTTTTCAAACACATCCGCTCGGGTTGATCGCTGCCGAGCAGCATTACTGAGTTATTTTATCCAAGACTTGAGAGCTGCGACTGATGTTAAGCGACAGCTGCCGCCGGAGTACCAGTTGGCGGTTGAAAATATGGAGGAACTGCGACAGTGGATGTTCGATCGCTAGCCGGAGAAAGCGGTAACCTTCTTGTACGGGTTCCCGATCGATTGTTCAGCCCACTGGCATCAGCTAACCGGCATGGGTTTTGGTCCCTTCTCTCTAATTTACATCGCCGCCGCTTTGGGCCTGATGCTCCGTTGCCTCCAAGTTATGGCTTTGTGCAGCGCGATATTGTGCAGGATATCTTGGACCACATCGAGTTTGCCCCAGTCTGGCAACCAGAGGATGGTGAAGAACCGGGCACGCCTCTAAATGCTCGAGCTTTGGGCTATTTTCACCGTCTTGTGGAATCAGGGTGGTTGCGGACTGAAAGATATGGTTTGGCACACACTGTCTCGATGTCTCCCGCCGTTAGCCAACTGCTCAGTTTGTTGATCAACTTCGCAGACACTGGTCCGGTTTTTGTTTCAGGTAAAATTCGCTCAATCGATGCGGCTATTAGTAGTGTTCTGAAAGGCGAAGCGGGTGCGGATCTGTTCAGGGAAGCTGCTGAGCAATGCCGAAATCTATTGGTGCATATCCGTAACACCGGTACCAGCGTGCGAGACTTGATGTCCTCAATAGCCACTCAGGAAACTACCGCTGAATATGTGCGCAAGTTTTTTCGTGAGTATGTCGAACAAGTTTTTATTGGGGACTACAAGGAGCTTCGCACCCAAGAGCATCCTCTTTCACGACGCCCACAGATTCTGGCAGCGGTAGAGGAACTCAGCGAGCGACCAGAACATCGAGATAGATTGATAGAATGGTATGTGACACGTTGGGCTCATGGGGATCAAACTAAGGGTGAAACTGCTTTTGAGCGAGACTTATCTCGACTCAATGAGCTTACTCGCATTGAGGAGTATCTTGAGCGCCTTGATGATGAGATTCGTAGCGCCAACAAGCGAGCATTGGTAGTCCTCCAGTATCGCCTTCGCTCCATTCGTCCTATTGATGATCTCTTGCGTGCAGCTATTGATGGATTGGTCGCTGGTGGGCCAGAAAACATGCTTGATGACTATTGTGAAAAGCAGCCTGGGTTGTTTGCGCCAGGTGCGTTGATGGCTGGTAGCCGTCTGGCTCAGCCACAAAAAGAAAGGCCGCGACAACCGCCTTCTGCTTTGCGTCAAACAGTCCTTTCAGACCACGCTCGCGCAGTCGGTAACTTGGTGCGTCGTGCCCAGGAGCGTCGACGTGTCACTCCGGCAAAACTACGAGCTTATGCCGCTAAAGCTCTCGCAGATCAAACCCAGCTTGATACTTGCTCATGTATTTCCCCAAAATACGGTCTGAATTTATCAGGTTTGCAAGAAGTGTTTGTTACAAAAGCTGTAAGCGTAACGAGTTTTTAATGCTCGCTCATCGCTAGCTGACCATGTCCTAAAATGATTCCGAATATCGCTGTATGAGATAGCTGGAATCATTGACTATTTGCATGTAGTAAGCTGAAAAAAAGCGTAAGATATCTGCATAAGGTGCAAGAATATTTATAAAATAGGTGAAGCTAACCCTGAGAGCTTTGTAAGCGTCCGGCCATCACACCTTGCTAACGATCACCGGTTCCCAATTGTGCGGTAACAGCTCATCAATCGCATGGTTCTTCTGTGTGGGCAGACGGGTCAGAACATCCTTCAAATAAGCATACGGATCATGCCCGTTGAGTTTAGCTGATTGGATCAGAGTCATCACCGCAGCAGCGCGCTGCCCACTTCTCAGTGAGCCGGCGAACAGCCAATTGGAGCGACCCAGCGCCCATGGACGGATCTGGTTTTCTACCCAATTATTATCGATGGGCACAGCTCCATCATCCAGATAACGCGTCAGCGCTGTCCAGCGTTTGAGGCTGTAATCCAATGCTCTGGCCGTGCCGGAGCCATCCGGTACTTTCTGGCGGTGAGCCAACATCCATTGATGCAGCGCATCAGCAATCGGCCGAGATTTTTCATGCCTGATGGCGTGTCGTTTATCGGGCGGCAGATCTTTTGCCTCCCGCTCGACCCTATATAGCTGACCGATATATTCGAGGGCTTGTGCAGCAAGGGTACTTTGATTCGCTTCGTGCAGATCGTAGAACTTGCGCCGTGCATGAGCCATGCAGCCGATTTCAGTGATGCCGTTACCAAAACCAGCCTTGTAGCCTGAATAATCATCACAGACTAACTTGCCTTGCCAGCCGCCCAGAAAATTTCGTGCATGCTCACCCGCGCGAGTCGGTGCGAAGTTGTAAACAACCGCTTTCAGATCCGAGAATGGCGTCGTGCAATAGGCCCAGACGTAGGCTTTGTGCGTCTTTTTCTTGCCTGGAGCCAGCATGTTGACTGGCGTTTCATCAGCGTGCAAAACGTTGTGCTCTAACAAGGTGCTTCTTAGAGCATCAACCAAGGGCTGCAGATGCAAACCACAGGCTCCAACCCACTCGGCTAAAGTTGAGCGTGGAATAGCGAAGCCAGAACGAGCAAAGATGCGTTCTTGACGGTACAGAGGCAAGTGGTCTGAGTACTTGGCAACCAGCACTTGAGCCAGTAAACCTGCAGTTGGAATGCCCTTGTCGATGACTTGAGCTGGTACTGGTGCTTGAATTAGAGTTTCGCACTGCGTGCAGGCCCATTTACCGCGAATATGGCGTTCTACGGTGAACTCGCCTGGCACGTAATCCAGCTTTTCACTGACATCTTCGCCAACACGCTTGAGCTGACAGCCGCAGCTGCACTGAGTGTTTTCAGGTTCATGATGAATCAGCGTACGTGGCAATTCTGCAGGCAGAGGAGCACGCTTGGGTTGTTTTTTAGCTTGCGCTGGAGCGTCTACAACAGAGAGCTGAGCCAGTTCTATTTCAATGGCGGCAAGGTCACCCTCAACGAGTTCATCCAATAGGCTGGCTTGAAGAGCATTCATCTGCTCACTGCGCTGAGCGTACTTATGACGTTTCAGAGTCGCCAGTTCATGGCTCAGCTTTTCGATGACCGCATCGCGATGTACGATCACTCGATCTTTTTGGCTTAATAATTTTTCCTTAGCGGCCAGCGACGCCATCAACTCCGTGGTTAAGATTCGGAGTTGGTCGGCAGAGAGCTGGGTAAGATCGAGAGGTTTTGACATACCAAGCAGTATGCCAAAACATAATTGTTGTGACGATTCGCCATGTTGATGATGGTCTGAGATGTCAGTTTATGGTTACAGAACTGAGATAACGCTAGCCGCACCCAGGCGCTGCCAAGGCAGCCCTTGCACCAGAGCAGCCAGCTGCTCATCCTCCAACTGCAGTTGCTTGCCGCGCCACGTTTCACCCCAGTGAAACTTGCCTTTATTCAGTCGTCGAGCACAGAGCCAAATACCTAAGCCATCATGTATCAACACTTTCATTCGGTTACCCCGCTTGTTGGCAAACAGATAAGCGCAATGAGGTCTGGCTGAGCCAAACACCTGAACGACACGCGCCAATGCCGTATCTGGCCCAGCTCGCATATCCAGTGGCTCTGTTGCCAGCCAGACTTCGTTGATACGGATCATTGCAGCAACGTGCGCAGAAATAGTGCGCACTGATGGGCCTGCTCCGCAGGCCACTCGACTACAACAGATCCACTCGCTTGGGGAATTTCAATGCGTATGCAGTTGCTGTTTTTCACTGCTGGAGCAACTGCCGCTGGCAAATTAATCGGCACAAACGCTGGCGGTAGCTGTTGACCTGCCTGCTTTGACTCAGTAATCCAGCGCCGTAGTAAGTTGGCGTTGAGATCATTATCCAAAGCAATGCGTGCAACAGATGCTTCAGGCTTTTGGCTTTCAGCCACCAACTGGGCTTTGAATTCAGGGGAATATTGACGACGCTTACGATAAGGTCGAGTTACTCTTACGGTGCTCATAGATAATGTCCACTAAGGAATAAGTGGACACTATCTTGACGGCTACGCCGCCAGGCTCAAGATGGGTTTACCGGACGCTTACAGAGCTTTCGGCTATTTTTAATGCGCTCATATATTTCCTCGCGATGCACCTCAACATCCTTGGGTGCATCTATTCCAATGCGCACCTGATTGCCTTTTACGCCTAATACGGTCACTGTCACTTTGTCACCGATCCGCAAGTTTTCACCGATGCTGCGCGTTAAAATTAGCATGTATAAATCCTTTTGATTAGTAACTGTTTTTTAAAGCTCTAAAACTCATGGTAGGACCTTTTGCTCATAAGGCAAATTTAAAAGTGTCTGTAACTGATAAAATTAGAGTAGATATCACAAGCAAAGAAATTTTTCTAATGTATGTTTTGAGAAGCTAGTGGCATCCCTGTTTTTGATGTTTTAGCGGCCTATAGTCGAACTGGTATGCTCTTTTGTTTAACGCCTCAGATCATCTGAAATTTCTGTTTTCTGTGCTCCAGAAAAATTAATTCTATACCGGCTTGGATCGTTGGGCCTAAGAGAGTAAGTAAAAGCTTGCCTTTTGGACTACGGACATTGGTTTGATCCATTGCGCTAGCATAATTCAATACGAAAAAATAGTTATCTATAGCGTAAGAATAATGCAGGAGAATAAGTGTAAACGTTAGCTTTAATCGGCCAGAATAGTTAAGGTTATATTATGTTTTTGCTCATGAAACACTTCTGTTTTATATGGACTGATAGCACCAAGAGACTTAGTGTTACGGTTTGCCGAGTCTTCGCAGTTCAGACTAATTATTAGCAGTATAATTCATTTACGGAGTTCGACAGTTTATGTGTTCAAAAATGATAAAAGATCCAATCCATGGATTTATTGAATTCGAGGGAGAGAGTGAGCTCGAACTGAAGAACATACTGTCTGATCCACTTTTCCAGCGGCTGCGAAGAGTTAAGCAGCTCGGCTTCTCGGATTATGTCTTTCCATCGGCTACGCATTCTCGTTTTGCTCATTCGCTAGGAGTTTATTCTGTCGCTAAGAAGATGCTGTCAATTGTTGAACCTGAATCTCAGCATGGTAATTGGTCACTGGAGGGTAAGGCATGTCTTGCGGCAGCGTTGCTTCACGATGTGGGCCATGGCATGTTCAGTCATGCTTTTGAAAAAGCAATGGAGTTTTATTTTAAGCGGAACCCAGACCCAAATGGAGAGCGGACGGCGCTAAGAGATGCTGTTAATCATGAAAAAGTCAGTCATAAGATCATTACTCAGTCGTCGATAACTAAGCTGTTATCTCAGTTGGGAGGGAAAGAGTTTCCAAGTCTTGTTGCGGCGATGATAAACAAAAGCAGAGAAGGATGTATTTACACTTCGATTGTCTCTGGACAGCTCGACGCTGATCGTCTTGACTACGCTAAGCGTGATCCCTATTTTGCGGGGGTTTCATCAGGCGGTATTGATTTAGATTGGTTGATTCGAAACCTAAAGAAAGGGGAAAATGAGAGCGGTGGTGAATATCTATATGTTGATAGCAAAGCTTATGTATCGCTTGAGCAGTTTACGGTTACGCTATTCCAGCTTTATCCTACCCTCTATTTGCACAAACGAACCCGCGGCCTTGAGTATATGTTCGCTTTGTTAATGAGCCGAGTTTTTGAGCTCATTGAACAACGTAATGAAGCCGCGGCTGGATTAGACTCTAAACATCCGTTTGTTAGATTTTTTTATAATCCTGACAATATCGAAAACTTTATGTTGCTTGACGATACTCTGTTCTGGGGAGCTCTATATCTTTTTAAGGAGGCCCCTGATATCTCAATCAGTACTATTGCTCGCCGCATTGCTGAGCGGGACATTTACTCCATGATAGATATCTGGAAAGTAGTTGAGGAAGCCGCAGCATCAAATGACTTTGTTCGAGGGTTAACCGCCTTTGAGCGATTAGAAAAATTGCACACAGTATGCAGTTTCGTTGCACAAGAGATAGCCGAAGATAAAGATGTTTGGTTAGGTGGATGTTATTACGACACATATGATCGTCCGATTTATAAGCCGTTATGTAAAGCAGGCGGGGACCCACAGCAGATCAACGTTAAGGTAGGCGGAAAAATCGTAGATATTGCTTCTATCTCGTCTATTGTTGCTAGTGCAGCTAGCTTTAACATACATCGCATTTACTATGACGATCAGGTAGCGGGGCAAGAAGATAAACTCCGGAGTGCAATTCGAAGCTCTGTGGAGCGCCAACTCAAAGAGCTAGTAAAATAAATTTTGAAAAATGCTAGCTGAAAATAAGTTGATATGTTCGTTACCGCTCTTGATTGAGCGGTAATGATCTCTAGTCGACAAGTGTTGGGGAAAGTGGCGCGTCACGATGTGATTCGAGCGGGCATACACTTTTAGACGCTTCTAAGAATTACTAGGTAAGCGTTCAGTAAGCTCATCTTAAGCATGACGACTTTGATGTCAGACTCTGTACTCACTGACCGAGTTAAGCTTGGTACGGTAAGCAATTGCGGTTGGCTGATGACTAGTTGTCAGGTCTGGTTCCAGAATCATCTTAGTGATCTGATATCTCTGTTTGAATTCTAGTAAAACAAGGTGGATTACCAGCCTGAGAATTTTGTCCCTAGTTATAGAGATTTGAACACGCTTAGGTCAGAACATGGAAAACTGATCGAGAAGGCGGAGGTTTGTTGTGTACCGTTGGCCCTCGGCGATATCATCGGCTGGATCTTGCTGTAGCTCGATCTTCACCTTGACGCGCTGCAGCAGGAAGCTGCTGCGGTATTTTTCGTTCAAGCCGGTCGCGCCAACGACGGACTCGTTCACGAGATCAAGAGCTTCCTCTAGCTTGCCCAGTTCGAGTTTCACCTGCGACAGATTATGAGCCAACCAGATTCGGCTGCTCGTATCTTCTATCGCCTCGAGGATAGTCTCTGCCTCTACGTAGCGACCGAGCTTATAAAGCGACTCACCCCATTTACGCTTTTGATAAGGATCCGGCGCTTTCAGCGTCTCGAAAGCTTCTAGGGCACGATTCAGGTAAGAGGGCTCGTCGTCGACGGTCGCTGCGAGCAGCATAATCTCCGCATAGCCACCGCGGCTTTGGTCATCGTCCAGCATCCATGGTGTTGGCTGGGGTAGGCGTGCCAGTACGTTTTTGACCCGCGACGGTGCATGCCAGATTAGCGCGCGAACAAAGCTAGCAACAGAGTGATAGCCGTGCGGTATACCTATGGCTGCACTGTACAGCGCTTCCGACAAAAATAGCTCCTCATGTTGCTCTATGAGGTTGCCAGCCCAAGTCTGGCGCGCGCCATTGAGTGCATCGCCTAACGCCATAATTACTGAGGGGGACACGTTGCCATTATCCAGCTTTGTAGCGATAATCTCTGACGCGTATTGCCTTGCTGTCTCGTAGCCTTGAGGCCTTCGACCTACTAAGCGAACTAACTGAAGTTTGGCGTCAGGTAGCTCATGACAGGCTACTATCTTCATGAGCAAACGCTCGGCTTCATCAGGTCTCCTCAACTTGCGGAGCGTCTTTGCATGATAATAATTGATTTTTGCGACATTACGAGCATCGAGGTTAACTATGGCGGCAAGATAGTCATAGGCTTGAATGATTGATTCTAACCATGTTGCCGCTGCGGTTGCTCCTGACGTTTGCCGTAAATGACGTTCCGTTGCTTCAATTGATTCAAGGACAACCCAGATGGCTACCTCGTTTCCGACTGCGCTCAGCGACTTGAGCCGATGAGCCTCTTCCAGTGGGTCTGGCAACAGACTCACTGGAATGGCGCTACCCATCCAGATCATCGTAAGCGCGTAGAGAAAGGCCGGGCGACGATCTCCATTCGCAACGTTGCTAGAAATTTTACCTCGCAAGTGAGAGGCGATGAGGTGCACTCCATGTCCGTCATCGCTAATCTGCTGAAGAATAAATTCCTCAAGATGACGGTCAATCTCTTTCGACCTTTCATCTGTTAACCAGTTTAGCGACTGCAGTGCAGTGAAGACGATATCGTGAATGCGGATCGAGGCGGGACCTTCAGGTGCAGTCAGGCCATATCGTTCGAGAGTTTTTAAACCTAAAGATCCAGCGACACGTTTGAAGAAAGCACGATCACAATGACTTTGGCCTGCCCACTGAAACAGGCTTAGGTCTTCTTTAAATACTTTTTTTAGGCGTCCAAGAATACGGTCAGCTAATTGTGTATCGCCAATCGGCAGTTTGGTGATATTCGCGCAGTCTTCTGCCAGCTCGCTCCATGATGCGCCTTCGCGCGCAGCGGCATTAAGCATTACTAAACTCAGTGGGTGCCCTCCAACAGCGTTCCAGATCGTTTGGAACAATGTTATAGGTGGCTGAGTATCTAGACCTGTCATGAGCAATGTTTGTGCCTGCTCAATTTCCATTGTGGGCATAGCGAAAGCACCGTATGAAGGATTCTGTCGAGTGATTAGAATTCGTGAATCCGGCCCACACAAATTGGCAAGCTGGTCGATTGCAAGGCTTGGACTTGCGTCATCCACGATTAAGAAAGTGCTATTCTTGCGCAACAGAGCACTGATATTACGTTCAGCCCCCCCTCTCCGAACAGGTACAGATGAGAGCTGTTCAATACTAGCGATGTCTCGTCCACTAACCCAAAACCTATAATGAAAGCGGTTCGCGCTACGTTGCAGACATGCAGCCGCTGCCTGAGACTTACCTATGCCGCCAACTCCACAAATCTCGACGCAAGCCTCGGTTTCAAGCCGCTGATCGAGCTCTGTGTCAACCATCGCATTTTTAATATACAGTGGGCTTAGTGGCGGAGCATTCAATGACGAAGGATGGTCATCGCGGATCTCGCCCAATACAGGTAAAAGCTGGGCTAGATCGTCGATCGCGTCGTCACATAGCATCAGCTCGTCAATGATAGTCTCGGCGATAGCACGACTGTCCATCAGATGAAGGCATCGCCCTTTCATTTGGGGCTGCTTGAGAACCGTATTCGTTATATCTTCGATTGCGCCAGTTTTCGCGCGTTGGGAACTCAGCAGAAAGATGTGTTCGGCCAGTGGTGCGAGGGTGAGAGAGTGGGTGAGATCACTCAAAGGCTTTTTCATCGAGCCTGAGAAATAGCCCTTTTGAATTGATGCTTCGACAACGATCAGGCCATCTTCCGATACTGCATCCAGTGCTCCCCCGACGGGACTGCCGCTCACTGACGAACCGCGCTGCACCAGCTTGATATTACGCATGCGTTCAATCAATACGACTCCAAATCTCTCGAAGATCGACCCCGGGCCCAAAATTTCTAACGGCTCAATAACTCGCTGGATGAGGAGGTTGCGGGTTTGTGGATTCAAAAAACGCTCCGAATATCATATTTTTCGTGATGAGTCACGATCGTTCGCATTGACAAAGAGGTCTGGGTGCAGAAGTACGATCAGGCGCCAGATATCGCGAGCCACCGCACTCGGCGATTGATTCGCGTTGATGACATGACAGCGCTCAGGGTTATCGAGCGCTACCCGCAATAGCCCATCGCGAATAGTTGCGAAGTCCCGCGTATCTTCCGCTGGATCGGGAGCATCGTTGGAACGCTGCGCTCGGCGAGCGCTTGCGACCTTGAGGGGAAGATCGAGGATGATCGTCAGATCTGGAAGTGTAGATCCCACTACAATGTCGCGTGTCGAACGGAACAATTGGTTGAGATCCGTTTCGGACACCGCCACCTGAAACGCATAAGTCGAATCGATGAAGCGATCGGAAATGACCCATTGACCGTTCGCCAATGCCGGGCGGATCACACTTCGCACATGATCAAATCGAGCAGCACTTACTAGTAAGAGCTCCTCTTCCGGAGCGAGTCGACGGTCGGAACGGGCTAAGATCTCTCGGATTTCCATACCTAGTTGGCCCCCATTGGGCTCCTTTGTCTGAAGCACCGACTGGTTAGTGCTTTTAAGGTGCTCAGTAAGCAGCTTTACCTGCTTAGTTTTTCCGCTGCCGTCAATCCCCTCGATACTTATAAATAGCACGTGTACTCTTCCTTGTTAAACTCAAGTAAACATTGGTCTTTTTATGAAACGCTCGAATACTGTTGTATTTGTATCAGCCGGTATGTCATCGCCCAAGAAGCGCGATCATATGCTTGCACGTCGACAGCTTTATCTCAACTATGGTGCATTATCGCTGGCAACGATCCTAGATACTAAGGGGGTCTCGACCAAGCTGGTGCATGGGGAGCACCGCGAACCCGCTGACGTGTTACGAATGCTGCTCGAAGAAGGTGTGTTACCATCTCAATTGCCGGTAATGATATCAATCCCCAGTTTTTACGCGCTTCCTTGGGCGCAGACCTTTTGTAAGCTGCTGCGCTGTTCTGACCCAGACAGTAGGATTATTATAGGTGGCCGTTGGGTTGTTGGGCCAGATCCTAAATGGTTACATGCAAAACTACCAGAGGCAAACCTGCTCATCCCAGGGCTGGCAGAGCCGACTATAGAGAGTCTACTCACGAGCTCACCGGACTTAGGGGTCCGTTCTGCACCCACACCTGATTTCGTCCTGAGTCACCCACTTGTAACAGGATTCGAGCGCTATCAACCGAGTATTGAGGCGTCTCGGGGATGTGGTATGGGCTGCGCATTCTGCGAGGAGCGGGATATTCGGCTCGAGAAGCTGCGTACACCGGAGCAGATTGTCAGAGCGCTTGCAGCAGTTACTAACCAGTACGGTGGTAACGAGATACGGCCTTATTTTCAGTCGTCAATGTTTGTTCCCAATGTGAACTGGGCTGCCGGCCTAGCAAATGCTGTCCGGACCAGTGGTCTCAATGTTCAGTGGCGGACGGAAAGTCGTGTTGATGTCCTCAGTACCGAAACGGTCGCCTGTCTTGCTGAGGCGGGTATGAGAGTGCTTGATCTCGGACTAGAAACAGCGTCACCGACGCAAATCTTAAACATGCGCAAATCTGGGGATCCGGATCGCTATCTAGAAAAAGCGTCTACTTTGCTCCGAGCATGCAGCAGGTACGGGATTGCCGCCAAAGTCAATGTCTTGCTTTATCCTGGGGAAACGGCTCAAACCCTCGACGAAACGAGGTCGTTTCTCGATGAGCATAAGACCTCAATTGCTGGTGTTTCGGTTGGCCCAGTTGTCGCTTATGGCCCCCCGAGAATTGCGGATCCTCTTTTGCGTGAATGGTCTAGGAGTGGTGCCGTGCCGGTAGATCCAAGAAGTGCTAACGATAGTGGGATATCAATGGTTCATCTTAGCCATGATCTCGACGCAAAGTCGGTTGAGGCTTTAAGCTTAGAGCTGTCTAGGCGCTACATGGATGCAGATGCGTATTTCAACCTAAAGAGCTTTTCTTATTATCCGCGCGATTACACGCGAGCGGACTTTGATCGTGACGTAGCATCTAGCGAGATATCGCAGTTGCCGTTTCGTGCCTCTATGAAGGTCCCGTCATAGCCTAGGGGAGTTGATGTGCAGATATCAGGGTAACCTCCTTTAAAGCTAAGGTGCTAAGTAGAGGTTGCATGCAAGCTACGCGCAGGAGGACTCAGGATGTAACGCAGTAATGTGCAGCGGTCAAAAACCACGTTTTACTGCCAGCCAGATTCTTGTAGTCTTGAAGCAAGCTAAGGTTGAGTTACTTTTATGTTGCCTATAGATAGTGCGCACTAAGAAATAGGTGGACACTATCTTAGCGGCTACGCCGCTAGGCTCAAGATGAGTTTGCCGCACGCTTACGTGCTTACTTTTTAAGTAATGCTTTAAAGGATAGGTAGCTCCCTAGGGAAATAGCAGGAGCGTTGCCATGATGGGCTGAATGAATGTGCCCTATTACAAATGCTAGTACCCATAGAACATTTAATCTGCATACGGCATATATAACAGGTGGCTTTATTTTTTCATTTGAAAGTTATGCTCATTTTGTTAAGAGCGTTTTCTAGTGTTGACCAGCACGCGACTTCATCACGGGATGATTCAACGTGTACAAAGGTATCTACTTTTCCAGGGCAGTATTTGGTTAGTTTAGAAACAACACCTTTGAGGTAGCGGACTTGTGACATTACAACGCTTAGCCAGCTATAAAGTGCTTCCTGACTATCAACTCTAAATACCAGCCCTCTAAAAGGCTCTTCAGTGTTGATTGATTTTCCGCTGCTGTTTTTACGTTTACGAGGGCGCCGCTGTATTTCGATGATATAAATATCAGTACCATTGATATTAATCCTAGCGATCAGCAGTCCTCTGAGTTCTTTTTGAGTGGTTTTATCCATATAGGGCCAGGTTCTTATAGACGTTTCAACTCGTTTTCCTTCATAGAATTCGTTTGCATCGATAGGACTTAGTGCAACTAATTCAGGTGTCTCGCTCTGTGTAAACCCCTGTGATGGTGAATACCACTCTACTGAGTGCACAGTGTTTGGGTATTGTTTTTTAAGGTGCAACATGGCATTCCACATGTCCCGTAACACGCCCTCTGACTCCAGTACTATTTTTATTTTTAATGAAGCCTGGCCAACACCTTTGCCGTTTCCATAGGGGTCACCAGCAGAGTACGTATCTATACCATTATCTTCACCTGATGTTGAGAGGCGTCCAGCGCTTCTAGCTTGCAAGGTACGGTGTGTGTAAACAGCCCTTCTTGGGCCTAGAATTACGAACTCAGGATCATCTAGCTCAATGGAGTATCCATTGTTATCTGGTTCAGAAAAAGCAGTTAGGTTCAGAGATTCTGCTCTTTGATTCAGTTTTGTTAATGGTGCCTCTTGACTAGTGTTGTTTCCAGCAACCTGACCTGTAGAGTTTAGAGAGTTCTCGCTGTGCTCCCTGTTCAGAATGATACTCATGCCTACAGGTTCAGTTCCGCCAAGTATCTGTAGTCCAAGAAAAGACTTGCCGTCGTTAAAAGAAATACCACCAACTCGTAACCTTGTGTGGCCAGTATGCCAAGGCCCGATTTTGGCAAATGCTGGGATGGAAGTACTGCCTGAGTACTGAGTTTCGAGGTTGCTATGAAGAAATTTGGCTGCGCGCCGTGCGTAATCATCGTATTTTACATGTGCTAAAAATGTAGCGTCTCCCTTATATAAACTTTCCCTGAGTTTGATCTTCCATATTTTATTTGATTCTTCTGGCTCACCTAGTGGTGCAAAGAGGCGGTCTAGGCTCCCTTCTCTACCTTTCCATGGATAGGTCGTAAGAATTCGGCGTAGCTCTGCGGATTGCCCATAACAACGATTAAAATATTCAAGGCAAGGGCTTATGAGAGTACCGCCTGACTCTAGCCTAAACTCAACTAGCCAGTTCTTGTCGCGCTCAGAGATTAGGGGGTAAATCTCTAACGGGAATGGCGGCTGGCGATTTAGCTCTGTGGTTTTGTCAAAAGAAGTAAACCACCAACCGCCTTTCTCAAAGAGCAAATCAAACTCTCGTGTTTCATAAGTAGCATGAGCAATCACTCTGTTGTCTCGGCAAAGGCTGCCGATTCGTATCTGCCCGAGCAGAGCTATTGAAATATTGCGGTATACAATTTCGTTAGAAAAAACTTTGGCACTAATTTGTGTTCGAAATGCGACTTGCACGAGAGGTTGAGACTGCTCTCTTGCATTTTTATAGATGCCGCAATACCACCAGGCGAGAAGAGTATCGTTTCCACAGTTGAGCTGGGTTATTTCAGCTTCTGAATTGATCTTACGGAAAGGGTAATCAAAATGTATCGGCATCCAAAGTTCCTCTTAGTTTTTCTAAAGCAAAGCGCTTTTTATTAGAAAAATTTTTTGAGGTGAAACTATATCGCAACTAATTCTTTAAAGTCGCATCTATTTATTTATATGACACTGCGTACGCGATCTTTACTTTCGCGTACGGCTGTTTCGGGTAAACCAACTATGGTCAGCGAGGGTAAACCATTGGTTAAATGGATTTCCACACTAACGGAAGGTGCTTCAACACCAATTTGCGCAC
>Ga0265295_1002765_pt1 | contig 26877 bp, 27 predicted proteins | sample Munlansysbiofilm_FD_192503 | JGI IMG/M metagenome (GOLD analysis project Ga0265295, IMG submission 192503) | Leachate microbial communities from a municipal landfill in Southern Ontario, Canada - Methane capture system biofilm | ecosystem: Engineered > Solid waste > Landfill > Unclassified ... | reverse complement strand
AATATATTAGTGAGCGTTTTTGTGTCCGCTAAATCATGAAACAGCTTGAAAGTGCCATATACAAAGGGGTTTAGTGTGAATATAAGGGTCTATTACGAAAATAATCCTTTAAAGCCATAATCTCTAAAAACCCTTAAATAAAGGGTTCTGGTACAAACTCTTATTTTTAAAAATCAAAATCTTTACATAAAAATAGGCACGATTTTAGACTCTATTTTTGATGAAAAATTTTCATATTTTTTTCTAACTATTTTTGGTTATCTTTCTCTATCTTTTTTATCTTCTTATTTGAATCTCCCATAAAATAGAGTTATCTTAGTTATCTGACTTATCTTAATAAATTTTGATAATAAAATCCAGAAAAACATATACTTTTTTCTAGAAAAATATTTTTTATAAACAGCTATTAAAACCCATAAAATAGGTTTATTTTTACTAATGTTTTTTTAGAGGTGATATTTTGTTTTTTCAAAATATGAATATACATAAAGATATTTATAAAAAGGAAGAAAACAATGAACGATATAAACCCAGCTACAGGCTTACCGATGTCAGGTGGAGGAATTGATGCAGGAGGTACACCTTATGGTTGTAGTTCAGACAATTTTGATGATGGAACAGGCGAATCAAGTGGTAATGATTTCAATAATATTGCTAATTACTGGAGCTGGAAAGTTGATGTAGTACTAATGCTGATTGCATTTGGTGTAAATATTTATTTTTGGGTACAGTAATCTATCACAAAAAAATTTGTTTTATTCTTTAATAAGGATTGGATATAATTTTCTTTTATTATATTAATTTGATAGTTATATTTATATGCTGAAATATTTAATTTTTATAAGAATGTCCCATATTTCGAAATATATCTATTAGTATTATTTTTCTTTTATGAAATTCTTAAAGGATATTCGAAACTATGACAAAAAATTGGGAATCTACTTTTGCTTCATGGGCACAAGGACCAAGTGCAACAGAAAAAGAGCGAGCTGAAAATGCAGAAAGACAGATTAGAAAAGCCATTCAAACTAGTGATAAGTTGAAGAATAGAAATATAAAAGTTTTTACTCAAGGCTCTTACAGAAATAGAGTAAATGTTAAAAAAGATAGTGATGTTGATGTTGGTGTATTGTGTTATGACACATATTTCCCAGAATATCCTGATGATAATGTAAAAGCAAAACTTGAGGAAAGTTCTAATTCAGCCACTTATAATTACGCTACATTCAAGAATGAACTTGAAGAAGCTCTTGTAGCATATTTTGGGCAAGCTGCTGTGACACGTGGTAAAAAAGCTTTTGATATAAAAGCAAATACTTATCGTGTAGAATCAGATGTCGCAGCATTTTTTGAGCATCGACGCTATACCTCGACTAGTCATTATTTATCTGGTGTAGAAATGATACCCGATGATTTCAACCCTTTCATGATCCGAAATTGGCCAGAGCAACATTACGAAAACGCTGTTAATAAGAATGACTCGACGAACAGACGCTATAAAAGAATCGTAAGGATATTAAAATCTCTTTCTAATGAGATGTCATCTAAAGGTATTCAATCCGCTCAAAAAGCACCTAGCTTTTTAATTGAATGCCTAGTTTGGAACACACCAAATGAATACTTTAACCGTTCCTCCTATACAGCAGATGTTAGAGCTGTACTTGCACATCTCTTTAATAATACAAAGGCTGATGATAAATGTAATGAGTGGGGTGAAGTTAGTGAATTGAAATACTTATTTAGATCATCACAACCTTGGACCAGGCAGGATGCACATAACTTTGTTAGTGATGCCTGGGATTATATAGGATTCGAATAATGCTTACAAGACTTCATATTTCATCTTTTATTGGGCTCACCATAGCTGTGTGGCTTATTGCACTTTGGATTCAAGGTATGCCGGTTTTAAGTGCTGATTTCATTAAACCGTTTGGTATTGTTGTAGGTGCTATAACATTAATAGTCACCTTGTTCAATAAATATGCTTGGTCTTGGATAATTTTTCGAGGTTGGTATGTTAAACGACCAGACCTTAGGGGTACATGGGAGGTTGAGCTAAAAAGTAGCTGGATTAATCCTGAAACAAATGAACCAATTCCACCAATCACTGCCTATGCAACAATTAGACAGTCTTTAACATCACTAAGCTTTAGATTGATGACTCTAGAATCTCGTTCAGTATTGATTGCTCACAGTATTGAATCACAAGAAGAAGATAGTTTATTCAAGTTGGTTGGAGTTTATCGCAATGAACCGAAAATTGAACTTCAAGGAGACCGTAGTGAAATACATCATGGTTCATTTTCTCTAGAAATACACGGAAGTCCTGTTGTAGAACTTGAAGGCCATTACTGGACAGATCGAGGAACAAAGGGCAGTATGAAACTCACTAAAAAAATTGCAATATTTTGTGACACTTACAAACAGGCAAAAAGTCAATTTGAAAAATAAAAAATCTTGCAAAAGATACCGTGATTATTCATTTGAAACATTTGGAGAATACTGAAAAATGAAAGAAATACTTTATACTTTACAAGGTTTAGTAATCTTGTTCTCATTAGAACAATACTTGCGACAGAATAAAAAATGGGACATTGTCTTTGAATATTTAGAAACAGGCTTAAAAGCTTTTATAAATTGGCGTTCTGATGCCAATATTATTGAAGAAATGAAAGTCATTCCTGATTTATTTTCAAAACTAGCTTTTCTAGCACTTGCATTTATCTTTTTAACAATGTGGTTGAAGATAGACAATATTGCAGTTTTGCAAGCTTTACTCGGCATAATCATGTTAAGTATTACTACAATTTTCTCTTTTAACTGGGTCTTTAAACATCGTGAAACCATTAAAGAATTCAAACCTGTTATGTATATTTATGGTTTAGTAGGATTAATCATTTTAGTGAATATTTTTGTCTCAGAAATATATCCAAGTGATCTTATATCAATAGCGAATCAATACAATTTAACTATACCAACAAAATATGAAATTGCCATAAGTTTTCTTTTCTATTTCTCTTTAGCAATATTATCATTTTATGTGTTCATGTGGATGTTTGCTTTAATTTTTCCGATTTCAATATTGATTATATTGTTTACTACCTCTAAACTATCTGGATATATAAGGCTAAAACTGAATAAACAAAGTTTTATTGGATTGATAGGGGTATTGCAAATAGTTGTACTTTTTGGTTTATACAAATATACATAATCAATATATTATATAATTAAAGTGAAAAATAGTCCTTTTCATCCAAAGTTAAACCAGCTAAATATAATTTTTCTTTACTATCATATTTACTAAACAATTTTTTTAGCATATTCTCATGCAATGTATTTAATCTTAATGACAATATTTCATCATTGTAAGAAAAATCATTTAATAATCTTTCTGTAGGAGCTTGTACATTACAAAATAGGAGAAAGTTTTTTATCTGATTGTTTTGTATTTGTTCAATTTCTATACTTTTATTCAATAGAATTAATCCATATAAAGATAATACACCTAATGAGTACAGCTGTGTGTTATCATCGGCTTTTAATAATGTTTTGTTGATTTTTGGAAGAGATAAAGAATTTGCTTTAGATATTTCTACAAATGTTAAAATAGATTTACCACCAATACTTAATATATTTGAAATATCATTTATTATTAAAGCCTCAACGACAGATTTTGTTTCAAAAAACTCTTTTGTCGTAGGTATTAAAGGTAATAGCTTATCCTCAAATTCACTTACATCAAATAAATAAATGAGTCTATTTATATAGAAATGATACTTTTTAAGCAACACTTTTTGATTCACATTTTGTTCAGATATGGCAACTTTATCCAAAGATTTTAAACTTTCAATATAGAATTTCTTCAACTTTATAGCTCTATCTACAAGCTTTTCAACAGTCAAAGATTTTCTATAACTTTTTAAAGGATTATAATAACTTAGCCACTTTACAAAAGATTGCCAGCCACCATATCTTGAGTTTATGTAAAGTTTATACACAGGAAGTGAAATTTTATTGTCTTTTAGTTGCTTTTGTATTTCTGATGCAGTGTCTTGCATGGATAAGTAAAGTTGTATGTCATTGAGCAAGTTAATAAATTCATCATTATGACCAATTTCGCTAGTAAGAAGCTTCCATTCTACTAAATCTAATTCTTGATATTTTTCTTGATTTAAAATAGCACCTTTACTTTTAGGTATTTTTTCATCTAAAATAGCTTTTACAAATTCGACATTGTCTTGATTGTCAATAATTACAATATCATCGACATATCTAAAATATCTATCTCCAAAAATTTCATACATTTCATTATCAAATGATTTTAAAGTGATACTACCTAAAAGATGACCAATATCAGGATTGACTGGTATCCCTGATACTGTAACATCAAGAGATGATTTGATGAAATCTAAAATACCACTTTTGATTTTTTCATCAATATTACTTTGTTCGATATAGTTAGAAAAATTTTCATAAACAAAAGATTTGTCCATACTAGGATAATAATTGCTCAAATCAAAAACAAAAGCCCTTAGATTTGTGTCTTCTGCTAATTTATTTGAGATAGAAATATTTCTGTTGCGATAACCTTTATAGTAGTATGAATAATTATAACTAGCATAATCTTCTGCGAGGTAATAGCTAAAATTTTGTGAATTGTTTTTAAATATTTCCTCTTTTGATAATATAGACAAAATATATGCTTCCACAAGTAGAGTTGTAGGACTACCTATATAAAAAGTACGATGATTTAACTTATCTTCTTCATCAATCTTTTTAAACCATTGATATTCAAAATAAGACCATTTTGATGTTGTAGTTAATTTTCGTTCACAATAGCTTTGTAGCCATTTTAAATTGTGTTGATTATCAAGTAACAACCTAAGAGCTACATATGTAGCTGGAGAAGTTCGTCTGCTTGAATTAATGGCTCTAAGTGCTATTTTCTTTATATCTATCATTTGTCTTGCCCATCTATAATTAATCTTAAGCCAGATATATTGCCTCTTAGCTCATTTAAAGAAGTTGGATGAATAAATTTAAATTCTCTTGTTGAAATTTCACAGGCATCGCTATTTGAATCAGTAAATTGTGCCCAAAGTTTTTTGATTGAATCGATTAACATTCCAATTTTTACAAATAACTTTTCTGCTTTTTTAAAATTTCCAGGTTCTATCCACAAAATAGTAGAATTTTTGCCGATGGTAGCAACATAGTCCAAAACAGTACGGAATGAATCATCAAAATTATTATTCGTACCTGTAGCACCTGAAAAATTAGAAAAAAATACAAAATGTTCATCTGCTTGAGTAGTAAAAAATTGATGCATTAATTTCATTGTCTCAGTGTTACTTGTGGCATCCCACTGTTGTGTTGAGTATGATATATTAATCCCAACTCTCAACAACTCTTTCGATATTGAATTCATCATTTCAGTAAAAATACTTAAAGCATCACTTGAATAATCAGCACCTATAATTTCAATATTTAATGGCAAAGTTGGATAATACTTGTGTTGTCTTAATGTAAAAAAAGTAGTAAGTAAACCAACCAATCCTGCACCGCTTCCACATGGCAAATATAATATCTTTAAGGTTTTATCTGAAAATACAGTCGCTAATTGTGATGCAATATGATTTAAATCTCCATCTGGATTTATCACAACATACTGTGATCTTACAGCACCATTTGGGAATCTTCCTACAAAATGATTTATTGCTTCATCTTCCTCATTCCCACCTATTGAACCTTGCAAATTTACTTTTGATTCTTCAAATTTACCAAGTGCATTTAACTTATCAATATATGATTTTATTAATAGTGGTGATAGTTTTAACTGCTTATTTTCAAATAGGTCTGATGGAATTTTCATTTTATTACCTCAAATTTAAATTCTTTTGGATTTTCATCGTGAGGATAAAAACTTTTTATTTTATACACGACTGTTGTAAAAGGCTCATATATTTTGATAGCTTTTTCAATATCAAATCCCATTAGCCAATTACACTCAATTTCTAGCTCATCTTTATACTTTATTGCAAATAATTCTGTTTCATCAATAACTTCTAGAACACTATCATTTTGAACTACACTTTTGACATATTCAAAAAAACTTTTATCAATAAAAAAGTTACTGCCATCTATCCCTGCTTTTGAACCTAAACTTTCGATAATATAAGACTTAGATAAAGCAGTATTCATTTGTAGTGGTCGAGGATTATGCATTAATGCATAATCCCCAGTATTTATAGCTAACTGGGATTTTTGATTTTTGTCTTTTTTTGTATAGTTATAAACTAAATCATCTACTGTAATTTCATCTAAAAAACTATTGAATCTCTCTCCATAGGATAAAACTGTTCTAGCTCCAATATTATCGTTTTTATTTACATTCACATGTGAGATAATAATATTTCTAATCCACATTGAAATTTCGAAGAGTTGATTAATCATCGCAGTATCTCTCCAAACTAATGGTATTGTCCTTACAATCCCATCATTTAAAATAAAAATGTACTCATTTATAGAAGCAAAATTAAGATAATGATGTCGATAAAAGTTTTTTAGTCTTAAGTCAATTTGTTGCCATTTTTCATAATCTAATTCCCATTGATTTTTATAAAAGTCTTTGCCAAATCCTAGTAAATCACTCCAAACTGTTAAATTTTTAATAATCTCAAATTGTTTATTTTGAGATTTTTTATCTTTTTCATCTAGTCCTGAAAAATATTCCATATTCTCTGTCATTTAATTATCTTTCATATTCCATAATTGTGGAAATACAGGCATTCTAAAGTGTCTATTTGATATTAAAATTAAAGGAAATAATCCGTGTTTAACACTTGATAAGTTTTTAATATCAATAAAATTGTCACTATCATGAATTTCTTCCATTAATTTGGCAAAATCTTTAGGATGTTTGTGTATTGTAATTGGGGCTTCAGCATATCCACATTTATATGCGGCATTAGATATGTACATAAATTTTTCTATATCAACATCAGGATACCAGATTTGTAGTGTTGATTTTTCATAAATTTCTGTTGATACATGATGAATAAATTTATAACTTTCGATTAAGCCAAGTGATATACACCATTGAGCCAAGATTGGTAACATTGTTGAAGTTTGAATATATTCTTCTTTATTTGCACCATCTTTTAAATTGAGTTCTACTAACTCATCAAAATTATCAGAATCAATTGGAAAATATTTCCCTTGAGCATTATATGCAAATTGTATATGAGAAATTAAATTACTTATCCATTCATCTATAAAATCAATTTCATTCCATAAATTTAAGAGCAATATTGCCAATGAAATATCAATGATATGCTCATCATACACGGGGTTATACATAGCTTTATGATTTTGGATGTATATTTTTAACAAGCTAGATATATGTTGAGAGTAATTTAGATATTCTTTGTTTTCAGTTTGAAAACCTGTAAAGTAACATAAATGACCAAGTTCAGCTAAAATTCCTACTTGTTCAAATAAAATTTTACTTTCTTGAATAAAATGATGCCCATACATTGATAATCCATCTTTAATCCTCATTGCAGGAGCAAGTTTTTCACAGTATTCTGAAACAATATTAATATGCTTAAAATATATTTTACTGACTACATCTGTTAAATTCTTTTTATTAGTCAAATTATTTTTATAGAGATAATCCCATACATTTAAAACAGTTCTTTCAGATGCTAATAAAGCAGGTTTTAGATTATTTTCTTCTTTTGACCAACTATATATGATATTAAGTGCTAAATATATTAATCTCAATGCTTTTAACTGTTTTTTGGGTGATAAAGTCGCTAATTTCTCATCTTCAAGTACATATTTTAAAAAATCATAGTAATCTCTTAAATCATAATCTGTGTCGTTCAAAAGTGCTAATGTTTTACGAAACTTACTTCTAATCTTTTGTGGTATCATATGCTCATTAAATAGATGTTCTTCAATTAAAATAGCAAGCTCATCACCACCCCAAAATGCATATTCAAGTTGATTTTCAATAGTATATTTATCAGTATATTGGCTCCATGTTAGCTGTATCGTTTGTTTTAAATCTCCACCAGTAGCAAGTACTATCTTTTTAGGATATTTTTGATATTGTTCTTCTAAGTGGCTTGATATATATGTTTCTCGTATATCTTCAAGAGATGGTCGAACAGCTTGCTCTGAACCACCATCCCAATCTTTTCTATCAATATCACCTTCTTTTACAGTAAATAAAAAAACTTTTTCAATACCGTCTTTATCAATACCAACAGACGCTATATCGACACCATATTGTCTAACGCCAATTTGTGCTTTGCTAATGACTATATGCTTCATTGATAATAGTAGTTCAGGTATTAAAGCATCTAGCTCATTGGATTCTTTCAATAAACTCAAGTATTCTTTTATAATTAGTTTCATTTATCACCTTTTTTGGCAACTCTAAAATGATATCTCTGTATTGCCGATGATATGGGATGTGCATTTTCACTAAGAGGGAAAGCCATTTCTGTTGATATTTTTTGCATATCTGTAGGCTTAGTATATTGTCCATTTATATTATAAAAGTTACCTTTTCCATATTTGATATATATTTTAGTAGCTAGTTGACTAAAAATACTATTTTGTTCAGCTTTTTTCATTACTTCTGCCATTGAAAGCTGGTTTGCTTTGTGAATTTCTCTGGATTCTTGAGAAGAGGGAACTAATTCTTTTAATCTTGGTAATGATTGGTATGTTTTAAGAGATTGTTCAACATATTGTAATATTTGTTGTTGCATATTTTTTTGAGCTTTATTCAAGTTTTTTATGTCTATATTCTTAAAAAATTCAATTGTATTATACGGATAATCAACTCCAATATGATTTATAAATATGTCAATAAGTAATCCTTGACTAGATAAAGATAAATTGTTTTTAGAGCTAATTGACCAAATTAAATTTTTTAAATTATCAAAATCATATAAGTAGCCTAAAACTTTTCTACATATAAATAACAAATCTTCATCACTATATTGTTCTAGAGATTCAGCATCTAAAGTTGATTCTTTTGTAATGAACCTCAAAATAATCATATGTAATTTAGTATTTTCCATATAAAAAATATCAGTGATAAACTTATTGTGCAACACATGAAATTTTGAAGAAAAATCATGTATAAAATATTCTAAACTTTTACTTGGAAAATTAGAAGATATATCACTATTTTTAACCCATTCAATAAAAAAATTTTTGATAACAATATATTCGTTGCCCTCTTCTAAAATATTTACAAAAACATGAGATAAGTTATTAACTATTCCTAATTCATTTGACATGGTATCTGTTAATGAAAATAAACAATTTTGATACCATTCTTCAAAAATTGCTTCTTTTTTATTAGATGTTAGTATTCTTGATATATGAAATTTAATATTTTTGTTTTTGGTAGCAGATAATTTCAAAAGTATCATTTTAAATGAAGCATATTTATCTTTCATTCTATTGCAACTATATACAATAGAACTATTGAAAGACTCATCATTTAAAGCTACTATTTTATTCAACAATTCAAATATTTCATTTTGTTGTTCATCAGTCAAATCAATTTTTGATATAGCTTCAATAGAAGCTAAAGTTTTATTTTTATCAGAAGTGATATCTAAAAATTTCTTTATTGTTGTGTATTGATTCATATTATGCTCATTATGTAAAGTCAATAAAATTGTAGATATATGATAAATTGAAAAATCTTGATTATTTCTATAAAGTTCATTTAGTAAATTCAATGAAAAATCTTTATGATATATACAAATATTTTTAGTAATTTCATATTGTGTAAAGTTTGCTAAATCTCCATTCATCTGTATGTACAAAATTTCATAAAGTTTGAGTATATTTTGTATATCAAGAATAGAATGAAAAGCTATTCTTTCTAAAATATGTGATATAAAAAACACATCTTGCTTATCATTAATAGCATTACTCGCCAATTTAAAATAATCTATTTCTATTTGCTTTGTTAACTCTTCACAAACCAATATTAATTCAGATTCATCTCTGATACCATATAAAATTTGATAGAAATCATAGGGATTTTGTATTGAGTTTTTTAAATTTGCTATGATTTCTTTTGTTTTCATCAGTTTTCAAACGCCTCTTTAAGGACTGTTGCCATTAGGTTATCAACTTTGGTTTTGTTTTGGTTGATTTCAGCTTCAAGTTCATCACAAATCGCAAAAAATTTTTCTATTGTGGCTACTATCTCTTTTTGCTCTTCAAGGGGTGGAAGAGGAAATAAAGCATTTTTACCATCATCTGTACCTAATCTAGGCATCTTCATACCCTTCGTTAAACTATTTACATATTTAAGAAAATCTTTTCTTTTTAAAGCATACATTGCATAGTAACTATCAATATTTATATAAAATGTTAATGGCAAAATTTCTGTTGTGCAAACACCATTTTCATCAGCAACAATTACTTTATCTAAATAAGGTCGCAGTTTTGAATATAAAACATCAAACTGATGGAATACACTTTTTGTACTTGAACTATTTCTTTCATTTCCTCTAATTTTACAAAGCAATTTTGAGGATTCTTTTTCAATATCTTCTAAATCTAAAATCCAAGTATCTTCTTTAATATCTTTTGGTTCAATCTTAGAACTAGAACCATAATTACATACTTCCCCCAATCTACACCATTCCCAACTTTGTGGAATATCAAATGGAATTTCATCTTCATTTATTGGTGCTAGTGGTTTTGAAGCTTTAAGTTTTTTCTCTTTTATAAGCTTCTCTTTTTCTATTTTTATCTGATCTAAAAGTTCTTTGGCTGTGCCGATATCAGGATTTTTAGCTCTCCATTTTGCTGTGAGTTTACCTTCAATCGCTTCTTGCAAAATAGTTTGTTTTAGCTGTTTTAAAAGGAATTGTTGTGTATTGATTTCTTCTACTAATTCATTGTTTTCATTCACTAAGTTTTTAAATAGCTCAACAATTTTTAGCTGTTCATCTATAGGTGGTAAAGGTATTTCAACTGTTTTGATTTTCGATATAGATAAAGATACATTTGCAGCTCCAGACATTAATGGTACTAAAATCATATCTTTTAATCTTGATAGATATAAATGTAAAAATTGAGCATTTAAGATTGTTTCATCTTTTGGAATTAAGGCTACTAATATTGTCCCAAGAGCAAATTTTCCTTCTTGATAATGTACATAGTTTAAACTTGCATGACCGTGTCCAGTTGATGAAACTAATGGAATACAAACAGCTTTTGTATCAAACTGGTAAGAATCATTTGTTTTTCTTTCTGCTGAAGTTGTTACTAAAGGATAATCCCCTGGTATAGCTTTTGCCAATCCTGTCTTACCTTTTTCAAAAAAACATAATTTATCAAGGTTTACTTTTTGCCAATTACTCATACTTTGCTCCATCAATCATGCAATCCCGCAGGCACGAGGACAAACAACAGTCAAGCAAATTTTGAGAAGGGAAAGCCCTATAATAAAGGGTTTCTCCAATATTTTTAAGTCTATTATAAGTGTTCAGTGAAGCAACGGTGAAGCAAATTTTCATCATCTTGCCCAACTTGGTATATAAGTTCTTGCTTTTGTTCCTACATTTTCATCATAGATAGCTATTTTGTTCGCTTCAATTGCATCATTTATGATTTTTGAAACCATTGAACGATTTTTGACATCAATGTTAAATCTCTCTCTAAGAGATGTGTTTGTCATATAGTCATGTTGGATATATCTTAAGCTCGCATGTAAATAACAAGCTCTTATCTTATCTGCTTTGTCCATATCTTTTAGCTCTTTATGTGCAAAAAGTATCGCTACTGTATGATCACCATTTGTTTCAAATATTGGGGCAGGAAGCTGATAAAGCTCTGTTTGGATTACTATCTTATCTACACCACTTCCTCTCTCTTCACAAATACCGATTCTTCTCATAAATGATGCTATTGCTTCATTTCTTGATTTTGGAGGAGAGTCCAAAAATCTTTCAGTATCTACAAGGGGAGTTCCTGGATTGGTTACTTCAAAACGGTTTGCAAAAATCTCTATCATCACCGAGCTGCCAGTAGCAAAGAAATCTTGATGGATAATAGCATTTGCAACGATTTCTCTTATTGAGAGTTCTGGATACATTGTTTTGTTTTCTCGAAATGCTTGTTTTATCACTTCGTTTGATGGAAGCATATTGTTTATGTATTCTATAAGTCCTTCAAATCCAACAGCATAACCTTTATTCCCAACTATCTCTTTTGTAGTTTGAAATTTTGTATTATCTTTGTATTGGATAACCCTTATGGCTTTTCTTTTGAGGTTATTGAACTTTGATAAATCCTTTGCAAAAAGTATTGCTCCCAAGTTTGTGATGGCATATTTTGCATTATCAAGTTTATTGACCATATTATCAGCTATAAGTGCTTCTAAGATAGCATTTCTATTTTCTGGTAAAGGTATATTTAATAGCTCAAAATATTTAGTATATTCAAGATATCCTAGTACTTCACTAGCGTCTATATTATCTACTGCTATTTGCTTCTCAAAAGGTACTTTGTCAAATATTCTCCAAAGTTCTCTCTCTTTTTCTGCTAACTCTTTAAGCTTTTTTTTGTGAGAGCCGAGTCTGATGTATTCTGTACCTGAAAATGTTACTGGGTGTCTATATGCAGGTGCTATCTCAAGTAAAACGATACTTCTTTCATCTATCTCTACTTCGTAAAATTTAAAATCAATTTTTGGTTCTAGAAGTCGCAATATCCAGTTTTCTAGTGCTTCTCCACCTTTTTTTGCAGATGATGGAGTGAAAGTCGTACCTAAAATTTCATGAGTAGCATCATCTACACCCCAAATGATATAGCCATTTGTTTTACCATTGAGTGCAGCTGAGTTTGAAAGAGCACTTATATATTCACCTATCATTTGAGGATCTTCGTTATTGTGTTTGAACTCTATCCATTCAGTTTCATTTGGAAGTTTTATAATCTCATTTACAAGAGATTTGATATAGTCTGTGCTTCTTACTATCATGAAAGCTCACTTTTTAATTTTTCTAAAAGTGTATTACTTTTTGCAAAAGAGTTTGACAACATCTCTAAAAGTTCTGATGATGTATGTGTTTGTTCTACTTCATTTTTATGAGGGTTTTTGATGTCAAGGTTGTAGCCATTTGCTTTGATAGTTTCTATATCCACTTTCCAAGCTTGTTCATTTTCCTCACGGTTATTCCACCAAGCTTTAAGTGGCTCAAACTCTTCAAGCTTTATAGGTTTTGTTTTGCTATATGCTTTTTGACCCTCTGGTAATTTATGTTCATAGTACCAAATCTCTTTTGTTGGTATCCCTTTTGTAAAGAATAGAAGATTTGTTGCAACAGATGCATAAGGTTGAAATACTGAGTTTGGAAGTCGTACAATTGTATGAAGATTACAATCAGTTAGTAGTTTTTCTCTAATTCTTTGTTTTACTCCATCACCCGTAAGACTTCCATCTGGTAGAACTATTCCAGCTCTTCCACTATCTTTTAAAAATGCAATCATAAGTATCAAAAACAAATCTGCACTCTCTTTTGTACGGTAGTTCATAGGAAAATTCATCTCCATACCATCACTTACATTACCACCAAAAGGAGGATTTGCCAAAATACAATCAACTCTGTCTTTTGAAGTGATAGATGAGATTTCTCTTGAGAGTGCATCATCATAAACTATATTTGGCACTTCTATATCATGAAGTATGAGGTTTGTAAGTGCTAGCATATGAGGAAGTGGTTTTAACTCCATCCCTTTGATATTTTTTTGCATAGTGATTCTATCATCAGTGTTTTTGAGCTCACCACTTTTGATAATATGTTCAATAGTATTTACCAAAAATCCGCCCGTACCACATGCTGGGTCCATGGTAACTTCATGAAGTTTTGGATCTACCATTTCAGTGATAAATTGAGTAATAGCCCTTGGAGTATAAAACTCTCCACTATTTCCAGCACTTTGAAGCTCTTTTAGGATAGTTTCGTAAATATCTCCAAATAGATGTCTATCTTCACTGCTGTTAAAATCAACTTCATTTATTTTGTTGATAACTTGTCTGATGATAGTACCAGACTTCATGTAGTTGTTGTTACCTTCAAAAACTTCTTTTACTAAAAGTGCTCTTTTATTTGTCGCTGCTGTTGGTAAATTTTTTAGAGTAGGAAAAAATTTATTGTCTATAAAATCTAAAAGTGCATCCCCTGTCGTTCCCTCATTATTACTTGCCCAATTTCTCCATTGTAGCTCACTAGGAATTGGTGAAATATAATCATCTTCAAGTAGTTCTATCTCGATATCTTTGTCATCAAAAATTTTAAGAAATATCATCCATCCAAGCTGTTCTATTCTTTGGGCATCACCGTTTAGCCCTTTATCACCTCTCATCAAGTTTTGGATTGATTTTATTATCGCACTTATATTATGATTCATTTACTATGCTACCTCTTTATAAATTTCATGTTCTATTTCTTGTATTAGTTCCAAATATTTTGGTTTACCGCCAAACATATTTACGATCTCTAATGCGGAGCCAAATTCGTTAAACTCTGGAAGTTTAAGTACACTTATGGTTTCAATTGTTTCTATCCCCTCATCGGCATATTTTTCAAGAAGTTTTTCTATAACTGCTCTTGTTTTACCTTCATATTTAGTAAAATAGTCTCTTTTCTTGATATTTTCAACTCTCTCTTTTCTTGTAAGCGGTGGTCTATCATAAGCCACATGGCAAATAAGATCAAATATATCCATATCTTTGCCAATTTCATCTTTGAGTTCAGAAAATAAAATATCTTTTTCATAAAGCTCATCAATGATGGCTTGTTTTTTCTGGGCAGTTGTCCATTTATTTAAAAACTCATCAAGGCAGCTGAACTCTTCGTGAACTTTTTGCTTTGTATAGTCTTTGTAGCTTGTGGTTACAAGCTCCCCTTTGTCATTTCTTACTTGAATTCTCTCATTTAAAATTGTTACATCTACACCGTTTATATAGATTTTTTCTCTTGGTGTTTTTTCATCTTCATCAATCTCTCCACCATCTCTAATTGTAGGTGGTTCAAAAATAATCTCCTCACCACTTTCTTCGTCTATAATTGGTGTATCGTCATTTTCTTCTTCCTCTAGCTCAGGAAGTGGTTCATCTTCTTTTATCTCTTTGATTCGAACAGCTTCACCATCAAAATCAGGATCAGCAAATTTATCTGTAACATTTCTAAAATCCATAATTGTAAAAAATGTTTTACCGTACTCTTCGTTTATTCTTGTACCTCGTCCGATGATTTGCTTAAACTCTGTCATAGAATTTATATTACTATCAAGTACTACGAGTTTACAAGTTTGGGCATCAACACCAGTAGTCATTAGTTTTGAAGTAGTGGCGATTACGGGGTATCTCTCTTGTGGGTTGATAAAATTATCAAGTTCTCTTTTACCTTCATCATTATCGCCTGTTATTTGCATTACATATTTTGGATTTTGTGCCATTAAATCACTATTTAGATTTGCAATAGCACTTCTCATCCTGCTTGCATGGTCAATGTCGGTACAAAATACAATTGTTTTGTCAAATCTATCATGTTTGTTTAAAAACTCTGTGACTTTTGATGCAACAGCTTCTGTTCTCTCGTCGATAACTAGATTTTTATCAAAATCTTTTCTATTATAGATTCTCTTATCTACATCGTTGCCATCTTTGTCTTTTTTGCCAGCTTCTGGTTCATAGCCTTCTAAATCTACATTTAAACCAACTCTAATAACTTTGTACGGAGCCAAAAATCCATCTTCTATACCTTCTTTGAGAGAATAGGTATAAACAGGCTCTCCAAAGTATTCGATATTTGAAACCTCTTTTGTCTCTTTTGGAGTTGCAGTAAGTCCAATATGTGTAGCACTCCCAAAATAATCAAGTATCTCTCTCCAGGCACTATCTTCGGCTGCACTTCCTCTATGAGCCTCATCTATCACTATCAAATCAAAAAAATCAGGACTGAATTCTCTGTAAGCATCTTTATCTTCATCATAGTTCGTAAGTCCTTGATAAAGAGCCAAATATATTTCATACGATTTATCGATTTGCTTTTTTTTGATAACGGTCATTTTATCTTTGAAGTGTCTAAAATCTCCCCGTTTTGTTTGGTCAATAAGAGCATTTCTATCAGCTAAAAAGAGTATTCTCTTTTTTGCACCACTTTTCCAAAGTCTATGGATGATTTGAAATGCAGTGTAAGTCTTACCTGTACCCGTTGCCATCACAAGTAAAACTCTTTTTTGACCTTTTGCAATAGCTTCTACAGTTCTATTGATAGCTATTTGTTGGTAATATCTTGGATTTCTACTTGTCCCATCAAAAAAGTAATCTTGAGAAACTACTTTTTCTTCATCTGGTGTTGAGATACCTTTATATTTTTTGTATCGTTGCCAAAGTTCTTCTGGAGTTGGAAAGTTCTCAAGTGATATTTCTCGCTCTATTGTACCATTGGAAAGTGTTTTATCATGTTCATAAAAACCATCACCATTGCTACTAAACACTACAGGAATATCTAAAATTCTTGCATATTCGATACTTTGTTGAATTCCATCTTGAAGTTTATGATTGTTGTCTTTTGCTTCGATAATAGCTACTGCAATATTTGGTTTATAGTAAAGAATATAATCAGCTCTTTTACCTTCACCTCGTTTGGTTAGGTTACCTTTTACATAGATTTTTCCATCCGTAAAAGAGACTTCTTCTCTTATCTGAGTTTCAATGTTCCAACCAGCATATGAGAGGGCTGGAGTGATATATTTGGTACAAATATCTCTTTCTGAGAGTTCTTTTTTTGACATTTAAATCACCTCCAACTTACTCAAATTGTTTTTCAAAAGCTTGTCTTACTAAGCCTATGATATATGGAATTTCATCTATAGAGTTTAATATTACTTCAGTATCCCCATTGCCCCAAGTTCCTACATTTGATACATCTCTTCCAAGTTTTTTTGGATCTTCTAGTTCATTTAGTGCGATGTTTACATAAAGTTTTAAACTATTTGCTTGCGGAACTATATCTACAAAATTTGTTTCAGCTTTATAAGCTATATAGAGTTTTAAAAATTCCTCAGTTACATTTGAGTCTAAAGACAATACCTCTTTTCTAAATTCTTCAAAAAGCTTTTTATTTTGAGTTTTTAAAAGGTTTGGATGATCATCAATAGTGTAATTGCTATTTGAAGCTTTAGGTGCTTTATAAGTCTCTAAAATTGATGTTTCAAGTTTTGGACTAACCCATACATTGGCTGCTTGATTTGATAAAATACTAGCTCTACTTTTTATAGCATCTTCATTCCAAATAAGATTTGAATCTCTCAAATACTCATTTAGCTTGAGAGGACTTTTAGCAAAACCACCCTCCATATCTCTTTTTTCTTCAAAAGGTTTATCGCTATATTCAGAGTTATATCCTGTAAGAGTTAAGTTTCCTAATGTATGAAGCCATTGAGCTTGAATATCTTGCCAGTTTTCTCCTAAAGTATTTTTCCACTCTTGTGATAGGTTTTCATTTTGAGGCATAATATGTTCAATCGTATAATCATTGACATTAACTCTCTCTTTTCTACCAAAATTCTCTAATCTTCTAAGCCAATAACTTCTATTTCTGAAGTTATAAAGATCTTTTGATGATAAATGTATTTTAAATTCATCATCTGTTGGAAACTTCTTATAAGATGTTAAAAGCATAAATGTAGCTTGAATACTCTCTAAATATCTATCTTTTTTGATTGATTTTGTAAAATTTGCAAATGTTTTATTGAGTGAATTGGTAGGAATTGCACAAATTGCTCTTCTAAATACATAACTTTCTATTAATCTAATAGCTTTTTCAAAATCATCTTTAGATAAATGATTGTTTTCATAATCATCATAAAGCTCTAATAATAATGGATATGCAACATCGACTTTTAATTCTTTTAAATCTTTGAAAGCATAAGATAACTCTTTATCTTCTTCTTGTCCTAATGCCATTTTACAAAAATATTGAGAATAAGCTCTGATATCTGATACCAATGATTCTATAGATAGATTTTCTTCTCTATGATATTTTTTAAATGCTTCATAAATACTATCTATTTTCGGAATTTCTTTTGTTTTTACAGTGAGATAATGCCTCATAAAAGCATCAAAATATGTCTGATATGCTTCTTGTCCAAAATCAAGCTCCATCGGTCGCCAATACTCTTCGTAGAGTCGTGATTGAAGGTCATGTTCTAATCCCATCAGAATGTAATTTCTGATTAAATCTGCTTGAGTTAGCTCTTTACCTGTTGAGTTCATGCTTTCAAAAATTAATTGAGGATTATCATATTGTCTATCAAGTGATATATCTACAATTAGTAGTTTAGCTATACCTTTACAAATAGTTTCAAGTTCATCTATATTTTCAGCCAGTTTCTTTTTAAAAAACTCATAATTTACTTTTACTCTAAGAGAATAATCTTTTGGGAAATTTACTTTGCTTTTATCAATAAGGGCTATTAAAGTGTCTTTGTCTGTTTGAGATAAGATAAGTTTATATTTTTTGTTATCTTTTTTTCTAGGATCCATAAGGTAAAAATCTTTTAATTGTTCTTTTGAAAAACCATCTATTATTTCTTGCTCATCGTCTAATAAATCGGATAGTGCAGTTAAAAGCAGTGTAACCGTTGTAAGCCTTTGTTGACCATCTATAATTAAAAGTGGCGATTGTGCTGTTACAGAGTATTGCCCATCCTGGACATAAACAACAGAACCAATAAAGTGAGCCCCTATTTGATTATTTTTTCCTGCTCTTAATATATCTTTCCATAATTGTAAACATTCATTTTCAGTCCAGCTATAAGTTCTTTGATAAATTGGAATGACGAATTGTGAAGACTTTGATATAAATTCTAGTAAATTTGATTGAATGGCTGTCATTAAATTATCCTCATATTGCTATTTTTCATCGGCAGCTTTACCGCTTTTTACCCAAGCATCAACTTCATCTTTTCTAAAAAGCCATTTTCTACCAACTTTATTTGCAGGCATTTGCTTTTGTTCGATCCATTTATAAACAGTATCTCTTGTAGTGTGCAGGTATTCGCATATTTCATTGACAGTAAGCCATTTGTCTTCCATGATTAGTACCTTGAATAAAATATCACTTATTTTACTCAAATTTGGCTAAGTATAAGTTGTATTGATGAATAGTGATGAATAATTTTGTAAAGATTGAGAAGTAAAAAGGTTTCAGCCCTCAAGAACTAGCAGAGTCGCTCCAGTCTTAGGGCTTGATATTCAAAGCAAATTCTACCAAAATTTAGCTCAAATTTCAACCAATTCGCACTCCAAAATCCTCTGGCTTGATATGAAAGTATGATGCTATTTTTTGATACATTACTTCATTTACTTCACTTAAAATCCCTTCACTTTGCTCATCTATGATTTTCTCTTTGATGTCATAGGCGAATAGCAATTTATTTTCTTCATCTAGTTTGACAGCCGTTAAATACTCTTTAATGATAAGTGGTTCCATTTTTATTTTTCCTTTGTAATGATTTATTTTTAGTGTCCAAGATAATGCTCAGTGATACTTGCCCTATAGTGCTTCATCTCCCAACTAACCCCTTGTAAGGCTTGTTCATAAGTGTAGCCGTGATTTTGATACTCCCTTACACGATTTTGTGCAAAGGTCCATCTAAATCCATGTGAGCCATGATGAGGGATATTTAACTTTTGGCATGTGGTTTTGATATCATCAATATACTCTTGGTAAGAGATTTTAAAATATGAAGTATCGTTTTGCAAAAAGAAGTTTTGCAAGGTTTCATAGGTTTTTGTTGAGATAAACACATCGCCAACTTTTCCACCTTTTTCTTTGGTTTCAATCACTCCGACACTTTTGTTGCTAATCTCATCAATTTTTATAGCTTTTAGTTGTTCCTTTTTTATAAGTGCCACTCCCTCACTTCTAGCACCACCTTCAAGCTGTATGGTTGCAGCTAATTTGTGTTTTGGATTGGAGAGATTTTCTATTATTAGATGTGGATTATCATACACACGGTTATGATAGTTATTTGCTACAAGTTTTAAATCTCTAGCATTGTTTAAAATCTCTTGTCTTATTTTAAAATCATAGATAATTTGAAATTGGTATTTCTCTTTTGAGTAGCGATTAAGGGCAATTTCTAGTTTACCAAGAGCAGATGTGATTTTTTCTAAATACTGTTCTGAGGGGTAATATTCTATCTTATACTCAATATAGCTTTTGATATGCTCATCAGTGATTAGCTCACAGTTTTTGAGTTTAAAATGCTCTTTGAGGTAGTTAAAAAAGTTATTCCAAACATTTCTATAACTCTCCATCGTTTTAAAAGATGATACACATCCAAAATGCTCATGATTTGGATTGATTCTATCAGATTTTTTTGCACCTTCAAAGAATATGAGCTTTGTAAGCACTGCTGTTTGATAATATACACTTCCTCTCATTTTTTTGCTTTTTTCATTTATCTATAATTTTTCTTTTTCCTGCCTCTATATACAGGTATGCGTTGAGTCCTTCTACTTTTTTTCACTTTGAAAGCATCAAACAAAGATTAGATTTTTAATAGATCTAATAAAACTAAATTTAGGCGTTTCTCCTACTGCTAAAAGCAGCTATACAGTTTTGAAAAGTATCTGAAAACTTTACATTTTGCTTCACAGTTTTTAAATAGTCTAGAAAGAAAAGATTCTGGTAAACTCTTCCACCTAGCTCAACTTTAGTCATTGTTTGAATCAATGCTTACTTTTGGTAAGGGTTATAAAAAAGAAAATTCTAACACCAAATTTGTCAACTATAACCGATAGTAAAAAAATATATTTGCAATAAGATTTTTTGCTCCCCGTTTCCTTATTTTTTTAGATTGTTTAAAAAATGGCTTGTTTTTGGGGATTTTTAGAGAATAGTTTACAAAAAGAGAAGAGGTGGAATTTACATCTTTTTTTACAAAGCTTTACAAAAGAGTTGACAGGAACTCTTTTGTAAGATGGTGGAAAGTTTATGATTTTTCATCCCATTTGATTGTATTGCTGATATTTTTTTCCATAGCTGCATCAAAAATTATTTCCGCAAACTCTTTATAAAGCTTTTTAATACGCTTTGGTGCTTTCTCTTTTTGAAATGCTTTTTTTACTTCACCTTGTATCATAGCTTTAACCACTGGTAATGGATAAAATGCTCTTAAACAACACATTGCACCATAGAATATTGTTTTAGAAGATGACTTTGGATTGCTATTTGCAAAATAAATTATCACATACTCTTTTTCATTTTTTGTGAATTCCTCACCAGTTTTCTCTTTGAACATATTTTTAAATTTATCGAATAAAAACGCCATTTATTGCTCCTTTTGTTTATTGTGTTTATTGTGTCGTTTGACAATATTTTTTAGTTTTGTAATCTCATCTTCCAAAGATTGTCTCACATAATGAGTTGACTTTATCTCTGTATGAAATTTTGAGAGGCTGTTGTCTATAAGTTTGAAACTATCTTGAATATCTTTTTGCTCCTTTGCATTTTCATTTGCAATTTTTAAAAGATATTTTTTATACTCACCAAATTGCTCTTCAATCTCATCAACATTTTGAGCTAGTTGGGTTTGAAACTCTGATGAATAGTTCATAAGAAGCTTTTGAATACCAAGTGCAAATCTATCTTGTAAAAAGTAAAATATTCCAGCTCCAGCAATCACTCCACTAAAAAAGACAACCACCTGCATCATCATAAAAGTTGTTTGGTTATACATTTTTCGCATCCTTTTTTATGATGTACTCGTTTATGTATTGAGATAGATAGGTATGAGAGATAGTTTTTCTATATTTACTTTGCAAGTGTTGTTTTATATCTCTTAGACTATACCCATCATTATGCAGTGCCAAAATAACTGAATGAATCGATAAAAGCATTTGAAGCTTCTGCTTTGGTTTTTCTTTTTTGAGTTTTATTCGCTCTAATTTGGCGATACCTCCAAGTTCATTTAGAGTTTGGCTTTTATTTTTTGATTTTAAAAGCTGCTCTTTGTCGTAAAAGTGCTTGATAGCAAGTAAATATGAAGCCAGAGATAAAAGCTTTTTATCAATTCCCTCATTTTTTAGTTTAAAAAACTGATTTTTTTGCTCATCAAATATCAGTATCTGAAATTCGATGTTTTGTTTATTGAACCAGTTTATAAGTGTTTTTCGCTGCTCTTTGGAGAGCTTTGTGTGAAACTCTAAACTTGAAAGAGTACTACTGTCAACAATGTTGTTTTTTTGTTCCATGTTCACCTCGTTTGATTTTATTTGTTTATTACATTCATATTTTTTTAGATTTGTAAAAATATGAATGTAGATGTAGATTTTTAAAAGGAGCAACAAATGGCAGCAAAAAGTAGAATGGAAAAATATAGATTACAAATCGTAGATTTGATATATAAAGGTGTTTCAGTTAGATCAACTTGGAGAATAATAAATGCAGACCTTCCAGAAGAAGGTAAAATCAGCTATAACGCATTTTTACATTTCGTAAATAGAAATGTAAAAGCTACTACATTATGAAAAGTATTTTTCTACTAATTCAATTGTCAGCTTATCAATTTTATAAAGCTGGCTTTTGATAAATTTTTTTGTTTCAGGCAAAGTCATAATCATTTCACTCATTGAGATGGTATCTAAATCATCTTTTGCCCAATCGATAAGTGCATGTAAATCTTTGTCTTTAATCCACACACCATATTTTAGAGTATTTAATTTAGAAAACTCATATTGTGCTAAAAGCTCATGAAATTTGACATCTAAATCTTTTGTACCTGCTTGTAGATTCGTTTTTTCTAAATGCAACAAAAAAGAGTAGAGTAAAACTAACATTCTCTCCCCATCGCCGCTTACTACATTTGAAAGTTTCTCAAAAAAAGTTTGACCTTTGATTCTTTGAATTTTTGTTTTTAGTTTTATCATAATAGTTTGACTATCGATAAAATTTTCTAAAATAGTTGCTAACTCATCTTCTTTTTGATTTTCAATAGCCAAAGTTTGAGCTCTAAAGCAGTTCGAGCTATACCCATAAACAAGCCTATCCATAGATACATTAGCATCTATATTAGTAAGAACTTTTTCGATCAAAGTACCTAAAGAATTTCTCTTTTTTAGCATAGAGAGTGCATTTTTTGTCATCTGTAGTTTTTCAGCAAGTTCTGCTTCATTTTTTAAATTTAGTTCCTCTACAAGATATTTTACAGCTAATTCTGTATTAATTTCATGCATTTTAAGTGCCTTCTTTAAAGTTAATTTAAAATTATATAGTGTATTATTCACGAATTAGTGAACTAATTATATTTTGATTAACAATTATACTATTCGTTCACAAAAAAATAGTTGAAAGGATAAAAAATGCAACTTGTTGAAATTTTAAGCCATAGCAATAAAATCAAAACTGTTGATGATTTGTTAAATCATTTTGATTTAGTTGTTGAACTTGCAAGAGATGATATTTACAAAATTGCTAAATCAAAACGACTTTTATTTGGTGATTTTGATTTTGCATACGCTGATGCAGTTGAAATGCTAAAAAGTCAGCTTCAAAAATCCCACCTAAAAGGAGTTAGTAGATTTTTACAGTGTGAAAATATAGCTAATGCCGTGAGTTGGCTAATAGAGAGACTACTTAACAATATGAGAAACATAACCACCAATCAAAAGTATAAACTCTACTGTGCCCCTAGCTTTGGACAACTTCATGAAAATATCAAATCAAATGATGAACTTGAAGCGGTGCTTGAGCTTATGGAACTTGAAAAATTTGATAGAGATACCATAAAAAAAGGACTTCAAACAATTTGGAAAAACTCAATGCTTGAGGAAGATTTGGACTATCTTGATATGGAATATCTTTGTAAAAAGTTTGGATTTGAAGTATCACAGATTGTGGGAACTGAAGCAATTAATTTGCAAAAGTATAAAAAAGAACAAACTCAAAGTGGACAAGTTCAACTAATGATGGTATTTGATGATGAATATGCCAGTTGATTTTAAAGGCTTAAAAAGAGGGCTTGAGGCGTCGCCAAACATTCTCAAGCCAAGCTATCCAGAGTGGATAAGTTTGAATTATACACAAATTTATCTTTTTTCAAATGAGGTGATGTATGAGCGATAATAAACATTACTACTATATCAAATTAAAAGCTGATTATTTTGATAGTGATGAAATGATTGTTCTTGAAAGTATGCCAGATGGGTATAAATACTCAAATATTTTGCTCAAATTTATCCTACGAAGTATCAAAAATGATGGGAAGTTAATGTTCAATAAAACAATCCCTTTTAACTCAAATATGCTAGCTAATGTAACAAGGCATAGTGTAGGGGATATTGAAAAAGCAGTAGATATATTTCAAAAATTAAATCTAATCGAAATACTACAAAATGGTGCAATTTACATCAATGATATTCAAAACTATATTGGAAAATCTTCAACGGAAGCTGATAGAAAAAGAGCCTATAGACTAAGAATTAATGAAGATAAAAAACTCTTGGGACAAATGTCCGAAGAATGTCCAGACAAAAATCCACCAGAGCTAGAGCTAGAAATAAAGCTAGAGAAAGAAAAAGAGCTAAAGCTAAAAGCTACAGAGCAAAATGATATGAAAAGCTTTTTGAGCTTTAAAAGTTTTTGTGTTGAAAAATATAAAGGGCAGGTGCTTACAAATTGTTGTCCAACACTACTTGTAGGGAATGAGCTGAGAATTAATGATAATGGCTATCTTGAAAGTTATTACAATGGAAATAAAATAGATATCAATCCAAATAGAGCAAAAGAATTGTGGAAAATTTTATATGAGAACCAAGATGTGATAGGTGTAGTAAAAAACGATTATATTGAAAAGTATGTAGGTAGATATATAAAAATTGAAATTCAAAGCAAAATGACAAATAAGCTTGAGACATTTTATTATGAAATTATCGGCTATAACATAGAAGATGAACTATATCGCTTGATTTTAAAAGATGTGCAAACATCTACAAAAGCAAATGCAAATAAGCTTTATACACTAGAACAAATGGCAAAGCTTCCATTTGTAGATGTAAAGGAAGTAGAAAATGAAATTTATAAATCAGATAATCGTTAAAAATAAAAAATATGAATGTATTGTAATAGGAGGAAAAAATGTTTGAATCACTTGAAAATGTTTTAATGCAAATTATGCAGTCGTTGCATCGTCAAGAGCAAATGATGCAGCTTGTAATTACACACTTTAAAAATAAAAATGATGTTGCAAAATTTCTTGGTGTGTCGGTTGGTACAATTAACAACTACATCAAAGATGGAAGATTTGAGCTTGGTAAACACTATTTTATCAATGAAAAAAACAATATAGAGTTTATCCCATCTGGAATAGTGGACTTCAAAGATAAATCAACAAAACAAAATAGAGTTGTAGAGGTTAAAACTCCAGAAAGACACTTACATCCTACTGCTAGAAAGTTTTTAGGAGGACAAAAAGTTGGCTAAAAATATCAGATTTATCTATACAGATATTAAATTTACCATAAAAGAGAGATACAATAAATGGTGGCTTGATTTTTATTTGCCAGATGGGAAAAGGATTAGAAGATCTACTGAACTATCTTCAAATCAGCAAAATTTGACAATCATAAAACGACAAATCATTCCTGATATTATCATTGGACTTGGAAAAGAGCCAGTAGAAGAGATTCAAGAGTCAAAAGAGTGGATACTTGATGATTTTGCAGATGAGTATTTTGAACTTCATAGAACTCAAATAAGAGAGCACACAAACGAAAAGAACAAACAGCACTATAAAAATCATGTGTCGCCATATTTTGGAAAAAGATTGATTTCAAGTTTGACTCCTATAGAGCTTGAGAAATGGCAAAATAGGTTGCTTTTAAAGTATAGGCATTTAACAGTACAAAAATATCGTTCAGTCTTATATTCAATACTTCAAAAAGCTTATAACAACGATATTATTTTAAAAAATCCACTTGAAAAGGTCAATGCTCCTAAAATGCAGATTAACAATCAGCAAAAAGAGGTATTGCCTTTTACTCACAAAGAGTTAGCCTTGATACTTGAAAATAGTTCAGGATATATAAAAAACTTTATTAGCTTTATGGCTGCAACTGGTATGCGACCAGGGGAGATTGTCGCTTTAAAATGGAGTGATGTAGATTTTGAAAGAAAAATGATCTCTATTGAGAGAACAAGAGTACGAAGTAAAAAGGGTGAAAAACCAAAAGATGGACTTACTAAAACGATGTCATCAAATCGAAAAATAGATTTGTTGCCAATCGCAGAACAAGCACTGCTTGAGCAAATGAAACTTACAGTTGATGCAACATATATTTTTTTAAATCAATCAAATGAACCCTTCTATGGTCATGACATTATAGGAAAAAGATTTAGGGAGATTATAAAACAAAGCGGTGTAAAAGAGAGACCATTGTATAATTTAAGACATACTTTTGCTTCACAGATGATAAGCCGAGGGGCAGATATTGTTTGGGTGTCTAATATGCTTGGACATAAAAATGTTTCAATTACCCTCTCAACATATACAAAATTTATCAAAGAAGATGATGAAGTAAGAATAAGAAATATTGAAAAAATGGGCACGATTATGGGCACTTTCTCTGAGTGAGAAGTGCTAAAGCCCTAAAAATAGGGGTTTGTAAGGTGCAGATACGAGTTTATTACGAAGATACAGATACTGGTGGGGTGGTTTATCATTCTAACTACTTGAACTTTTGTGAGAGGGCTAGGAGTGAGGTTTTTTTTACTAAGGGCTTGAGTCCTTTTTTAGATAGTGGACATTTTG
>Ga0265295_1002764_pt1 | contig 26891 bp, 23 predicted proteins | sample Munlansysbiofilm_FD_192503 | JGI IMG/M metagenome (GOLD analysis project Ga0265295, IMG submission 192503) | Leachate microbial communities from a municipal landfill in Southern Ontario, Canada - Methane capture system biofilm | ecosystem: Engineered > Solid waste > Landfill > Unclassified ... | reverse complement strand
CCCTGGGAGTCCCGCCGATCCCGACACATGGAGAAAAAGCGAATGTAGTGTAAACTCCGGGTATCGCTGACAAGCTAATAGCTTGATTTTAAAAGGATAAGCTCGATATTATTGTCAAACTTGGGAGGCCAGGGAAAACGTGGAAGCGGTCCAAAAGCGGGTGGAGGATTTTCTGCGGGATTTTTATCCGGTGATTCGGGAGTATTTGCCATCGTGATTGGATCTTGATCTGGAGCAAAACGGAGATTTCTTGATGTCATTTTCTTTGTAATTTTGATGTGTAAACCTCCCCAAGTTAGTGCCATCCAAAAGTAGAGACTTCCTAGGGTGAATTTTTCATGAGGAACTCTGCCGGGGTCAAATCGCCAAGAGCCCCTATTTTCTTTCTTCTCGTAACAAATTAATCTTACATCTAAAAAATATAATGTCGGAAATATTTACATCCTTAACTCGGTTAAAATCACAACCTTCTGATTTCACTTGATTATATAGCTGGAACACGAAATGCATACAAAACATATAAATCGGAATCAAAACACGTAGGAGTTTAACATTATGTTCGCAAAAACAACTTTCAAATTGGCGATTGTCACCATTTCGCTTTTTATTTTTTCCTATGCCCATGCGGGCTCCATTCTGCTGTTCGACGACCTCGTTTCCTCTCAAAACACATGGTCTGACGCCCTGACTGGTCTCGGCCATTCAGTGACAGGTGTCAGCGATGGGTCATCTTTCGCAACCGCTATTTCATCTGGCTCTTGGGATTTAGTCGTCGCTCAGTTTGATAATTTCACCTATCCCGCAACTGTCTCACCCTTCAGTGCCTACATCTCTTCCGGCGGCAAGGCCATCTTCAGCCATTGGGGAACCGAAATTGATACGGCCTTTCAGGTCACCCAATTCGGTACTAACCACAATACCCTGACCTTGGGAACACTGTTCGACGATGGCCTGAGCAGTCCTGTTCTCAATCTTAGCAATTCGGTGGGATACTACATTTATTCTCGAAGCTTCGATCTCCTGGCGGATGCCTACAGCGTCGCTAGTTTCGAAAACGGGAAGGCTGGCATCGTCATCGGAAACGGCGGAAAGACCATCATGAATGGCTTTATAGGTGAGACTCTTAATTACGCCGATGAAGTCCGTCTATACCAGAATCAAGTCTCCTACCTTCTTAATTCTCAGTCCGTACCCGAACCCGGCACCATGCTTCTTCTTGGTTCCGGTTTACTTGGTCTGCTCGGTATGGCACGCCGCCGCATCGAAAAATAGTTTCCCATAAATCACATTGAGAACGCCTGGGTCTCTGAGACCAAGAAGTACCTTATTTTCTTACTTTTTATCTCAAAAAAGCCCCTTTTTTTCTAATCTGCCTGGTTCGCTGGATCTCTGACAGGAGTTTCGAAGGTTTCTGGTCAAAAAAGCTGATTACTCAAAACAATACAGCACATTAGCTCTTGAGTTTTTGTAAGACCCCACGTGTCACTTCGTAGAGTTTGCCTGGGTCTCTGCCTGGGTCTCTGGCTGCTGCCTGGGTCTCTGAGACCAAGAAGTCCTCAAGAAGTGCCTTATTTTATTACTCTTATTCTCAAAAAAGGGCCTTTTTTTGACCTTAGAATGAGGTCATTAGCCGGAAACCTGCCTATTTTTATATTTATCAGTCTAATATTATGGTCCTTCCGGAAACTCTGTGGGTAACGTGTTCAAACTGACCTCGGGTACAGATCGAGTCCGCCGCAGAAAAAATAGATCGCCGTCTTGAAATGATCCTTGTTGCTGTACCCACACGCCTTTCGCTTGATGCTCATGATCTTGCTGTTCAACCCTTCGGCGACGCCATTGGTGATCCGGTGGCGGCAGAAAGTCAGGATATTTTCAAGATGCCGCGAAAGTAACTGCCCCACCCGCTTCATTGGTTCCAAGCCGGAACGGTCAATCCATTTTATCCAACGCTTGAAGAATCTACGTCCCCATCCAGGAGACATATAGCCCCACAATGACTGCAAGTTCTCTCTCATGGCCCACGCTTTGGCCACCTTGAGAGTGCTGGCCTTGAGGACGTCGAATGTCGGCTGATGCTTGGCAGGCAAGTTCTCGGGCCGAAACAGCCAAAGGTACTTGGTCCCTTTGAGTGTTTCGTCGCCCTGAGCCATCAGGGCCTTATGTTCTTGCTTGCGCACTTTATCCACGGCTTCGTTCACGTGTTTCATAACATGAAATCTGTCGTGGACGATTTTGGCTCCGGCATCCGGCACATGCGCCATGGTCGCCGTGAAATATGGCTCCCACATATCCATTGCGATGGCCCTTATGGATTCCAGTTGGCCTGGCGAGAGCCTGCGGTAATATTCCTCTAGGCTGTTCTTCTTCCGCTCTTCAGAAACATGCTCGACCGTGCTTCGCATAAGGTCGCAGACGATGGTCATGTAGGAGTGCCCTTTGCGGAATGCTTTCTCGTCCACTCCGAGATAGTGAATCGGCCGGGCCTCCTTGCGTGAAAGGCCTCGTCGAACAGCTCGCTCCATTACTCCCCAAACCTCATCCCATGTGAGTTTCAGCAAGCGCCGAGAGCCATCCACTGTCGCGCACTCCGTGAGCACATCTATGATCCAGCGCTCCATGAGCAATGTGAAGCGAGACCGTGGCTCAGCCCAGGGTACAAGAACCTGGTGAACTCCATGTTCCGGGCATTCCACTCGCGGAACTCGGGCATGAAGTAACGTCTTCCCAAGTTTGACAATAATATCGAGCTTATCCTTTTAAAATCAAGCTATTAGCTTGTCAGCGATACCCGGAGTTTACACTACATTCGCTTTTTCTCCATGTGTCGGGATCGGCGGGACTCCCAGGGCACGCAGGATCTTTTTCTGCGCGTCCGTGGGGCGACTGGGAGTCATCAGCTTCTCCTCTCCGACCATGATCTCCCCCATCTTGATCTGACGCAGAAGACGGATGGCTGCTGGTACAGACACTGCCATTTCCTTGAGCTTGTTCCGCATCCAGCGCTCCAACTGCAATGCAATCACGCAGACAAACACATGCGCTCGAATTCGCTCCTCGGTCCAGTGATACACAGGGCGAAGTTCCAGGGTGCTTTTGAGCGCTCTCCATCCCCGTTCAATTTCTGCAAGCTCTTTGTAATGTTTGATAATGTCTGCACATGGCGCGTTCATATCAGTGGTTTCGAGAAGCAAGACGCCATCTATCTTTTCCTCCCATGCCCTGCGCTTCCTGTCGGCCTTTACGATGACCTGATCCTGAGTGAGTTCAACTTTGAACAATGAGAGCAAACCCTTGTCACGCAGATAATCCCTGATACGGTCGTATTGACCCTGTGCGCTTGGCTTGCGACCCTTGCCGGATCTTGGGGCGAGAATTTCCCGGATCTTTGCGTCGGCCTTGGCAAGGCGTTCCTGGCGGTTCGCCTTGGTTTCGGCTGCAATCTTTGGTGAGTAGGCCATAACGAACCGGACTCCGCTACGAATTTCCTCGACAATCTCCTCGTCTTGTCCATCAAATGAAATCTTAAGACGCAGAGCCTCGATCACGCTCCGAGCCTCCTCTCCGCGTCGCAACGGATGCGCCACGATGAAGCCGAACTCCTCGGCCAGCAACGTCTCAAGATTTTTGTCCGAGAGCATCCCTCTGTCCCCGACAAACACCACACTGCGCAATTTGAAGCGAGTCTTCAGATCCTTTACCACCTCGACCACAGTGGTCTTATCAACGGTATTCCCCGGAAATACATGGTGGCAAAGCGGGATGCCGTCTTTGCCCATGACCACGCCGATGGTGATTTGGCGCCGATCAAACCGGCCATCGCGGCTATATCCGAAGCGCCGAATGTCATCTTCCACCAACGACCGGTCTCCGTCGAACCAGGTGGACGTGATGTCATAGAAGAGCAAGTCACCTTCCCACTGCGACTTGGGCATGAATCGCCTGGCTATCAGGGGTTCCAGGGCTTCCTTTGCATCCAGTAGCCTGTCCATGGCGCGAAGGAGATGATGGTAGGCCGGGCGGTGTTGCTCAAATTCTGAAAGCCAGACTCCGTCCAGCCAATCCAGCAATGCCAGCTTGGAGCACGGCTCGCAGAGACGATTGACGACCAGCAACTTGATCAGTTCAGCATAATCCAGCCCGGCCCCGGTCTTTACTCCGGCGCGAGCCAGGATTTTAGAGAGCCCCAGGATATCCCAGAGATGCTGAACCGCGTGAACATGGCCGAAATCACGAGCAAACGTAAGGAGCGGCGGCCCGGTCTGAGCCGGATCTCGACCGAGAGCTTTCTGGAAGCCAGCGATGAGTCGCTCGACCTGGTCTTCGCCCAAACTCTCGATGGTGCCGAGATGAGCCAGAATCCGTGTACGCGGAGAGCCGCCTTTCTCAGGATCGCGGAAAGATTCCGCGATTTGAAGATGGCGGTAGACTTTGTCGCCTCGTTTTTGCTTGGCTATTCGTACAAACATGAACTACAGATATCTTAAATATCAAATAATAGCAATATCTAAATAGATATTGTACGTACTACAAATTGGGCATCAAAAATCAATATAAGTCATGAATTTGGGGTGTTAGCCTCAGGTCGCTGTCAAACTTGGGCGGTCTCGCCGAAAAGGGAACGAAGAACCTCGCTATCTCGGGACATGCAACTTTACGGCATGTACGTGAACTGCTAAGCTCATATCCTGGCAGTGATGCCTAACAATGCGTTCAAGCCGACGCCGCTTCGCGGCGCGGCTTAATGCAGGCGTTATGGCATTATTGAAATGATTCATGTGTGGGTTTTTTGTGGGTTTTTTGTGGGTTTTTGAACCCACGGGAACCCACGCGAGACTACGCGAAGCTACGTAACTAGCTGAAATACAGTGGGGTAAAGCGGCATTCATCGTCCTGTCACGCCGGAGGCCGTGGGTTCGAGTCCCATCGGCCCCGCCAAAGAAATCAAGGGTTTACGTGAATGCGTAAACCCTTTTTTCGTGTTCACGTGTCCCGCCTACGTGTCCCAAGAATTTTCGTGGCCAAAATCGACGTGGCTGTGAGCGCGCACGATAAATGAGAATTTATGTCACGATAAATGAGAATTCGCGCTGTATCCATTTTTCTCATTTATCGTGAAAAACTACCAGCCGGTGTACCCCAAAAATCCTCCCAAATTTCAGCTGAAAAATCCGCGATAATTCCGGGCATCGAAACTCTTGTCTAACGCCCTCATATCTTCACCCTTCAGAAATCTCTCTGTCTGACAATAATTATTGCTGACCGTGCTGCAAATCCATGCTAGGCGCGCGGAAAATAATGGGAGAAAGAAGTGAACGTGGTCATGGCCTTTATCGTGCTGATAGCTACATCCTGCGCCGTGATTTGTGCATGGAAAACTCACAGGCAACCGACTGTCTGCCCAAAGTGCTTGGCGCACCTGGAACACACGGCGGAGAGATGCTCAGTCTGTGGCCATCCGCTAAGGAGTCGAAAATGATCAAATATTTCATCCTCGCCATCCTCCTGATCCTCGCCACATCCCCGGCCTTTGCTGGCTGGAAGATGTATGCCCCTGGCCAAAAAGAGCCTGTCGTTTCGTCCGTCGATGATCCGAACGCGCCCAAGCCACTTGTCGAAGTCATCGAAACCCCGGCTGGTATGCCCGCGACTCCGCAAAAATACGCCGAGCCCGAAGACAATTTCGACCTGAGCGGCGTTGAGTGGCGCAGGTCACGCGGTCTCTATTCCGGGCGCGCGGCCAAGGAAATGACCAAGAAATTCGGGTACACGGCTGGGACGTATCGGCTGGAATATGAATACAAGGCCCGGCGTCATTTTGCGATCTGGATGCACACCAGGCGCGGCATGAATGAACTGCTCGTCAATCGCATTGGCCGGGCCGACACTGAGGTCACGGTCGTTTTGCCAAAAGACGACGAAGTCTGGTTTGAGGTGCACTCGCCTTTTGGGAATTGGGAATTCACCTTCGAAAAGATCCGCTAGACCGCCACATATCTGATCCTCGGCGCACTCCCCGCCGCGCCGCCGATTATCTGCGCACTCGACAAATTGCCGCCAGGAATCGCCACACTGACCATCTGGCCCACAGCGTAGGGGGTTGGGGTGCTGACAAGCACGGTCAGGTCTGGCCGGATCCGGACGGAGACAGAGCCGACGCCGACAGCGACCACGGGGCCGGTGGCGATTTCGGGTACGGGGCGGCGGGGGAGGATGGATGAGGGGGTGATGGGCATGGTTGACTCCTTATGACGTCGGAACAGGTATTGTTGGAGGTGCGAATGAATCACCAGTAAATAACGGCTCTCCGAGGGTTATGCGCAGCATGAAAATCTGACCATTCAGATTTGAAATATTTGGATAATTATACCCATACTGTCTGCCAATGGATACTCGTGGATTCACTGTTGGCACACCATTTGTGATAGAACCTGTTGTGGTTGCTACCTTTGACCCGTCAATATAAAGAGCGAATTCTGATCCTTGTCTCCGAAATGCAACGTGTATAATCTCACTGGTCGGCAATGCATTTGGCGCAACGAGATTAACCCCTGACGAACTTCCCCAAAGCGACCCCATCAACTTGCCAGCGGATAATCCCAGCCCTAGGGCATGGTAATAGTTGCCGTCATTGCCCTTCCAAAAAAACTGACCTGTATGGTTCGCGTTTGGAATTCTTACAATGGCGTCAATACAAAAATCACCACCCCCTGTATTAAAATCCGCCACATACAGACTCGCAACAAAATCACCAGATCCATCAAATGTTACGCAAGGGTCCCCATAAACAAGTGTATGTTTTGCGTTACCGCCAACCTGATACACGGCTGGGCCTTTCACATATGTGACGTTTGTGCTTTCTTCCGTGACTCCGGATGGCTGTAATAACAATTTGACGTTGCTGAACAGAGGCGCTGGTGCCAATCCGGCCACGCAAACAGTGACAGTTAGTGTTCCTTCATCTTCATCCTCGCCGTCCGAAACATGATATGTGACGCTCGTCGTCGCGGTATCGTCACCGGTCAGGCTGTCAAAATCAGAGTTAGGGTCGAAGCTCCATGCACCATCACTCCCAATCGTAAACAGGCCACCACTCGATCCAGCCACAGCCACGCCCACGTTGCCTGCGCTCCCGGCCACCTGCGAAACGACAAGGGAGTCCGCATCAGCGTCCGTGTCATTGGTCAGGACATTGCCCGATGTTGGCGTCTCAGCGTCAGTTTCCCCTGTATCATCCACCGCCACGGGGGCCGCATTGGCACGTGATACTGTCACAGTCAAAGTTGCCATGGCCTCGGCAGCCCCGTCGGATGCGTAATAGGTGACAGAGGTATCGGCGGTCTCAGAGCTGGAAAGCAAGTCAAAATCACCATCGGGGTCAAATATCCATGTACCGTCCGAATTGACAATAAATGATCCTCCATTGTCACCATCGGTGGCCACACCAACATTTGCGGCAAGCCAATTAACAGCAACCACAACCAAACCTGCGGCATCATTCGTCAATACATTACCGCTCGATCCAGCCAAATGTGTGGCCGCCCCTGTATCATCTTCAACTATCGGCAAAGCTGGTTCCACAAACGCCTCGGGGGCGATCGCCACATGCCGCCGGATTACCGCTTGCTCTGTTATCCCGTCAGGCGTCCCGGTCCATGTGGTCGACTCGACCTGTCCAATCACTGCCGCTCCATCCACGGGAACGGACGCGACATCACCCAGGCCAGCGCCGAGGCCAATCGGGCACGTGACGGTCACATCGTCAATATAGTGCGCCGCCGCGTCAATGGCCGCAGTGGCGCGGGCCAGTGCTATGTCGTCATCGCCGTAAATTGGGTGTATCTCGTCGGGGAGATCCACGGATGGATTGACCCTGATGGTTCGCTGCGACTCCGTACCGGTAGTCGTCAACAGCAGGTGCCAACCCAACTCCGCATCAAGCATGTTAATGGTCTGGTCCGACCTAGGGGTCAATATACAAGGTTGCCCTGTTCCGACCAAAGCGGCACCAGTCGCCACCAAAACGTCTGCCGTATCATAAAGCAAAACACCGCAGGAAGCAGATCCGGGGAACAGCCGCAGAATGTATTCTATGTTTGGGGCAATATTCCAGCCCTCAATCATTATGGTGTCATCCTGGGCCGCCGCATTAACGCGATGCGCTCTAATCACAAGGCCTCCTTACTGACCAAATCAACGCCGCCGCAAACGCAGGTGTAGCGATGACGGTAGCCGAGTTTTCCGGCGGCACATTTTGGACAGATTGTGGTGTGTTGCAAGGCGTCTCCACATTTTGGGCAGACCATGGCGGACAGTGATTCGGTGCCGACAACGCTTTTTGTCTCTGCCTCTTGCGCGGCCTGCTTTGCTGCCTTAAAGGCCTGCGCCAACCGCTCAGCGTGTGCTTCTTTTTTAAGAACCCAAGGCTGATTAGCAAACCAAAAAACAACACGACCATCAGGGGTAAGACGGGCGCCATCCTCAACCTCGACCGGCTCTATTGTATTGTCCGCAATCATTGAGATAAGGTGGGCATGCCTGGCCTTTGTATTATGTACAAGATATCGCCGTATGACATCCATCGTTGCCTCTTGACCGGCCGCCCCCATTGCAAGCAAAATTTTATTTCTACTGTCCATATTCAATCCCCTTTAAAACAATGGAATGCCATAAAACCCTGTCCCACAGCCACCCACACAAGAGCACGTAAATACACCATGATTCCATGAGACGGTGGCTCCCCAATACTGACCACCACAAGTGTCGTTATTTAAACACAACCATCCGCTCTGTGCCGTGGCCCCAGTTGTTTTCCATTGCCCATCAGTCGAGCACCAGACACTCGAAATTGACGTCCCGCAACCATAAGAAAAATGACCACAATTCCCACTCGTTACAGCGAAAACTGTCTTGGTCGCAGAGGATACGCACGGCCCTGTAAAACTGACTGTGTATGATGCCCCAGTTTGGACGTTGGCGGGCATGGTGCAAATAACACCATTGCCAAGCTCATTCTCAAATGTTGTACCGGGTAAAGACCCCGTATATTTCGCTCCAGGGCCTAGATCGTGATAATAAATAGCGGTTTCGCCGGGTGGCAAATTATCATCTCCAACAACCGACCCGACATAATTCTTTTTCGGATTTTCAACAGTTATGGTCCCACACAACCGCCCGCCATAAGTAACAGTGACAGTGCCTTCGCACCCGCCCGGCTTCATCCTACAAATGAAACCAACGCCGTATGCTCCGAGCCGTACAAACTCCATGTCTCCGCCGCATGTGCAGGCCGCACCCGTCATGCCTGCGCTGGGTAGGTAGAGCGATTCAACGCCAGGGTTGAGTTGGGTTTGGCCGGAGAGGGAGCAAGGCGGGAAATCGACTTGGGCCTCGCAGCATGTGTCCTCTGTCTCGCCGTAGCAAACCTTAATCGTAAACGGGCCAGCCCCGCCCGTGGGCATGACGGCCTTGTACCCGCCTGTCGGGGTGCGCTCCGTGAGCTTGAGCGCCCCACCAAGGAATTGCCCATTGTTGCCCTTGCCGTCTGTCCATGTGCCCTCGACTCCTGGGGAAAGAGTTGCAGGCCCGTCTAGGACGCATTGGGTGCATTTCTCATCACGCGCCGCCGCACATGCGGCCATGCACATGGCGTAGGTCATGCCGCCCTCTGTTGAGAGCCGCCCGGTTGAGCGCAGGGCCGCGCATAGCTCATCGCAGGTGCAGGTTCCAGGGCACTCGCCCACAAAAACCTCTGCGTGATTATCGGCGGTGATTACGGGTGTTCTGGCATTGATTGAATCAGGGCCGCACCCGGTAGCCGTGATTTCTTCCTCTTCGGGCTGTAACCACGATGTTGGGTCATGGTCGCCAACTTCGCCGTCGCCAATGACCTCGTCTGGTATTTCGTCGGGGTCACTCGATCCGGGGTTGACCGTCCTGCAATCCCTGGCCGTGATCGAAAGCTGCCCGGTCCCGCCGTCTTCCGATCCGTCTTCGACCCTGGCCGTTATGATGGCAGAGCAGCCGGGTTGCGACCCCCAAACTGCCTCATAGGTGCACTCCATGGGCTGATCGACGGGCAGGACTGCGATGTCGTCAACGTCGAGCGTGACGACCTTTCCTGTGTGGGAGTCATAGTGATTGACCGCGTACCCGTCCCGCGTGCAGACAGGCGTATTCATGGGCGTGCGGGTCAGTGTGACCTGGGGCGTCATTATGCCGCCGATGTCGGTGTGATAGACGAGGACAACCTCACTTACTGGCTCATATCCGCTCGGAATGGCCGTGGGCATCCACGCGACAAGGGCCGTGCCGCCCGCCACATAGGTGACAGTGACTTGCGTACCGGGCAGGAGGGTCGAATTGGAGAGGATAACCGTCTGCCCGCTGTGTGAGGCATAAAGATCGGAGCCCGGAGTCTCGGTCAAAACAACGCTCGGTGTCGTGCCCTCACCCGGGATGCCGGAAAGCCGAACCTCTACAGCGCCGCCCCAAATTGAGGTTCGTAGGGTTTCTGTGATCGTGCGCGGAGCCAACTGCTTGCGAGTGGACGAAAGCGACCCGCATCCGATCAAGCCGAAGGTTGCCGCCCCTATGCCAGCGCCGCCAAACATGGTGGCCTTGAGCAGGATCGACACGGTGTCACCCAAGCAAGGGCTTGAGGGGCTTGCGTCGAGGCTGACCTGGGTTGCGCAGGCTTTCGGGTTGCTCTGGTGCAGGGTCGCAAACCCCTGTGCCCCGGCCACAGACGCCAGGACCGTGACATCGCCAGGGATGCGGCCAGCCGTCCACGTCGCAGGCGCACCCTTGACGACATAATCGACGACCAGCGCTTGGTCATAATAATCCAGCGGGGCCGAAAATGTGATGACGCGCCCGGAGACCGACCCGCCGCGCTCGGTGTAGTAATTGCGTGCCTTGCGCACATCTGTGCGTTTATAGCAACCGACGACGGAAACGGCGGGCAGGTCCAGGGTCAAGTGCGTGTAGTCGTCGGCCTGGTGGACCTCGCCCTGGCGTATCACCTCGGCTGTCTGGCTCGTGGCCACGGGCATGATGCCGGATGATGCCGACCATGTAACCTCTGTGCCCAGGGCCACTGGTATGCCGTCAGCGCCAAGGACCACGGCGATCAGCCGCACCTCAGAAACGCCATCTGCGGCAACGCAAGCATCGTCGTCAGCGATGGGCACAACCTGCACCGACAGCCCGGCAACGGACGCGTCACCGGATACGAGGATGCGGTTGCCGAAATCCGGCACCTGGCGGCGGACACTCTGCACATCAATCTGGCTTGCGATCAGCGTCACGTCTGGATCCGGCAGATCACGGTACAGCCTGGGCGCGATCAGGAGCGACCCATCAACCTGTGGCCAGCAGATCTGTCCCGACTTCTCGGCCAGGTCCTGGATGATCTGACTCGGATACCAGTCCGAGACCGCGTAGCAGTAAGCACAGATCGGAAAATCGTTCTGCACCTGGATGGTCACGCCGCACATCGCGCCAAGCTCTTGCAAGATGGCGGCGATCGTGGTCGCGGCGGGCCACTGGCGGGAAATCTTTTGGCCCCAGGGCACATAGAGCCTGGCGGACAGGGTGCGGCCCCAGATCGACGCCGTGCGAGCAGCAGGATTCTTGGGGTAGGTGATTTCGTCCAGAAAGTAAGCGCCCCTGCTGACCCAGACTCCGTTCACCAGGGCGTCCGCCTGCACCGACAGCCCCTGCGGCACTCGCGGCACCACAATGCCGTCCAGGACGGCGCGGTCCGCGATCTCCACCGACACTTCGCCGCAGATCTTTTCCGCTTCGAACCTAGTCTGCACCTGGTAGACCTGCCGCGTAATGTCGACGTCGTTCAGAATAACGCGCCAAGTCTTCACAGTGCTGGCTCCTCAATGACGATAAACACGAACTCATAGCTGTATTCATAGACGCCATGCTGGGCCCAGAACTGATTCATCCAGATCGAAAAGCCGGCAGGCTTGCGGCTCCATCTAACCCGCCAGCAGCGGATCCCGTCAGTCAGGAAGTACTCAACATCGGCAGCTTTATAGGCGGCCCGGAACAGGGCCACCGTCTCGGGCGTTAGAAATTCGCCGTCAGGCTGGGCGTTGCCCTGAATGGTCAAGGTCCCGCCACCATCCGGAACGCCGAAGTCATGGATCACGATGCCATTGTCTCCGGTTTCAATAACGGAACCTCGCCCCTCGGGCGGTGCCTCCTGGATGCCGTTTTCAAGTGGGTCATGATCCCAGGCGATGTTCAGCGCAGGCGCTGGGTCGGCAAGATCCGGCGCCAGGGTCGGATCGATGTCTGTCGAATACAGGCGAAAGCGTGTGGCCATGGGCTACCTCTTCCCGGACAGCAGACCAACCCGGGTCAGCTCGTCAGTGATTGCATGCAGATTGCGCCGGCTGTCGCTGCCCACGACGCGGATCGACGCTTCCGTCTCGCCGGCTCGGATCAACCAGGTCATTGTATCGCCGAACGAAGCAGACATGGACGGCGCCGCCGGAGCGGTGGCCCATCCACCCCCCGCCAGCTTCATTGATGGTGCGGCCATCGCGCCAGTGAGGCTGCTGAACAGGCGCAGTAGATCGGACTTCGACGACACTGCATTGAAGCGTTCGATGAACCCAGGAAGGACCTGAGATACGATTCTTGTCGCACGCTCCCGCACAACAAATTCTCCTCGGGAAAGCATGGCGCGGATCGAATCCGACGTGCCAGTCCCTGGACCAAAGACCGTGCCAGCGAATCGACGCCAGGCTCGGCCGCCATCGGCCAGATGCCGAATGCCGTCACTCGCCCAGCCACCGGACGCCTTCATTGGGACGGTTTTTTCGTAGATTGTATGGACTGAAGATGTGTGGCGACCGTTGAGGGAATCGATCGACTTCTTCACGGCCGGCACGTTGTCTTTCACGTCATGCTTGGATGTGGTCTGCGCACCATCCAGGGTGTTGCGCAGCTTTTCGAAAGACTCCATGGCCTTGGTCGTGTCGAGTTCAGCCGGAACCTGCAAATTTGCAGCAGCCATGGCAGTCTTGAGGCTAGCAACCGAGGCGGCGAGACTCTCCTGGTTAACCGTGGCGGCCAGAGCCATTTCCTTATTTTCCGGAGCATCCTTCCAGGCCTGCAAACTCGCCGACGCCGCCGACAGATCCGCGTCCACCTTGGCCATGATGGCCTGGGCCTCAGCAATAGCCTTCAGTTTATCCAGAGCAGCGGTGGCAGATTCCTCATCCGCCTCCAGCTGCAGGGCGACCTTCTGCGCCTGTGCATCGCGGATCTCTTGCAGCTTCTCCAGCACTCCTTCCAGCTCGCCCTTGGCATCGTCGGCCTTGGCCCTGGTGTCGCTGGCCATTTCCGCGCGTTGCTGTGCGTTCTTGGCCATGTCGCCATCCAGGATGGCAAAGGCCTGTTCGATCTGGGTCTGGCTGGTCTGCACCGCCTGTTCAAGGCTGACGACGGTAGTGGATACCTTTTTGCCACCCTGTTCGACGGTGCGGACTACTTCCTGGGCGTTCCGCTCGGCCAGGCTCATGGCCTCGTCTGCATACCGCTTGGCAATGTCAGACTGGCCTTTTGACGATGCCTCCCTGGCCTTGGCCAGCTTGTCCTCAATCTGCGCAACCCGGTCGGTGTATGCCTGCTCGTCGGACATAGTCTTCTGCTTCAGCGCGCGGATCCGATCCTCGACGGACATCTTCAGCAGCAGGCGCTGTTCCTCGATATCCTTCACGGCCTTCAGGTGCCTTTGCTCCTCGGCAATGAGGACGTCGACAGTCTTCCGGTATCCAGCTTCCAGCTGCTTGTAGATCTCGATTTTGGCGTCTGTGGCGGCCTGCTCCAGCTTCACCGTGTCCATGCCTGCGGCGCGGGCGATCTCCAGGGCGCGGCCATGGGTGGTCTGCCAGGCGCGCTCCATTTCTTCGCCCGCGTCCCTGATGGCGTCGACCTTTTGCTGCTCCGCCTCCATCGTGATGCGGGCCGTCTCTCGCAACTGATCCCGCTGACTGAGGCCTGCTGTCTGCACGACCTGCAGTTCGCGTTTGGCCGCGTCGTCAATGGCAAGCAGCCGGTCTGCAAGTGTAGCGGTGATCTGCGTGGTTGCGGTCTTGTATGATTCAACCAAAGCATCGACTGGGGCAGCTGCCTCATCCATGGCCAACTGGATCTGGTTCTTTGCCTGGTCAGCTGCGCCGCCAACACCCTGCAGAGCGGACGCCACATCTTCGAAGGCTGCGGCGCGATCCGCCATGGCTTTCCCCGAGTTGTCATCATCCTGGAACCAGTTCCACGCGTCCCAGAGTAGCGTCAGGCCGGTTATGGCCCATCCGACTGGGCCCATCAGCCCCGCGATCGCACGACCGAGCCCGACCATCGCGACGCGGGCAGCAACGAGCACTCCGGATCCAGTTCGCATCGCCGCGAATACCGTCCCAAACATCGACCCTGCTGCGGAGGCGATTGAACCGAGCTTTGCCAACACCGGTCCGAGACCTGAAAAGATCAGTTTGAGCGGACCCCATGCCAGGGCGATTGTTCCGGCGATGACAGCCAGCCTGGTCAGGTTTGGGACAGTGTCGATCAATGTCCTGATGGCATCCGCTATGGCCACCAGCGCCACAGCCGCAGCTCGGATCATTGGCAGGAACAGTTCTCCAATGACCGCTCCAGCATTCCGCCATGCCGCACCCATCTTATTCAGCTCGGCCTCAGTGGATTCGAGCTTCATGTTCGTCAGATCTCGCAACCCTCTGACCAATTCGTCGTCGGACTTGGCGGCCCGGCCCATGGCTTCGTTCAGGAGGTCAACCCCTCCGGCCAGCTTGGCGATATTTTCGGTGTCCAAGCCTTCTTGGAAAATTCCTCGCAGAATCTCAAAGCGTTCAGCCGACGGCATATCCTTCAGCTTTTCCATGAATTGCTGCAGTGCTCCGCTGGCGTCTCCGGCCATAACCTGCGCAAACTTCCTGGCGTCCCCAACAACCCGCTGCAGAGCTTTTCCGGCCTCCCCCGTTCCGGACGACGCAAGGCGCAGCCTCCCGAGCAAAGTTCTCATGGCCGTGCCAGCCTGCTGCGAGGTAGCACCCAGCGCCAGGAAAGCTGTGGCCAAGGCAGCAGACTGCTTGGCTGTCAATCCAAATTGGGTCGCGGATCCACCGCCAAGCTTCAACGCTTCGATGATGTCCCGCTCACTAGTCGCAGCATTGTCCGCCAGCTCGTTCAGGGTGGCTACAAAGGCTTCCATGTCCTTCACGCCCAGTCCCAGGATGTTCTTGAGCTTGGCAAGGGCGTCTCCAGCCTCTTCGGGGAGCATGTCGAAGTTCATGGCTGCGGTGGCCGCTATCCGCGAAAACTCCAGCAGATCACGCTTGGCCACGCCGGTCTTGGCCGCAGCCGTTGCCAGTTGCACAATGCCAGCGGCGCTCATGCCAAGTTCAACGGCAAGATCTTGGAATTCCTTGCCCATCTCCCTGGCTTCTTCGCGGGTCACATTGGCGGCTCGCCTGAGATCCACCAAGGCGGATTCAAAGGTGATGGCTTCCCTGACCGCCGCACCAAATACTGCAAGCCCACCCACAAAACCGGCCAACTGGCTCCAGGCATCCCGTAACTGGTCCGACACCCTGACTGTGCCGGACATCTCGGCCTTCAGCTCGGACATTTTAACCTTTGCAGCCTGAGTCGCCCGGGCCAGATCTGTGCCCGTCGTACTGCTCGATTTCCTGAGACGATCCAGGGCCGCGTTAACTCGGTCCATTTCTTCTTTGATAGACCGAGTCGACCGCACGCCGAGGTTGCCCATATCGCGTTGGGCCAGGGCAGCCGCGCGTGTTTCCTTGACCCTTTCCCTTGCGGCGTTAATTGCGGCGCGATCCGCAGCCGTAGCTTCGCGGCCCGAGAGCTTCACCTGGGCCACGAGTGCCTTCAGCTCGGCCATGGCCTGCTTGGCATCGGCCTGAATCTTTAAGGAGAGGGTCATGTCGCTCATTCGAATTCCCTTTTCAGCTGCGCCAGATGGGCGTTGTAATCCTTTGGTTCAAGCCGCGCGGCTCTGGCAGCGCTGCTTTGTTCGATCGCGCGCAAGGCGGACTCCCTGCGCTGCCTGACCGTGAGAGCATCGACCAGGGCCAACACTCCATCGCGCGGCAGGTCTAGGATGGCGTCGAGTCCGTATCCTCCGCCGACGAGGGCGTCGATGACTTCCGCCCAATCAGCTGTGTCACGCGGTTCATCGCCTCTGTTGCCCCGGGCAGGACCGCACGGACGAAAAAATCACCGTTCACCTCCAGCACGGCGGAAGCCAGCTGGACAAGATCGTCCAATTCCAGTTCATCAACCCAAGCCCTGGGCTTTCTGGCTCCGATGGCCACGGCTTCAACCAGGCAATCAGCGTTTGCCAACAGTGCTCCTGCGATGTCCCCAGCCTGGATCTCGGCTGCGATGGGTTTCACTGCCTTGAGCATCCTGGGCAGTTCCCGGGTCTTGATCGGGGAGATTGTCAGCGACTCACCGGCAACGGTGATGGTGATCGGGACAGGGGCGATCTTTTCAAGTGTGTCCATGGTGTTCCTTATGGATAGGGCCAGGCTCGTAATGAACCCGGCCCACTGGTGTTTATGCCAAGATTATCGCAAGACTCGTTCGCGGAAGTACTTGGACCCCGTGGTGCGGGTCAGATCCGCCAGGATGGATCCTTCCAGTTCGAAAGACTGAACGGTTTCATCTGAAATCAGGGAGAGCACCTTGGCTGGGTCGAACTGGCACTTGAAGGCCTCAACTACGACCGGCTTGTTGGAGTCTGCGGTATTCAGGCCCTCGTACCGCAGCAGGCGGGCCACAGCGCCAGTGGTCAACGAGTCCACCTGGCCCTGGGCTTCATAATCGTATGCGATGGTCAGGTCGTCATCGTCTGCCAGGCCGGAAGTTGCAGGAGTGGACGCAAACTTGATGCTGCCCGCGTCGGCATTGAGCTGGTAATCGTAGGGGGTATCGTCATCCACGTAAGCCACGAGGGTCGCCTCACCCTTCTTCAGCACAACTTCGCTTACCTTGATGTGAGGCAACGGCATAATCTTGCCGAGGCGGCAAACCACTGCACCAGTAGTGACTGCTCCTTCGGCAACGTCCGTCGCCGTGCCACGCGTGAACATGGCCAAGACGTCGCGGACAAAGTTCTGGCAGGTCATCTTAATGCTGACCTTTGTCTCCTTCTCCTTGCGCAGGTCCGTGCCGCGCTGGCCGCTCTGGCTCTCGGTGTGCTCTTCGACGGATACCTCAACGCCAATCTCCAGGGCCGTCACGTTGCCAAGGGCCGTCATCCCCAAAAGGTTGTTGTCGTCATCCAGGTCGCCGACCAGGACAACGCCCTGCCCGGAGTAGTAATATGTCTGTCTATCCCATGTCGTCATTGATCTCTCCTCGGGCCGTGGCCCTACGCCCCGCGCGGGGCAAATACGTTGATTGCGAACTGGGCTTCGTAGCCCATGAGGCCGCTACCCTCCGGCAGGCGAAGGAGCTGATCCCCCATCCTGGTCAGCGTGCGGGCCGCGTCCACCTTGGCCCCGGACAGGGCCGCGTTAACGATCTCCAAAAGCCCCAAGGCTGTAACGGCCCCAGCTTTGGCGGACCGGTATTCCTTGGCCAGTACCAGGCAGGACCACACCCATGTCTCAGAGTGCATCATGGTCTTCGGGTCTTGACCCGGCTTTGGCTTGCCCCCGGCGTAAACCACCCAGACTGCGCTGCCGCGTACGTCCAGGGCCTTGCGGTCGGACATCCCCATGGGCAGTGGCGCCACAGCGACACCAGCTGGCACCATCTTCTTGAGGATGGCGACGATCGCGTCTTCGTGCTCCAATCTGGTCATCACAATGCTCCTTTCAGGAAGTCCTGAAGCGTAGCATTCACCTCGGGCCAATCGAGGCTGTCCTGGTCAGGGAGAAAAGGCCTGGACGGGATGACCGTTTTCTTTCCGCGTCCAGCCTTCCCGCCGAGTTGGTGGATCGCGGCGTAAAGGACATTTGTTCCCACTTCGACCTGGTTGTCCGTTGCCTGTACGTTGATGGAATTGCGCAGGATGGCAGTGTCGATCAATGTCTGGCCACCCGTGGCCAGTGCCCGCCCGGATGCGGGCCAAACCGTTCCGTCCGGGGCCACACCCGTTTCAAATGCAGTGTCCACCTGCTCCACAATGATCTCGCCGATGGTCTGCATGACCGGCGTCAGATCATCCATCCTTCCTGCAAGCTTACTCAGCATGGCCTCCATCTGTATGGACTCGATCTTGATCGAGAGGCCGGACATTACAGCGTCCTCCTCGACATCAGCCGTTCACTCGCCGTGAACGAGGCCGTCCCTTGGCTCGGCTCCGAGGCCGCACCGTCTTCCGCACCCAGGGCCATCTTGCCGGTGGCGATGGCTTCCAGCAGACGCATGCACCTGGTGGTTTCCCGTTGCCAGGTATCCGGCTCTTCCACGCCTGGACGGCGCAGGTAGAGATGATGAATAGCCAGCTTGGTGGACAGGTTCTCGATCAGCGCCGGAACCGGAGAGAGCGGGACCCGCTTGACCGTGCCGACATAAGCATCGATTTCCCGATCAGCCTGTTCGATGACCTCCTCCAACACGGCGGTGACGGCAGCGTCATCGAGCAGGCCGGCGGCGTCATCATCAGCCAGCTGCAGGACCTCGTACTCGGGGAGCAGCTTCAGGATCTGGGCGACGGTGCTGTACATGGTCTATTCCTTGTCCGACTTTTTGCCGCCCTTTTTCGGGGCCTGCTTGGCCTCGGCCGCATCGGCCAAGTGGTCCTCGACTGCGGAAACCGGCGTCTCCAGTGCGACCGGCTCTGCGACAACCCTTTGTTTGAGAAGATCGTCTGGGCCCGGATTTTTGGGCACGTCGATGAGTTCCACGACGAGCATGGGCTCGGCCTGCAGCTGCTCCAGCTGCGCCGCGCTGAAGGCATCGTCCCCGTGCTGGACCGGCTTGGCGCTGTGGGCCATCCCGCAGCGCCTGAAGCCGTCTTTTTTTGCTGTGATTATGATCATGTTCGTCGCTCCGTGTTCAGGGGGCCGGGATCATCCCCGGCCCCCTGTGGTTGTCGTTACTCGCCGGAACCGGTGCTGCCGTAGGACATCTGCCAGAAGGCATAGCCGCCGGCAGCGCGGGCCTCGGCACCGAAGCGGAACTTCTTGCGCATGAACACGTTATCCGCCTGGGCGTCGGTCTGCTCGACGAACACCGGGGCCTTGCGCTCCTGGTAGACAAAGGGCTTCACCGGCATGCTGGTCACGTGCAGGAACCAGGCAGTGGTCGAAGTTAGACGCGGGTTGACCACCAGCCTGGCCGTGCCTTTGAAGGGGTTCGGGGTGTCATCGGCCAGCTTGTCCATCTCCAGCAGGCGGCGGCCCTGGGTCTCAAGGGCTGGCGGAACTTCCAGCACATCCGGGATCAAGCCCAGCGGCCGGCCTTCATCGTCCTTGAAGCTCATGATGGCGGTACGAGCAGCGCCGTAGCTGGCCTCGGCAGCTGCCTGGGTCGCTCCGGACAAGGCCACGGTCGCCTTGTTGCTGACCGAGGCGGCCACGGCAGTGGCGGGGTTGGTCACCGGGTGATCCGTGTCGTAGAAGTACTGGCCGTCGTAGCAGGAGCTGACGAAAGCGTTGTTCTTCAGGTCTGCCACGATCTCGTCCGGCAGCTGCTTCGCGCTGAAGCCGGCCATCTGCGCCTGCGGGGCGTAGATCCCAAGGTTGTCGTCCTCGATGTCGTTGCGGTCCACCTCGACGGTGGCCTCGAAATCATCGTTGACGATGGAGTACTTGAACGCCTCCAGCGCTTTGACGGCCTTGTCGCCAATCCACTTTTTCATGCGTGGGAAGGCGGAAAGCCATCCGTAATCGTTCCGGCCGGATCCACTCGGGACCTTCATGGCCGTCAGCTCCCACTGGCTGGGTGCTCCGGCGAAGGCGTTGTTGAACGTCGTCTTCAGGCTGGTGAACAGCGCATCCAGGGTCGCCTTGTTCACCAGTAGGCCAGCCACGCCGATGCCAAATCCTGCCAGATCCATGGTCCGAACGTCGGCAGCCATGCCGGACACGGGCACCGCGAACAGCACGCCGGCGACAAGCACCGCCCAGACGCACAGGGTCTTGATCATTTTGCTCATTGTATGGTTCCTCTCCATGCTTGATGGTTAACCGACCGTGGTCAGGCTGCAGCCGTCATTGACGACCAGGCGCCACGCCTTGGCCGCTCCGATCACCACCGACGTGAGCACGACGGTGTCTCCGGCGTCGCCCAGGGTGATGGTGTTGTTCCCGGCCTGATTGATGGGCGAAGCCACGGTCACGACACAATCTCCGCCCCCGTCGACGCCCAGGCCCAGGATCAGCATCAGGCCTGCGGCGGCTGGGACGGCCAGAGTCCTGGTCTGTCCGGTAGCGCCCGTGGTCAGAGACACGGCGGCGGATCGGTTCGCTGGCAGCGCCTGTCCGTTTCCGGGGTCGGCCACGGGCAGGGGCGTCTTCCCGTAGAGTTCCTGCAGAACGCCTTCGACCGTGGTCTCGGCCGTGAACGCTCCGGCATCGGCAACGGAAATAGCCGATGCCGCGTGCGCGGCGCTGGTGTCGGCGATGTGGGTGGCCACGTCGGCCTGGCGAATGGCCGGCTCGATGTCGATCCAGGCCTGATTCGCGGCGATGAATCCTGCGATCACGCCGCAGAAGATGGCGTGGGTCACGTTCGCGACCAGGTCCACGGTCTGGTCGTCGACCAGGAACACGCTGTCGCCGACATTCGCCTGAGTGATGGTGCTGCCCAAGGTGGCCTTGATCAGCCCGCGCCGACGCAGGACCACGTATTCGTCCCCGTCCTGGCCCAGGGAATTGTCGACGTGCTGAATGGACACACCCTGGAAGATGAGGCCAGCCGTGTCCGATCCGGGGACGGCATACCCGGCCGCGTTGACGCACACGAATGCGCCGCCGTAGATGACGTCGCCGTCATCGACGGGGAAGGCCAGCTCGACGCCCTCGGTGTATTGGAGCCGCTTGTCCGCTGCTAAAGCTGTCATGGTTCATTCTTCCTTGCCGGTCGGGCTATTTGGGGTTGTACTTCTTGAATGTTTCGTCATCGATGCCCATCATCGCGTTCACCGCCCGCTGAACATCGTCGATGGGCGCGCCTTCGCCGGGTCGCTTTTTGTCCATCGTGGACGGGTCGCCGATCACCGGCGCGGCCTTGCAGTATTCGGCGAAGCGTTCCAATCCACCATCCAGGGCGCACTGCGCCTTATGATATTCGACGGTGGCCGGGGTGATCTTGCCCTCTGCCAGGGCCTTGTCGATGGCGGCGGTGATGTCCTTGTCCTTGGCCTGCCTGTTCAGATCGGCCAGAGATGTCTCGGCGTTGGTAGCCCGGGCCAGGGCCGCGTCGAAGTCCGCGCGTGGCACGAACTTGTCCAGGGGCGGGCTGGCGGCTGCATTGGTCGCCGTGGCCAGGTCACCTTTGAGCTTGCCGATATGGGCCAGTGCCACTTCGAATGTGGTGCCCTTCGGCAGCCCAAGCGCGGCCAACAATTCTTCCAAAGTCATACGATCCTCCTGCCCATTCAGGGCCTGTAAAAAGAGATTCGGACGGTTGGTCAGGCCCACCGACGTGAGCGCCACCACCCGCTTGGACGCCCGTTCGAAGACGATGACCGGGCTGACGTACCGGTAGGACTTGGACTCAACTGCGTTGCGCCCTGCCTCGGTCCATTCGACGCGGCCCCAGATCTGACCGCCACGGTTCTGCAACTCTTTGATCCAGCCAACTGCTGGCGCCGGGTCTCCCTGGGTCGCCTTGAGTTCCGTGGCATGCTCCATGTCCAGGGGTAGATCCATGGCGTTGGCGGCGAATGCATCAATGACCAGGTCGGGCCTGTCGTTGACCCACCCCCTGCCGTCGCGGCCAACGACGTCACCGGCCGGGATCAGGCAGATCCACTCCGGCGCCTGGCCGTCCGCTTCCAGCACGGCTATGGCATTAAGCGCCACTCCGGATGCGGCTGCCATGGCGTTTAGAGCAACGACCAGACCCGCAGCATTTTCACCCACCACCAGCACGCGGTTCATGCCTCGTCCTCCAGCATGTCCTTGAGCGCCTTGGCCGGACGAAACTTGACCGACGTCCTGACAGGCACATCTACAGCCACACCTTGCGGCGTCTGTATGGATCTGGCTGCCAACTGCTTGAGCTTCAACTTTCCCAGGCCGGGAAGGTTTAGGCTCTTGCCCTGTCGCAGTGCGGTGTTCCCGACTGCGGCCAAGGCATCCAGGACCAGCTCGCATGTAGCTTTGCTGGTGACCGAGGCTTCGGCCAAGGCCGAAACCAGTTCTTTTTTCTTCATCTGACCTCCATGCCCTAGATGGGCCTGATCGCTTCCGGGCCACCGGTGACGTCCGATACGCCACCCAGAACGGTCGAATTTAGCAAATTGCACTAGTGCAAAACTAGTCTAAGCCCTACGACCCTACCCAGCGTCAGGGCAGGACTCGAAAACGCCTTAGAAGGCAAATTTGAGCCAAACTCGTTTTCTCAGCAAAGTGGGAGCGGTGTTCTGTGGTCCGAATCGTCTTCATAAACGCGACAATGCCGCTATTTCAGGCGAATTTCTGAAGGTAGGGCGGGTGGTGCGGACAACTTTTGAGCGGCCCCAGAGGGGTGGGCCGCTATTATTTCGAAGAGTCTGACCCTGGGAGCACTTGCGAGAGTTTCTCCTGAAGGATCTTGGGGTATTTGCTCATGTCTGGAGACCAGGCTTCCTTACCCGGGTTGCCTTCAAAGCCACGGTCAGGCATCAACGGCCTGGCCGGCAGCGGACCAGTCGGTCCGATCGGCTCGATCAGCTCTCCAAGTCCGTTGCCCTCCATGACGTCGAGGCCGCGATCACGCACTTGGCGTGGGCTGAGGGTCTTGACCTTGCACCTGCAACGGAACCCGTTCGGCGGGTAGAAGGTGTCCCAGAATGGGCTGTCGTGGCGGTAGACGCGGCCATCCAGTGCCCTGTGCGTCGGTCTGGTACGGGAGTCGTTGACCGCGCTGTACTGCCAGTAGGGTCTGGCTTTGGCCACGGCCTGTTGCTGTTTGTAACGGCCCACGTTGTAGGCCGTCTGAATGTTCGTCCTGAAGATGTTGTCCACGCGCCAGGCGCGAATCCCGGTCCATCCGTTCTCCTCCCAGACGGGAGCGAGGGCCTTCTTCCATGCGGCGAAACTCACACCCTCCGCCAGGGCCTTCTCGATGGCCTCGAATATCTCCTGAAGCATCTCAGCCCGCGCAAGGCGTGAGACAGTGAAGGCCCGCACTCTGTATTGCTCAGCTAGCCTGTAGAATTCCTTAGGTGTCAGCTGAAGCTTGCTGCGCCAGTACTCCAGAGCTTCGGCCATGGGCAGCGGCCGCAGCGGTGCGTCGATATCGGCGTATGCGTTGATCGCTCGCGGCTTACGCTTCATCCTCGCCTCCGGCTTGGCTGCGCCCCCACAGGTCAGCGGCCACCATGACCCGATGCACGCTGTCCTGCAGGTCACCACCTGTTTCGCGGTCCATGTATTCGGCCAGCATGATCCGCAGCTCCTCGAATGACCGGGCCTGCCGGATCAGCTCGTCAATCTCCTGGCCCTCACGGTCCAAGGCGGCTGCCCCCTCGGGCACGATCCCGGCCACCAGGTCTTCCAGGGCCTGCTGGTCCGGCGTGAATTGCGCCCTGGCCTTCGCGCGGTTCAGCGCTGGAGCAAACATCTCGACCCGCTGCGGCTCAAGGCATTCCGCATCCTTGGCCGGATCCGAGAACCCCAGCTTGTCCCGAACCTCGGAAGCCTCCACACGCAAACCCAGAGGCACCAGGATGCCCAGGGCCTCGCTCAATACTGTCACGTCCGCCGACTCGGGTTCACGCAGGCACAACTTTGGGTAGGCCTTCTGCGGGCCATGGTTCAGCACGATGTACGGGATGACCAGGTCACACTGCAGGGTCTCGGCCAACTGGTCAGCGTCGGCGTCCCGCAGATCCTTGCGCACCTCGTTGTGCACCTCTGCCTGGGCCCGGCTTGATCCGTTGTCTATGGTCATGGTCTGGCCAAGCACGGCCTTGCTGACCTGGGCGTCCATCCAGTTTCCCATGCGCTCGAACAGATCCGCGCCGCCCGTGCTGTTGGCCAGCTCCTTGAATTCGATCTGCATTCCTTCGGGAATCACTGCCGCCGCGTCGATACCCAGGTTGGCCACGGCAGCCTGCAGGATGTCTATGTTCGTCTGTGGTTCACCAGGTCGATACTTCCCGAGGCGCAAGGGCATGCCAAAGACCTCGGCAAAAGCCATCCAGTCTTTGATGCCAAAGCTCTTGAACATCCAGGACCACGCCACGACGCGGGCCAGGCCGCCTCGGATCGGGATGCCGCTCTTGAGCTGGGGCACGTGCCTGATAAATTTGTACGGCTCCAGGGCGATGCCATTCATCATGTCCGCTTCATCACGCAGACGGATTTCCGTCCGAGAGTCCATGTCAAACTGGAAAAAGCGTGGGTCTCGCCATTCATAACGTGCCGGTTTCCATGGCGTGGCCGATCTGTCCCATATGATTTCAACTACGGAGTAGCCCTTGCCGAGACCGTCAAGGCAATGTTCCATCATGCTTTTTGTGCCACGCCCAAACAGCGTGCGGATCTCATCCGCAAGCTTAATGTCATTGGGGTCATCCGTGGCCGCTTCGACCACCACCGGCAGGCCGGACACCGCGCGCTTTCTGGTGCTGAGCACAGATGCATAATGTCCATCCCGCTCTTCCATCTCTTCTGCCAAAGACAGATACGCAGTATGGTCACCTTCGGCGGCGTCCCTGAGCAGGCGGGCCAGCCCACCAGGCGTGAGACCGGATGCCACTTGGGAGAAGTTCCACAGCGAACGAACCCCGGTCAAACCAGGGGCCGCAATTTCTTTGTCCAGCATCTTCGTGCGCACCTGCTGGCCGTACTGATCCAGGATCATAACCGTCTCCCCCTTGATCTCATTGTGTTTTCCCGCCGCACGGGCTGGTATGCGTATTCCACTGGGCCGCCATCGAGCTTGACGGCATGCACCAGCATCGCCCCGGCAATGGCCGCGTCACCGTGGCGCTTGCCGCCCTTGTCCTGGGTTCTGGCCTCGGGCACGCGGGCCACGCCGCGCACGACCTTAAGCGCCCTGTAGTCGTCCAGGATCAGGCTGTCCTTGGGCATATTCCATGTCCGGTCTTCGAACTGGGCTTTGAGCTTGGGCATGTTTTCCCGGTACCACGTCTCTGACAGCATCACTTCCTCGACACGGCTCGCGCCGTAGGCCTGGCGTGTTTCTTCGGCCAGGGCCTGGCCGTTGCCGCGTGCGTCCAGGGCGGCGCGGCTGAAGCGGGGCAAACGGTCCAGGATGTAGAAAAGGATCTGGCGCTGTGTCCGAAATGGGCAGTTGCGCAGCTCCAGCACGAACAGCGTTTTAAGATCCAGGTTTGCCACTTCCTGGGCAGGATGCAGCACCGACAGGTCTCCGGAGCGGCCGAAGTCCTGGCCCAGGTAACTGCGCAGGTTTGGATCCGCAGCAGCCAGGCGCGGCCCCAGGTGCTCCTCGCACCAGTCCCGCGTCTCCCGCAGTGCCCGATCCAATGGCCAATCCACAAAATCCTTCGCGGGCGGCTCCCATCGAATGACCGGTATTGCCGGGTCCATCACGGACTCGATCATGTTTCTGGTCAGATATGTTCCAGTCCCGGAAGACGGGATGCAGAACAGTTCTTCGTCAGCGTCATCGGCATAGGACTTCACGATCTTGGATCGCCATGCGTCTTCGGCCTCCTGTGACCATTCCTCCCCGCGCACCAGACAGATCCGGCGGAAGAGGCCGTCTTCCAGGGCCTCGTCAAAATCGATGCGATGAACAGAGTACGGAAGCTTTCCGGACCTGCAATCCTGGATCAGCGTGTTGAAATAGTTGTCGTCGCCGAAGTGCGTGCTGATAACTACAACCTGGCCGCCCCACATCAGGAGCGCCAAGGCCGCTTTCATGAGTCCGGGAAGATCGTCATGGAAGGCAGCTTCGTCGATGACCACCCGGCCCTGACGGCCGCGCAGGTTTGTCGGTCTGGAAGACAGCGCCACGATCTCGTGGCCGGACTTGAAAGTAATGCGGAAGGCCGAGATATTCTTCTCTGGATCCGGGTCATCGAAGATGAATTCTTCAATCTCCGTGCAGACCTTGTTGTAGAATTTTGCCCACCAGGCGCAGGTCTGGATGTACTCTCGGGTCATCTCCTGGTTGTAGCCGATATACAAAACGTCCATGCCGTCCCGGCCCTCGGTGGCAGCGACCAGCACGTCGTCTGCAGCCTCGCCCCATGTGAGACCGATTCGGCGGGACTTCTCCCCAATCTTGACTTCGGCTTTGTCCGCGACCCAAGCCTGCTGATACCCGAGCAATACCGGCGGGGCGGATTCAGATTCATGTTCCCCGAAGGAAAAGAGTTTTGCATCCGGCAGCTGCGTGGTCATTTGATCCCCAAGATCTGGCGGCGGATCTCGTTCGCGCTCTCCAGGGTGAGGCCTTTGGCCTTAGGCGCTGCGGCATCTTTCGGCTTCAGCTGGGCCACGTACTCCATGGCTTGCCTCAGATCCTTAACGGCCTTGAAGTCGACCTGCCCGGGATCAGCCAGGATCATGGAGAGCCTCAGCATCACGGCCTCTTCCAGAGCCGCCGGGATGTCTGTGACGGCCCTGATCTCCGAGGAAGACGTGGCCTGCTCCAGGATCTTGCCCGCGCGTGCGGCTTCCTGCTGTTTCATGGCCAGACTTTCCAGCGCCGAAACGGCAAAGGAC
>Ga0265295_1002763_pt1 | contig 26894 bp, 19 predicted proteins | sample Munlansysbiofilm_FD_192503 | JGI IMG/M metagenome (GOLD analysis project Ga0265295, IMG submission 192503) | Leachate microbial communities from a municipal landfill in Southern Ontario, Canada - Methane capture system biofilm | ecosystem: Engineered > Solid waste > Landfill > Unclassified ... | reverse complement strand
CGCTCAGCTTGTCTGCCCATTCCTGCTGAAGCTGCGTCATCGTTCTTCCTCCCGGTTGAAATGTCACGCAAGGGAGATTAAACGCTGGAGACTGCTCCTTCAAGATGGGCTGGGTTGACGCTTACGCCGCAAAATCGGTAGCTGGGGCGGCAGCGGGCGCAGGAAGCGTATGCTCTGGCTATACGACGGGAGCCGATCTGGGCCGGACCAGCACGGCACGATAGTCAGGTATGGTTGGCTATCAGGTTGAAATGACAGCCGTTGCTGGCTGTATAGGGAAAATATCGGAAAATATCGCCAGAGCTTGAGTTGTTGAATCGACTACCGTAAGGAAATGTTATATCGCAGATCCGTTTTGCCTTTTTGCTCAACAGAAGCGCAGAAGCTTCACCCTGTTTCTTGCGTAGCGGCGAGAAGAGTTGTTCGCTGTAACCGATCAAAATAATTAAAAAACTTGTCGTGCGCTACGGGTGTTGCTAAATTCGGCGAAAATTTCATGCCTATTGGCGATCCTGGATTGAGTTGTCAGATTCGGATGACGAAAGGAGATGGATTTGTGAGGCGTTTTGTTCTGATCTGGGTGGTTCTTCTTGGTTTGTTCCACACTCAGGGGCAGGCGGGGCCGCTGTATACATGGAAAGATACGGACGGGCAGCTTCATATCAGCGATAATCTGCCGCAATGTCCCGAAAATGCCAGAGAATTACAGACCCGGGTCTACAGTGGTGGCCGTGAAACAGCGGTGCAACGACAGGAGCGCCTTTTGCGCGAGTACGAACAGGAGCGGCAGCTTGCTTTGGCCAATTGGCAACGGCGCGAGGAATTGCAGCAAAAGAAGTTGGCCAGGGCCATTGAGGAAGACAATGACCGGCGCCACGCCTTGCACGAGGCCCGGCTGGAGCAGGACATTGCTTACGAAAAGAGTCTTATCGAGCGATGGGATGACCGGCGCAGACCTGTGTATTCCCTGCCCGGCCGGCGGACGCGCTATCAGGACGCCATGCGTCAATCCTGCTCTGATGGGAACGTGTCGCACTCCCCTCGTTTGATGGCGCGTCCGCATCCCCAGCCGGTGCTGCCGCGACCTGTGAGCCAACGCACGGTTGTGCGCCGGTTGCCCTGATAATTCTCTCCAGGGCTGGGTTTGGCTCACGGCCGTCGGGGGAGGTGCCTCCTGTGCAGGAACTGGCGACCGTGCCAGGCTGGCGAAAGGTCAAATTGGTGGTGTCAGGCTGCGGCCTTCGCGTAAGAAGGCAGCGAAGTCCTCTGCCGCCAGGGGCTTGCTGAACAGGTAGCCTTGTAACTGGTCGCAGCCGCACCGGCGCAAAAAATCGAGCTGATCGCGGGTTTCGACGCCTTCGGCGACGGCGCCCAGTCCCAGGTTGTGGGCTATCTGGATGATGCTGGTGACGACGGAGGCGCCGCTGGTATCTGTCGCCACATCGCGGATGAAAGAACGGTCGATTTTGAGATTGTCGACCGGAAAACGGCGCAGATAGTTCAGACTTGAATAGCCGGTACCGAAATCGTCGAGACTTAAGGACAGGCCGAGCTGTTTGAGCTCATGCATGATTTGCACGGCCTGCTGGGGATTGTCCATGATCATGCTTTCGGTCAGTTCCAGCTCCAATTCGCCGGCGGCAAGACCGCTGTGCTGCAGAATGGACTGCAGACGCTGGGTCAGATCGCCCTTGCGGAATTGCCGCGCCGACAGATTCACGGCCACCGGCACCGGCTGCAGTCCCGCATTTCGCCATTGACAGGTCTGGGCACAGGCCTGCCGCAGAACCCAGTCGCCCAGCGGCACGATCAGGCCGGTTTCCTCCGCCAGCGGAATGAACTGGGCCGGTGAGATCAGCCCACGTTGGGCATGTTGCCAGCGGACCAGGGCCTCGCAGCCGCAGATCTGTCCCGTTGCCAGATTGACCTTTGGCTGGTAGTGCAGCAGAAACTGCTCCTGTTCCAGAGCCTGTCGCAGGGCTTCTTCCAGCTCCATTGTTTCCTGCAGCCGCTGGTTCATTTCCGGCGCGTAGAACAGAAAGCTGCTGCGCTCAAGACGCTTGGCGCGGTACATGGCCATGTCGGCGTTGCGCAGCAGGGTGGCGCTGTCATCACTGTCGCGCGGGAACAGGCTGATTCCCAGGCTGGCACTCAGCCGAATTTCGCGATCCTCCACCCGGTAGGGCCGGTTGAGTTGTTCCAGCAGGTGTCCGGCGACCAGGGCGATGTCTTTCATGTCGGCCACCTCGGCCAGAATCACAACGAACTCATCGCCACCCAGACGAGCAACGCTGTCGGTCTCGCGTACGCAGTGCTGCAGGCGCCCGGCAACGGCGCGCAGCAGCTGATCACCGAAGTTGTGACCCAGGCTGTCATTGATGACCTTGAAGCGGTCGAGATCGAACAATAACGCCGCTACCAGCCGGCCGGAACGATGGGCGTAATGGATGGCCTGTTCCAGGCGGTCGAGTAGGAGTGTGCGATTGGCCAGCCCGGTCAGCACGTCATGGGTTGCCAGATGCTTGAGCTGTTCTTCGTAACGTTTCTGCTCGGTGATGTCGCGGTACAGCGCGGCGACCTGGTTGCGGCTGCCGTTGTCCGGCCGGAAGGCGTAAACATCGAAAAAGCGGCCCAGTTGCTGTTCCGGGCGCTGGAACCGGATGGCCTCGCCGGTGCGGGCCACGGCGCCATAGGTCTGCAGCCAGAAGGGGTCAATCTCCGGCAACAGTTCGCGGATGCTGCGAGACAGACAGTCCGGGCCCAGACCGGTCTGGGCACTGAAAATCCGATTGATCTCGCGCAGGCGCAGGTCACTGACGGTGCCGTCGTCGTCGAATTCCACCTCCATGACGCAGAAGCCCTCATCGATGGATTCGAACAGGCTGTGATAGTGTCGTTCGCTGGCCTGCAGATCGGCCTGGGCCTGGCGGCGCTGCTGCAAAAGCTGCCATTCGCGCAAGGCCCCCTGCGCGATGACCGGCAGCCGGCGGAAGAGGTCGGGTGATTTGACCAGATAATCGAAGGCACCGCCTTTGAGGGCTTCCACGGCCAGTTCTTCGTTGCCGTAGGCGGTCATGACCAGCAAGGGAAAGGCTCGGTGGTCATGGCTTTCGGCCAGAGCCTCCAAGGCCCGGCCGTCGGGCAGGTTTATGTCCATCAACACCAGATCGGGGCTGTATTGTTCCAGCAGGGCGTGATAACCGGCCAGGCTGGTGGCCTGATAAAGCTGAACCCTGGGGGACTGCTCCTGAAAAGCGCGGCGGATCAGTTCAGCGTGAGCGGTGTCGTCCTCGATCAGAAAGATGCTCAGGCTTTTGGCCTGGCCTGAAGAGGGAGCTTTGGTCATGGCAGCGTCCTGCAGGCGCCGGTGAGGCGCTTGTCTGATACCGGTTGCCCGGCGGGGTTGACGGTAAACGCAGCGGAGCTGGCCTGATAAAACAGTCTGCTGCCACCATAGCGGCTGAAGGCGGTTTTGACCAGCCGGAATTGTGCCGACCGTCAGCGTACCTGGGGCAGTTCATCCCAGCTGCGGGTGTAGGCCGGTGACAGCAACGACCGCGTCATGAACCAGTCCGCTTCCGGCCGCTGGGCGCCGAAATAGACCCTGGCGCGGCCGGACTGGTTCAGGTGGTCGAGCGCCTGCATCAGCTGTTGGCTTTTGGCTTCGTTCTGTGGACGGTGGAACAGCCCTGGTTGCACCTGATCCGCCGGGCACAGGCCTTCAAGCTGCACCCCACCCTTGGCATAGCGCAGGTCCTCGCGCCATAGCTTGTCAAACAGGCTCAGAGCCAGGGGCAGCAACACCCGGCTGTCGTTGCTGGCCTCGCCAAGGCTGGTGCTGGCCCGGTTGCCATAGTAGGGCTGCTGGGCATCGTGCGGGCTGGTACGGATGAACAGCGTCACAATGCCAGCCTTGAGCGCCTGGCGGCGCAGGCGTGCGGCGGCCTGACAGACCAGCTGGCTGAGGGCCTGGCGCAGTTCGTCATAGGTCTCGATCCGTTCACCGAAGGAACGCGAACAGACCAGCTGTTTCCGCGGCGCCGGCACCTCCTCGAGTTCCAGGCAGGATTCGCCGTTGAGCTCGCGCACTGTTCGCTCCAGTACCACCGAAAAGCGCTGCCGCACGAAACGCACGTCCATCTCGGCCAGTTGCAGCGCCGTGCGGATACCCAGCCGCGCCAGACGTGGCCCCAGTTGGCGGCCGACTCCCCAGACCTCCTCCAGCGGCGTCAGCGCCAGCAGGCGACGCTGCCGCTCCGGCTGTGACAGATCCACCACGCCGTGACATTGCCTAAAACGTTTGGCCGCGCCGTTGGCCAGCTTCGCCAGTGTCTTGGTCGGCGCGATGCCGACACTCACCGGCACACCCACATGGCGGTACAGCTGCTCGCGGATCGCCTGGCCGCAGCTGGCCAGATCGGCCTGAGCCGCAGTCAGATCGACAAAAGCTTCGTCAATGGAATAGACCTCCAGATGATCGCTGAAGGCGCGCAGGCTGGCCATCACCCGGGCCGAGATGTCGGCATAGAGGCCATAGTTCGAAGAAAACAGCACAATGTCATGCTGCTTGACCAGATGGCGAATCTGGAACAGCGGTGTCCCCATGGCAATGCCCAGGGCCTTGACCTCGGCCGAGCGCGCCACCACACAGCCGTCGTTGTTGGACAGAACCGCCACCGGCCGGCGGCGCAGATCGGGTCGGAACAGGCGCTCACAGCTGCAGTAGAAGTTGTTGCAATCGATCAGGGCGAATAGCGGCATGGCGTTTGGTCCGGTGGAAAAATCTGCCGTCGGTGGCGGCGTGGTTGTCTGCTGGCGACGGCTGGGGCAGAATGCCGACCGATTGCCGGGATAAACCCGGCCTGCCGTGTATTGTCGCAGGGAAAATGGCCCCATGCACACCCGTCTGCTGAAAAAGGAGAATTCCGGATGATCATTCAACCCCTGCTGGGCCTGGCCCTGTTCATTCTGCTGGCCTGGCTGCTGAGCGAGAACCGCCGCCGTTTCCCCCTGCGTCTGGTGCTGGGCGGGCTGGCCCTGCAATTGCTGCTGGCCCTGCTGCTGTTGCGCCTGCCAGGTTGCCGCCAGCTGTTCTGGCTGCTCAACCAGGTTGTGCTGGCGCTGGAGCGGGCCACGGCGGCTGGCACCGGGCTGGTGTTCGGTTATCTGGGCGGCGGGCCGTTGCCCTTTGCCGAAACCGGCAGCGCCAGTGCCTATCTGCTGGCCTTTCGCGGGTTGCCGCTGGTGCTGTTGATCAGCGCGTTGTCGGCACTGTTATTTTACTGGCGCATCCTGCCCTGGGTGGTACAGGGCCTGTCCTGGCTGTTGCGGCGGACGCTGGGGCTGGGCGGCGCCGAGGGTCTGGCGGTGGCGGCGAACATCTTTGTCGGCATGGTCGAGGCTCCGCTGATTGTGCGGCCTTATCTGGCGCGGATGAGCCGCAACGAGCTGTTCTGCCTGATGAGTTGCGGCATGGCCACCATCGCCGGCACGGTGATGGTACTTTACGCCAGTATTCTGCGACCGCTGTTGCCCGACATCATGGGTCATATCCTGACCGCTTCGCTGATCAGCGCGCCGGCGGCGGTGGTGATCGCCAAGGTGCTGGTGCCCGAAAACGCCACGCCTACCGCCGCCCGGCTGGAGGTCGACACCTCGGTACGCGGCAGCATGGACGCCATTACCCGTGGCACGACTCAGGGTATACAGTTGCTGCTCAATATCGTCGCCATGATCATTGTCATGGTGGCGCTGGTGGCCCTGGTCAACCAGCTGCTCGGTCTGCTCTGGCCCGGTGCCAGCCTGCAGAGGCTGCTCGGCCAGCTGCTGGCGCCGGTGGTTTGGCTGTTCGGCGTGCCCTGGGCGGAGGCGCCAACGGCGGCGGCGCTGCTGGGCACCAAGACCGTCATCAACGAGTTCGTGGCCTATCTGGACATGAGCCGTCTGCCGCCGGGGCAGCTCAGTGAGCGCAGCCTGTATCTGCTCAGCTATGCCCTGTGTGGCTTTGCCAATCCCGGCAGCCTGGGCATCCTGATCGGCGGTCTGGGCGCCATGGCGCCTGAACGGCGGCCGGAGATTGTTTCGCTGGGGCTGAAATCGTTGCTGGCCGGCACCCTGGCCACCTGCATGACGGCGGCGGTAGCCGCTTTGTTGTTGCCGGCCTAAAGTCTTGCGCCGGGCTTTTCAGTCGGCCAGGGTTGCCTGGCTGACACGGACGCTCAGGCTTTTGAGGGCGGCAGGGGCGAGCGGGCCGATGCCGGTCTTCAGTTGGCGCTGCTGGCCCGCCGGCAGCACCTCAGCTAGCGTCAGGCTGCGTTGCTGGCGGCTGTCACGGAACTGCAGCAGGCAGACAATCTGGCGGACATCGAGGCTGCTGTCATTGCGGATACGCAGCAGCAGGTGGCCCTTGCCATCAAGACCCACGGCGGTGGTCAGATAGCGTTGGGGCTGCTCCGGCAGATCAAGGCGCTGATAGGCCTGACGGGCCTGCTGGCCGATGGTGGATTGCGACTGGGCCGCGGCAGCGAACAGCTCCTTGGCCTTGCCGCGCTGGCCCTGCTGCAGGGCCACCAGCCCCAGGGCCTGCTGAGCCGGGGCGGTGGGCAACAGAGCGGTGCTGCGCTCCAGATCGGCAACGGCGGCGCTGGTCTGGCCCAGGGCCTTTTTGGCCAGGCCGCGCTGCAGATAATAATGGAAATAGCCGTCGTCCCGGGCGATGGCGCGATCATAGTTGGTGATGGCGTCGGCCGGATTTTTTTCGGCCATGCGGATATCGCCGCGCAGGCCGTGAAACAGGGCCTCGGCGGGCTGTAGCCGCAGCGCCTTTTCCGCCAGACCAAGCGCCTTGGCCGTGTCTTTTGCCTGCAGGGCCTTGCGGCCGGCATCGTGGGCGGCATAGGCCTCGCGCTCGGCCAGCAACGGTGCCAGGGCCTGGCGGTAGCGCTCCTCGCCCAGTGTGCCGCCCTTGGGCAGCGTCGCCGCCAGTTGGCGATTGGCCTCGACCCGTTCTTGCGACGGCGGGTGACTGGAAAACAGGCCGTTGAGCCAGTCCGGCTGTTGGTTTTTGGCCAGCCGCACGAAGGTCTGTTGCAGGCCGATGGCGGCTGCGGGGTCATAGCCGGCCCGCGCCATGTAACGCATGCCGTAGGCGTCGGCTTCGCGTTCGGCGTCGCGGCTGTAGCGCTGCTGAATCAGCTGGGAACCGACGGCGGCACCGCCGGTGGCCAGGGCAGCGTATTCGCTGTTGCGCGATGCCAGCCCCGCTGCCAGCACGGCGCCTTGCAGCAGCAGATTGCGTTCCATGCCCTTGGCGCCATGGCGGGCTGCAGCGTGGACGATTTCATGGCTGAGGACCGCCGCCAGTTCAGCTTCGTTGTTCAGCTCCACCAGCAGGCCGCGATTGATGGCGATCTTGCCGCCGGGCAGGGCCCAGGCATTGGGCGTCGAATCGTTCAGTACCCGGAACTCGTAGGGCAGCTTGCGATCACTGACGGCGGCCAGCCGCTGGCCGACCTGTTGCACATAGGCCACCACCTGAGGATGGGTGCGATAGTCGCCGCCCTGCATCTGACGGCTGGGTTGATAATGCTGGGCGCCGGCGCGCAGTTCGGTGTCTTCACCGACCAGGGCCAGTTCGTTTTTGCCGGTAACCGGATTGACGGCACAACCGGCCAGCAGCAGGACCAGGGTACAGACGGCAAGAGCGTAGCGCATGGCAGAACCTCCTGTCGGGTGGAGCGTTTTCCGCAGAGGGCGGCAGTCGCTGCGATGGACGCCGCCGGTGGTTCAGGGCGCCCGGCTGTCGAGCTGTAACGACAGCAGGTTGCGCTCGCCCTGGCGCTGCCAGTCGATCTGGCGGCACAGATTGCGGATCAGGGCCAGGCCGATATCGTCCTGGGAATCGGCCTGCTCCAGCGGGTTGCCGGGCGGGCCGGCACAGTCGAGGCGCAGTTCCAGCAGCGCGTCCTGTTCGTGAAAGGCGACGGTCAGGGCCACATCGAAGACGCCGGCTTGCTGTTTGAGCCATTCCAGTACCTCTTCGGTCAGCAGCTGCAGGCGCAGGGCGCTGGCCTTGGGCAGCAGGTGCTTCTCGCAGAACTGGTCGAGCTGGCCGAACAGGGCGTAAAGATCGAAATCGCGTTCCTTGAGGCGCAATTCCAGACAACGCACCCGGCGGATGAAATCGCGCGTGCGCTGTTGTTGCGGTGCCTCGAAGATCTGCTGCGGCGGGCCTTCCTCGTAGATGATGCCCTGATCCATGTAGAACACCCGACTGGAAACCTGACGGGCGAAATCCATTTCATGGGTCACAATGGCCAGGGTCATGCCGTCACGCGCCAATCGGCGGATGACGGCCAAGACCTCGCCGACCATGGTGGGATCAAGGGCCGAGGTTGGTTCGTCAAACAGAATGATCTCCGGCTCCATCGACAGGCAGCGGGCGATGGCCACCCGTTGCTTCTGCCCGCCGGACAGTTCGTGGGGCAGGCTGTGAGCCTTTTCCGCCAGACCGACCATCTTCAGCAGTTCCAGGCCGCGGGCCGCAGCCTGCGCCCTGGAGTGGCCGCGCAGCTGCACCGGACCGATGCACAGGTTGCCCAAGGCCGTGAGATGGGGAAACAGATTGAAGGACTGGAACACCATGCCCATGCGCTGGCGCAGCTGCGCCACCTTGACGCCGGCGGCCAGAATGTCTTGCCCATCGATCAGAATACGACCGGAGCTGGGCTGATCGAGCAGATTGAGGCAGCGCAGAAAGGTGCTTTTGCCGGTGCCCGACGGGCCGATGATGGAAATGACCTCGCCCTGGCGGATGTGGGCGTTGACATCCGTGAGAACCGCCACCGGGCCAAAATGTTTGCTCAGATGCTCGACACGAATCATGGGCGGGTCTCCAGCCGCTGGCGCTGCGGATCGGTTTTGCGGTCGAGGTGGTCGAGCGCCAGACCCAGCAGCCAGATCACCACAAAATAGAGCGCCGCCACCATGATCAGAGGGAAAAAGGCTTCGAAGGTGCGGCTGCGGATGATATCGCCGGCCTTGGTCAAGTCCTGCACGCCAATGTAGCCGACAATGGAGGTCATCTTCACCAGTGAAATGAATTCGCCCCGATAGACCGGCAAGATGCGGCGGATGGCCTGTGGCAGAACAATGTGGCGGAAGCATTGCAAGCGGGTGAAGCCGAGGGCGATCCCGGCTTCCGTCTGCCCCCGGTCGACCGCTTCGATGCCGCTGCGGAACATTTCGGCGACATAGGCGGCGAAGTTCAGCGCGAAGGCGACCACGGCCACCAGCAGGGGGCTGATATTGACCGAGGCGAACACCACATAGAAGATCAGCATGAGCAGCAGCAGGACCGGCAGGCCGCGCACCGTTGCTATGTACAGGATGGCGAAGCGCCGTGCCAGCGGCTGGCGCGACAATCGCAGGGCGCAGATGGCGGCTCCCAGCAATGTTCCCAGCAGGGTGGCGGCCGCCGAAATCAACAGCGTCGCTCCCAACCCCTGCACGATCAGGCGCCAGCGCTGCTCGACCACAAAGTTGATTCGCAGACTCTCCTGCAGACTGGCCAGCGCCGGCACAGTGTTCAGAATCGTGCTGGCCGGCGAGCTTGTGAAGGGCTCCGGAGCCGGGGTGTCGGCGGCAGCCATGCGGTCGCGCCGCACCAGCGCCACGGTGTTGAGATCGAGATAGGGCTCGGAAAAGGCCACCACCTTGGCCCGTTCCTCACTGATGGCGATGCCGTCAGTCACCAGATCGACCTTGCCGGCCGCCAGGGCGTTGATCAGGGCGTCCCATTCATAGGCGCGGATCTGCAGATCGATGTGTTCATGGGCGGCGAAACGGCGCAGCAATTCGATATCGAAACCGGTGAATTCGCCGTTGACCAGGCTGACATAGGGCAGATCGTCCACCGCCACCCCGGCCAGGACGCGTTCGCCGCCGGAAAAGTGGGGGATTGCCGGCATGACCGCTTCGTCGGCGTCCTCGACGCACCAGCGCTGGTAAAGCGTCTGGTAGGTACCGTCTTCACGAATATGGCGCAAAAAGGCATTGAAACGGTCACGCAGGTCGGTGCGGTCGCGGCGGAAGGCCACGCCCAGCGGCAGTACCTGGAGACGTTCCTCCAGAATGGCCAGTTCGGGATTCTTTTTCACGATCAGGCGGGCCGTGCTGCCTTCGATCAGGGCGGCGTCGACCTTGCCGGTGCGCACGGCCAGAACCAGGTCGGCCGTGGTGTTGAGCCGAACCACCTCGGCCTGGGGATAATGCTGGGCCAGAAAGGCATCCTGCACCGTGCCGATGAAGATGGCGATCTTGCCCCGCGCCAGATCGGCAAAACGCCGCGCCGGCAGCCTCTGTGGCTGTGGTGTGGCTGACGGCGGGTTCTGGGCCAACCGCTGCCTGAGCACCAGCACGGCACCGCGTCCTTCGGCATAGGGAGCGGAAAAGGCGACCCGCTGGCGCCGTTCCTCGGTGATGGCGATGCCATCACTGATCAGATCGACCTTGCCGGCCGCCAGGGCTGGAATCAGCGCGCCGAAATCGAGAATCTGAATCTGCAAGGCGATATTTTCAGCCGCGGCGAAGCTCTGCAACAGTTCAATGTCGAAGCCGACCACCTGATTGTTGACCACCGCCACATAGGGCAGATCGGCAACGGAAACGCCCAGGGTATAGCGTGCGGCCGGTTCTGGTACCGGGTAGGGGGGCATCTGCGCGGTTTGAGGATCGGCGACAAACCAGCGCTGGTGGATGCGATCGTAGCGGCCATCGGCCCGTATGCTGGCCAGATAACGGTCGAAACGCTGGCGCAGGTCCGCCAGTTCCGGCCGGAAGCCGATACCGAGCGGATAGCGCATGAAATCGTCATCGAGCAGGGCCATATCCGGCCATTTGGGCAGCAGGGCGGTGGCGCTGATGGCATCGATCAGGGCGGCGTCAACCTTGCCGCCGCGGGTGGCCAGCAGCAGGTCGGTGAGGTTGTTGAACCAGACCAGTCGGGCTGCCGGGTAGGTCTGTTCGGCGTAGGCTCCCTGCAGGGTGCCGACAACCGCGCCCAGGCGGGCCTGGGCCAGATCGTCCAGGCTGTGCAGGGAGCCGGGCGCGGCGCTGAGGCTGCCGGCCAGGGTTGTCAACAGCATCGCTGGCAGCAGGGTCAGGCTCAACAGCAGGGTTTTGAGAAGGCGCCGGGGGACAAACGGCATGATGGCAACTCCAGCAAGCAAAACGGGTGAACGCGGTTACCGTGACTGGCCGGTGGGGTTGTCCGTCACCAGCTGGTAGGGGTGCTGCTGGCTGTCGGGCAGCACCCAGGGGGGCTGTTGACGGGCCAGAACGGTGGGGTTGATCCGCAGCTGCTCGGGGATGACCGCTTCGGTGGCAAAACTGGCCGGCGAGCGGCCGGCGAGAATGGCGGCAGCCAGATCGGCCGTGTAGCGGCCGACGGTGACATAATCGGCTCCCAGGCCGAACAGGGCGCCCCGGGCGGCATCGGCGGGGTCGTTGGTGAATACCGGCACGCCGGCCTCGCTGGCCAGATGCAGAATCAGATGGAGGGCGGCGGTGGCCACGGTGTCGCCACCGACCCAGAGTGCGTTGGGCTGCCGCGTCAGCAGGGCGCGGGTGGCTTCCGGTACCTCCGAGGTGTTGCCGGCATTGACCTCCAGCAACGCGATGCCCAGCTCGGCGCAGGTGGCGCGGGCCTGTGCCAGACAGGCGGCGGAACACTGCTCCGCCGGATTCCACACCACGCCCAGCCGCTGCAATCGGGGCGCCATGGTTTTGGCCAGGCGGATGGCGGAGCGGACCGGCTGGAAGGTGCCGATGCCGGCCATGTGGGGCGGATGCTGGTCGGCTGCCGGGCCGGTAATGCCGACGCCGGTACCGAGCGGATCGGTGACGGCGCCGAAGACGTGGCGCTTGCGCGTGGCTTCGTTGGCCTTGGCGAACAGCTGCAGGGCCAGGGTGCTGGAGGTGATGACCAGATCCGCCGGTCCGGCGGCGATATCCCGCGCCATGGCTCCGGCGGTTGCGTAATCGCCCTGCGGGTTGTAGCGCCGGATATTGGCATCGGCCGGGGCGACCAGGCCCAGTTCACCCAGACGGGCCAGCACTCCGGCGACATGATCGTCCAGCAGGCTGGTGGAGGTGATCTGCAAAATGGCGATGGCGGGATAGACCGGTGTGGCTGCCGCGGCCTGTGGGCCGGCCGTGCGTTGCTGGCGGTCGGAATGCAGCAAAACGGCGATGGTCAGCAGAATCAGGCCGACAGGCAGTAAAAGATGTTTTATGCTCCCTCGCATGTGGATTTATCCTCTTTCTTGTGTATGCTGCCGGGCATTCCGCCACCTTACGGCAGGATATCAAAAGGAACTGAAGGTTCGATCATGACGCGTCAGTGTTTAGCATATCTGGAGCCCGGATGCAGCTCGCGTTGTCACCTGACGCGGTTTTTTGTGCGGTTGATTCTGCTGGTCTTGTTGCTGAGCGGTTGTGGTGGCCTGGCAGGACCGGGCGGGCACAAGGCCGCTGGGACGCGGCTGAAGGTTCTGCACCTCAACGACAGCCATTCGCATCTGCAAGCCGGTGAGCTGATGCTGCAACGGGGTGATACGATGACCAGTTGCCGGGTTGGTGGCATGGCCCGGGTCGGTCAGTTCCTGCGTCAGCAGACCGCGGCGGCTGAGGTGCCGGTGCTGCGGCTTCATGCCGGCGATGCGGTGCAGGGTACCCTCTATGCCAGTCAGTTCGCCGGCGCGGCCGATGCCGAGGTGCTCAATGCTATCGGCTTTGATGCCCTGACGCTGGGCAATCACGAATTCGATGGCGGTGATGCCTGGCTGGCGGCCTTTCTTGATCGCCTGCAGATGCCGGTGCTCAGTGCCAATCTGCAGGTGCCGGCTGATCATGTGCTGGCCGGCCGCTATGTCCCCTCGGTGGTGCGGGACATTGCCGGTGGCCGGGTCGGTATTGTCGGTCTGACCATTGCCGACAAAACCCTGGCCTCGTCGCAGCCGGGGCCACAGGTGCGGCTGATTGACGAACTGGCGGCGCTGCGGGCTGCCGTGGCGCAGTTGCAGGCAGCGGGGGTGGGGCGCATCATCGTCCTGAGTCACTGCGGTTACGACCGGATGCAGGCGCTGGCGGCGCAGGTGCCGGCCATCGATCTGATCGTCGACGGTGATTCCCACAGCCTGCTGGGCGACTTCAGTGCCTGGGGTCTCGCCTCTGCCGGTCCCTATCCTACCCTGGGGCGCAATGCCGACGGTGATCCGGTCTGCATCGTGCAGGCCTGGGAATACGGCAAGGTGGTGGGGGAGGTGGATCTGCTGTTCAACGGCGATCGTCTGCAGGCCTGTACGGGCCACAGCCATCTGCTGCTGGCACCGGATGAGCCTGCCGCCACGTTACCCGCGCCGGCTCGTCAGGCTGCCGGTGCACGGCTGACACCGATGGCTGAAGCGCCCGATCTGGCCCGGTTGATTGCCGGCTATCAGACCCGTCTGGGCCAGCAGCTGGCGCTGCAGGTCGGCGTGGCGGCGCAGGAGCTGCCCCACCGTCGCCTGCCTGCCGCCGCGGACGCCCGTCTGGCGCTGGGCAGCCGCATCGCGCCGCTGGTAGCCCAGGCTTATTGGCAGCAACTGCCCCAGGCCGATGTGGCGCTGGTCAATGCCGGCGCCGTGCGAGGTGGGCTGCTGGCCGGCCCCATTCGCTATGAAGAGCTTTATACCCTGCTGCCGTTTTCCGCTACCCTGGTGACCTTCGAACTCAGCGGCGCCCAGCTGCGTCAGGTGCTGGAAGACGCCGTCGATCACAGCCTGACCGGTGGTTCGACAGGGGCGTTTCCCTATGTGTATGGCATGCGTTTCAGCGTGGATGCCGGTCAGCCGGCCGGACAGCGGCTGGGGCCGATTGCGCTGCAGCGGCGCGGCGCGGCGGCGTTTGAACCCCTCAAGGCAGAGGGGCGCTATTGTCTGGTGACCAACAGCTATCTGGCTGCCGGTCGTGATGGTTACCGGCTACTGGGACAGCTGCGGCACCAGGGTGGTGCACAGGATAGTGGCCACGAGGCCACCGAGGCATTTGTCCGCTGGGTGCGGCAATGCAGCGCCGCCGGACGGAAGGTTGAACCCCTGCCCGCCGGCGAGCAGGGGCTGGTCGGTTGGCGCGCTGCGCCGTCGGCTCAGGGTTGTCGTACCAGGGCGGAGATGCCGCCGCGATAGTAGGGCTCGGAAAACAGCACCTTGCGGCTGCGTTCGTCGGTAATGGTGATGCAGGCGCCGATCAGATCGACCTTTCCGGCCAGCAGGGCCGGAATCAGGGCGCCGAATTCAAGATTGACGATCTCCAGGTCCTTGCCCAGCCGCAGCGCGACACGACGGGCCAGTTCGATATCAAAGCCGACGATGGCGCCGGCCTCGCCGACAAAGGAGAAGGGCTCGGTGACGGCGGCGGTTCCCAGCCGTAGACTGCCCTGACCACTCGGCAGGGCGATCTGCGGCATGGGGGCGGGGCTGCCCGTTGCCGGCAGCCAGCGCCGCAGCAGATCCTCGTAGCGGCCATCGGCGCGTAGCGCGGCCAACTCGGCGTCGATGGCTTGTTTCAGCGCCAGGTTGTCTTGACTTACGGCAAAACCATACTGATCAATGGTGAGCGGCTGCTCCAGCAGGGCGAGGCCGCCGGTTTTGGCGGCGATGTTGCGCAGAATGGGTTCGTCGTAGGCCACGGCATCAGCCTTGCCGGCCTTGACGGCCAGGGCGGCATCAAGCACGCTGTTGAAATAGACAAAGCGCGCGCCGGGCATGCGCGAAAGCACCAGCTGATCAGCGACGGTGCCGGTGGGTACGGCGAACAGACCTTTTTCCAGTTGTGACAGCTGGGTGATCGGTCCCTTCTGTTCGCAGCCGCACAGAGCGGTGAGACCGAGGAACAGCAAGACGAGCAGCAGGGCGGTTGGACGGGACGATGGCATCACGGAATCTATTCTCCTGGCGTGGGGGAACGGGATTGCCCGGCGATCTTTGCCGCCTGCCTGACGGGATCTCGGGCGTGGCCAATCAGCATAGCACAGGGCGACGCCGGATGGCAGCGTCGCTGGCCGCGAAGAACGGGCTCGCGGGCTGTTCTCTTCTTCATGGTGGTGGTCAGACGCGTCGGAGTGAAAAAAGGAGAGGGCATGGGAAACGGTTTGTGGGCAGCACTGCTGCTGTTGTTGCTGCTGGTGGCACCGGTCGTGGCGGCAGATCCGGGCGGGACGGATGCGGACTACACACACCTGCGCCAGCGGCTGGTGGCGCGTTTCGATGGTGTGCGTCCGCGACTGTGGGCCGAACAGGTACCCGGCGTTAAAACGCGCATCGTTGCCAACGAAGCGGTCATCGCCCTCACGCTGGACGCCTGCGGCAGCCCGACGGGCATGGGGGCCGACACCGAACTGATCGCCTTTCTCGAACGGCAACGGGTGCCGGCCACCCTGTTCATCAATGCGCGCTGGATTGAACCGAACCGTGCCCTGTTCGAGCGTCTGGCGGCCAATCCGCTGTTCGAGATTGCCAACCACGGCCTGGCGCACAAACCGGCCTCGGTCAGCGGCCGGAGCATCTATGGCCTGGCTGGTACCGCCAGTGTGGCCGAGCTGGTGGACGAGATCGAACTGGCGGCGCGGCGCTTGCAACAGCTCACGGGTCGACGACCGGCCTTCTACCGCAGCGGCACGGCCTATTACGACGAAGTGGCGGTCCAATTGGCCCAGGCACTGGGGCAGCAGGTGGCTGGATTCAGCATTCTGGGGGATCGAGGTGCCACCTACAGCAGCGCCCAGGTGCGCGACGCCCTGTTGGCCTCGCAGGCCGGCGATATTATTATCGCCCACATGAATCACCCCGAGGCGGGCACCGGCCAGGGGATCATGGCGGCCGTGCCGTTGCTGCGGCAGCGCGGTCTGCGCTTTGTGCGGCTGTCGGATTATCCGTTGCAGTAACCGCCGGTTGGCGGCGGCGATTTATTTGATGGGAGGAGAAGCGATGGAAATACAGGAGAGCCGCCATGACGGGCAGCTGGTTGTGCATGTGCGCGGCCGCCTGGACGCATCCTGGGCGGAATTCTTTCAGGAGCAGTTGCTTGGTCGCATTCGTGGTGGCGAGCACCGTCTGCTGCTGGATGGCGCCGGACTGGAATTTCTCAGTTCCATGGGCATTCGCGCCCTGATGCGCATCTACAAGGAACTGCAGGGCGTCGGTGGCAGTTTTGCCATGCTGGGCTGTCAGGGCATGGTCCAGACCACCCTGCAGCAATCGGGGCTGGGCCAGTGGCTTAGTTCCGTGCAACTGCCGACGACGGTCTTGGCCACCGCAGCCGCAACCGCCAGCCCCCGGCTGGAGCATTTTGAGCTGGATGCGGCGGCCCGCCTGCAGCTGCGGCAGGTATCGGCCTGGCAGCCGTGGCAGCCGGTGGAGGACAACGCCTGTGTTGAGCTGGAACTGGGGCCGGACAGCTTCGGCCTGGGAATCGGCGCCGCCGGCGAAACCTTGGCGGCAGTGCGTGATCTGTGCGGTGAATTCGTTGCCGTTGGCGGCGCTGTCGCCCTGCAGCCGCCCGATGAACGCGGCCGGCCCGACTGCCTGCTGGCCCAGCAGGCCTATGTGCCGCGGTTGCACTGCCTGCAGGCGCTGATCTGCCAGGGGCAACCCGGTCATTTGCTGCGCTTTCGCGCCGATGCCGAGCAACCCTGCTTTGGTCTGTCGCAACTGCTGAACGAACTGTTCCGGCTGACGCCGGCGCGGCGTGTCGGGCTGGTGCTGATCGGTGAAATCGAGGGTCTGGTGGGTGCCCAGCTGATCCGGTCGCCGGGGCGGTTGCAGGCCCGGCAGCTGCCGGACTACCCGGCCATCAAGGACTGGCTGAGCTTCACCGGCGAGCGGGTGTTCGCCCATGACCAGGCGATTATCAGTGGGCTGGCCCACCAACCGCAGAGCGATGGTCCGATCGAGGCCCATCTGCACGCGGCGGTTTTTCCCTATCAGCTGCTGCCCAATGGCCGGGTGGAGCTGGTGCCGTTGGCGCAGCGCCTGTTCGGTGGCGCGCCGCCCCGTGCGGTGTTGCATCTGGTGAATGATGACCGGCCGGCGACCGGCCTGGGCGAAAGCGCCCTCTACAACGGCGCCTGCTGGTGGTCGCCGCTGGCGGAAGAGGAGGACAAGGCATGAGTCTGGTTGTCGGAGCCCTGACCATGGGGCTGATTCTGGCGCTGTTGTCTTTGGGAATGCTGATCAGCTTCCGGATGATCCGCTTTACCGATATCACCGTCGATGGTTCCATCACCCTGGGCGCGGCCATCACGGCGGTTTGCCTGGTGAACGGTTTCAGCCCCTGGCTGGCCGTACTGCTGGCGTTGGCCGGTGGCGCCCTGGCCGGTGCCATCACCGGCCTGCTGCATACCCGCTGCCGTATTCAGGAGCTGCTCTCCGGTATTTTGGTGATGACGGCGTTGTATTCCATCAATCTGCGCATCATGGGCCGCAGCAACATTCCGCTGCTGGATGTGGCCAGTATCTCGGCCGGTCCACAGCGGCTGTTGCAGGGATTGGGGCTGCCGGAGAAGGTCAATCTGGCCGGCTGGCTGGTACCTGTCGGCGATGTGGCCGTGTTTCTCAGCAGTTTGCTGGTCTGTGGTCTGGTGGCACTGGCGTTGCGCTACTTTCTGCTGACCCATTTCGGCACCGCTTTGCGGGCGGCGGGCAACAACCCGCAGATGGCGCGCGCCCAGGGCATTCATCACCAGAGCCTGGTGGTGTTCAGTCTGGCCCTGTCCAACGCGTTGGTGGCCCTGGCCGGTGCCCTGCTGGCCCAGTATCAGGGCTTTGCCGATGTGCAGATGGGGATTGGCATGATGGTTTGGGGCCTGGCCAGCATCATTATCGGTGAAGCGCTGGTGCGTCATAACGGCATCGGCCTGCTGATTACCGGCACCATCCTTGGCACCGTGCTGTTTCGTCTGTTGATCGCCATTGCCCTGCGCTGGGGACTCAATCCCAACGATCTGAAGCTGGTGACGGCCCTGTTTGTTTTCGTTGCCCTGGTTGCGCCCATGTTGGCGGGCCGGCTGAAGAAACGTCTTGCTACCGGAGGTCGCCATGTCTGATGTCCTGCTGGAAGTCCGTGATCTGCGTAAAACCTTTTTCCCCGGTACGGTCAACGAGGTGCGCGCCCTGCAAGGTGTGAACTTCAGCCTGGCCGATGGCGAGTTCGCCGCCATCATCGGCACCAACGGTTCCGGCAAGAGCACGGTACTCAACGCCATCGCCGGCACCTTTCTGCCCGACGACGGCGCCATTGTCCTCGATGGTCAGGAAATCAGCCGCTGGCCTGAACACCGGCGGGCCGGCACCATCGGGCGGGTGTTCCAGAACCCCTTTGCCGGCACCGCCGCCGAGATGAGCATTGCCGAGAATATTGTCCTGGCCATGCGGCGGGGCCGCCGGCGCGGACTGGGCCTGGCGCTGAGCCGCTCGATCCGTGACGAGATCGGCGAGCGGGTGCGGGCGCTGAACATGGGACTGGAGGACCGGCTCGACAACCCCATCGGCACCCTGTCGGGAGGGCAGCGTCAGGCGCTGACCCTGCTGATGGCCACCTGGTGCCGGCCGCGCCTGCTGCTGCTCGATGAGCATACGGCGGCCCTTGACCCGAAAAGCGCCGCCAAGGTGGCCGAGCTGACCAGTGAAATCATCGCCCGCGACAAGCTGGCCGCCCTCATGGTGACCCATTCGATGCAGCAGGCCGTTACCATGCCCGACAGGATTCTGATGATGCATCGTGGCCAGTTGGTGGAGGATTACCGGGCCGAGCAGAAAAAACGCGTGCGTATCCCCGACCTGATGGCCGCTTTCGACCGGGTGACCAAGCGCGAGCGTTTCGATGCCACGGCTGCGGAGATGCTGTTGCGGCAATACGGTTGATTGGCTGTCAGACCGCCGATGGGCGGGCTCCTTACCGGCTGAAACCAAAAACGCCTGTCCGAACCAACAGCGGACAGGCGTTTTTTGTTCTGCGGATGGATGCGGAGCTGGCGCGGTGGCTTCAGCTGTTGACGGTTGTTGTCAGCTGTTTGACGAAGCAGACCTGGTTGCGGCCGCCCTGGCGTTGGTAGCGCACCTCGTCGAGGCTGTTGAGGATGAAATGCAGCCCCAGTCCGCCAATGGGGCGTTGTTCAATGGGCAGGCTCAGATCCGGCTCTGGCTGGGCGGTGGGATCGAAGGGCCTACCGTCATCGCATACCTCCAGGCGGATCTGGTCGGGACGATGCCACAGGCGCAGCTCGATTTCGTGCAGCTGGGTATCATCGAAGGCGTAGCTGATCACATTCACCAGCCATTCCTCCAGTACCAGGTTGAGTTGTTGCAGCACCTCCAGCGGCCAGGCCAGTTTGCGGTGCAGTTCCTCCAGCCAGGCCACCAGCCGGGGCAGTTCCGACAGATGATTGGTCAGAACCAGCAGGCTGGTGGGGGATTGGCTATTGTGGCCGCAAGTTTCGCCAGCCGCTGCATGGTCGCGGTACGACAGGCACAGCAGGGTGATGTCGTCCGACTGCTCGGCGCCGTTGGCAAACTGGCGGATGGCGCGGGCAATGCTGCTGACACAGCCCTCGGCGGTGCGGGCCGGCTGGCTTTGCAGCAGCTGGCACAGCCGCGCTTCGCCGAACAGCTGCTGTTGCGGGTTCATGGCCTCGGTTACACCATCGGTGTAGAGCAGCAGCCGGGCGCCATCGGCCAGGGTCAGGCGCTGGTTGTGGTAGGACAGGCCTTCCAGCGCTGCCAGCGGTGGGCAGCTGGCCGCTTCCAGCAGGCGTGTCTGGCCCTCTTCGATGATGACGGGCGGATTATGGCCGGCGTTGGCGTAGAGCAGTTCGCGGCTGCGCAGATCGAACAGGGCGCAGAAGGCGGTGATGAACATGCAGCTGTCGTTGCCCTGGGCCAGTTCATTGTTGACATGCTCCAGGGTGCGGGCCGGGTCTTGCAGCGTCTGCATGGTGGATTTGAGCAGGGTCTTGCCGACGGCCATGAACAGCGAGGCCGGCACGCCCTTGCCGGAAACATCGCCAATGCACAGATACAGGCGATCATCATCGAGCAGGGCGAAGTCGTACAGGTCGCCGCCGACCTCGCGGGCCGATTCGAGCAGGGCATACAGGTCGAGACCGGCGCGCTGGGGAAAGGGCGGGAACAGCTTGGGCAGAATGCTGTGCTGAATGTCGCGGGCGATGGCCAGTTCGCTGGCTATTTTTTCCTTTTCGGCGGTGGTGGCGGTCAGCTGCTGAATGTGGTTTTGCAGATCAACGCGCATTTGACCGAAGGCATCGATCAGGCGGCCGATTTCGTCACTGCGTCGCTCGGTCGGCAGTGGCGCGGCGAAATTGCCGCCGGCCAACTGCTCGGCGCAGCCGCACAGCTTTTGCAGGGGCCGGGTGATGGTGCGGGCGATGGTGAAGGCTGGCAGCAGCAACAGCAGCAGGCCGGCCAGACTGATCAGGGTGGTTTTGATGGCCAGCACGACCACCGGCGCGAGAATCTGCTGTTCGGGGATGATAAAGCCGATCTTCCAGCCGGTCAGGTTGGCGGTGGCAAAATAGAGCCAGGCCGGCCGTTCGTTGCCAATCTGTAAAAAGCGCAGGCCTCCTTCCGGTTGGCGCAGGGCATTGCGCAGCTGTTCGAGGCTGGCGCGGTCGCGGTCGCTGGCGGCGGCCTCGATCAGGCTGTGGAGGGTTTCACGGTGTTCCCAGTTCGGGCGGGGATGGAGGATGATGCGGCCGAACTGGGAAACCAGCATGGGTTGGCCCTGGCTGCCCAGTTCCAGGGCGCCAAGGCGCTGGCGCAGTCCCGCCAGCGACAGATCGCCGGTGATGACTGCCACCAGCTGATCGTCGACCAGCACGGGGACGCAATAGGTCACCATCAGGGTCTGGACATCGGCATCGAAGTAGGGGTCGGTCCATACCGGTCGGCGCAGCTGTTCGGGCAGGTAGAACCAGTCGCTCTGGTAATCCTGCTGCGGGTTGCTGCGGTCGATGGTGCTGATGCCGTCCGTCGTGCGCCAGCTGTAGAGAATGCGGAAGCCGGCGTCGACCGTATCCTGCTGCGGCGCCAGGGCAATGGCGCTGCCGTACAGTTCGGGATGGCGGCGCAGCATCTGTTCCAGCAGGTTCACGGCACCCAGCCGGGTGCGCGGCTGGTGGGCGAAAAGGATGGCGGCTTCTTCCACCACCTGTTGCACCTGCTGCAGGTTCAGATCGAAGCGGGCGGCGGCCGCATCGGCCAGGGCATGGTAGAGCTGGCGCTGATCGGCCAGCAGTTGCCGGCGCATGTCGAAATGGTTGAGGCTGATCAGGGCCAGCAGCACCAGGCCGGCGCCGCCCAGAATCAGCAGCGCCAGGCGCAGAAAGAGCGAACGCTTAATGAAGGCCATGACGGGCCTCCGGGGTGACGAAAGCGTCATAAGAGGGCAGGCGGCCGCTCAGCCCCAGCAGCGTGCCGGCGCCGGTATAGTCCGCTGGCCGCAGCCGGCCTGTCGGCCAGGCCTGATCATCTGGCGCAAAGATGGCCTGTAAAACCTGCTGCAGCATCCAGGCCATGTGGGCGCGGTTCACCGGCAGGTTGGCAGCCTCGACCTGGCGCATCACCAGATCAAGAGCCAGCTGCGGCTGCTGACGGGCGGTCTGCCAGCCCCGCAGGCTGGCGCGGGCAAAGGCAGCACAGCGCTGCGGCTGCTGCTGGTAGAAACCGCGCCGGCAGTACAGACCATCTTCTGGCAGATAAAAGCCCAGAGCGTGAAAATCGAACAGGGTCAGTTCATCGCGGCTGACACCCTGCTGCAGCAGGCTGTGATACTCGTTGTAGAGCATGGCGCTGCAGGCGTCGACGCCCCGCCGCAAGAACAGCGACAGGCTGTAGTGTTGCGGCACCACCTGCGGTCTGACGCCCTGGCGGGCAAAAAACTGGTGATAGGCGGTGGCGAAGGCTGGCCACAGACTGACACGGCGATCATCGAGATCGGCGGCCGTGTGGATGGGACTGTGACCGTCGGCGCCGTTTTTCCAGGCCACCAGGGTCAGGGTCGAGCGATTGATCAACTGCAGCAACAGAACCAGCCCCCGCTCGGCAGTGGCAGGTATTTCGGCCTGGCGGGCCAGCACCGGCGCCAACATGGCGCTACAGAAGTCGGCCTCACCGTTTTCGACCAGGGTGGGGGCATCAATGGCCGGACCGCCGGGAACAATCTCGACCTGCAAACCTTCTTCGGCGTAATAGCCCAGCTCCTGCGCCACATAGTAGCCGGCGAACTGGGCCTGATGCTCCCACTGCAGCACCAGCCGCAGGGGCTGCGCCGCCTGCAGCGGTGTGGCCCAGAACAGGGCTGCCGGCAGCATGGCCAGCAGCAGGGCGATCAGCGGCCCTGGTCCGCGAGAAGATGTGAACATGACGCGCTCCTTGTTCCGTGCGGTGCGCCGCCGGATCAGTTCTGGATGTTGAGAACGCCGTGCAGCCCGGCCAGCCGGAACACATCGGCCACCGCCGGTTGCAATTGCCGCAGCTGCAGTTCGGCACCCTGCTGGCGCAGGGTTTTTGCCGCCAGCAGCAGAATTCGCAGGCCGGCGCTGGAGATGTAGTCGGTGGCGGCAAAATTGCATACCAGCAGCGCGGGTTTGTCGGTCTGGATCAGGCGCAGCAGCTGCTGTTCGATGGCCGGAGCGTTGGTGGCGTCAAGGCGGGTGGGCAGATCGAAGACGGTCATGAAAAAACTCCTGAACAATGAAAGATTAACAAAGTGTTGAAAAAGTTCTCTCCATGGGCTCTACAGGCTGTTAATAGCCTGTCAATCCTGCAACTGGGCCTGTTGCAGCAGCTCAGGCGGCAATGCGAGGCCGAACTGACGGGCCCGCTGCGGGTTGAGCAGCAGGGTTTCGGAGCGGGTGTTGCTGAAGGGGATGCTGGCCGGATCGGCTCCGCGCAGCACGGCGACGGCTTTGTCGGCCGCTTCCCGGCCGGCCTGATAGTAGTCGCGTGCCAGGCAGAGTACCGCGCCTTCGCTCATCTGGGAACTGTCGAACACATAGACCGGCAGGTTGGCTTGTGCCGCCCGGCGGGCAATCTGAGCGAAGCCGGGCCGGGTGGTGTTGTCGACAATCTGGGCGACGGCCTGAATCTGTTCCTGACACAGGGCGGCACTGGCCTGGGCGGTGTCGGCGCTGGCGGTGACCGGTACCGCCACCAGGCGGATGCCCTGGCTTTCAAGGGCGGCGGCGAACCATTCACGGTACAGTTCGCTGTTGATTTCTGCCGGGGTGAAGAGAGTGCCGACCGCTTTGGCCTGTGGCAGGGTCTGGCGGATCAGGCGGGCCATGCCCTCGAAGGGCGAGCGGGTGGTGATGCCGGTGACCTGCGGCAGATGGTCGGTTTCACTGCGGCCGGCGCCCGCCAGCACCGCATCACCGACACCGGTGAAAACGATGGGGATGTCGCTGCCAGCCTGACGCAGGGCGGCCTGCAGGCAGGGGGTCGACACCACCAGCAGCAGATCGGCCTGTTCACCCTTGACGCTGGTCATGATGCTCGACAGGGTCGACATGTCGCCCTGGGCGTTGAGCTGGCGCAGCCGATAGTCCGTGTCCTCGACCAGTCCGGCCTGCTGCAGTCCGTCGCGCAGCCCCCGGGCGCAATCCTCGGAAAACTGGGTTTCGTTATAGAGCACCAGGCGCAGTTCGCGCGGTCGGCCGCTGGCGGCAGCTGCCGCCATGGCCGGCTGCACGCGGCTGGCGTTGCGGGTTGCCTCGATGGCCAGATCGGCCGGTGGAACACCGCAGAGGATGCGGAACACCTGGGTGGCGCTCTGGCGTCCCCAGTCGCTGTAGCTGTCGCCGATTCCCCCGGTGGCCCCGAGGGCGATCAGATCCATGTCGGAAACGAAGATCGGCACACCGGCGGCACGGGTCACCTGGTGGATGGCGCCGAAGCCGGTTACCGCCAGATTGTCCGTCGACAGAATCAGCGCCTGAGCACCGCGTTGCAGCAGGGCGCGGGTGGCCAGTGACAGATCGGAAACCGTTGAAACCGTGGCTTCATACAGCGCCAAATGTTGTGCGGTGCAGGCGGCCCGCAGTTTTTCCACGGCCAGCAGCGACTGGGGCTGGGCCGCGTCATAGACCGTGCCGATGGCCTGCAGGGCCGGTTGGTGCTGACGCGCCATTTGCACCAGCCCGGCAATGTCCGGGTCATCGTGGACTCCGGTGATGTGGGCTGGCCGGCCCTGACCGAACAACCCGAGTTTGACCGGATCGGACGCCACCGAGAAAACATAGGGCACCTCGCGCACGCGCTTGACCCCGGCCACCAGCGCCGGCGTGGTCAGGGAGATCACCAGATCGGGCGCCTGCTGCAGGGCCGAGTCGTACAGCTGTGGCAGCAGGGCCAGATCGCCCTGGGCACTGTAATACTGCAGCTCGAAATCCTGCCCCGGCTTCAGTCCGTGCAGTTCCAGCCCTGCCCGCAAGCCGCGCATGGCGGCATCGAGGGCCTTGTTCTCCACCAGATTGACCAGTGCCAGCCGTGCCGGCCGTCCCAGCTGGCGCTGGAGCTGATAGGCGACATCGAGTTGGGCGCGCAGCGCCTGGGGCAGTTGCAGCCCCAGTTCCGCCGCCACGCCAAAATCGAGCTGCAGCGAACGGCTGGTGCTGGGGGCGAAGGGCATGGCGGCCGGGTTTTCACCCTGCAGTACACGGGCGGCCAGCTGGGCGGTGTGAAGCCCTTCGGCAAAGGGACTGGGACCGCTTGACAGCAGCGCTCCACTGCCCATCAGGCTGCCGTCCGCCGCCAGAATGGGAATGGCGTGGTCGCGGCAGAAGCGAACAATGTTGCTGTAGCCACTGACACAGGTGCTGTCGCCCAGGGCGTAGTACAGCTCAATTCCTTGCTGTTGCAGGGCCTGCAGGGCCTGGGGGATGTCGCTGCTGTTGTTGATCGTGGCCGTTTGCAGATTGAAGCCCAGTTGCGCCAGCATGGGGCCGAGGCGGTCGATCTCGTCCTGCGAATTGGCCTCCGACGGGTTGTAGAGAGCGCCGATGCGGCGGGCGGCCGGGAACAACTGGCGGGCCCAGACGAAGGTATCGCGGCTTGGCAGGCTGAAAACGGCGCCGGTGACCCGTGGCAGATGGTCGCTGAAGGAGCGACCGGCGCCGGCCTGCAGGGGTGAGGTAACAATGCCGAATACCAGCGGCACCTCGCTCTTCTGGCCCAGAGCACTGGCCAGGCAGGGAGTCGACAGGGGGATCAGCAGGTCGGGTTGTTCGCTCAGCAGACTTTGGATAACCTGTCCCAGCAACGCCAGGTCGCCGTTGGCATGGCGATGAATCAGGCGCAGGTTGTCGCCTTCGCTGAACCCTGCCGCCGCCAGCCCGGCGCGCAGGCCGGCCAGCGCCTGTTCGAACACCGGCGCCGGCAGCGGCGAGCAGACCGCCACGGTGACACTGCGGGCCGGCTGTGCGCTGTCAGCTGGAGAACTGACGGCGCCGGGCGCGAGGGCGGGTGAGCGCCGTTCCAGATCCGACAGCAGCAACAGGGCTGCGGCCGCCACAATCAGGCCGACGGCCAGGCCGAGATGTTTGAACAGATGTTTCATGAGGGCCTCGCAAAGGGGGCAGGGTCGCATCAGCAGGGTGAAAAAGCCCCTCCAGGGCTTTTTCACCGCCTTGCTAGAACGCCCACAGCAGCGCCGCGCTCAGACTGGTGCGGTCGTAGAAGCGGCTTTCGAGCCGCAGGGCCAAATTGCTGGGTAGGGCGCGCAGTTCGATGCCGGCGAACAGCTGCGCCTGATGTTCTTCGCGCATGTCGATGGTTGAATCGCTGTAGCTCCAGTCGAAATCCTGCCCCCGGAATTTGCCTGTCGCCCGTTCGCGTTCCTTCGAGCGGGTTTCTTTCACCCAGCTTAGCAGCAGACCACCGTAGCCGCTCAGCTCAGCCCAGGCGCAGGGCTGCCAGCGCGTGCCCAGCTGCAGGCCGCCGCCATATTCGATGTAGTCTTCGTCGCGCTGCCAGGTGCCATAGCCGTAATTCAGCTCATCGACGTAACCGCCGTAGGATTCTTTGTATTCGATGCCGCTGACGTAGGTCAGCCGGCCAAACAGAGAGGCATACAGATTGCCTCGTTCCAGCACCACCAGATGGGCGCCGGCGCCCAGCAAGGGCGCGATCTGCTCTGAATGTTCCGAATCGGTGCCGCCCAGTTCCAGGCTCAGGCCCCAGCGCCGTTGCGGCGCCAGGCTCAACCGGGCGATCAGCCGCTTTTCCTCCTGCTTGCCGACATAGCTGCTGGCGGGATAGACCGACGGATAGTCCTGGCGGGTGTCGCGTTGATAGTCCTCGTAATACAGCTCCGCACGGAAGCGCTGATCGCTGGGGGCCAGCAGACCGATGTCCATGGCCTGGGCCAGGGAGCCGCACAACAGCAGGCACAGCAGGGAGATGAACAGGGGAACGGGCAGGAGGTGATTTTTCATGGTGACAACCTTTCGACAGAGGATGAAGAAAATAGAACAAGATACTGATAATACAAATCTTATTACAGTGTTTGGCTACCGTTGTCTTCGCCTTTGAGCCGTACCGGAATCTGAACGGGGGCCGTTGCCAAATCGGCTGGCAGGCTCAGTTCCAGCAGCGCGTGCCACGGCTGGCTGGCCGTCAGTTCCGGCAGGTTCCAGGCCAGATTGAGATCAAAAGACGCGGCCGGGCTGGTTTGCGGTGAAACCTGCAGGCTGTCCAGCGCCGCATCGTCTGGCCCGATCAGGCTGTAATGCAGGCTGAAAGGCTCAGCAAAGGCGCGGCCGGAACATTTGTTGACCCCTATCC
>Ga0265295_1002762_pt1 | contig 26895 bp, 27 predicted proteins | sample Munlansysbiofilm_FD_192503 | JGI IMG/M metagenome (GOLD analysis project Ga0265295, IMG submission 192503) | Leachate microbial communities from a municipal landfill in Southern Ontario, Canada - Methane capture system biofilm | ecosystem: Engineered > Solid waste > Landfill > Unclassified ... | reverse complement strand
AACCGAAACTCCTAAACCATTATAAATTCAGAGTCTCTCTGGTTATTTATGTCTGATTTAAGCATTGAGCGGATGAATCCCCCAACACTGCCAATTAAGGGCCGCCCCTACGTTCTTATATCTCTCTGCTTTCTTGGTGTACCCTGCAGGTATCATGCGAAAACCATGAAGATGGGGCATGAGTTATTCAAAAAGAAACTGGTCATGGAGTTATCTGAACGGTATAATCTCCTTCCGCTCTGTGGGGAGCAGATTGGTGGTCTGTCTACTCCACGGGAACCTTGTCAGGTGGTTGGCGATACCGTAATTGACCGGAATACTGGCAAAAATGATTATACTCGGGAATATAACCACGGTGCACAGGAAATTCTTCGGTTATGCCGGATGTTTGAGGTGGGACATGCATATCTCTTAAAAGATAGTCCCATGTGTGGAAAGGGATATGGGGTGCTTGCGAATTTGCTTGAGGAGAATGGGATTATTGTACATAAGGAGTAAGGGGAATCTTCCCTTATCCATTATCCTCCGGTAATTCTCTTTTTTGAACTTCCGATTCTAAAAGCCTTTTGTATCATGCAACAGATGATGAACCTCTATCAGATGAGACCTTAACAGCAATTGAAGAAAGTCTTGAAGACATACGAGCAGGTAGATGTACTTCACTTGAAGAAATGATGAAAGAGCTGGGAATTGACGAGTGACCCCCGGTATTATTCTGTAAAACCTCACAATAGTTGGGATATCAACCTTGAATCTGTGAAATATCTCTTAACCAGCCCTTCGCGGTATCATTCCTCGCCCATCCTGAACATTGTAGTTGGATCAACACCCAATTTTCCAGTCATTTTATTTCCCAATCTCTCTGGGATCACCTACCGCTCGTAGGTTGAATAATTACCAGCGATGCGGCGTATCAGCAAAAATTGTGCCTTAATTACTGATGAATGCGAAACTGTCAGTATAACGAAAATAATCATTAGGAATCAGAGAAAGAAGAAAAACTCTCGTTGAAGGGAAATGAAGAAAAAAACTTGTAACTGTCAAGGCATAGAAGCCGGATGTGTGTGCTGACCTATCAAAGATAGTTCCCGGCTTCACAATATTTTCTGAAATTTATTATATTTAATATTTCTGATTTATCTATTCTTCCGAAAATGAAATGTTATTGCAGCAATTTCAGATGAAATCGGAATTTGAATCTGTCATTTATAGTTTCAGGGAAAATAGTTTCATAGTCCTTTTCCCGGCAGGAACCGGAAAGCAGCAGGATGACAGTCCGAAAAACCCTGGATACCTGATACTCTCTTCCTTTGGGATAGCATTTTGCATATCCCCTGTATCAGGTCTGAAACCAGAACGGTGAAGATTTGACTTGCTATTCTTTTCATACAAGCAGATAAGTACAGGAAGTATCATATTTCATATCATGTCAAAATGGTATTGTTCCAAATGTGGTTTTATGTATAACGAGACGACTGGGGATGAAAAACAAGGCATCCCGCCAAAGACTCCGTTTGCACAGTTTGACCCGTCCTGGGTATGCCCCATGTGCGGCAATCCAAAAGAAAATTTCATAGAAGTTGCCGGGTAATGAGATTTCATTTTATTTCAGACATTTTTTCGAATAATTGTGGCACCCGGTATCTTGTTGTAATGATGAGTAAAGAGAGCGGGGCATGCTCTGATACAAAAGAATGTTCATTTTCCCATACGCCATATACCCTATATAGAAAATCCTGTGAAAGAATATGACAATAATAACATTGCACGTTGAATCTGGATTATTTATTCCGGACACTCTTCTCAAAGAAGCCGGAATAGAAAACTCTACTGTTGAGATCGAAATTTCTGACTACCAGATTCGTATAATTCCATCTCCAAAAACTGATAATAAGGAAAAGGGTATAATCTCTCCAGACTCACAATTCTGGAATTTGGTAGAATCTGTGAAAACACCTGGGATCAATGGACGTGATCATGATGCATACCTCAACATAAACCCCCTCTTTTGACAAACACTTTCACCCGTTTGGGTTCGATGTTTATCCAAAACATGCGTGCAGATAACAGTACTCTCATCTTTTTCCGGTGCAGAAGATCACGCATTGCATAAAGTTTCCCTGTAACGGTTTCAAATACATTTTGAATTCACAAAATCAATTATTTTAGAATTCACTCTTTATTATGTTCATAATCGGTTCAGCAAAAACCATCACAGCATACAAAAATTATATATAGGCTTGCAAATCAATAACAATGTGATCAGTCTTATGAATTTTAATAATTTTACCCTCAAATCACAGGAAGCCATTCAGAAATCAAATGAAATTGCTGGTGGAAAACAGAATCCGGCGATTGAGACCGCACATCTTCTCAAGGGGATGCTTATCGTAGATGAAAATGTCATCCCGTACCTGCTCAAAAAACTGAATGTCAACCTTGACCGGCTAATTCAGGTTCTTGACAGAAGCATCGATGCATATCCGAAGGTAACTGGCGGGGAGCTGTATCTGTCGCATGATACCAATAAAGCCCTGCAGAAAGCCATTGGTCTTGCTCAGGAGTTCAAGGACGAGTTTGTCTCCATCGAGCATCTTCTGCTTGGCATTTTGTCAGTGAATGATGCAACGTCCCGGCTTTTGAAAGACAACGGGGTATCTGAAAAAGATCTTAAGGCCGCGATTAAGATTCTCAGGAAAGGATCAACGGTGAGCAGCCAGACAGCAGATGAGACATACAATGCTTTAAACCAGTTTGCCAGAAATTTAAATGATTTGGCCTTTTCCGGAAAACTTGACCCTGTTATCGGCCGGGACGATGAAATCCGGAGAGTGCTCCAGATCCTGTCCAGACGGACAAAAAACAACCCGATTCTTATCGGAGAGCCAGGTGTTGGAAAAACAGCCATTGCAGAGGGTCTTGCCCACCGGATCATCGACGGGGATGTACCGGACAATCTGAAGACAAAGCAGTTATTCTCCCTGGATATGGGTTCTCTCATCGCCGGGGCAAAATACAAGGGAGAGTTTGAAGAGCGGCTGAAAAGCGTTATAAAAGAGGTCGTCTCATCAGACGGGGAAATAATCCTGTTCATTGATGAGATTCATACCCTTGTTGGTGCCGGAGCCAGTGAAGGGGCATTGGATGCTGCTAATATCTTAAAACCCGCCCTTTCAAGGGGAGAACTGCATGTCATTGGTGCAACAACCCTGAAAGAGTATCAGAAATATTTCGAGAAGGATAAGGCATTAGAACGCCGGTTTCAGCCGGTAATGGTCAATGAACCCGATACTCTGGATGCCATCTCTATCCTTCGGGGTATTAAGGAAAAGTATGAGACCCACCACCATGTCAGAATTAAGGATGAGGCCATTATCGCCGCCGTTGAACTCTCCCAGCGGTATATATCAGACCGGTTCCTTCCTGACAAGGCAATTGACCTGATAGATGAAGCGGCTTCAAAGCTCAGACTTGAGATTAACTCTGTTCCTGAAGAACTGGAGATTATTGAACGCCGGATACGACAACTGGAGATTGAACGGGAAGCCATTAAGCGAGAAAAAGATCAGGTCAAACTGGACTTACTCAATGAGGAGATTGGAAACCTCACCGAAGAACGAAACCGGCTCAAAGCAAAATGGCAGTCTGAAAAAGATGTTGTTGAACAGATACAGATCCGGAAAAACGAGATAGAAGACCTGAAATTTGAGGCTGACAGTGCCAACCGGACCGGAGATTTAGGAAAGGTAGCTGAGATCAGGTATGGCAGGATTCCGGAGACAGAAGCGATAATTGAAGGATTAAAAGGGCAACTGACCGATTTGCAGAAAGGCTCTGCAATGGTAAACGAAGAGGTGGATGCAGAAGAGATTGCTGACGTTGTCTCCCGGTGGACTGGAATTCCGGTCAGCAGGATGCTACAGAGTGAAATACAAAAACTCCTCAACCTTGAAGATGAACTTCATAGGCGGGTAGTGGGTCAGGATGAGGGAATCAGGGCAGTATCTGATGCTATCCGCCGGAATCGTGCCGGCCTTTCTGATTCAAAACGTCCGATTGGTTCATTCATCTTCCTCGGGACCACCGGGGTCGGGAAGACCGAGCTTGCAAAAGCCCTGGCAGAATTTCTGTTCAACAACGAGAACAGTATGGTCAGAATCGACATGTCAGAGTACCAGGAGCGGCATACGGTATCGCGGCTTATTGGTGCTCCTCCGGGATACATTGGATACGAAGAGTCCGGACAACTGACCGAAGCGGTCAGAAGAAAGCCGTACTCCGTGGTATTACTGGATGAAATTGAAAAAGCACACCCTGACGTGTTCAATATCCTGCTCCAGGTTCTTGATGACGGCCGGCTTACAGACAACAAGGGTAGAACGGTGGACTTTAAGAATACCATCATCATCATGACGTCTAACATCGGATCGCCCATTATCCAGGAAAACCTTGAACATGTCACTGATGCAAACCGGGACGAGGTATTTGACAGAACCCGTGATATGGTGTTTGACCTCCTGAAAAGGACGATTCGTCCGGAGTTTTTAAACCGGATTGACGAGATAATCATGTTCCGTCCGCTTACCTTTGATGAGATACAGACGGTTGTGAAACTGCAACTTGGCATTGTTCAGACGAGACTCGAAAAGAATGATGTCAGATTCACGGCAACGGAGAATGCGGTTAAATTTATCGCGACCCTCGGATTTGATCCGCAGTTCGGTGCCCGGCCTATCAAACGGGTTATCCAGAGAAATCTGCTGAATGAACTCTCAAAGATGATCCTGGCAGGAGAGGTTATGAAAGAGAAAGAGATCATTGTTGATGAGAAAGATGGAAATCTTGTCTTTCAGAATGTCTCATCCTGAAATAACTCTTTTTAAGATTAAGTTGCAGTGATACCCGAAAAAGGTATGACTTCCTGCAAACCCAAAATCCGGAAAAAACCCAAAAAGAAAAATTTAGTCGTTCATCTCATTTGCTTTCGTGTATGCATCAAACATACTGTATATCCAGACAATCAGATAGAGGGGAATACCGATCAGGATGGTTGATAAGAGCCCGAAGATTACCGCTGCTAAAAAGAGCAGAACCGCTTTGAGGAACTGTCCGGTGTAAAACTGGCCGAGACCGGGGATAAAGAATGAGAGAACCAGGGCAAGGAGTGGTGATGCCATGAGGATACGTTTTATTTATTCCTATTAATGAGTTCTGTTTTTTTAAAAGATCCTGATTACTGTGATGTACCGGAAAACTCCCTGTCAGGCATCCGGGTATGTATTTTGGTAAGTATCCAGAACCTGCCTGAAATGATTGGAGATAGAACTGATATCATCTAATTGTGTCGTAATGACATGAAAAACAATATCGTCGTTGATTTTGCCATACTGATGAACGAGAATGTTTCTCATGCCCTTCATATCCTTTAATAATTCGCCCATCTGGTTTTCAATTATTCCTGCCGTAACAAGATTTTTAATGATATCATCATCATTTTGAGGAATACCTAATTTCAAATCCCGGTTTATTATTACACAGATGTCAAAGATGCTTTGGAGAACATATTCAAGCCTTTTATATATGCCATCTTTCACAATCCCAAGTATGATAAAATCATCAAAATCTTCAGACTCCGGGACATAATCCCTGATAATAGTAATGGATTCATCAATTTCCATCAGTAGATATCTGATCTTTTCTCTTCTGACAATCTCTTTTTTTATCATTACAATGCCTTTTCCCCAATATAATCCAGGTAATGTGGTTTAAAAAACTCATATTCCCGGATGATTTTATAGGCCGTGTCATACAGTTCATCCTCATCCTGTACATACAGCACGTTCCCCTTTAGCACATTTATCTTCACGTATAATGGCAGGTGCTCAAAGATATGGACATCAAAAATCTCTGGCACCCTTCCCAGAATATGCATCCGTACCTGTTCTGCTTTGAGATCGGGGAGATCAAAGGAGATGGCGATGTCAATATCAGAATTTGAATCATCAGAACCTTCCGCAACCGAACCATACAGAATGACAAATCTGATACAGTTTTTTTCCGGAATATTCATGAGGGTTTCAAGAAATGACTGGATATATTGAGATTTTTCATCGGGATGCATAGTACGTATTCTGTTATTCATACGGCGCTATTTATAATTATATATCTCCTTCGTTCTCATCAGGCAGAGTATGGCCCGGTATTTTCGAGCGGAAATCTGATTGCCGGCATGCCATCGCTCATGAAAACCTCATGTGCGATATCCTTATGTGTAATCTACACTCATAAAACAATAACTCATATACAGGTAATCGCATGAATAAGGTTTTTATTCTCCTTGTGGATGATGACGCATCTTTTCTTGATGCAATGAAGGATTATCTCACTCTCACGAATGAATGCACGGTTGAATGTGCATTATCAGCAGAAGAAGCACTCAAAAAAATGAAAAATACCATGTACGATGCGGTCGTTTCTGACTATTCCATGCCAGATGTGAACGGAGTTGAATTATTGAAAAGTGTCAGAACGTTTTCAAATATCCCGTTTATTCTGTTTACCGGAGTGGGCGATGAACAGATCATAAATGAAGCAATAGAGAATGAGGTTGATTTTTACCTTGAAAAAGGGGAAGATCCTGACGTCCTCTTTCCAAAACTCTTTCAGATGATCCAGTTTGGAATGTATAAAAAACAGACCGACGATGAAACCCGGGAAATGAAATAATGGGAATGACACAAGCGGCAAAAAAACCCTCTGATCCGGCAGTTTCAGAGGTCATTGGAGAGATCCTTATGGTGGCCCTGGTTGTTGCACTGGCAGCAATCGTGTCTGCATTTGTGATGGGCCTTATGGGGTCAGTGCCTAATCCCACGCTTACAGCGTTTAATGTTGAATCTGTCTACAATAACACGACAAAAACAGTGAATGCGGTGAGCATACTATGCATGGCCGGCGACGGGGTGAGCGGCAAATCCGGGGGGAGTGCAGGGCCAGGACTCGGAAACGAACTTCAGGGAATCAATATTCATATTGCTCCTCCTGGTGAAAATTCTCATCTTGTCTCCTTATGTGCTGCCATTGGCCCGGATGCAATAAATATAACGCCAGGCACACAATTATTCATTGTAAAACGGGCAAATACATACTTTCTCGTTTTAAACCCGTCGCAGAAGAATTGTGGTGGTGGTGGGGAAAATCAGGAATTTACGCCCCATGGGTATTGGACCGTTACGATTGCTGACACCCTGATATCAAACACCGTGCTCTACAAAGGCGATGTCTGGTTATAATTTTCACATTTTTTCATATAACAGAATTATTATGGTAATCAGTTTCATACTACCTATTTGATTGTATGATGCATATTAAAAGGCGAGAAGAGTTTGACTTTGGATACGAAATATTTATAGCGGCGGTTTCTATCCTTTCAGTCTTCAACATGATTATCTCCCTTGTCCCCGGATTTAATCAGGATTCAGTCAATGTCGTCTACATCATCAATAGTGTGCTTACCCTGCTTTTTATCTACGATTTTATTATCAGGGTGGTCAGGGCCCCATCCCGGCCGGCGTATTTTTTCAAAAATTATGGATGGGCTGATCTGCTTGCAATCATTCCGGCTTTACGTATCTTCAGGCTGTTTCGTATATACAAAGCATACCGGGTCGTTAAAAAATATGGGATCAGATCCATTGTTTCATATCTCTCCTACAACCGTTCCCAGTCAGCATTATATATTCTGGTGGTCATGGTTATCCTGATTATTGAATCCGGTGCATTCCTGGTTCTGCAGGCAGAACATGCCTCATCATCTGCAAATATCAATACAGCCGCTGATGCCATATGGTGGGCATATGTAACCATCACAACAACCGGGTATGGGGATAAATATCCCGTCACTGGTGCTGGCCGGATGGTTGGAATTCTTGTACTGACTACAGGAGTTGCAGTATTTGCTACATTTGCCGGATTTATATCGAGCAAATTATTGACCACGCCTGAAAGGGAGGAAGAACCAGTTAAACAATCTTCGGATGGAACATTAAACCCTGCCAGATATCTCTCAGAAATAAGAGAACTCATCAGTGAACGGGAAGAGATAGACATGAAGATAGCGAACCGAATCGAAAAGTTAGAGCAGATGATGGATAATAGCCAGAATATGGCTGCGGATGATGAGTAAAATATTTAGTTGATCTATTTTTACCGGTTTAGTTATACATACAAAAAAATAGAATGAAAAGTTAAAAACAGTAATAATCCCGACTTTTTACAGGGGATTATTTAACGTACTGTTCTAATGTTTTCGTAACTGCTTCAGGAACTCCTAAGTTTCCAAGAATTGGCATGAGTAACTGGCCGGCGAGTTTTTTCCCGTCCGGGCTTGCGATAAACTTCTGAATCATTGCCATTCCTTCAGGAGATGACACGAATTTCATAATCTGTTCTTTGCCTTCAGGGGAGGAGAGTATTCCACCCATGGCTCCACTTATTCCGTCAAGAAGTCCCATGCTTGATTGCCTCACTAATGAACTATCTCTGATTGGTGATAATCATTTCGTTTTTATTGATCTCCTGAAAATTTTCATTTTCAGTTTCGTTTTTTCCTGCCCATTCCAACTCAATATGGGCGCAATATACGCTTTTTTGAAAGAGTTACGTATCAGATCAATAACCCTGGTGCAATTGCTACCTGATTTCTGTTTGAATGTTTCCCCCTTACTTTCTCAAGTGTAATGGTGAGACCGAAAGGTATATCATTGATATAGATATTCATAACAAGTAAGGCATTTTTATGCTTGATACGGACATGGAGAAGATAATATGAGTCTTTTAAACCGCATGGGGGCTGTAATCACAGCAAAAGTGAATAAAATAATCGGGGGGATGGAAGATCCCAGGGAAACACTCGATTATTCATATGAAAAACAACTCGATCTTTTACAGAATGTAAAGCGGGGCATTGCCGAAGTTACTACATCAAAAAAGCGGCTGGAGCTGCAGAAGGCAAAACTGGTTCAAAGCAGCGAAAAACTGGAAGGCCAGGCACGCGATGCGATCCAGGCAAACCGGGAGGATCTTGCACGCCTTGCCCTTGAGCGAAAAACCGCTATTGATTCCCAGGTTGAAGGGCTTGATCGGGAGATTAGTACACTGGAGACTGAACAGGAGAAACTAGTCGCAGCAGAACGACGACTTTCTACCAAGATTGAAGTGTTCAGAACCAAAAAAGAGACAATAAAGGCACAGTATTCTGCCGCAGAGGCCCAGGTCAGGATCAATGAATCGTTCTCGGGCATCAGCGAAGAGATGGCTGATGTGGGGATGTCAATTGAGCGGGCCGAAAGTAAAACCGAAGAGATGAAGGCACGTTCTGCTGCTCTTGATGAACTGATAGAAACAGGGACTCTGGAAGATTTTACCTCGCAGGGGGATCCTATCGAACGAGAGCTTGCCAAGGTTACCGGACAGAGCAAGATTGAATCCGAACTTGCCAGGATCAAATCAGAGGCAGGCAAATGATCATCCGGATATTAGGTCAGGGGCAGTTTGAGGTTAAAAGCAGCCTTTTTGACGAATTGAATGTTATTGACAACAGAATTGTTGAATATGTAACGAAAGGGGATGAAAAAGAGTACAAGAAGGGCCTTGCTGAACTGATTGGATTGATACTCCGGGAAGGAAAGAAGGTTCCTGATGAAGAACTCATTGAATCCTCAGTTATCGTGCCCCCTAATGATATGACTCTCAAAGAAGCCAGACAGATATTCAGTAGTGAAGGTATATTTAAAGGATAATCGGTGCGGTTATAGGGGATTCCAAAGCACCCCTTCGCGCACCACATTTTTTTTGGGTTAGAGCGGAATACCCCAAAGGGGGTACCACTTTCCCATATCTTCTTCTATTGGTAATTCCCGTTCAAACAGTGACTTTATTCTGAGTTCTGCTGCATTATCGCGTGTTTTCCCCAGGACCGGAATGAATGGATAAAACCGTCCCTGTTTGAAGTTGTATATCCAGTAGACCGGTTTTTCCTCTCCGAACCGGAAAATTGCACAGAGGAGATATGCGCCAAAACCCTTTTCGATTAAAGTCTGGCTTATCAGGTGTATTCCGGTTATAAGGTCTTCAAAGTCTGGATCCTCCAGGATAACCCAGGTGAACCGGTATTCATCCGTCTCTATTTTGTATGTGCTGCCAGTCTCTTTTGAACTGAAAGCGAGTAATTCCTCTATCTCTTTTCTGGCAGAATCATATTTTGAGGACTCAATCGGTTTAAAGCAGATTCCTGCACGGGGGGATGGCCCCAGATCAAGATTACTCTGCATGGTGATGCTGGCAGAAGAGATTGCAAACAGTTTTTCGAGGGATGCGGATGGAAGGGTTGTATTGCCAAGTAACGAATCAAGGGCTTTTTTAAACCACATGGCCCTCCATCTCCCGTTCAATTCGCTCAAGGGCGGCAATTCGCTGTTCTACTGAAGGGTGCGTTGCTACCAGATCCATTATCGATGTTCCTGATATGGCCGGGATGATAAAGAATGCATTCATCCCTTCTATTTCCCTAAGGTCAGTGGTAGGGATGTGTTTTATCTGTCCACTTATCTTCATCAGTGCAGATGCAAGCTGACTTGGCCGGCCGGTCAGTATAGCCGATCCCCGGTCGGCAGAAAACTCACGGTATCGTGAGAGGGCCTTTATGAGAAGGAAACTGGTGGCCCAGACCGATGCAGCAAGTATCGGGATAACAAACCATAGGTTCTGGTCTCTGCTTCTTCCCCCGCCCTGAGTGAACATGAAGGAATTTCTAAAGATGAAAAATGCTGCGGTGGAGATTAAACTGGCCAGGGTGATGATCATGACATCCCGGTTCTTCACGTGGCTGAGTTCATGGGCTATGACTGCTTCAAGCTCATCCTGGTTCAGCATAGAGAGAAGCCCGGTGGTCACAGCGATAACTGAATGCTGAGGATTCCTACCGGTGGCAAAAGCATTGGGAACAGCCTTGTCTACGATGGCAATCTTTGGCCTTGTAATATCTGCAATAGCACACAGGCGTGTCAGGGTCTCGTAAAGATGCGGCTCTTCCTGTTCTGATACCACCCGGGCACCCATGGAGAGGAGAACCAGTTGATCAGAGAAGAAATACTGAAGCAGGAGAATGATTACCATCACTACAACTATCAGGAGTGAGTCAACTCCGATGAACGCAAGCACGGTAATGAAGATAAAATAAACCAGAGCCAGTAAGAATAATGTCCCCATCATTCTTGCCTGTAATCCACGATCACGTGGCCATCTTACCATATTTGTTGTATCTCCCTGTTTTATGGGCTTACAGAAACGCCTTACGGGTGTAAATGACTTTTAAAGCGGAAAATCTCCTGTATCGGAATATAACACATGGACCACATGACGATAAATAGATTTTCACACCGCCATAAACTAGAATCGTTTCTGACCGGCCTTTTTTATTGATGAAATCCGGTCATTTCCGGTTTCAGAACTTTCATTCGTAATTTAAAACCATAACCCAGTCAAAATCAGTCATACTCTGGGAAGTGAAGGGAAAATATGTCGAATTTTTTTGGCTTGCCGATCGAACAGGCAGGCCTTCAATCGGTGCGGGCACGTTACCTTGAACCGGATGAGTTGGAATAATCAGTCCAGAATCTGGCCTGGCTAATAATAAATCTTCCAGAGTTCCGGGCTCTGGCCTCTCAATGCCCTGCGACTCCAAAACGCCAATTCCAGTGCCAATGACTGCATACCGGCGGCCTAGCAGATGATGCAGGTGTGATCCGGCCGGCCACCAGGTACAGAGGTGAGGGCCAAGTTGCCATCCAAATTTTCCGTATTTCAGATGACTGTTATGAGCAAAAGCAAGCACTTTTCCCCGGTCTTGTTCAACAGACACGATATAGGCCAGAATATCTGCCATCATGGCATCTCTGATACCAAGGAGTCTGGAAGTCCGGCTAGGAGAGTTCCTGGCTACTCCGGCATGATAGGTCAAGAGTTGTCGTGCCATACCGGCATACTGCATGGCCTCCAGATACCGGGGTTCATCACTGCTTGCAACCAGTTCCGGCCGTCTGACCCACAGTTCTGTAATCAGTTCCTCTGTCTCAATTCTCAGGGCGGTGGCAGCCGGCGTGAGTCCGACTGACTTTCCCGGGTCCATCATCGCTTCCTGGTTTTCCCAGAGAGGGTCTTCAGGAAGGAGGGGCCTGATACGTTCGCGATAACCCTGACCGGTTTTCGGATCAACAGAGGTGAGGAAATCAAGGACAAAAAAAAGGAGTTCTCGCGGGCTTTCAGTTGTCATCATCTCCATTGGGCCATCAAAGCCGTAAAACCTGAGTTTGACCACATGAGAAGGATCTGTATTGTACTGTCGCATCCACTCTACAAGATCCCGGTTTGGTAAAAAACAGCCAAATCCATGGCTGAATCCTGCATCCTGAATCGTTTCATATGAATCAGGACCGCTGCCGGATATATATTCATTTACTATCCGTGACCTTGAAAAACTGCTTTCTATGGCGATAGCACGAAAACCATACTTCTCCACCAGGTATTGAAAGAGATGGTTTCGGAGAGTTAAGATCTCCTCTGAACCATGGAGGGGCTCTCCAAATGCCAGCAATTCTACCCTGTTATCATGTGATTTTATTATCCGGTCAATGGCGGCATGTCTGCTTTCAGATGAAACCGGGGAGAATGAGATGGACTCCTGGGCGATCCAGTCGATGAGAATTTTGTGTGGGGAGGTATGGTGAGATTCGTGCATTATCTTCCTTGGGTGTAAGGAATGACATCGTCTCATATGAGGGTGTCGCTAGGTATAACTGGAAGGTCGGACAATGGTATATTATGGATCTGACTCTTTCCGCTGTGCTGATGTTTGTTATCGCGTTGATTGTATCAGCGGTGATAATTTACATTGTTACCAAGTTATTTGGAGAAACTGAGGATATTAAGACGGCCTTTATCGCTGCCCTTGTTGGAACGGTATTATATACAATCGTATATTATTTCCTGGGACAGGGACTCATTGCAGCGTTCATTGCAGGGATTGGCTGGCTTCTTGCATTAAAGCAACTGTATGAGATCGGCTGGTTAAAAGCTTTGATAATTGCGGTTGTTATCTGGATTATAACCTCGATTGTTGGTATGATCCTTCCGGTTTTGTAAAGTCGGACAAGTCCGTGTTGACATACGGACAACTTCTTTTTTTGTTAAAATCAGGGATTGAATTTAATCGCCCGGTCATAGACAATCTCTGACCATATCGGGCCGACCTTTGTATCCGGCTCCACATAGGCCCTGAAGCCGACAAAACAGGGTTCATCAAGTTCAATACCATGGGCCAGGGCATCATATGGGATTGCAACTGTTGCCGGACTCCCATCATCCTGCCTTGCTATCTTCCCGACATACAGATATTTCGCATTCGGATTATTTGGAATATATGATTCTGCTGTTCCGGTATAATCATGGTTAGAAACCCCTCCGATTCCATTGAGTGCAGTCGTTCCATACAGACCGAAATTAGCGTAGGTAGACTTTTTGGTTGCCGCATGATTTACTCCATAGACGATAATAAATTCGTCAGGATTGTCACCAAGAGTAGTATTGGAAGTCTTTAGGTACACGGTGTCCCTGGTTTCCCCAAGCACATCAATATTTCTCTGTATCCCATCATACCCTTCGTATAACCAGACTTCAGTGCTCATCTCTTCTGCTCTTTTCCGGCCATAGGTATCTAATATTGCCTCTTTGAGTTCCTCCAGATCAGCATAGAGGTCAAGTTCACGGGTATCTCCGGTCCCTCTCACTATCAGTTCAGGAACCGGAAAATATGCAGGTTCAGTATATTCATCCGGGGTGAGCCGATAGACAACTCCCGGTGTACTATTCATGTAGGAATCTCCGTCCTGTGTATTCTGGAAGAATGCCATCCGATGGAGGAGGGTGAACGAGTCTGATTCAGCTTCAAGTCCCATCTTCACCATGGTGTGAGGAATGGGAAGGGTATGGATGATATCCTCTGGATACCCTGCCTGAATAAGGGCTGTTGTTGCGGTTTTTGCTGTATTGGTATCAGCAGAGAAGATGACGATTATGGGCTGCTTAAATGGATCATTTCCATAGATGGTTTCCATCTGTAGTTTTTGTCGGTTTATGGTATCTCCAAGGCTTGCAAAAACCCGTCTGACCTGGCCTTCAGCCGGGAAATATCGCATAACGATGTACCCGCAATAACTAAAATAATCACATTCCGGCGGTGTTGTTCCGAGATATACAATCGCTTCATCAGGCCGGAGTTTATACTCTGCCCATAACCCTGCATTTTCAGGATGGAGTGGAGCGTCGGATAAGTGATTTTGAGCGGTTTGCCCGGGAGCATCAGGAATTTTACTGAGCATATAGGGAGCACTCGGATTGTTTGCATAACAAGAGGAAGAAATGCCTGCTTCATACATCCCGGTAACATCAAACATCTCCATCTTTCCGGTATTAACCTGAAATCCGGCATCAGCAAAAGCCTGGGTTGTTGCATTTTCAGTTATTCCCATCACGTCAGCAAAACCTGGAGTTGAAACCAGGATAAGGATGAGAAGAGGCAAGAGACATGCTATTGGATTGTGCATAATAACACCTGTAGTTCTGTATAGATAGATGTTTTCACTCCCAGTACATTTCGAAACTATTTTCATTCTTTAATCCAAAAATCTTACATTTATGAATTTTACTTCATCCCATGGAAGACCCTGATTGTGGGCCTTATTCTTGCAGGTATGCTCCTTTCGGGCATTGCTCTCGGAGAAGAATCTTCGAAAGCCAGTAAAAACCTTGTGCTCGTCTACATGGTCGGCAGCGACCTGGAAAGTGAAGGAGGAGCTGCTACTCAAAATCTCCTTCAGATGGTGAATGCTACCGAAAATAGAGCATCAGAAGACCTTCAGGTAATAGTTGCGTACGGTGGTGCAAACAAGCCCGGATGGGAAGGACTGCGGATCGCTACCATCGAAGATATAAAAGAAGATTCTGCTGATGAGGAGATTGGAAACGAAGAATATTACCTCATTGAAGATCCTGCAATGGATATCGCAACCCCTGAAACCCTGGGGTATGCCCTGGGCTATGCCACCAGCCACTATTCTGCAGATACCACCTATCTCATCTTCTGGGATCATGGGATGGCATATGACGGATTTGGTCAGAATGAGATAACAGAAAAGACATTATCCCTCATAGATCTCAAAGATGGACTTCTGGCATCGAATACAACATGGGATCTTATCGGGTTTGATGCATGCCTGATGGCCTCTCTTGAAGTTGCAGAGACTCTGGCACCTTATGGACGCTACCTTGTTGCTTCAGAGGAACTTGAGCCCGGGGACGGATGGGATTACTCGGGTTGGTTATCCTCCCTTGCAATGCATCCGGATAGTGATCCCACAGAGATAGGGAAGGCTATGGTTGACGGGTATGTTACGCAGTCCGGGGAGGATGAATCAGCAAAAACCCTGTCTGTAATGGATCTTTCTCAGATCCCTGACCTTGCTGCATTGGTATCAGATTTTAGTGAGAATGAACTGAGTGAATCAGCAGTAGCAACAAATCTTGCATGGTTTGGGAGGGCATTATCTGTCTCTCCAAAATTCGGGATCACTCCGGGAACAGATGAAGCCGACGTTTCTTTGGATTTAGGGGCCTTTGTCCGTCTTGCAGGGGAACAGATTCCCGGTATCAGCGAAGAGGTGCAGAACATAGGCCAGAAGGTTCGTCAGGTCGTCATATATGAAAAACACAATTCACTGGTTCCTGACGTATCAGGTATCTCTATCCGGTCGCCCTCTTCTCTGCAAACCGCTGAAGGCGAGGGTGATGAGAGTGATGAGTCTGGCCTTGAACTTATGAGCAATCCCTGGAACCAGTTCCTGTATTATTTTGTAACCGAAGCGAACAATAACCTTGAATCTCCTGAATTAACGCAAGTGACAAACCAGGCCTATACTATATCAGATCCAAATGGGACTGCTCTCGTGTATGCCAATTATTATCTTGAAGAGAATGGCAGCTATATTCAGATAGGTTCATCTGAGCCGCTTGTCTCTGATGATGGCGTATATGAAGTTCCTGACTGGGATGGAATGTGGGTATACCTTGCTGATGCCACTGATCCGGAAAACTACGCCCTCCTTGAATTTATTTATGACCAAACCCTGCCTGACGGGCGGATTCAATACACATCAGAGATTGATATTGAAAGCGATGGTACGGCGAAGACTGCAGTCCTCTACACGACACTGAATCCGGATACGGGTGCTGTTATTATGCAGGTTACTCCGTACACGGCAGCCAGCGATGGTTCGGTTATCTTCTCCCGAACCTCAACCGGCCTTAAGCCCGGTGATACAATTACTACCTATGGGACCCGGTATTTTGATGAGTCAGATGAGAGTGAATGGGTTTCACTCGGTTCCATAGTTGTCACTCCGGATACAGATCTGGTGTATGATACCCTGCCTGATGGAGTATACTCTTTGAACCTGAATGCAGAGCTTCCCTTTGGAAAAGAGACATTCACTGATCTTCGGTTTTATACGATTGAAGACGGGAAGGTTGTTTGATTTATTCACCATTTTTTGAAAAATCAAAGATAAAAATTTATGTGCCCATAGTGATGATGATATTGTAATGCAATCCATGAGACACGGGGGCTGTTCGTATGCCGGTGAAGAGACCAGGACATCTGGGATTTTTGCTGTTTCATCCCTCATTATCATGATTATTCACACCGCAATTATCTCCGCTTAGAATAATCCGGAGTGCTCCTGTTTGATGAACAATTCTGAACAATCATCAGAAACAGAGACTGACACAAAGAAAGGCGACGATGTCGGGGCTCATGTCGTCACCTCAATCAATCGTTTTATCGGTAGGTATTCATTACAGGCGGTAATTTCCGCTTCTTTTATAATTATTGTTGTCCTGGCTATAGGAATAACTGGTCTGCTCTCGTTTCAAAATTCCCAATATGCCGTCCATGAATTAGCTGTTCAGCTCCTGAATGAAGAATCAGACAGAATTGTAGACAAGCTTGATGTCTACCTTGAACTGCCTCATCTGATAAATCAGCTCAGCCAGGATCATATACTCCTTGGCCAGGTGGATATCCATGACAATGAAGGGCTGAAAAAGTATTTACAGGCGGTATCATACCGGTTTGATACGGTAGAAGCGGTGTGTTTTGCAAATTCGGAAGACGGAAATTATTCCATTATCTCAAAAGTGGGAGAGCCTGGAATTGCAAATGGCTCTGAACGGTTTTATGGAGTTTCAAATATAAATACCAATTATTCGTTTGATGAATACCGGATTGACCGCGATGGGTCGGCTTTAGAGAAAACCCTCTCTCTCCCCGGGTATGATCCCCGGACCCGGCCCTGGTATCGGGCGGCTGTTGATGCAAAAGGCCCTGCATGGACTCCGGTATATATGTGGCTTGAAGGAGTGGTCAGTGTTGATGCGGTTGCCCCGGTGTATTCGAAAACAGGAGAACTGCTTGGAGTTTTGGATACTGCACTAACTCTAAACGGAATTGGAGAATTTCTCCAGAACCTTAAAGTATCGGAGCACGGACAGGCATTCATCATTGAGAAGTCTGGTTTGATAATTGCGTCATCGACCATTAAAGAGCCCTATAAACGAGTGAATGGTAAGCTTGTCCGTATGTCTGTGTTTGACTGTAATGATTCTGTTGTTCATAGAACTTCCCATTATATTGAATATCATCTGGGGAACCAGACAGATATCACAGCCCCGCAGAGGTTTAGTTGTGAATTTGAAGGAGAACAGCAACTCGTCCAGGTTACACCGTATCAGGGCACATATGATCTTGGCTGGCTTATTGTCGTGGTCATACCTGAGTCTGATTTTATGGGGGCGGTGAATAAAAGTAATCAGACAACCGCTATCATTCTGATATCGGCAATTATTGGAACGATTATTGTTTGTATTCTGCTTGCCCGATATATCACGAAACCAATTGTTGCACTAAACAGGTCAGCAAGGGCTTTGGCGAGTGGTGACTTTGATAGCTGGACTGATCCTGGCCGTCATGATGAACTGGGTCAGCTTTCTCATTCGTTCAAGCAAATGGCTGATCAATTATGGGTCCTGTTTTCATCGCTTAAATCGAGCGAAAAACGCTATATGGCCCTTTTCCAATCCTCAGCAGATGCTATTATGCTCTTTGATGCTGATGTCCTCATCGAGATGAATCTGGCTGCAGAAGCGATGTTTTCGATGGCCCAGGGGACGAGTGCAGGGAAAAAAGCAGAGGAACTGTTTGGTTCCATGGGCACTTTCATTCGTGAAATGATTGCATCTTCCCCGGTAATGCCAGATCTGGGGTATCAGAGCCAGACTATAACAAGGATGAAGGATGGAACAGAACAGTTCCTGAATGTGCATGTAAGTAAAGTTACGTTAGAAGAGAAAATCCTGAGCCTGGTTTATGTCCGTGATATTACCGCAGAACGAAAGGCAATTATTGTGGCCACAGAGCAGGAGGCCCTTCGTGAATCGTTTGCCCGAATTTCAATGATTCTGCAGTTCCTCCCTGATCCAACCTTTGTTATTGATACGGATGGAACGGTGCTATTCTGGAACCGTGCGATGGAGCGGGAGACCGGGATTCCGTCTCAGGAGATGACTGGAACGGGAAATTATTCGTATTCGAAAGAAATTTATCAATTTGAACGTCCAGTACTCATAGATCTGGCATTGCACCCGGAAACGCCATCAGAAGCGTTGTATCCGTCTCTGGAACGGGTGGGCGATCTTGTAAAGGCAAGTTTCTGGGTATCAGATTCGGGTGAAAGGCGGTTTATTTCAGCCATTGCTGCACCATTATATGATGCAAACGGAAAAGTTACCGGGGCTATTGAGTCTGCTCGTGATATTACTCCTCACAAGATAACCGAAGAAGCATTACTGATTGCGAATAAAAAACTAAATCTTCTCTCCGGCATTACCCGGCATGATATCCTGAATAAAGTTATGGCATCAAAGGCATATCTGCTACTATTGAGTGAATATGAACTGAATGCCGAACAGAAATTGTATCTTGACGGGGCTACCCGGTCAATCCAGGATATTGAACATTTTGTGAAATTTTCCCGGACCTATCAGGATCTGGGGTCTAAAGCCCCTGAATGGCAAAACGTCTCTACTTTGTTCTCACATGCTGCACGACAAACAGATATCGGGAACATAGCGGTTGCCATTGATCTTTCAGGGATTTTTATCCAGGTAGATCCCCTGTTTGAAACGATCTGTTACACCCTTATTGAGAACGCCGTGCGACATGGTGAGTCTCTGACACGGATTGATATTACTGCACAGAGCACCGACTCTGTTCTGGTGATATCAGTTGAGGATGACGGAATCGGTATTCCTGAAGATGAAAAAGAAATTATCTTCGAGAGAGGATACGGAAAGAACACTGGACTGGGTCTGTTTTTCTCCCGTGAAATTTTGTCGATTTCAGATATCACCATCGCTGAAACAGGGCTGCCAGGAAAAGGGTGCCGGTTTGAAATTACGATTCCAAAGGGGCGGTTCAGGATAGATGCATGAAGCGGAAGGGATGTTTACACCTGCCGGTCGATATTGCAACACCAGCTGCCATTCGGGATGAGATGAGGTCGTCAATAATGAAAGACGTTATCATCATATGAGGCAATATTATTTTTTGTTGAGTTATGGTTTTTTAAAAATAATAGGAAATTTATTGAATCTTTGTCCCGTTCCAGAAATCAATGACCGCTGAATCTGAAAGGTCAGACCCATAGGTTCCGACAAAGTTCTTTCCAGTATCTGACAGAGTAAAGGAGAAGTTACCTGATTCAATCCATGTTCCGGTTAATTCCCGGTTATTATCTGATACCATCCCTTCAATCAGACCGGGTTCATCATTGTCAGGAGATAATGGCACATATGAGCCGGTAAGTACTGTCCCATTCTGAATGAGGGTGTAGGTATTCCGCTCTGTTTCCCAGGTACCACTCCAGGGATTATCAAGGCTTTGAATTGCATCAATTCTGGAGCCGGTTTTCGTATATGAAAAAGGCTCATCTGGTTTTCCCTCCTGATTCACCGCTCCGGTCCCTGAAAAAGACAGGTTGTCTTCAGAGAGGGTGAGTGAGACACTTCCTGATTCAGACCAGATTCCAAAAAATGTATTTCCGTCTTCAGAGAGTGTTCCTTTCAGGAGCCCGGGATCACGGGTTAAAATATCCATTGGTTCATAACTGCCGGCGATAGAGGAACCATTCTGCAGAATGAGGAGAGTGTACATTTCAGACACCCATGATCCGTTCCACGAATTTTGAGGGGCAGTGGTTTCATCAGTCACCTTCTCAGCTGATCCTATCCACACTCCGGTTATCATGAGCATTACCACTAGTCCGGTTACAAAAACCTTTTGCATATCTCAAACCTTCCTGTTTTGTACGATATACTCATCCAGGTAAAAGATAATTATTTCGATACGTTTCTCACATGAAATATCGAAATGATTGCCCGTGACATGCTATTGCATGGCATATCTGTATAGCACTCCTGTATGGCACAGGCGGTGGGCATATATGTCATGCAGTCCTGTTTTGCGCAATTGGTTGGCATATCCTTAATATTTCTCCCGTTCTATGTAGAATCATCCCAGAAAGGGTATGATACCAGGCGACGTGACTGGTGAGGATCGGGGTTTTACCACTATCCAATAGTGCAGGAGGGTACGTCTGCAATGGAGAGGAGAAAAAACGGCTGAAATGCAACTTTTTGGGAAAAGTCCTGATTAACAGGACAGACGGGAGGAAATTGCTATGGTAACAAAAGTTATACAACCGGGCGAGCGAACTATCATGAAACTTGATCCGAGCGTTGAGTGTGCTCTTCGTGATGGACAAAACTGTATGATGGCAGGGAATTATCAGGTTGCCCTGAAAATATTTGATCAGGTTATTGCAAACAATCCGGAAAATGCACAGGCGTTCCACGACAAGGCAGATGTTCTTGATTTGATGGGGAATTACTCCGAAGCGGTAAAATGCTATGACTCTGCTTTAGAATGTGATCCATATGATGCCGAGGTCTGGTACAACAAAGGAATGACTTTACGGAAAACCGGGCACCATGAGGAAGGTCTGGAAGACATCAGAAAAGGTATCTCTCTTGCAATGGGAGAGATATAAATTTTTATATTATTCCCCTTCATGTATTGTTGTCCATTCTCATCTCTTTGGAGTCATGCTGTTATTTTTGTACTAACCGGCAATATGAAGAAAACAAAGACCAAAATCGGTATGGACAAAAATCGCCATAATAGTTGTTAATATGAGACGTTTATTTTTCACCTGGCAGAATAAATCCCTCATTGAAGCATTCAGGCCCATTACAACCATGGTGATCAGGATAAAGATCAATATATTTATGGCTCCTATGAATATAAGATTCCAGCCATAATTGCATCAAATTATGTTTGGATAGCATAAGAAGGATGGTTATTTACCCATCAATTGCATATCTATGTGACGAAAAAGTGATTTATTCTTGAAAGAATGAAAAGACTGATATTTCTAAATATGGATAAATATTTGGAGTATTGGAACTTCTATTACCGGTGAGCATTCCATTTTTTCTTTTCGCGATATTCTTTTCCAAGTTCACTTATACCTTTGTATCGTATCTTTTCAAAACGTTTTAATCCAATTTCTGCTTTTCCTCTCTCAAATGCTGCTTCTTTGAGCAATTTTTTATATCGCTCCAGACGGTCAGGGGATATCTGCTCCCCTTCAATTGCGGATCTGACAGCACATCCTGGTTCCTGCTCATGAAGGCAATCTGAAAATCTGCATCCTTGTGCAATTTGAATGATATCATCGAATGCTTCGTTTATTTGGTTCTCGGCGGTCCAGATTCGGATTTCCCTCATACCTGGAGTATCAATCAGGCAGCAGCCGGAGCGAAGAGTGACAAGATGCCGAACAGTTGTGGTGTGCCTCCCCTTTCCATCATCTTCTCTAATTTCTCCGGTTTTTTGAAGCGACGAACCGGTCAGGGTATTGATAAGTGTTGACTTCCCGACTCCGGATGATCCGAGAAAGATTACTGTCTTCCCTGGTGTCAGAAAAGGATTCAGCTGATCAAGGCCGGTATTTGTAAGAGCACTCAGTGCAATAACCGATATTGTTCCTAGTTCGTCATGGATTTTCTCGATTTTTGTCGTAATTTCATCGCTGGTATCTGATTTATTCAAAATAATTATAGGTTCAGCACCTGAACTTCGAACGATAAGCAGGTATCGTTCAAGTCGGGGGATACTAAAGTCCAGACCTGGATCAGTAACTATAAAGGCCGTATTAATATTTGCTGCAAGGATCTGTTCTCCTGCAGATTCTCCAGCTCCACCCCGTGAGAGGCAGGTCTTTCTGCCCAGGATGGATACAATCATCCGTGATGCAGAGGTAGGATCATTGAGTATTACTACGAAATCACCTACAACAGGAAAAATCTTTTTAGCTTTCATTGCTCCGGATATCGGTACTGACAGAATATCACCTGGAATGACCACTTCGTACCGGGTTTTTTGGGCGGTGATTACTCTGCCTGGGACATAAGGACCTTTATAGGGGGAGAATTGAAATTCCCATGTTTCATCCCATCCAAGGTTTTGTAATGATAATAGTGAAGAATCTATTAAGTCCGAAGAATTTTGCATAAAAAATTTTTAATTAAGAGATATAACTGATTTCTCTATAATCTGAAGAAAAAGACCTTATAGAAATTGACCTGGCAGGACAGCATGAACAGTCCGGAGAATTCAAGGTATATCAGATAATGAGATAAACAAAAACCTATTATAAGATTATAAGTAATTAGTTATTTACTTCTATGAACGATGGACCCGGAAATACATCCTGCACAAACCAGTGCCAGATTGCAAAAAATCTAGCCCCAGTCTTCAAATCATTAGGGGATTACAACCGGCTCTGTATTGTGTATCTCCTTGCAACCGATGAAACCGGGACGATAGGAGTGAGTGATCTTGCAAAAAGGCTTGGGATTTCACAGCCAGCAGTATCCCAACATCTAAAAATCTTAAAGCATGAGGGAATTGTCTCATCAGAACGGGCTGGATTTCATGTCAGGTATTCGTTTAACCGGGACCGCATGGCCGAAATTACAGATCTATTTCGGCAGATGCAGATGATGGTACTTTCCAGGTGTGATCAGCAGATGGTCAGGGAAATGCGTCTTGAAGAACCTCTAAACATTCTCTTTCTCTGTTTTTCATATACCGGAATAACCCGAACCCTGATTGCAGGACTCCATGAAATTTGTGGGGGAAATTTCATTGAAGTAAAGACCAAAAAGAAGTATGGGACGTTTACTGCTTATACTACCGGATGCTATCGGTCCAGAAAGGAAGAATCTGATCCGGTTACTCCTGAAACAATTGATGTATCCGGATATTCTCTCATTGTTATCGGAGTTCCAGTATGGGCATGGAAACCGGCTCCTGCCTCATATGGTCTTATTTCAAGCCTTTTAGGATGTGAAGGAAAAAAAGCAATCATATGTGCAACATATTGCAATAATCCCGGAGATTGTATTCCGATCCTTAGGAAAAAATTGGAAGACAGAGGAGTTTTCGTTGTGGATGAAGAGATTTTTTCTGGGAGAGACAGTCTGGACCCGACTAAGAAAAATGAGTTTGTCAGCCGGATACTTAAAGCATACAGAACTTCATGTTGAATTGAATTAGTTAAATTACAGGCGATATTATGAAAACCGCAATTATTTATCATTCCCACTCCGGGATTACCCGGGGTGTTGCAGAAAAGATACAGGAAAGCCTCACTGGTGAGATGATTGAGGTAACTCCGGAAAAAGCGTATTCATCACTGACGGTTGTTCCAAAAGGTTGCTATCGGGCCATGAGAGGGTTAAAAGATCCGGTTATTCCAAAAACCATTGATGTTTCAGGATATGACCAGATTGTTCTTGCTTCTCCGGTCTGGGCAGGCAAACCCACTCCGGTGATCAATGGTGCAATTGATGGTCTCATCGGATATCAGGGAAAGAAGGTCTTTGCGATTTTAACCTGTCGGAGTGCGAAAAGTGGCAAGGAGGCACTTGTTCCGTTTATTGAAAGCCTGAACATGAAGGGGCTTGAGGTGTTTGGAACCGCAGTCCTTGATAGTGACGGGGCGGTGGATCCTGAATCAATTGCAGACGTTACATCTAAAATCAGGTCTTGTGAGAGCGAGGCATGAAGACCACTCTGTATTATTTTACCGGGACTGGAAATTCTCTTGCAGTTGCGAGAAGGACTGCAGAGATACTTGGAGAGACTGATCTTGTATCCATTCCATCAATGATGCAGTCTGATGGAGATATTATTGCTCCGGCTGGCAGAGTTGGAATTGTATGCCCGGTGTATGATTCAGGTATTCCGATCATAGTTGGGGATTTTCTTCGGCGGCTCAGGATAGGAGGGGCACCCTATGTCTTTGGCATTATTACTCTTGGAGGAACCGGAGGTTCTGCTCTGAAGATGATGAATGCAGCTCTTATGGAAAAGAATGGGAAAGGTCTTGATGCTGGGTTTATTGTGAAAATGCCGGGTAATTTTCCGCCCGTATCATCTCCTCCAACTGGAAACAAGTTGAATGCGATTTTTTCCACCGCTGAGCAGGAGATTCAGCGAATAGGAGAGATAATCAAAAACGAAAGGCCACAACGGATCGGAATGTATCCACTCTCATCACTCCTGAAGCTGGTTATGTATGGTGGTTTTGCAAAAGGAGTTCATTCATCCGATGAGAAGTTTTCAGTTTCGGAGTCCTGTAATTCATGTGGAATCTGTGTATCAGTCTGTCCGACCGGAAATATTACTCTTGAGGATGGAAAACCCGTGTATCACCATCGGTGCGAACTCTGCTGTGCATGTTTGAATTTCTGTCCGGTTCAGGCGATTGATCTTTCATTTCTCCGGGGAACAAAGGGACGGGGACGGTATCATCATCCGGATGTGAAGGTCGCGGATATGAAAGAGCAGAAAGTAAAAATGGGGTAATTAAATCTTTTTTGGGATATTGAATAACTTTTGCAAAAATTCTTGAATAGAAAGAGGATTCAATACAATTTGGTGAATTTATCTGGGATATTTGTGATTGGATTTTTCATTCTGAAAAAAGAGTCTGAATCTTTTTTCAAGTTCATCAGAATCTTGAACTTCATCAAAACGATTTTGACCAATTTCATTTTTAATCATTGAAGTAACATCATCAATGAACTCTCTAAAATCCCGATTATTTTCAACTAATTTATTGATAATTAACCAATCCAGATTTTCTCTATATTTGGCAGGAAAAATGATTTTACTGTTGAATATTTGTCATGAAAAACCTGATCAACTGAAACAGGGTTAACCTGTTTCTGGGTCTGGTTCTTTAAGAATTACTGCTGCATCTCTTAGTAATTGTAAAACTTCCTCAATCGAAGTTTTTTTCGGAATCTTAACATAAACTTTTTTTGCCTGCTTCATTGATTGGTACTGTGTATCTTTGTAAATTTCATCATTCGTCAAAAGATGCCAAATAATGATTATCATTTTTCTTGCAACACTTACAATCGCTTTCCCTGCACCAATAATGTCTTTTTTTGAGGAATAGAACGTTTTTAGATCGTTATCCCTTGCCTTGACTGCTGCATGAGCTGCCTGAACGAGAATCCATCTGGCAACCCTCGAGCCACGCTTGGTAATTGATCCGGTACGAAGTTTATCAGCTGATTGGTATACTCGGGGTACCATCCCTAACCAACTTGCTAATTTATCGCCGGTGGAAAAATCCCTTACATCTCCAATTTCCGCAAGAAGGGTGATAGCAACAATATCCCCGATTCCTGGGACTGACTTAAGTATCTCGAATTCATTATTGAGAATCCCTCTCATGATTAAAACACCAGATTTGCCGAAAATGTCGGACAAAACAGAAGAGAGTCGGAACAACTCTGAATCAAGAATATGGTGGATTTCATTCTTGATGGAGGAGCGCTTTTGAACTAATTTATGCCTTAACCGAATAGTGGAACGGAATTCACGATGTTCTCTGGGGAATATTCGCGAGGGATGGATCATTCCTTTCAGAGTAATAAGGGCAATAAACTCAGAATCGATCTTATCAGTTTTTTTATGTGAGAGAGCTTTCATGTCCCGTGCATTACCAACAATCACATCACAAATTGGAATAAGAAGATCGTAAATCTGAACCCAATAATCACTTGTTGATTCGCATCCTACTGCCTGAACATTATGGGCCATAACCCAATTCTTCAATGCTATTAATCCTGATTGTGTTCGATTAAAGCGGTCTACGATTTTTTCGCCTGTTAATGTCAGGATTGTGGCAATAAGAAAAGACTTGTGAAGGTCAAGACCAGCGGCTATTTGTATTTGCTCAGTCATAATTATCACAGATAATGGGCAGATGAATTGCCTTACAGGCCAATTTGTCATCCGCGATCAAAGTCGCACTTTAGCCTGCGAGAGCAATTTAACGGTTAGTTTCTTTCCCAGGATTAAATCCTAAAATATAAACAGCCTGCTCTGCCCATTATTCTGTAAAGCTCGGTACCTTAACTGTTTTTCATAGGTCGAGCCTGATGGCTACATCATGACGTTTTTTATGAAAAATCTCCGAAATTTTCTTTGCTTTTATCAGAAGTGTTCTCATTCCTACAGCCCAATTTTGCTTTGTTTCTTCCTCCACTCGTTTAAGTTCTCTAAGAATATGAGCATTACAATAT
>Ga0265295_1002761_pt1 | contig 26905 bp, 21 predicted proteins | sample Munlansysbiofilm_FD_192503 | JGI IMG/M metagenome (GOLD analysis project Ga0265295, IMG submission 192503) | Leachate microbial communities from a municipal landfill in Southern Ontario, Canada - Methane capture system biofilm | ecosystem: Engineered > Solid waste > Landfill > Unclassified ... | reverse complement strand
CAGGGCCGTAAGTACAACAAGGATGGTAACCTCGAGGAGTGGTGGAAATCTGAGGATTCGGAGAAGTTTAATCAGCTTACCCAAACCATTATCGACCAGTACGATGCATTTGTTGCCATTGATGATATGACCCTGAACGGACGCCTTACCCTTGGTGAAAATATTGCCGATTACGGTGGGCTAACCATTGCGTACCACGCGCTGCAAAGGTCGATGGAGGGAAAACCCCGTCCCGAGCCAATTGATGGTTTTACCCCAGAGCAACGCTTTTTCCTATCGTATGCCAATGTGTGGCGACAGGTAATTCGCGACCAAGCGCTTATCAGTAGTGTGAAGTTAGGCCCTCACTCGCCCGGTAAATTTAGGGTGAATGGTGCTGTTTTCAATATCAACGAGTTTTACGATGCGTTTGAGATTGATCCTACCGATCCGCTGTACAGAGCCCCAGAGGTTCGTCCTACCATTTGGTAAAATAGAGTAAAAATTCATCTCGAAAGGTCCTAATGGCGTGCGCCAAAGGGCCTTTCGCTTTTTATTCGCTTTTCAATCTCCTCAGCATTAGCTGTTGGAGGTATGCAGGTGTTGCCTATGCATAGCTTAAAAGACCCATCATCAATAGGATGGCAGGCTATGGGGAGTTCCGAATGCTGACTATATATATATGGTGTTACGTGCGGGTAGGTTAGCGTCCTTGTGAGTCCCAAAAGCTTTGATTTTGCTTCGTTACCCGAGAAGGCTACCTCAGCGCTACCCGCAATGTGCTTTAGGAATACATGCGCCCACTTGTAAACGTAAGGGCCTCCCCGGTGCAGCTGCTCCACAATGTTTTGAAGCATTTGGGTGGCAACCTCAGCATACCTGTCGTTCCTAAAGTACTGGCTAAGGGTAATCAGATTTGAGGCCATAACTGCTCCCGATGATGGCATCACGCCATCAGTAATTTCCATTTTGCGAACTATAATATTGTCGTGTTCCAGTGACGTTAAAAAGAACATCTCCGTTTTTTTGTCGAAAAACCTTTCGAACGCAATATCGGTAAGGCGCTTAGCCTTGGTTAGCCAAACCTCATCGAATGTAGACTGGTACAGCGCAATGTATGCTTGGGCAAGGTAGGCATAGTCGTCGAGGAAGGCCCGGATGCTTGTTTTGCCCTTGCAATAGATTCTGCTTAGGTAACCATCGTCCGATCTTAGGGTACTCTCAATGAATTTTGCTGTACGAATCGCATCGGTTAGGAATCGCTGATCGCCAAACACCACGTATGCATTGGCAAGCGCCTTGATGGTTAGCGCGTTCCATGAGAGTATAATCTTATCGTCGGTGATTGGCCTTATACGCGTGAGCCTAGCATTGAAAAGCTTTGTTCGTGCTGTTTTTAGCCTTTCATTCACATCGTCAATGGTAAGCCCTAAAAGGCAAGCGGTTTCGTTTGTTGAGGCCGATATTCTTAAAACATTTTTGCCGAGGTGAACCCCCGACCCGGTTGCACCATATACAATGGAGAATAGCTCGGCATCGGGGCCTAACAGATTGTCGATCTCCTCTTTGGAGTATGTGTAAAACTTACCTTCTTCGCCCTCGCTATCAGCATCAATGGCGCTAAAAAAACCTCCCTCGGCCGATTGTAGCTCACGTCTAATAAAATCAATGGTTTGGTATACGATGGCCCGGTACTGCTCATCTTTAAAGTGTTTGTATGCGTTGGAGTAAAGGCTAATAAGCTGGGCATTGTCGTAGAGCATCTTCTCAAAGTGTGGGACATACCATTGCTCATCTACCGCGTAACGGAAAAAACCTCCGCCCAGGTGATCGTATATCCCCCCGCTTTGCATTTTATCGAGGGTAAGCTTTACGTGCCTCTTCACATCGTCATCCTGAGCCACCTCGGCAAAATCGAGGAGGAATTGCAGCGATCCGGGCATAGCAAACTTGGGCGCGCCCTTGTTGCCGCCATAGCGACTATCGAAACGCTTGCTCCAGTTGTCTACGTATTCGATAAGTATCTCAGGTTTTATTGGGGTGGGGCTTGCTTTTTCAGCAATTATTTCGGTGGATGATATCCCTTGGGTAAGCTCTTCGGCCACCTCAATCACCTTGTCGGGCTCAGTCATCCAGGCAAAATGAAGGCTTTTTAGGATATCGAGCCAAGCCTCGGGCTTAAAGTATGTACCGCCAAATACTGGTTTGCCGTTGGGCAGGGTAAAGCAGTTGAGTGGCCATCCGCCCGAACGGGTAATTATCTGAATGGCATTCATATATATCTGATCCACATCGGGGCGTTCCTCCCTATCCACCTTAATACATACGTAGTGATTGTTCATAAACTCAGCAACCTCTGGGTTCGAAAACGATTCTTTCTCCATCACATGGCACCAATGGCAGCTGCTGTAGCCAATACTTACGAGGACTAGCTTGTTCTCCATTTTTGCCTTGGCGAATGCTTCATCACCCCACGGGTACCAGCTCACCGGGTTGGTGGCGTGCTGTAAAAGATATGGGCTTGTTTCTGATGCTAGATGATTATATGAAGTGTTCATGAAAATTTTAGGGTATAATGTTTGATATGATGGATTAACAAATACCTTAGCCATTTGTTGTTAATTAATGCCAAAATGGTCCGAAACAGTATAACAAAATTTCTATTTTTGTTATCAAAAAAAAAGATAAACTATGCGTCAAATATTTTTTATTGCAGTAGCCATTACTGCATTGTTTCTTGAGGCTGGTGCCCAAGGATATAGGATTGAGGTAAAGGTTGATGGGCTTAACGATACCAAGCTGCAGCTTGGGTACTACTACGGCGATAAAACACTACTTGCCGACACGGCAAGAACTAATTCGCAGGGTTTAGCCATTTTTCAGGGCGACACGCTACTACCACGTGGGATGTACTTTGTGGTGTTGCCCGATAATTTTTTTGAGCTAATACTTGAAGACAATCAGCAATTTGGTATAAGCACATCGATTGACAATGTGAACCAAAATCTAAAGTTTACCAACTCCCCAGAGAACACAGCATTCGATAGATACCGAAAATTTTTGGCCGAGAAGCAGAACCGAATGGGCGAGCTGCAGCAGCAGGCACAGGAGCAGAGAGAAGCAACCGGTGAGGTTGATAAGGACTTGGTCGCTAAGATTGAAGCGCTTGATAACGAGGTGAAAACTATGTGGGACGAGACGGTTGCCAACAACCCCAACTCCATGCTGGCCGCCATTATTAACACGCTAAAGCCTGTTGAGTTCCCCGATTTTGGAATAGCTGATGACGCACCCAATGCCGATTCCCTAAGGTGGATTAGTAGCATAAGGTATAACCAGAAGCATTATTTCGACAATGTCGACTTCTCGGAGTCAGGTCTTATCCGCACCCCGTTCTTTGTGGGGCGTATCGATAACTATTTCGATAGGGTGCTAATACCTGTAGCCGACACCATTATACCCTACGCCGATAGGATTATTGAGAGGGCAAGAGCAAACGATGATATGTACCGCTTCATCGTTACGCATCTCTTCTCAAAATTTTCCAACTCATCCATTATGGGGATGGATGCTGTGTTTGTTCATATTGCCGAGAAGTACTTCTTGTCGGGTCAAACGCCATGGATTACCGAGGAGACCAAAGTAAAAATTGCCGAAAGGGTAGGGGATCTTAAGCCAAACTTGATAGGCCAAATTGCCCCAAACTTTCGGATGGCTAGCCTTAGCGGGGGAGTGCAGGAGTTGCATAAAATTAAGGCTGATGTAACGGTAATTTACTTTTGGGAACCGTCGTGCAGCCATTGCAAAAGGGTAACCCCACAGCTCCGCGATATTTATAATAAATTCAAGGATAAGGGTATGGCTGTTGTGGCGGTATATACCCAGGGCGAGATGGATAAATGGAAGGAGTATGTAGACTCAAATGAGCTTAATTGGATAAACGTTTGGGATCCAACACGTGGTTCGCGCTACCATAAGCTTTACGATATCTACAGCACCCCAGTGCTGTACGTGCTCGATAAGGATAAACGGATTGTGGCCAAACGGATTGGTGTAGAGTCGCTGGAGCGGTTTATTGAGCAGGAGATTTTATAAACTTGCTTCCCATTTTTTTTAACATTACCCCATACTTGAGCTAAGTTAAGTATGGGGCTTTTTTATTATAGCTAATTAAATGCTAAAAGTTCAGAGAGAATGAAAAAACATTATACGAATACTCAATGTTACACCTATTTTTGACATAGCCTATTGAGCTAGTGATAAATCCGTTGTTTTCTCGAAATCTTACATAATGACCTACTATATAGCCAATTGTAATCATTTTGGGCAACACATTGAGTATCCATATAATGTTATTAAATAAAAGATTTACCTGTTTGGCATTAACCTGTCACAAAATGTGGCATAGTATGTATTGCACACTAATTCAGCTTTTTGAAATTAATGATACGAAATTTCAAATGTTTTAAGTGTTCGAGTATGCAACAAGGAATGAATGTTCCATTCCGCACACTATGGCACTGCTTGAGTAGAAAAAGGGGTGTAAACTGATAGCGTTTACACCCCTTAATGGTATTCCCATTGCTATATTTCTATGCAAAAATCGATGATACTGTTATAATAACACCAATAGTAAGCAGCACAAAGAAACCAAGTAGCGGTTGGTTCATATTTCTGCTTTGGTAGTATTCAACCTGTTCTGCGATATAAGACTTACCCTCATGATGATAGCTGTACAAGTCGAAGTAAAACTTGGTTTGGTAAACCCAGTAGGGGGTAAAAACGATGGCGCATAGAAGTACCAATCCTAGCATGGCAAAAATTGTCCCAATTATCCACATAACATTTGTGTACTTTATCGACCTAATTCGTGCTTGGGTAAGGCTTGTGTCGAGTATGAATTTCGACTCAACCTGACCACGATATAACTTCAAATTATCGAGTTGGTCCTTTAGGTTGTCAATTTGTTGCCCAAATTGCTCGTTGTCGGGATTTGCCCTTTGCTTAGAGACAACGTCAGCAATAGCCTTTTCCAGTTCACCAATTTGCTCCGATACTTTTACTGATTGGTCGGCGTAGTTATGCTGAATCCTTTCGAGGGAGATCTTTTCGCTTTCCGTTCTTCTATAGCCCTTGGGTAAGTTTGCAATCAGCCTAAGCCAGTCGTCCTCGAAAAGTTCCAACGAATAAATCCTCGACTCAATGGTAGCCATTCGCTTAACCCTTTTCTCAGCAAAATCTTTAGCCATACTGGCCTGCGAGTTCACGTTATAGAATGCAGTGAAGTGGGAGTTGGTCATGCTAAGCTCATTACTCAATTTGTTAAGCGATTGCTCACAGAACGATGCTTTAATGGTGTTGGTAGACCACCATAGGAATGCTCCAATAATAAGTGTGATTATTGATGTAATAACGCTGCCTAACAGCATGAAGGGAATTGAACCGATTAAACGTGGTAGCCTAATACCTGTGCTGATGAGAAAATCCTTGTTATCAAAATCGCCATTGTTCTGCGATGTGTAGGCAGGGGCAATGGCGTTAATAACTAGCGATACAACTACCGATAGGGTTAGTACTAGTATTAGAACCAACGAAATGGGGTACGATAGGCCGAGCATAGGTAGCTGAATTGCCGTTCCGGCAAACATGTGGAATACGGTGATGATGGAAGCGCTTAGTATGCTAATAACAACCAATATTCCAAGCTTTGAGACCACGGTGCCAGTCCAAAACTCGTTAAATGTGCGCTTGTCGTCATTATATAATGTGTATAGGGTAAAGTACAGCACGCTAAATAGTATGGCAAGCACCAGCGGAATAGCTAGCCAGGGTAGCTGTAGAATACTGCCAAGGTAAAGGAAAACAAGCACAACGAATGATACAGCTAGCACCGAGACAAAACCATTTTTGAAAGTACTTGCGCTAAACGCTTCGGGAATTAACGTAATTGCAAGTTTGAAGTATCTCCAGCTCCAAACTATAATGTAATGCCAAAGTAACTTCGCAATGAAAAATATTACAGGATGAACAAATTCATTCCAAAGCCACAGTATTACCCACCATATAGCCTGACCAATAAAGCCCAAAAACTCAAATATTGATATTACACCATAAATTGCCCAGGCCACGGCGTTGAAAATGAAGATGAAGAATCCCATTATGGGTAGGAGTATGGCCGAGAATGCCCCTCGGGTCAACCACTCGTCGTGCACTCGCTTGTGGTTGAGGATAAAGTTGGGTGTAACTTCAGTAACCAACGATCTAAAGAAGCCCAGAAAGGCAAGGGTTACAAAAATTGAAGCAATTCCGAAATATGCCAGTTGAGTAATATGCGAAAAGTTAAAAACAAGTGAAATGTTTTGTAGACTTAAACTCATAGCTTAGGTTTTTTAGGTTCAATGTTAAAGGTGTAATTCTGTAAAAGGTATTTTCAGTTTTTTTTTACAAAGCATAATTCTATATCAAATTTAAAATAATTTTATCAAAATGCAAACCCACAAGCCCATGACTTTATTTTATACTCCTCTATGAAAGATTCGCTAGGTTTCAATCTCAACCAGTGTAATGCCCGTGCCACCAAAATCGACATGCTCATCGGCGTACGATTTTACATAGGGCATGGTTTTAAGGAAATTTCTTATCTCATGCCGAAGTATTCCGTTTCCTTTGCCATGGAGTATACGAACTCGGCTAATCCCTATCATTGCCGCTTCGTCAATCAAATCCTGAACGGTTTCCAGCGCCTCATTGGTGCGGAACCCTCGCACATCGATATCCGATTTAAAGTTTAGCCTTTTCTTGTGCAGGTCGAAACCAATGCCGGTTTGTGGGCTTTTCACCGTTCTTTCGGCACTTCGATATTCGTTAAGCGAAATGCCCTCGAGCTTACTTACCTTGATGGTGGTAAGCATACTACCAAAGGCAACAATGGCATTCTTGCCATCGATTTGCATAACCTCACCAACGGCATCCTGTCCAGCAATTCTCACCTTATCGCCTTGCGAAATGGTTTTGGGTTTGGCTGGTTTTTCGCTCTTTGTGGTAGCCTGTCCGCCTTGCTTCTGCTTGCGCTCCTGGTTACGTTGCTGCCTTCTGAGGATTTGCTCCAGCTTCGTTTCGATGGTTGGGTCTACTTCGGCGGTAATGTCTTGAAGATTCTCTTTGTGCTTGTCAAGTCCTTGCCGTGCTTTGCGCGTGCGCTCTTTCTCTGCCGACGACTCCTTAATCTCCCGGATGGTGTTTTCAATAATTTTATTTGATGAGGCCAGAATAGTTTCTGCCTCCTCTTTCGCCTTGCTGATGATAGCCTTGCGCTGCTGCTTAATGGTCTCCAACTCCTCGGCAAGCTTGGTTTCGTACTCCTCGGTTTTTTTGGTCGATTTCCTGATCTGATCACGCTTGCGCTCCCAGTATCGCTTATCGCGTGATATTTCTTTCAGATGCTTTTCGAAGCTAATATGGTCGGTTCCTGCTTTGCCCTCGGCTAGCTTTAGCACTTCCTCGGGTAGGCCAATCTTGCGAGCAATCTCGAAAGCAAAGCTGCTGCCGGGTTTACCAATCTCTAGCTTAAAAAGAGGTTCAATTCGCCCCATATCAAAGAGCATTGCCCCATTGATAATTCCCTTTGCACTGGCGGCGTAATGCTTGAGGTTGCTGTAGTGAGTTGTTATTACCCCAAAGATGCCCTGCTGGTTAAATTGCTGTAGAATCGATTCGGCAATGGCTCCTCCCACCAGCGGTTCAGTGCCTGCGCCAAACTCATCGATAAGTACAAGTGTTGAGCTGTCGGCATTCTTCAGGAAGAACTTCATGTTAAACAGGTGCGAGCTGTAGGTGCTGAGGTCGTTCTCAATGGATTGCTCATCGCCAATATCTATGAAAAGCTTTTTGAAAATCCCCATTTCTGAGTTTTCAAGCACCGGCGGCAGAAATCCGCACTGGAGCATATACTGCGATACGCCTAGGGTTTTTAGACACACCGATTTTCCCCCAGCATTGGGACCCGAAATAAGCAGGATATGGTTTTGGTCATCCAGCTCAATGTCGAGTGGAACTATCTCTTTGCCCTCGCGCTTCAGGGCAAGCATAAGCAGGGGGTGTACTGCCTTGCGCAAATATATTTTTGGTGATGAATGGAGAATTGGCTTAGCTCCAGCCACCGATGAGGCGAATAGCCCTTTGGCTCTCAAAAAATCAATCTCGCCCAAAAAATCGTACGATTGGAGCAACTCGGTAAGGTAAGGACGCAGCGTGTCGGCAAACTCAACCAGAATGCGTACTATCTCCCTACGTTCATCGTACTCCAGCTCACGGATCTCGTTGTTGAGTTCCACCACCTCAAAGGGTTCAATGAATACAGTTTTGCCTGTAGCCGACTCGTCGAGAACAATGCCCTTGAGCTTGCGCTTATTCGATGCCGAAACGGGGATTACTATTCGTCCATCGCGCATTGATGTGGATGCATCGGAATCGACCAATCCGTCGGCCTGTGCCTGCTTCAGGATAGAACCTATACGCTTAGCTACCGAGGCCTGCTTCGATGAAATTTCGCTCCTGATCCTCGCCAATTCAGGCGATGCGTTATCCTTAATCTTACCAAATCGATTGAGGATGGAATCGATACGTTCGGAAATAAAAGGGAAGTACTCCACCTCGTTGGCAAACCTCGCCAGGTTGGGGTACTTGGGCTTATCGCCCTTTGTTAAGAACGAAAGGATTGATTTAATGGCATCGAGTGAGCGCCTAAGGCTGAATAGCTCAGCTTCGTCTAACCATGACCCCTCGTGCTTTATCCGCTCAAGGAAAGGAGTGGTGTCGGCGTAGCCATCCACCGGAAACGAGTCTTCCATTTGGCAAATGGTCTTCATCTCGGCGGTGAGTTCCATAATCTGCGTTATGGCGTCGAAATTGGTTAGGAATGATGCTGAGGCAGCCTTGCGCTTACCGATATCGCAAAGGCAAAGGTTTGACACTTTGGCCCTAATACGATCGAACCCTATCTTTTCTTCAAAGTTATTGGGGTAAATATTTTGCATTAGCTAGCAAGCAATTAGTAGGTTTTCATCACCTGCGAAAGCAGCATTTGATGCTGTTTGGGTGTATGGCAAAGATAGAAAGACTTTTGCTAAAGTCTTTAATATCGGGCTAACTATTGTTCTAGCTACTAATGCTGTACGGCTACTCGCTCTTTTGGGGGTAGTTGGTAATCTCCCTAATATCTTCGTAAAGAGGTTTTAGACGTTTGTACAATTTTCGGTAACCCTTGTTGTAAAGGTCGTTGTAAACCTCATCAACTCGACACATATTAAGCCTAAAAAAAAATGTGTTTCAAAACATGAATTGCTTCTTGCAATGAGGTGTAATTTATGATGAAGAAGGATTCCTAAAATTAGCCAATTTTTTTTCAAAACCGTAGGTTTTGTTGGGGTTATTTACTCAATTAATCAAGACGTAGTTGAAAAAATGTTGACACTTTAATCGTACGTTGTAAAAAATGTTATTATCTTTGCAGCTTGAAACAATCTACAGAAATACCCACTAATTTACTGATTAGCTATGAATTATTTAACAGCAGAACAGAAGCAGGAATTTTTTAAGCAGTACGGAAAGTCTAATACCGATACCGGCTCCCCCGAGGGTCAGATCGCGATATTTTCCCACCGTATCAGCCATTTAACTGAGCACCTGAAGAAAAACCGCAAGGATTATGCAACTCAGCGCTCATTGTTAAAGCTGGTGGGTAAGCGTAGACGACTTTTAGATTATCTCAAGGATCGCGACATTGAAAGATATCGTGCAATCATTAAAGCGTTAAATCTTAGGAAGTAAAACAAGAAAAAGGCAATTGAAACAATTGCCTTTTTTTGAAATTACTGTAATCTTTTGTGGAGGAAATCAGAGGGATTGCAACTTTTCCTCTGATTTCCTGTTTATTAGCAAGACTTTTTTATTTATTTATCAATAGTTGATACTGTATGTTTAATGTTGTAAAGAAAACGATCGATTTAGGTGATGGAAGGTCCATCACAATTGAAACTGGAAAATTGGCGCGTCAAGCCGACGGATCTGTGGTGATTCGTATGGGGCGCACCATGATGCTTGCCACTGTGGTGAGTGCGAAGGACGCTAGGGAGGATGTTGATTTTATGCCTCTTAGCGTTGATTACAAAGAGAAATTTGCTGCCGGTGGCCGTTTCCCCGGAGGGTTCCTTAAAAGGGAGGCTCGTCCGTCTGACTACGAAGTGCTTATTGCACGCCTTGTAGACAGGGCGCTTCGACCACTTTTCCCCGATGATTATCATGCAGAAACGTTTGTAACCATAAACCTCATTTCTGCCGAGAAAGACACACCCCCAGATGCGCTTGCAGGATTAGCGGCTTCGGCTGCACTAGCCATATCGGATGTTCCGTTCAACGGACCAATATCCGAGGTAAGGGTTGTTCGCGTAGATGGAAAATTTATAATTAACCCTACATTCAGTCAGATCGAAACGGCTGATATCGATATGATGGTGGGTGCAACCTACGACAATATCCTTATGGTTGAGGGCGAGATGAACGAAGTTTCAGAAGCCGAGATGCTTGAGGCCATTAAGTTTGCTCATGAGGAGATCAAAAAGCATTGCGTTGCTCAAATGGAGCTAGCCAAGGAGCTAGGAGTGGTGAAGCGCGAGTATTGCCATGAGAACAACGACGAAGAACTACGGGCTCAGGTTAAAGAGTTTTGCTACGATAAGGTATACAAGGTTGCCAAGTCGATGCTGTCGAAGCATGAGCGTAGCGATGCATTCGAAGCCATAAGGGAAGAGTTTTTACAAACCCTACCTGAGGAGGATCGCGATGCAAAAGCATCACTGGTTAAGCGATACTACCATGATGTTGAGAAGAACGCTATGCGGAATATGATTCTCGATGAGAGCATAAGGCTAGATGGACGTAAAACCGACCAGATTAGGCCAATAGAGTGCGAGATTGATTACTTGCCTTCGGCGCACGGATCGGCTCTTTTTACAAGGGGCGAAACCCAGTCGCTTACCACAATTACATTAGGCACCAAGCTCGATGAGAAGATAATCGACGAGGTACTTCAGCGTGGAACCGAAAAGTTTGTGCTGCATTACAACTTCCCTCCATTCTCAACTGGCGACGCCAGACCTTACCGCGGTGTAAGTCGTAGGGAGATTGGACACGGAAATCTTGCCCACCGTGCACTCAAAAGAATGGTGCCCACAGGCGAAAGTAACCCCTACACCGTAAGGGTGGTTAGCGATATCTTGGAGTCCAACGGATCATCGTCAATGGCCACTGTTTGTGCAGGATCCCTGGCTCTTATGGATGCTGGCATAGGAATTAAGAAGCCTGTTTCGGGTATCGCCATGGGGCTAATCTCTGAGCCCAAAGGGGCTCGTTTTGCCATACTTTCCGATATTCTTGGAGACGAGGATCATCTAGGGGATATGGACTTTAAAGTAACTGGTACTAAGGATGGTATAACAGCAACCCAAATGGATATTAAGGTTGATGGACTCCCTTACGAAGTGCTTTTCCAAGCCCTAAATCAAGCACGTGAGGGCAGATTACATATTCTAGGTAAGATGAACGAGGTAATTTCTGAACCCAAAGCCGATCTTAAGCCACATGCACCACGGATTGAGCAGTTTAGTATTGCTCGCGATTTGATTGGTGCCGTTATCGGCCCAGGCGGAAAGATTATCCAAGAGATACAACGTACAACAGGTGCTACCATCAATATCGAAGAGGTAAATAACCATGGTGTGGTTACTGTTTTTGCCGATAATATGGATGCTCGTAACGCTGCTGTTAAGTGGATTAAGGGTATTGCCGTTTCTCCCGAAGAGGGCGAGGTTTATACTGGAAAGGTAAAATCAATCCTGCCATTTGGCGCCTTTATCGAGATTGTTCCTGGTAAGGATGGTCTGCTTCACATCTCTGAGATAGATTGGAAACGAGTTGAGAAGGTTGAGGATGTGCTAAAAGAGGGCGATATGGTTGAGGTGAAGCTTATTGAGGTTGACAAGAAAACCGGGAAGTTAAAGCTCTCGCGCAAGGTGCTACTACCCAAGCCCGATCAGAAGTAAGACTTTCGTAACATAATATAATTAAGGGCAACCTAGCGTTAGGATTGCCCTTTTTTTGTGACCTTAGCAATGGGGTTTTGTAAACCACAAAACCAAAGCGTATTTTTGCATTAATGCTTAAAGCCCTATTACCTAATCTCCTAATTTTCAATTTTAAAAAAATCCCTACTTTTACATTGTAGATTTTATAAACATTTGTGTATTTTTGTGTGAAAGGAAAAATAACTTTCAGAAATATTTCTGACTATGAAAAAAATAATCTTTGTTTTGCTTGCAAGCTTGTTGCTGTTTAGTAGCTCCTGCGATAGGAGTCCCGTGAAATACCCCGAAACCCCTAAGGGTGATGTGGTTGACACATATTTTGGTGTAGAGGTACCCGACCCTTACCGCTGGCTGGAGGACGATAAATCCGATCAAGTAGCAGCGTGGGTCAGCGCCCAGAATGAAGTTACATTTAATTATCTAGATAAAATTCCTTTTCGGGAGTCCATAAAAGATCGCCTGAGTAGCTTATGGGATTTCTCTATAAAGTCATCGCCTTTTATTCGAGGAGGAAAAATCTTCTCGTACCAGCGTGATGGGCTGCAAGACCAATGGGTACTTTTTGTTCAAGATTCGTTTGAGGATGACCCCCGGGTGCTCATCGATTCAAATAAATTCTCAGAAGACGGAACCGTTGCTCTTGGAACAATTGGCGTATCGGGAGATGGAAAGTACATTGCCTATGCAACATCTGATGGTGGTTCTGATTGGAATACCATAAGGGTGAGGGAAATAGCAACCGGGGCCGACTTGCTTGACGAGCTAAAGTGGGTTAAGTTTTCCGGTATTCAGTGGTATAAGGATGGGTTCTTCTATAGCCGTTACGATGAGCCTAAAAAGGGAGCAGAGCTTAGTAGTGCCAATGAGTACCATAAGGTGTACTACCACAAGTTAGGCACACCTCAAACAAGCGATAAGCTTATTTTTCAAAACCTAGAGTACCCCCAGCGAAACTATTTTGCACAGGTTACCTCCGACGAAAAGTTTCTAATAATTTCCGAAACCGAATCGACCCATGGTAACTCATTATACATCCGAAATCTTTCTACCGATCATGATTTCTTGAAGTTGACCACAAGCTTTGAGTACAACTATCAGGTTTTAGACCACGTTGATAACCACCTGTATGTACTTACAAACTACAAATCGCCAAAATATAAGTTGGTAAAGATCAACGTCAACACGCTTGATATTGGTAATTGGCGAGATGTGATCCCTGAGAAGAAGGATGTTTTAGAAAGCTGCGTTTTGGCTGGAGGGAAAATTATTGCCACTTATATTGAGGATGTTAAGAGTAAGGTTGAGGTTTATAGTTTAGATGGCGATAAGTTGCATCAGTTTAAACTTCCAACCCTTGGAACAGTTTCGGGTATTAGCGCACAGCTAAACAATAAAACAGCATTTTACACTTTCTCCTCTTTTACGGTTCCCTCTGTAATATACTCTTTCAATACCGATACCTATGAGTCAGACGTGTTCTTTGAACCTCAGATTGACTTTGATTTTGATAACTACGAAACTAATCAGGTTTTCTACAAAAGTATAGATGGAACCGATGTGCCAATGTTTATAGTTCACAAAAAGGGTATAGAGCTAAACGGTCAGAATCCAACGCTACTATACGGGTATGGAGGATTCAACGCTACGCTCAAGCCAAGCTTTAGCACATCGCGTTTGGTATGGCTCGAGAATGGTGGGATTTACGCTCTCGCCAACATAAGAGGTGGAGGTGAGTATGGCGAGAATTGGTATCGCTCTGGAACTAAGCTTAACAAGCAGAATGTATTCGATGACTTTATTGCAGCAGCGGAGTATCTAATTGCTCAGGGCTATACCTCAAGTAAAAAGTTGGCCATACAAGGAGGGTCTAATGGCGGCCTACTTGTGGGAGCAGTTGTGAATCAGCGTCCCGATCTGTTTAAGGTGGCAATACCTCAGGTTGGTGTGATGGATATGCTTCGTTTCCATAAGTTTACCATCGGTTGGGCATGGGTAAACGACTATGGTTCCAGCGAAGACTCAATTCAGTTCCTGAACCTATATAACTACTCACCTATACATAATGTGAAATCGGGTGTAAACTACCCAGCCATTCTAGTAACCACAGCTGATCATGACGATAGGGTGGTGCCAGCTCACTCGTTCAAGTATATTGCAACTTTGCAGGATAAGCAGAAGAAAGGCGCGAATCCAAAGTTGATTCGTATTCAAACCCGTGCTGGCCATGGCGCAGGTATGCCTACATCGCTTGTAATTCAGGAAACAGCCGACATCTACTCCTTCATATTTTACAATATGGGGGAAAACATTCAATATTGAACCAAATAATTAACAAAGGTAAAAGGAGTTGGATATACCCCCAACTCCTTTTTTTACCGGTCAGTCTTTATGCAATATTTAGTAATAGAGGGCAATATTGGTGCAGGTAAAACTACGCTCACCAAAATGCTGGCTAATGATTTAAATGCCAGGGTAGTGCTTGAACAATTTGCCGACAACCCCTTCTTGCCCAAGTTTTATAACGATCCGCAGCGTTACAGCTTTCCGTTGGAGCTATCGTTTCTTGCCGAACGTTACAAGCAGCTAAACGCCGAGCTAAGAGCAGGTTCATTATTCCACCCGCTGCTTATTGCCGATTACTTCTTCATGAAGTCATTAATCTTTGCTCAAAACACCTTGGCAAAGGATGAGTTTAACTTGTATCGACAGATCTTTGAAATTATTTACAACTCAATACCCAAGCCCGATTTGTATGTATACCTACACGTTCCCGTAGAGAGATTGATGAGTAATATCCGGAAGAGGGGGCGAGAGTACGAGCAGTCAATTACCCCCGGCTACCTTGAGACAATTCAGCAAGGATATTTTGAGTTTTTTAAACAGCATCCGGATTACAGCTTTCTAATTATAGATATATCCGGGCTCGATTTTGTAGAAAACCAATTAGATTATAGCCGAATTAAGTCAGCAATTTTTGACCAAACCTATAATAAAGGTGTTCAAAGGCTATCTTTTTAAGATTTAACGTATTTTTTAATGATAAAGGTTTTCTATTTCACAAAGAAGTATTAAATTTGTAACTTGTTGGCCAAATAATGAAAAAACCAAATTAAACACTAATAGATTATGAAAAGAATCAAATTCAATGTAATGGCACTGTTTGCCATGGCAGCTATTGTTTTAAGTAGTTGCGGCGGTGTTAATAAGATGAAAGAGTTCGCCGAAGGTACTGATCTTAAAGTTACTCCCAACCCACTTGAGGTGCACGGAGATGTTGTTAAAGGCACCATAGAGGTAACTTTCCCCGCTAAATACTTCAACAAAAAGGCAATTCTAAAAGCTACCCCAGTGCTTGTATACGAAGGCGGTGAACTACCTTTAGAGCCTAAAATGCTTCAAGGTGAGGATGTACAGGACAACCACCAAGTAATTTCTTACGATGCAGGTGGATCGGTAAGGCATGAAATTGAGTTTGAGTACAGCGACGAGATGATGAAGTCGGAGCTTGAACTTCGTTTTGTAATTATTTATAAAGATGATGAGATTCCTTTCGAGGAGCCCTACAAATTAGGCGTTGGTGTAATTGCCACTTCAAAATTGGTTGAGATAGATCCTAAACCTATTATGCTTAATGATAAGTTCCAGCGGGTTATTCCTAAGAAAGAGGAAGCTCAAATCAACTTCGTTGTTAACCGTTCAGATGTTCGTCGTTCTGAGTTAACCAAGGAAGAGATTAAAATGCTAGAGGATTTCATTAAGGAAGCTGCAGCACAAGAGAACCTTGAACTTAAGGGCGTTAACGTTTCTGCTTACGCCTCTCCAGAAGGCCCACTTCAGCTGAATGAAAAACTTTCTATCGAACGTGGAAAAGGTGCTGAGAAGTGGCTGGCCGATGTTTTCAATAAAGCAAAAGTTGAAGGTGATGCTAAGGATTACGTATCAACCCAAACCACTGCCGAAGACTGGGAAGGTTTCCAAAAGCTAGTTCAAGCCTCTGATATCCAAGATAAGGAGCTTATCCTTCGCGTTCTTTCCATGCACTCAGATCCTGAGGTTCGCGAAAGGGAGATCAGGAATATGAGCAAAGTTTTCCTTGTACTACAGGAGAAAATTTTACCAGAGCTTCGCCGTTCGAAAATGATTGCCAATGTTGACGTTATTGGTTACTCTGACGAGGAGCTAATGGAAATGGTTCAGAACAACAATACTGATGAGCTTAATGTTGAAGAGATGCTTTACGCTGCTTCTCTTTGCCCCAACGATGATATGAAGCTTAACGTTTACAAGAAGGCTGCTGAATCTTTCAACGATGTTCGTGCATTCAACAACATTGGTTACATCAACCTAAAGAAAGGAAACCTTGCTGACGCTAAATCAGCACTTGAATCAGCTACTGGAATTGAAGCCAACAACCCTGTAGTAAAAAATAATATGGGATGTGTTGCTCTTCTAGAAGGCGATATCGATAAGGCTCAGAACCTGTTCATTGGTGCTACCAATGCTGGACAAGAAGTTAAGTACAACCTTGGTATTATCTCAATCATTAAGAATCAGTACCCTGCCGCAGTTGAGTACCTTGCTGGTAGCGATACCTTCAACCAAGGTCTTGCTATGCTTCTAAGCAACAGGAATGATGCTGCTAAGAACACCTTCCAAAAGGTTGACGAAGCTAAAGCATACTATGGCCAAGCTATTGTAGGTGCTCGCATTGGTGATGAGAGCATGGTTCTTAACAACCTTCGCACTGCCATTGGAAAGGACGCTTCTCTAAAAGAGCGCGCTCTTAAAGACCTAGAATTCCGTAACTACTTCCAAAATGATGCATTTACTGCAATCGTTCAGTAGTAGATACAATAATAGAAAAGGGCGCTGAAAAGCGCCCTTTTTTTATGCGTTATATTTTACGAAAAAATCCCAAACAACAATGCCCGCCGTTACCGAAACATTGAAGGAGTGCTTTGTGCCAAATTGTGGTACTTCAATGCTTCCGTTGCAGCTGTTTATGGCATCTTGCGAAACCCCTTTAAGCTCGTTACCAAACACAAAGGCATACCTACCATGGGGCCATGGCTTAAAGTTTCTTAGGTCGATGCTGTTCGTTGTTTGCTCCAGTGCATATACTTTATAGCCCTCTTTTACTAGCCCTGTAATGGCGTCAACTGTGTTCTCTACATATTGCCATTCCATTGAGTCTTCTGCGCCTAGCGCAGTTTTATGTATCTCTGGGTGTGGTGGAGTGGCCGATATTCCGCAAAGAATTATCTTTTCAACATTAAGCGCATCGCAGGTTCTGAAAATTGAACCAATGTTGTTGAGACTCCTCACATTATCTAGTACGACAACAACAGGAAACTTCGATGAGTTCTTAAACTCGTTGAGCGATTTCCGGTTTAGCTCCTCAATGTTTAGCTTACGTGATTTGGTCATCGTTTAAAAGGGGTATAAATATGGTTATGGTTAAGATGATTAACTTTATTTTTGTATTTTAGTTGCAATGCAAATTAAACCTTTTTTCTAATGAATATCCATGAGTATCAGGCAAAAGAGTTGTTGAAGCGAGCTGGGGTTTCTGTTCCCGCTGGCAAGGCAGTGTACTCCGTAGAGGAGGCAGTAAATGTAGCAAAAGATATTTTCAATTCCACAGGCACCAACGCAATTGCTGTTAAAGCACAAATTCATGCTGGCGGTAGGGGCAAGGGGGGCGGTGTGAAAATCGCCAAAAGTATCGATGAGGTAAGGCAGTTTGCCGGCGATATTTTGGGGATGACACTGGTGACCCATCAAACTGGGCCAGAAGGAAAATTGGTGAGAAAGCTGCTTGTAGAGCAGGGGATTTATTACCCTGGCCCATCGCCTATTCAAGAGTTCTATATGAGCATTTTGCTTAATAGGGCCACTGGGCGAAATATGGTGCTGTACTCTACCGAGGGCGGTATGGACATTGAGGCTGTTGCCGAGAAAACGCCCCATTTAATTTACAAGGAGGAGATTCATCCCATGGGCATTCAGCCTTTCCAGGCACGCCGTATCGCCTTTAACCTTGGCCTTTCTGGCAAAGCTTTCTCCGAAATGGTGAAGTTTGTTACTAGTTTGTATAATGCATACACTACCTACGACTCAACCCTGTTCGAGATAAATCCTGTGTTTAAAACCTCCGATGATTTAATTTTTGCTGCTGATGCAAAGGTTAATATCGATGATAATGCCCTATATAAACATCCCGATTTGGATGAAATGAGAGACTCAGACGAGGAGGACCCCGCTGAGGTTGAGGCATCGGAATCGAATTTGAACTTCATAAAGCTCGATGGTAACGTTGGTTGTATGGTGAATGGGGCAGGCCTTGCCATGGCCACCATGGATATCATCAAGCTGTCGGGTGGAGAACCCGCTAACTTCCTTGATGTTGGTGGTTCGGCTAATGCCACAACGGTTGCCGCTGGGTTTAGAATTATTCTTAAAGACCCTGCCGTAAAGGCAATTCTCATCAATATCTTTGGTGGTATTGTGCGTTGCGATAGGGTAGCACAAGGTGTTGTGGATGCTTACAAAGAGATTGGGGATATACCCGTACCTGTTATTGTTAGGTTGCAGGGGACCAATGCCGAGGAGGGAAAACAGCTTATTGACAATAGTGGGCTAAAGGTATACTCGGCCATAAGCTTGCAAGAGGCCGCCAACTTGGTGAAGAAGTTGGTTGGTTAATATTTATAGTTTTACAAAAAAAGCCGCCAACATTGGGCGGCCTTTTCTGTATTATTTCTCTATTGAGCAGGTTTTTATTCCAAGGATTGCGTATAGTCCACAGAACCTGATGAATGCTGTTGCCATTGGAATAATGGCTAGCATTCCCCACCAGCTTTGGTAAACAAATCCTAACGTTGCCATTACAATGCCGATAATGATTCTTATGATCATATCGGTTTTTCCAACATTCCTTTTCATAACCTTATCTGCTTTAGTTTTATCTATAAACTCATTGAGGGCAGAAAAGTTTGTGATACTATCTCCAGCTAACATCTTTACGGCTTACCGGCATGGTCATGCATCTAGCACCACCCCCCCCGCGGGGCAACTCGCTGCCGTCAAGGGTGATCAGGTAACGGTTGTAGTTAGCTAAATCTACCTTGCCGCTAATTACCTCCTTGGCACGGATTATCTCGTAGCCATGGTTATTCATTTCTTGGGCTGTGTAGTTGTTCCTACCGTAACCTATCACCTTGCCAGGTCCAACAGCAAAAAAGTTTGCACCGCTATGCCACTGCTCGCGTTCCTGAGTCCATTGGTCTTTGGTCCCACCGCATTGAATAGGCTCCAGGTCCATTCCTAGCTTTTTTAAAGCTACAAGAATGTTTTCTACATTCTTTATCTCCTTCACCTTGCAGTTTTGAACAGTAATCATAACTGTTTGGTACTTGTTGGGACGGGTAATGAGTGGTTCAAATATCATGCATGAATTCACATCAAGTAGTGTGAACACCATATCGAGATGGATAAATGATTCGGGTTTGTAGGGCAACTCTTGCACAATGATATGTCGCTCCCTGTTGTCATTCTTGGAGCATAATCTGCTAATAATAAAATCAATACCCTGAGAGGAGGTTCTGCTGCTATTGCCAATTAGTAAAATGTCATCCCTTGCTATCAGCACGTCGCCACCCTCAATGGAGATATTTCCGTTGGTATTGTATGACGTAGGGTTTATGGTGCTAGTTTCAAACGTGTCGGAATGGTTGAATATGGCCTCCATAATGATAGATTCCCTATCGCGAACAGGGCTAGCCATTTTACCAATAAGTACCTCGTCGTACATCGAAATTGCCGCATCGCGGGTAAAGTAGAAGTTGTACAGTGGTTGTAGCGCATACCTCTCGTTGCTTAAAAAGCTAGTGAGGGTATTACGTTTTAAAGGAAGACCCTGAATTAGTAGGGTAACCAGTTGTTTCGAGGGGATTGAAGCAAGCTCTTCGCGAAGATTCATTACCCCTTCATGCTTGCAGATGGTTCCAATAAGCTCCTCGCGGGCCTGGGGCTTGCGAATTACCTCGTATAGCAGATCGCTTACCTGATATGTTTTGGTAACTTTGCTTAGCACTCCGCTTAGCTGAGAATATTCCTTGCGTGCAACTTCTAAATTTAGAATATCGCTATATAATGCCCTATGCGCATCGTTTGGTGTCATATTCTCCACTTCAGCCCCTGGCGTATGCAGTATCACTCCTTGCAGCTCGCCAACCTCGGATGTCACGTTTACTCTCATCTTGGTACTCATATGCTTTGGTTTTTAGTAAAGTGTAAAATGTAGTCAAAAAAAAGTGTGTGCAAAGATAATCTCCACTTCAACAAAGTTAGGCAAAAATATAGGTGTTAAGCGACAGAAAAATTTTTGCTAATGCCCGTTGATTCAATTCAGTAAGTAAATTAGCTTGATTGAGGGGTGATATAATCCTACCAGTCTATTTTTTCGTAACGCTTTGGCTTGCCATTGTTTGGCTCGTTGCGGGTGGTATTTAGGCTCAGTATGTGAATCGACACTGCAATGGCAATAATAATGAGAAGGATCTGCACCCAAGGAATATGACTTGTAAGGTATACGCTTAGGAGAATGGTTGACCACAGAAGCGCCAACGTAAATATTTTAACCCCTTTGCTAATTGATTTATTTTGGATGTAATTGCGGATGTAATTCCCGAAAATTCTGTGCGTTAGAAGCCATCGGTACAAGCGTGTTGAGCTACGAACAAAAAGATAAGCCGCGAGCAAGAAAAATGGAGTAGTGGGAAGTATTGGTAGTACAATGCCAATTGCCCCTAGGGCAACTGAAAGAATGCCACCCAATACCATTAGGTATCGTAGGTATGGGCTACGGATTTTTTGGGGCTTAATATCGGACATTTACAGATGGAGTTCTTTTGGGCAATTAGTTGTTGTGCGAGCCATCGCAGAATGGTTTATTCTTCGATCGGCCACAGGCGCAAAGGTACATAGTGTCGGTTCCCTCGGGGGTAATGGGGTTGCCGTCTACGCTGGTAAGCGTAAATTTCCCCACCACCTTTATGGGGCCGTTCCTTTTGATGCGCACTTCAGTGCCCTTGGTTTGCTCTTGTTTATTCGTATTCATTGCTATATTTATTCCTCGGGATCTTTAAATCCAATTTTGAAATGATTCCCGTCACAAAAAGGCATATTGTTGGAATGGCCACACCGGCATAGTGATATCATTTGCATCGATTTAAGCACGTTGCCATCCTCACCTAGTAAGCTAAATTTCCCTGAGAAAAGAAGGGGCCCATTCCTCATCACCCTTATGGCAACAGGCTTCTCTTCTTTAGGCTGCACGGTGGGTTCGCTGCCCTCTTTCACTACCTTATGCGAACTCTCCGCTTTGTTCTTCTCTGGGGAGTTCCACTTAAACGTGAGGGCATTTGTTGGACACTGGTTTACAATATCTATAATGTCTTTGGTGGGTGCTCCTTGCATATTAATCCAAGGCCTATTGCGCGGGTTGAAAACCGACAGTAGCTTAACATAGCAAGTGGTTGCATGCACACACTCATCAGGTTTCCAGAAAACTGTTATATCATCATTGGAGTAGCTCCGGTTGTTTTTTTCCATTGGCCTATACGTAATTGAAATAATCCTCAAAAATGAGAAATTGTTCCTAGTAAATCAAATAAAAGCTACCTTTTAATAACAATACAATTGGCCACCATGTCATGCAGTGCTTGTTTCTTCTCAGTAAAACCTGCCATAATGTACCCTATGTACAGGGTGAGGTTGCTGATTATTTTTGCAAAATAGCGACCCGTTGCCTGGCCAAACGAGATGCGCTCACCTTTACAGTTGGTAACCCTTATGCCCACGGCTAGCTTGCCCAAAGTGCCACCATATTTTGATGATTCAAATAACGCGTAGTATAGCCAGCCTATAACCATGCTTAGCAGCCCAAGCAGCATAACCACCCCAACCATTGCACCAGCCTTTATTAAGTTTCCACCCATAAGTAGCTCTTTGGGTTCATTGGTATAGTCGAAACCTAAGGCTATGGATACGATTACAATTATTGCAGGTATTGCTATAAAAAAACCCATAACACCTAGGATTAAGTAATCGATGATGTAAGCTGCAAAGCGAAGCCAAAATCCAGCGTACTGAAATTCTTCTTGTTCAGCTGTTTTTAATGTTTCCATAGCGTTAAGCTTTGTTAATATATTTGGGTTTGGTGTGAATATGCCCGAAAATTCATTAAAAATTCTGACATGCAAAAACATTTTGGCATTTTTTCTGTATCTATGTGTTCCATGCATTACAACTTTTTACATACATAATCGTTTATATGCACAGGGAATAGGTATTATGAAAACATTTTATCCTATATTATTGTTTACATTCTTACTAGCGGCCATTGCTATCCCTCAAAGCAAAACCTTGGCTCAGTCGAGGCCAATTGAGAAGGATGGGTACACCTTTGTGCCCATAACGGTGCTCGATGGCGACACTTTACCCAATGTTCTTATTCCCCAGGTTGTAGTTTTTCCAGAGCGTAAGTTTGCCTCCAAACGCGACTACAGGGAGTACCAACGGTTGATTAGGAATATGAAGGTGGTTTACCCTTACGCCCAAATTGCTAAGTATAAGATATCGGAGATGGAGGTTCACTACCGTACCCTCAAGACCGACGCTGAGCGTAAGGCCTACGTGAAGCAAGTTGAGATGGAGCTGCGCGAGGAATTCGAAGATCAGCTGGTTAAGCTAACCGTATCGCAGGGTAGGTTGCTAATAAAACTTATTGATAGGGAGGTTGGAAAGACAACGTATAGCGTGATTCGAGATTTAAGGGGTGGCGTATCGGCTGTTTTTTGGCAAACCATTGCCCGACTCTTTGGGTCAAACCTCAAAGCTGAGTTCGATAGCGTGGGGGAGGATAAGATCTTGAACGAGATCATAATCTTATATGAGCATGGGCTTATCTAAAAGTATAACCTAACAATAGAAGGTTCTACTACCAATTTCGTGGAAACTATGTAAATTATAGCAAACTAAATCTTTGGTTTGGGCTTGAAGACAGAAGTCAGAAGTCAGAAGACAGAATTAACATGCTTCAACCTTCGGTCTTCGGTCTTCCAACCCTAAAATCATTCCACTAAAATTGCAGTAGTACCCAATATAAAATGCCGCTACATGCGGCATTTTATATTGCTGTTGATGTGCTTTACATATGCTTCATCATCTCTTTAACAACTGCATTTGCTCCATTGGCAATATCAACCAATGTGGCATCGAGCATATAGCAAGGGGTAGTGAAAAGTAGGTTGTCCTTATCAACCGATACCTCTCCATGGTTAGTTTTTTGGTGCTTAGCCCCAAGGGTCTCAACGGCTTTTGCAGTACCCTCATCTTGCCCAATAGTTAGTTTAGCACCTTTTATTAGCTTTGCCAAAAGCACAGGAGCGATGCATAGCGCACCAATGGGCTTTTTGGCCTTGTAGGTGTCAAGTATTGCCTTCTCAACCTCAGGATTAACCTTGCAGTTTACACCATCAAAAGCAAATGTGCAAAGATTTTTTGCCACACCAAATCCGCCCGGGAACACAATGGCATCGAAATCGTTGGGTTTGTAATCCGAAAGGGGTTTGATGTTACCCCTAGCAATGCGAGCAGCCTCTACAAGTACATTGCGTTTCTCGTTCATCTCCTCGCCCGTAATATGGTTCACAACGTGATGCTGATCGATGTCGGGAGCAAATATCTGATACGATCCGCCCTGCGATGCTATTGCGTATAGGGTCATGGTGGCTTCATGTATCTCGGCTCCATCGTAAACACCACATCCTGCTAAAACTACAGCAAACTTTTTGTCTTTACTCATAGCAATTCGTATTTTTAGATTTTGAACCGTTAAGATAGTTGTTTCTGCTCTTTTTATCACTGGATACGGTGTATGAGTTTCGTTAAAAAATCATAAGAATGATGAGAACTTTCGTTGGTGTAAAGATATTACTGGGTACTAAGATGCACTCTGTGCTTGATGAAGTACGGCAGGAGTTACGATACGAGAAGATTAAATGGGTGGATCTGTCGACTCTTCATGTAACCCTTTTTTTTCTTGGTGATACAACGGAGCCGGTGGCTAAAGTGGTGTGTAAATTCATTTCCGATAGCTTCTCGCAGACCAACGCTTTTAGCTTATTGATAAGTGGACTTGGAGCATTTGGTGAAAGGGGTAACCCTAGGGTTATTTGGATTGGTCTTGAGCCTAACAAGCATTTAAACGATATTCAGCATAGGGTAGAACAGCTGGCTGTAGCATTGGGGTTTCAACCCGATGCCAGGGGTTTTAACCCGCATATAACTATTGCAAGGGTGAAGGGTAAAAGTAATGCAAGCCTTGTGTACAGAGTATTATCCGAGTATGGCCCACAAATACAACAGCAGGTGCATATAGATGAGGTAATACTATACAAAAGCGAGCTTACCCCAATAGGAGCAATGTACACCAAGTACTGTTCTCAAAATCTTGCAAATAGGATAGGTTGATGGTACTACTTGGGGGCAAACTTGTACAGCACAAAGGCAATGATGGCGTATAGAAAGTTAGGTATCCAAACCGCAACAAGCGGAGGAATGTTGCCACCCTTTACAGAGAATATGGTGGAGAACTGCATGAAAAGGATGTAGCTAAAGCTGAGCGCTAACCCCAAGCCTATGTGCAGCCCAATGCCTCCTCGAACTTTGCGCGACGATAGCGCAACTCCAATGATGGTGAGGATGAATGTGGAAAATGGGTAGGCAACGCGGCTATACTTCTCAATAAGGAAAAAATCTACATTCTCGTTCCCCTGCAACCGTTGCTCCTCAATAAAATCATCGAGTTCAAACATATTCATGGTCTCCACAATGTTAAGCCTTTGGCTAAAGTCAGAGGGGTATAAGTAAATGGTGGTATCGATGGACGTGCCGTGCTTAATCACCTCGCTGGTATCTTGGAATTCTCTGATATGGTAGTTGTGAGCCACCCACTTGTTAATTGTGGTATCCCACTTTACATAGTCACTTATTAGCTTCGATTTTAGCTCTCCATCCTCAATGTGCTCTATGGAAAAGCGTTGTCCAATGTTACTATGCGTATTGTACGACTGCATATACACGTAAATGCCAGGTCTCACCTGTCGGTGTATATTCCGGTCGGTATTTCTGTACTGCTTCTTCACATAGGTGTTCTCAAACTCAAGCCGTACTCTATTCGCGGGAGGAATTATGAAGCTTGACAGCAGGAACGAGAAAACAGCAATGATGAATGCGGATACGAAGTAAGGGAACATCATCCTTCTGAAGGATACACCGCTACTCAAAATGGCGATAATCTCGGTGTTATATGCCATTTTTGAGGTGAAAAATATTACGGCAATAAAGGTAAACAGCGAGCTGAATAGGTTGGCAAAGTAAGGGATAAAGTTTAAGTAGTAATCGAAAACAATAGCCTTTAGGGGTGCTCCCTTCGAAACAAAGTCGTCCATCTTTTCAGCCAAATCGAAGATAACGGCAATGCCCATGATGAGGACAATGGCGTAGAAGTATGTCCCAATAAATTTTCGGATGATGTAGACGTCGATAATTTTGAACCCGAATTTACTCATAATCTAACCGAGAGTTTTTTTACAAGTGCCTCTTTCCAAGCTTTGAAAGTTCCGTTTTCTATTTTAATACGCGCCTCAGCCACTAGCCATAGGTAGAAACCTAGATTGTGCATGCTGGCAATTTGTGGGCCAAGCATCTCATTGGCAACAAACAGATGCCTGAGGTACGCCTTGCTGTATCTTATGTCAACAAAGGTTAACCCATTCGGGTCAATGGGGCCATAATCATCGGCCCACTTTTTATTTTTTATGTTGATTATGCCCTCGCTGGTAAATAGCATACCATTACGCCCGTTGCGGGTTGGCATAACGCAATCGAACATATCTACCCCTCGATCAATCGCTTCCAAAATGTTTTCGGGAGTACCAACGCCCATAAGGTAGCGGGGCTTTTCCTTTGGTAGTATCTCGTTAACCAGCTCAACCATCTGGTACATCACTTCGGCAGGCTCACCCACCGAAAGCCCACCAATGGCATAGCCATCTCTGTCTTTTTGGGATATGTACTCTGCTGCCCTTCGGCGCAGATCGGGATAAACGCATCCCTGAACGATAGGGAAAAGCGTTTGGGAATACCCATACAGGGGATCCGTTTCATCGAATCGTTGGATACACCTATCAAGCCAGCTCTCGGTGAGATCTAGTGATCTTTTGGCATACTCGTAGGTAGCATCGCCAGGGGGGCACTCATCAAAAGCCATGATGATATCGGCGCCAATAACGCGTTGGATATCCATCACGCTCTCGGGCGAAAAGAAATGTTTCGAACCATCAATATGCGAGCGGAAATGTGCCCCTTCGGGTTTCAGCTTGCGGTTTGCGGCTAGCGAGAACACTTGGTATCCTCCGCTGTCGGTAAGTATGGGCCTATTCCATGATATGAAACTATGTAACCCTCCGGCACCCCGTAGTATATCTAGCCCCGGCCTGAGGTACAGGTGGTATGTGTTACCCAGAATTATTTTTGCATCAATATCATTCTCCAGCTCCCTGTGGTTAATTCCCTTAACGCTACCCACAGTTCCAACAGGCATAAAGATTGGGGTGGGAATTTGGCCATGGTCTGTAGTGATAAGGCCACTGCGGGCGTTACTGTTTGCTGCTAAAGAATTTATGTTGAATTGCATTGGTGTAATTTGATCATTTGTA
>Ga0265295_1002759_pt1 | contig 26912 bp, 41 predicted proteins | sample Munlansysbiofilm_FD_192503 | JGI IMG/M metagenome (GOLD analysis project Ga0265295, IMG submission 192503) | Leachate microbial communities from a municipal landfill in Southern Ontario, Canada - Methane capture system biofilm | ecosystem: Engineered > Solid waste > Landfill > Unclassified ... | reverse complement strand
CAGAAAAAATTCGAGGAGGAAAATCACCATGAATACAAGCAGTGAAATCGTTGGAAAGGTAAATGCAATAGGTGAGCCAGCACCCATTATTCCGGCTATCTCGCCTTGTCCACCATTCTTCACTATCCAGACGTCAAAAAACGGGAAGGTGTATTGTCCACCCTTATCAGGGGGTTTGTCCACCATCGGCGGGTGCTTGTCCACTCGCGGATGAGGACGTCTCCTCCTTGATTTGGGCGGTTTCTTCGAGGTACTTGTCCACCTGAGTATTTAACTCAAGTTGGGGTTTCTGCCACGTCGAACGAGCCTTGTCGATCGCCATGGTGTTCTTCTGTCTGCCGTAAAACCTCTCGGTCGTCTTGGTTGACGAGTGCCCCATGAGCACGGATACGGACGAAAGTTCGAGCTCATCGTCCAGGTATCTCTGTCCGAAAGTCCTCCTGCATTCGCGGAGGTCGAACTTCACATGGGTCTCATCTTCGACCAGCTTCTTGATGCGTCTGAGGCTGTTGCCGCACATGCATCCGTCCTTGCTGCTCGGTGAGTTCGAAGGGAAGAGGGCCGGGGATCCGCAACTGTTCTCTACAAGCCACACTTTGCGTGCCCTGAGGTAGGCTGCGATTACCGGACGTATCTCCTCACGGATTGGGACTTCGCGGGCTTCCCCGTACGACATCTCGCCCTTGGGGTGAGCTATGTAGAGGGTCCATGCGCTGATGTCCAGGTCATGCTCCGTAGCGAGACGGATCTCCTTGTTCCTGGTGCCCGTGTCGAGACACAGGAGCACGAGGGCGTATGCCCTGAGCCTGTCGAAATCCGCAGGGTCGACCTTGAGGGCCTTATCGAGGATCACGTTGTATGACTCGATCGACATGCTCTGCTTGCGCCTGTTGCCACGGATCTTGGGCTTGAGTTCCGGATTGTGGTTGAGGCAGACCTCTAAAGCCGGGTTGTCGACGAACGACATCAGCTTCCTGAGGGCATTGACCTCGTGGACCATGTCCGCGGAACTGCGCCTGGGCGTGTCCGCCGCTATGATCGCATAGACGTCCTTCTCCGTGAACTGCTTCGGAGACGAAGTCGAAATCTTCTTCTGTTCTTTGAGCTCGTTCACCAACGCTCCCATGCGCCTGTAACGGCGTGCCCTGTTGGCAACTGTCTCGGGGGCGTAGCTGAGCTTCATCTTCTCGATGAGTTCGTCTGCGTATTCGTTGAAGGGGTATCTTCCCATTTCTTATCACGTCCTTGACTTCTTGTCGGCGGTCGCTCTCTTCGCGGTCGCCATATGGTAGTATGCGTCTCTCATATTTAATATGTAGTAATTGTTACTACATTTGTTATTTGTTTCTAAAACACAAATGCTCAAAAATTAAGCCCTTTATATATACTAGATATATCTATAGGAGTAATTATGATGGTGAACGACAACGACTTCGAGATCTTTGAACAGAGATTCTCGATGTACGTCATAATGATGGTCGGCACATACCCCGGATGCATCAAAGCAGACATCAGCCCGTTGGGAGATCCGAGAAGAACCACGAAATTCGCCAGGGTAGAGTATCTCATCGAAAAGGGATTCATCGAACATCCCGTCATCAATAGCAGAGTCTCCAACAAACTCCAGCTCACATGTAAGGGACAGAAACTCTTCGAGCACGTCACAGCCATCCATGGAATCATAAACGACGAAAGCGAGTAAACACACTTTTCTCATATGGTTCGGCGATACTGCACGAAACAAAATGGGGGATTGTGACCGACGGGTCTTCTTTTTTTCCCTCGTCACCAAACTTGCGTCCTGATTGTGTCTTTCCATCTTGCGATGTAAATCCGCATAGAGTCCGCTTCGTCCGCTGAAGTCCGTTCCGAGGGAAAAAGAAGACCCTCGGAGTTGTTGAGAAATGACAACCGAAGCAGATTTGAACTACGCCTTCGAGAAGGCAGCAAACGATTTAGCCGGATTCACGGCAACAGCGGACTTCGCACCTTTCAGAGATCTGAAGGTCACCTGGGAGAGAACGATCGATAAAGCGGGGTTCCACGTATCCGATTATCTGAAGGATGCTCCGGAGGATATCCTGGAGGACCTTGCGAGGACGATCATCAAGAGGATCAACGGCGAGGAGGACATGCAGTACCCCAAGTCCCTGATCGACTACCTGACATCCGCGGAGATCCGCGAGAAGAACGTGGACACCTATGTATCCAGAAGCAGGACGATCTCGGAGAGCAAAGGAATGTACAAGAACCTCTGGGAATCCCTGGAGAGGCTCGTAGAGAAAGGATTGGTCCAGATGCCGGAAGGACTCAGACTCTACTGGAGCATCAGACCCACGAGGGAGACCAGCGGTCAGACCTCTAAGATCATGCGCGTGATTATCATGAACAGCATGCTCGATTCGGAAGACGTTCCGGATTTTGTTCTGGACTACTGTCTGCTGCACCAGCTAGGATTCATCGTATCATCCGTGGAATGCGAAGACTGGATGAGGGCGATGGAATTCGTGGACAGATTCGATGAGAAATTCGACATGAAGGAAGAGGCTGAGACCTGGTTGGAGGACCACGGAATCAGGCTTTGAAAAATCCTGAAAAGGAAAAATAAAAGGTTTAAGGGCCAAAAGCCCCCTTTCCATTCGCATTCTTCTATGATCGTTGCATGCTTCAGGATCCCATCCGACGATCAGACGCGGCACAACCGTCCGAGATTTCGGATCCTGAGACGTCGAAGACCTTGACACATGAATACAGGCATGTATCGCAGTTCTCGTTGTTACAGTGATCGAGGAAGACGCATCCCCTGTCCGTGACAGGGTTGCCGTCGTCGTAAATCTCGTTGATCTGGCGCATATCATCAGTAAGATTCAGGACCAGCTGGCCCATAGTTGTGCGGGGACATGCCTGATACCTGTCCCTCATGTTCATCCGGAGGCACACTACATCGGCTACATCGACCATATGGTCGGGATCTATGTTGGAATTCATGAAATCCAACACCTGGTCCGTCTCGTCCCATAGCTGGGACACGGATGTGCGACTGCATGAAACAACCTTTTCATCTAGAGCATGTATGCTATTATTATCAACCATATTTTCTCCTTTGCCCGGTCTAAAAGTCGGTTATCCCCTGTCTGTCAAGACGGTAGGTTTCGTTCTGATCGAGTGCATCCTAAGGGAGAAATAACGAAGTATAAAGTAGTGAGCGTAGGGGTCGTTATACCTGGTATGCTACGACATTTACAATGTATAATCTGACCTAAAATAATACGGATTAAGACGGGGCGGGATGCCCCTGTTTGTGTTATGGTTTGTACTACCCGTAGCGGTAGATGAAATCCTTCATCCACGAGAAGCTTGCGCCTGCATTCTTCTTCGATGCCCACAGGTTGATCTCCTTCGAATCGGTGTCCTCTGCCAATGATTCATTAAAAGACGCATTCTCAAAGAATTTGTTGAAATGATGATTGAAATCTTGGATATGATCACCAATACTCGATATATCGACAACCAGAATTATTGATTGTTTAGGGATAGCCAAATCATATGCATCATTGCATATGTCCACACATTGGGATGGATTTGAGCGTATATAACATTAAACGATAACATAACTGCCCAAGTATTAATTTAGATTCACGTCTTAAACGGACTGATAATATGTTCCTTGATCCGATGAACGTGATATCCGTTCCGAATTATTGGGAACTGGACGGAACATGGAAGATGGTGGCCAACATAACCAGCTGCTTCATCGCGATAGGTCTTGCGATAATGTTTATGAGCCGTCATGGCGACATGTCCATCGTTATGCTGTTCATGTGGCCTTTGATACTGCCGCTGTTCAATTTCAACAAAGGTCCGGAATTCGCATCCATGATGAAATTCCTGACCTTTGCGATGATCTTCGAGTTCTTCATCCTGTTCCAGGTGATAGATAGGGGTATAGCGATCGCCGATCCGATGTTTTTCCTGGGATACGCACTGATGCTGCTGGCACTAGTGGTACAGGTGTTCATAACCACGGAAGAATACCACTGGTTGAGTTTCCGCGGGGACCGTAGAGTCGTTAGATTGTATCTTCTGTGCTCCGTAGCTCTGTGCGTAATATACTGGCTGTTCGAGAAGGATTACATCCTGCAGATGGATGACATCATGGATAGGATCGGAATAGGCATCCTGCTTCCGGTCGGTTTCTTCCTGTTCCCGATGCTTACCTTTGCCTATTCGAGAAGAACTGGTTTCTCTACCGTCTGGTTGCTGTTAGGGGTCACATCCCTAATATTGGTGTTCCTAAGCTATCCGATGCAGTACTCAAGCGATTATCCGAATTATTCACAGATGTTCAGAGTCTTAGAGATTTTAACAATAATAGGCCTTTTCATATCCGTGATCTTCAAAAGACGTCTGGAAGATAACAATCAAGGTTGGATCCCGAAGAATGCTTATGGTAAGGTATGAGCGGATATGGCGAGATAGCAGAACAGGTTGGTGCTGTATATATTATAAATAAGGATGAGCCGATTCGGAAATATGTCCTCTAAGTTGTTCTCATCGATCCGTGAGTTCCATATAGAAGGCGACACGGATACACTCGCGGATGAACTCACATCTGTCTGCAATAAGATGGTGAGTCTGACGGATAAGGTCGCGGGTTTCAGACGCATCCTGATCACCTACAGCGATACGAACAATTCACCGCAGTATCAGAAGGCCTGCGATTCATCGGCAGCATTCCTTCAAAATCTCTACAACCAGTTGGATGAGCTGACGGAGCTTCAGTCGACAGCCATACGCTTCATAGACAAGGTGAATGAATTCAATGACATGCCACCGTGTGGAAGGGCTCCTGTGACCTTCGATCGCCAATCGGTGGACATACAGACTAGCAGCAGCAGAATGACCATGATCAAGGAAGAGATGGAGGAGGTGAAGAGAGCGATATGGGAACTTGTTGATGAGGCGAGGAACGCTTGCCAGTCGCTTTCATCATCTGCATCATCTCTGGAATCCATCTGGAGGGATGAGCAATACGATCGCTTCTGCGATTTCATAGAAGAGATCATGGTAAGCATCCAAAGATCGGTATCGGATCTGGAAGACTACTATACATATCTGAACAACAAGATCAACTCATTGTGATAAGATGTCTCCGGAGATATTCGATATAGATGCCGAGAACGAGCTGTTACAGAACATAGGGCAGCACCTCAATGATATGAAGGATATCGCCCGTACGATAAATGACCTGTACATTCAGGCCGCTGAGCAATGGGACGACAAGAAATTTTACGAGTTCGAAGTATACATGCAGAATCTGATCGGGGAACTCAAGAACAGCTATCAGGAATTGAACGGATATTACGAAACCCTCCAGAACAAAGTGAATAAGCTTACGGAGTGATCTAAGATGGACATCTGCAACAATCTGGACCTGATGGACGAATGCATCGCGAAGATGCACGAACTGAGCGGGAATATGCAGGATACCGCCATGATACTTTATTCGGCTCTGGAGAGATCGGATTCGAGCCTGTCAGGAAAAAGACAGGAGATGAACCGTGAAACGATAACCAAGGGAGTCCAGACAATGGAAAGGACGAAAGAGGCCTTGGAGTCCGGATGCAGGGACATCGAAAGGCTGAGGGATTGTCTCGAGATGTATCTGTCGATGAAATATCAGAGGTAAGATCATGGATATCAACGATTTCAGAATGTCAAGCATCCGTCTGAGCGACGAAGCGATACCTGAACAGATGAGAAGTTTCGATTCGGAATGGAATGATGAGATCCATGAATCATTCACCGAATTCAACGATTTCGTCAGAGGGTCTGCAAGCAAAATCGAGGATGATGCGAAACAATGCAATGATGTACTTGAATCGGTTCAAGACATGGATGTGCCAGCATTGGTATCTCGCTCCGAATCGGCATGCCAGAGGGCCAAATCGCTTTGAGTGATAGCTATGGTGAATGACGCCCACGCCAGTAGAGAATGCATAAGCAGATACGAAGCTGCCATCGTGAATACGACGGATCATATCAGCAGAGTTGGACAAGATCTTGCACAAGTCGACGATTCGATCCAGGAAATGACCGGATTTATCCAAGATCTGGAAGTTCAGGAACAGAACTGCAACGATGCGATATCCCACGCTGATTCGGTTATCGCGGACCTTGAAAAACAGCTGGCGGACCTTCAGGCCGAATTAGCGGTGACCCCTCAGGAAATCCCGGAGACGTATACAGATGCGGAAGGGAATTCATACACTGAGATGGTGCCGAACCCGGCCTATTACGCATTGGTAGATCAGATCCAAGCAACACAGGCGAAATTAGCACAGGCAAGAGCCACACGTGATGCCGTAGAAAGCGTCCAAAGGGAGATCAGATCCTATAAGGAACGTTTCAGAGATGCAACGGCTAGAATGACGACCTTGCGTGAATCGATTTCCCACAATGTCTCATCGACGGTGCCGGTATGTCAAGGGGCAGTGGAGCAGCTACAAAAGATCGACAGGGTGATCGAAGAATATCAATCGGTGTTGATCGGAGCATTCTATGACCATACACATGGCACAAACATGTCCGTTGCGTCATTCCCGACATCACAGGTCTCGAGCACGGTGAATTACGGAGGTATGGATTCCAAGTCGGTATCGGACAAACTGATAGACGAACAGGGAAAACAGGTACCGGGATATGAAGGGACCTGCGGACCGTGCACCATAGCCAATTTATCAAGGCTGTTAGGAGTAGAATGCGATGAGGCAGGGGCTGTAAATGCGGCCAAATTGAGAGGACTGTGCACAAGCGATAGCGACGATCCCAGGAAACTTGGCGGCATGAGCATCAAGAACTTCATGAAGCTGGGACAATCGTAGTCGTTCAAAACGGAGAGCAAACGGAACCCTTCGATGACAAGGATCAAAGATGATCTGGAACAAGGGAAGGCTGTGGGTATGACCGTGAGTTCCGAGCTGTTAAGGAATCCGAATTCTAACAGGATGAACCGTTATCGCTATACGGATCATTTCGTGACAGTGACAGGCATCAATCTTGATGCGAACGGGAATCCGGTTTCAGTCAATGTAAGGGATACCGGACAGCATGCACACAGCCCCGATACGACAATCGACATAATTACATTCGAGAAGATGAAGAGATTGAAAGATTTCACCATCATTTCATTCAGGAAGAGATAAGATGCTACAGAAGATCGAGGATGCATTGATTGTAGAGAGATCGTTGGATGAATATCCGGGCTATGCAATGATCGCAACAAACGGGACGATAAAAGTACCGATGTTGGTGCTAACGGATTCAGAAGAACCAGATATATTGAAGGTAACCAGGATCATCTCGCTCGATGCGAATTGCAGATACACGTCGGAGGAGATCCTGAATGAAAAAGTAGATCCGCCAGTTCATTTATCGGCTTCTTATTTCAATCCCGATAAGGAATCAATATACGATGCGATAATAGATTCGATACTAAAAGGAAATACCGATATGTCAAGATCATGGGATTCTCTCAAAGAACTGACATCCGACGATTATGTGAAACTTATGAAAGATATTCTGAAGGTGTGAACGTGTCCCTATCGCCCTACGAATTGAAACAGATGGATGAGGCCTATGCACAGCTTCTGAAATCCATAGAGAGTAGGGAAGCCGAGTTGGCGCAATCCGAAACCAAGAAACTAAATGAACTCAAAAATCTCGAAGCCAAGATGGGTAGAACTCTGGAAGATCTGTTCAAGAAACAGGCCATAACGCCATCAGAGAGAATAACGATCGGAAAAATGGTAGATGATCTGGCAACTAACAGGATTAGCTACAATCCTGAAAGAATCAAAGAAATAGGCAATAAAGAAAAAGCCATCAGATTAGGAATCGATGATTGCAATAGACAATTGGATGCTATAAAAGCAAAGACCGATGCCATCATCGATAAGAAGAAAGGAATCGAGCTATCGATGGTAGACAAGATGCTGGATGAATCCGACCCGGGTTTCACTTGGGGAGGTCCATGGGATGTCATCGAAGCTATATTCAACGAGATAGACGGAATAAATAAAAAGAAGTCAGAACTGAAAAATCAGTTGAATGGAATATCCGGAGAAAATAGACAAGAGTTACTTCTGAAAACCGCAACAGAAGTCCTGAAAATAATGGCCGAAACCGTAATGCAGAAAAAAGCTACTTCAGATAAATTCGAAAAGAGTAGAACCAAACTAAGGCAATCATTGGCTGATGAACAGGGAAAATTACAGGTATTCCTGGGGCAATCCAAAGATTACATAGACCAGAGTTTGGACATACCTCGCTATACAGTATGTAGCAATGATCCGATATCCACCAATGCATCGAAGATACCGATAAATGTGTGCATAGGGGAATATGAGACACAATCCCTGAGCAACCCGTTGTTCAAAAGGCTTTATGGGATCGACTATTTTTCTTCGGCAATCACACTCAATACCCGTAAAGGCGGGAACATTGTAATAAAACCCGATCAGACGGATGACCTATCGGGGCCGGACAGAATTCTGTCGGGTTTGATGATGCGTTACATAGAATGTTTCCCCATGTGTATACGCGTGTACATCATGGATGATACGAATGGCGATTGGCCGAGGGCTGCGGAATCGACAGGTATGCCTATATCGGTCCATAGAGACCTTCAATTCCTAGATAAGGTGATCGAATCATCGGATCGTATATCACCATTGATCGTCGATCCGGTAAAGGATCTGCATGATTTAATCAAAAATACCGGATCGATAGAATCCTTCCAGCTGATAATCATACGTTCCGGATTCACACGTCTTAGTCAGAACGACGTGCGCAGATTAAGAGGATTGGCAGGCGGAAGCGGAATAATCACGGGAGTCAGGATGATTATACTGGATGATGCCATGGCGAATAGTCGTGAAAGTCCGGAAATAATCAAAGAACGTCAATTGTTATTCAGCGATTTCACAGGATTTGATATGAAAGGCAGTCGTGTGATATATCAGGGAAAAGATGCGAAGCTATCTTCGATAGACAAAGACCTGCGTGCAACCATCCAGAGAAGATGCTCAGCAATCCTGAAAGCGACACAGGAATATCATACGCGTGCGATACCTTATGAAGAGGTGGGGTTCGGAAAGGAATTCAAAGTATGCAAAGGCCCATCCATATCTATACCGGTCGGTAAATCCGGAACGGACATAGTCAGCATCGAGCTATTCTGTAAAGATGATGGTGCGAATAAAGAGCTGAATACCTCGTACATGGTCATAGGAATGACCAGTACCGGAAAATCATCACTGCTGCACAGCATCATAATCAACGGATCAATGATGTATTCTCCAAAAGATCTCAATTTCTGGTTACTGGATGGTAAATCTAAATCTGCAATAAACAAATACATCGGTTCAGGAATACCACACATCAAAGTGATATCGGAGAAGAATGACACTGAAGATGCCAATGCGATAATCGGAATGGCTCTGAAGGAGATGGGTCGTAGAAATATACTATTCCAATCGAGAGGTGTGGATAACATACAAAACTACAATTCGATGGTATCCGATGAAGAGAAACTGCCACGCATACTGATATTGATAGACGAGGTACAATTCATAATAAACGACGGCCAGCAGAACATTCAACAGGACAACGAAGGATCAAGAATGCTCTTATTGCAGATCGGGCGCATAGCTAGACAGAGCAGATTCTCAGGAATACATATGATCCTATTTGCCCAGGATCTTGAAGATCCGAAGACATCGAACCTCAAAACAGAATTCATTTCGCAAAGATGCGGAAGATTGGCATTCAAGATCAATAAACCTCAATTACGCTCCGCGTATCAGAACATAGACGATTACGATACGGAAAGCCTGCAGGTGGGAACGGCTTGCCAATGGACTAGTGATGGTCGTGTAAGATTGGTGAAATTCACACACTCCAACGATCTACCCAAATACATAAAGAAAATAGCGACCAAATATAATGGGTATCCGGACAATTGCGTCATGGTAGGAAACGATGAACCTCTGCATTACGATGATGTTTCACCGACCGGAGCTCCAATAAAGGACTTCTTCAATCAGGAATATCTATGTGCCAGAGGGGTCAAAGGTGCCTTGATAGGAATAGACCCATATTCCAACAACCTGTATAAGGTGGATAGCGAAGGAAGATCGGCAATATCTGTAGCGATAATATCCACAGCAAGATACAAGGAAATGGGATCATCAGTATTCGCATCATTGATATTGTCGTCAGTTAAATCGGGAGATGAGGTTCACATCTGTTCACTGCCGGGAAATGCAATAATAAAGAATGAAATTAATAGATTAAAGAAGGAAGGGACTAGGATCTTTGAACACAGTTCGCTGAAGGAACTTTTAGAAGACGTATATCCTAAATTCCAAAGACGTATAGCTGATCCGGAGGAAATGCCCATAAGCATCTTTATCAACAATCTGGAAGAGATGATGATCGATACATCCAAAATACCGAAAATGAATGTAGAAACGAATAATGAAGAAGCCGACCAAAGAAACGACAACCCCTTCAGCTTTACGTTGAATACAATAAACACCAGGGTGAATACCAGGACGCAGGATCAGGATTATCCGAGATATCTTGAAACACTGATGGATAGAGGAAGACAGCCGATGTTCAACATATCCATATCGTTCACAACATCCGATACATCAATGAAAAGCTTGGAAAAATACATCATTAAGACGGAATACCAGTGCTATTGTGGTAAGGTCCAGGTTCCCCAGGATACTATTATGACTACATCACGCTCGATAAGATCATCGATCGCACAGATGGAAGCCAAGCAACTGTATAACCATGCAGTGCTATCGAAATCGGGACAATGCAGGAAGTTCAGACCCATACTCTACAATGATTTCAGAGGTGAAGGTGCAAATGACATTCAGTGAGGATAATCTGGGAAGTCTTAATAACAGACTTAACAGGGCGTTTAGAGAGTATAAGGGGCGGCTAAAAGATTGCAAACAACGCTTGGATGCAGACGTGAACAAAGAACGTAAGAAATTAGAAGATGAGCGTTCTCGTTATGAATGCATATCAAAGAAATACAAAGAGCTGAGTCAAAAGGCACAAAGAGGCGCATATATCAGGCAAGGGGAAAAACTAAGCCACAACATTTCAAATGGAAAAATCACAGCAACAAACAACCCCTAGGAAACTCTTGAGCGTCTAGAGAAGAATATTTCGGAACTGACTGGTAGGTTCCCCAAAGCAGAGGAGTTTCTGCCGGCGATAGATAAGAAGTATAAAATTGAGATTTCGTCAAAGATATACACAGGATTGCGGATGATTGAGTTATATTTGAATGAGAACAGCATCGATGTCGATAAAAGTATAGACGAATTCAAAAAACAATGCGAACAGAAACTGATCACAGAACAACAGAAATACAGAAAACAATGCGTTACTGAGATGACCAAAGCTATAAACGAAACGAATGAAGAACTAAGAAAGGAGATCCAAAGAGTTATCGCAGCCGCTAAATCATGATCTGAAAAGAAAATGACGGTTATGATCTTCGGTGGATATCCACCCTGGGAGATTGAGAGAATGCAACTCTTCCAAGGACATCGGCCATAGGGCTATAAATTCCAGAGTGTCTGCAGATTGTTTCTTACTATCAGTATAAGTCCTCAAAGAATCGATATCATTGAAGACCGATTTGTTCCTTACATAATAATTGTTTTTTAATGAAGTACAGATGCCTTCCGAGTACAGGACATGAGTCAGTGAAATCATGTCATCGTTCAGATTGAAGAACCAATGACAGGCTCTGCATCCGTTCCCTTGCAGATCGTTTGTTACATCCAGATGATACCATTCCCCGTCAATCTTCACTAAATTCCAAGCATGACCGCGCATCTCCCCTTCCGGTTTATCCTTGAGATCTCCTGAGACCACGCTGCAATCGATACCGAACATAAGCATGAGATAGCAGACGGCGTATGAGATGGCATCACATACTCCCTGGCCGTGGATGAGGACATTCAAAATGGAATGATTCCTCAGATCATCGTCGGTATAGCGGATAAGATTCGAAAATGCATCATGGACAAGCAGTTCAATCTCATAAGGGTCTTTGAACGAAGATGCCTTGGTGTTGAATATACTGTAGATGTTATGCACTTTCTGAAGGTAGGTGATCCTGTTGTTCCAAGCATCCTCATCATAAAATGGGGTTATGAAAAGTCCATCTATGCTCATCTCAGACATGAGCAGGGTACACCAGAAGATCAACGGATTATCCATCAGGACCTTTTCTGCTAAATGATTCGCTTTTTCCAAAGACAATCCGATGACCCTGATCCTACACTTATGCTGTAACAGACCTTTCCGGATGTTGATGTAGTTAATACGATCGAGACCGGTCAATCCATCCAAGTGGAATGTGGAATGGATTGGATCGAAACCGGGGCCGAAGACTTCTCTGAAAAGATTCTGATAATCCTCCTCGGTGTTATCGTCACGAATCGGATTCGGAGGAATCTGTATCTTCATTTGTGTCGACCTCCAGATTACTGAATTCCGGGAGATCCATGGTGTAACATCTGAATTTACGACCGCGTAGCCACGATGTCATGCGTTTGGCATTCTTGTTGAACCAGACGGCCTCCTCGTCGGTTTGATGATGTGTAATCGAATGATCGTTGAATACAGGTTCAACAGGCCCGGAATGCGTATCCTTATCCCAGATGTTGGCAATCTCCTTTTGATAGATGTCGATAAGATGGACGGCAGACGGTAAAGACAGGGGTTTTTCAGAGAAAATGCCGCAGAGGAACCTGTATTCACGATTCTCATCAACAAATCTGTATTCTCCTTCCAGAGCCTCTGAGGATATGGTCGCTATACCGCAGAGACAACCTTTCCGATCACCGATCATGAAACGTATCCTGGGGCGGGTTCTGCTTACATTCTCGAATACCTCTGTACATAATGCGTGATATCTATCGCTATTAGGCATATCGATGGGGCGGATGGCGAAATCATCGGAATAATCATAATCCGCTGTGCGTGTGTAGATAACAGTACCGTACTTCATAATATCAGATCTTTATCTTCCATGTGGACCACCACTTGAAATCCGGACGCTCACGTTTCAGGTAATCTATGAGATCCGATTGCAGATTCTCGAATCTTTTATTCTTAATGATCTTCAGTTTATCACCGAGGCCCCTTTCGTAACTATCAGTATGCATAGCGCAAGCTATAAGTGCGACCAAAGGTACTAATGTAGGTCTTTTCTTCGGGATGCAACTGGTGAAGAACGATATGCTATAGGCATTCTTGTATGTAAGCCAGAGGTTGAGCTTATCCAGGATCATAGTTTGTTCTTCAGGTGACGCCATATCGCTCTTGGTGAAAACATTGATAACCATAAGATACGGCGCATTATGATAGTTGAATCTATTTGAGACTTCATCTTCGATCAATTCAGACATATTCTTGATCATACCGACAGTCTTATTGAACTTCTGCTGGTCATGGGTGATGAGATTATCTACAGCATAAAATGCCATAATTGCATCGCATTCTCTGAGATACTACCTCACCTTATCCTGTCTGGCAGCATTATCGAAAATGTCTCCGCCGGCCATATCGATCCATTCGATCCCCGCGACAGTTTTCCCATCCCATAAGATGTCCATTTTATAATTAGAAAAAGTAGCATCAGGCAATGGATAAAAACCGTTCACGAATGCTGAATACTTATCCATCAGAAGTTGATTATATGAAAGAGTCATATTTTTCTGCCAAATAGTATGCTATCCCTAGTAGTTATTCCAAAATCAAACACATAACCGTACGATGCAGAAATATATGTGGTCTTACCAGCAGCGGGGGCACCTATTAGCATAACTTTCATAAATAGGAATATGATGGACAGATAAGAAATGTTCGGACAGATTATAGAAAAACCTTATCGGAGCCAAGATACATTATCTAACTGAATAGCAACTGAGGGTCAAAAACCAGAATCTGATCGACCAGATTGCATGCTCACAATGTGAATCATATGAACTGAAACAGTTAATCACACATATGTTCTAGCCGCTTCTCTCAGCCTTCTTTCTCCCTCGACTCCAAGTCCTATGACCGTATTCAGGGAATGGTTCTTTTGGAATGGCACCTTGAGATCGAGATCTATCTTCGTGGCCTGCTCGTATACCGAATGACCATGATAGTAATAAGTGACATTGATGTTCAAAGGTTCGTGATCCAGCCATTGCGATGGTGGAAGAACAGAATTGGGTGAATAACCATGATTCATACGACCCTTCCGAACTGCGCTCTTCCAGAGAGCAGTTCGGAACGATAGTGTTCATATCCGATCTGGATGCTCCTCCGGAGATAATCTATGCCTCGTATGAGGAGAGATGGGAACTTGAGGTGCTGTTCAGGTTTTACAAGCATATACTGGAGATGGATGAGACGCGTGTGGAATCGGAGCAGTCTGTGATAGGCACGGAGTTCGTCAACTTCCTGTCCGTGATCATGATGTGCAGGCTGAGAAAGGCCTTCATGAACGTGCGCTCAATATGCAAAAAGCCATTCAAGAGCAACATGAAGCTTCTCCGCAAAAGTATGATGATCAGACAAACCCCGGACGGGGTTTGGCTTCCTAAGAAGATAACGGCTGCCGAGGAACAGGTGTTCATCGAACTAGGACTACTCGTAGCCCCTTCGGCGGAACCGAAGAAACGTGGTAGACCCAAGGGAAGCAAGAACCGTCAGAAGTAAAGTGCAACAGATTCGGAATTTGTTAATAAACCCCAGTAAATATAGAAACTTCAGTCTTTAATTCTCCATCTATACCAGCAGATTTTAGGGCATTCACGTTCAAGATAGTTGATGAGACCAGATTGAAGATTATCTATTTTTCTGTTCTTGAAGACCCTGAGTTTATCTTTCAATCCCCTATAGTAGTAATCGTAATACATGGCATAGACCATTAATCCCACCATAGGTACTGGGGTGGGTATCTCAGGAGGTACACAAGTGGTGAAATAAGTAATGCTTTCAGCCCCATCATACGTGAGCCATTCCTTGAGCTGATCCCATATAAGATCCTTTTCTTCTTGGGATGCCAGATCACTCTTTGTAAAGACATTAGATACCATGAGGGGCCTGGATCTGTTCCTGATCTCATATTCGATCAACTCGCACATCTCGCAAATCATACCTACCGTATCATCGAATTTTTGTTGGTCGTGCGTAATGATATTATCGACGGCATAGAAAGCGATAACAGCATCGCACTCCCTGAGATTTCTTCTAACAGTACTCTGTCTTGCCGAGGTACTGAATATGTCCCCTCCGGCCATATCGATCCATTCGATCTCCCCGACGGTTTTCCCATCCCATAGAATATCCATGCTATATCTGAAAAAATCCGCATCAGGCAGTGGGTAATATCCATTCCTATAAGAATTGAATTTTTCCAAAAGACGACTGTTGTAGGAAAGGGTCATATCCTTGTCATGACGGAATCTTCTGGTATCTGTGGTGATCCCATCATAGTACAAATGACCGTAAGAAGCTGAAATGTATGTGCTCTTACCTGCGGCAGGGGCACCGATTAGCATAACTTTCATGACTATGAATAGCTAAAGGATAATAAAAATAGTTAGGCTATATTAACGGATATATATATTGTTAAAGACATTACGAATCATGCCTCAAAACTACAGTTATCTTGAGAGTATCGAGAACTTTGAAAACATCGATACAACAGCTCAGCGCGTATTGATAACTCTGGTGGTGGATTGTTCAGGTTCAATGGAACCGCATTTCCCAGAGCTTCAGAAAAAGTTCGATGATTTCATTGCAAAGTCCAAGGATAATGAGGACGTATCAAGATGTGCGGACATCTGTATAGTCACATACGGTACAGAGGTTACAGTGCCTGTACGTCCCATGTCCATCGCAAAAGTAAGTTCGGTAAGATTCACCAACATGGGTCTGACCAACACGCCGAAAGCATTGGAGACAGCCATCGAAGAATCAAGGAAATGGAGAAAGACCATTCAGGAGAATGGAATGCAGGTATGGAAACCATGGGTGGTCCTTATGACCGATGGTTGGACGACTTATCCTGACCTGGATTCGGGATACTCATCATGCTATTCCAGAACGAAGATGAATGAGATAATCAAGAATTCACGCGAGTATGAATCAAACGGTAAACATCACATATTCGCACTGGGAATGGGGACGGATTACGATTCGAATGAATTGCGCAACATAACTGATCGCTGTCTAGCTATCACAGATTGGAACTTCGATGATTTCTTCGGCTGGCTGTTCAAGAGTGTAGCTACCATGTCACAGCCAACGATATCCTTCAGCGGAAGCGGTAATGCAGTGGATTCTGATACAGGTGAAGAAGTAACAGCGGTTGATACGGGAGAAGAATTCCAAGCCATGTTGAGCAAATTCCTTAGTGTCAAGAGCTGAGGCCGATGCATACATATGGATACAGAGAGGTAGGGCAATACCATCTCAATGCAGGCAGCGACATATGTCAAGATTATCATTATGAAATGATAATCAATGATCAAGTAGCTGTTGCAGCGGTCGCGGACGGGATTGGCTCGCAACAGCTATCACAAATTGGATCGGAGATAGCTTCAAAGTTTGCAGTGAAGTACTGTTATGACCACTATGGTGAAATGCCGATATCGGAGTTGGTAAAGGCGGCTTTCAGATGGGCATTCCTCAAAGTTAAAGAAGGATCTACACAATTAAAAATTCCCTATGGACAAATGGACTGCACGATGTGTTTGGTGGTAATGACTCCAAACAGGGTGTATTATGGAAATGTAGGGGATAGCGGATGCATACTCCTGAAGAGGTCGGGAGAATTGATTCCTTTAACAAAACAACAGAATGACGAGAATGGAAGCACAAATGTACTGCGTCTTGATGAAACCTGGGAATTTGGAGATATTGAAGGGATATTCGTATCGGCATTACTGTGTACTGACGGAATATATAATCGCATATACCCAATGGCTCTCAAAGATCTTACAAAAGAAGATGACCAATATCCTTTGATAGATCATGATTTTGTTTATGCCTTAATGGGAGTGGAGAAGCAAGAGTTCAACCTATCGGATGAAGAACGTCTGGAGAATATGAAAAAAATCATAGCGTCGATACCAAGAAGTCTATCGAACCCCTATGGTGTCATTGACGATATGACTGTAGTAGTAATGTCATACGATCGTCAATTTGAAGAGTATTACACTGAACATATTGATTATCTATAGTGTGCAAAGTTACTGAAGGAACATACGGAGAGAATCATCCAAAAACGTGATGAAATAGCAATGGCAGAATCCGGCGGTATGGAAACAAAGTTCACGGAACAAGAAAAGAATGAAGAAATGAAGAATGAAATAACAAATCACGCTGAATCAAATGAACAGGAAAAAGAAGCAGAAAAAATTAAAGTTGTAGTAGAAAAAGATAAAACAACAGAACAACCTGCAACAGAATCCGATTCGGAACAAAATAAAGAGAACCATCGTGCAGACTCGCCTGAAACAGCAGAGATCAATGTTGAAAAGGATCCGATGAAAGCGGAAGAAAAGGATAAAACAACAGAACAACCCGAAATGAAATCTGATTCAAAACAAGAAACCAGAAATAATAATGACAAATCTCGAAAAGTGAACAAGAACAAAAAGTCGAAAACCCAACAGAAAAGTCATCATGAAAAAACTAATAAATCTAGATTCTTTGGCTGGGGAAAAAAGAAAAATGAGTGAACAAATAACCAACTAAAAATGGGGGGTCACCCCCGTTATAATATTCAACTTTGAGCTTTTATTGCCAAATACGTTTGTTCCCTTCCTTTGTTAATTTTGCCCTACTTAGAGGTGAGCTGTTGGAGGGAGACGTTGCAGGCGCGGGTATCGATTGCACTGGGGCCTGTGAACCTGAATTACTACCACTTTTATTGAGGTGCAATTTCTCATCGAATCTTTTCCACGCGGCACAATACGGGCAATAACTCAATCCATTCCAGTAAACATGATATGAGTTCTTACCACATATTGTCGACTCTTTTATCAATCTGATCAAAGCCGATACCCACTCACTTGCGTCAGGTCTGTGTTCTCCGGGACCAAGTTTCCTGAAGGTCCTATCGAACAAAGAGGTGATGTAATCAGGACAATCCTCACGGTGGAGACAGGAAACGTTTCCATGCATCCAACCGGGTTTTAAACAATACTCATCCATAAATACTGCACTATTGAGATCGGCATGTTTATTCACAGTAGGAGTGGAGGAATGATAATTCTCCTCATTCTTCTGCTGAGACTGCTGAACAGAAGCCATATCCACACCTGCATAAGGATGGAAACCATTCATGAGCAATTGGAAAACATGGACGCCTAATGCAAATATATCAGTATCTTTACTGAAAACCTCATCTATATCTTCATAAGTAGGCTTTTTTGTAATTCCTTTGGAAAGGAATTCCATCGTTTTCCTATCGAAGGCATCGATGAGTTCAGGAGCTGTGTATCCAGGATAGGATACTTTGCATTTGAATAGTTTGCCAGATTGGGTTTTTATCGGGAAAGAATCCGAATCGAAGAACACGATCTCGATTGGGTTGGAGGAATTGACATCCAATACATATCCCAGATTCTTCGGATTGAAATCACCTATTATACCACCCATTGAATGCATCTCATTAACAAGATGGGCCAACATAGTTGCGACAGCCACTTTATGGGTGTAATCAACAGGACTGCCATCAGGATATTTTCCGCTCTGATAATAGGTGTATAGTTTGGAAATACCGCGGTATGCACCGTAATCATCCATCAGAAATCCGACGAATCTACCAGAATCATCGTAAAGAGCCTCCTTAGGCCAAGCTGTATGATCAAGGATCCATTGAGATGGCAGATTGGAACACATGTATTCGATCTTCTCTCTCAATTCATTGTTACTCTTAAGAACATTATCCTTATAGATCTTAGCAACCATACCCGTGTCTGTGGTCCAGATTTTCCCTTCTCCACCTTCTTTCAGATCTTTGATAAGTTTAACGGCTCTACCGGTCTTAGTCCTGTATCCCATGATATCGATTCCGTATAGTTATCTAAACATAAATTATCAGAATATTATTTAACACATGTCAAAAGTATTAGAACTCTTAATCTCAAGCATATTCTCTTCAAATGCAGTCCATCAGATACTGTCAAAAAAAGCAATCTAGTTCACTCAAAAACGATACAAAAAGTCAAAAGTGACCTTGATACTTGTATAATTGCACAAAAACACACGGACCAAGGTCAGTAGACGGTTATGCAGTCGACCTAGATAACACCGACGCCTGTCCGTGGTTGTTGCAGGAAGATAAATTGGGTAGGAAACGCAGAGCAACGATCATCGGGAAGAGCATACAGACCACATTGTCGTACACGGAGGTGGAGGAAGGGCCGAACGGGAACAGAACGTTCCCGTACGGCCTTCTCCGTACAGTCAAGCATTACCTTGATTTCATAGGCCTGCTGAGCTTTCTGAGAGGATTGAAGAAAGAGGCCAAAAATGTCGCCAGGCTGGACCTCATAGTAGTGGCGCTGATCGTCCACACCTTGTACGATTCCAATTCGATGGATGCGTGCGCGAGATGGCTTGAGGACCCTCAGGTCAAAAAGATTATCGGGTTCAGGAATACCGACAACGTATCGCAAATAACCATAGACCGTGCCGTAAGGATTCTCGGCGTACACAGGGAAGCAATCCTCGAAGCATTATGGAAGGGGATCTCCGACCGGTTCGAGATAGACAACTACGATGTGGCGGTGGACGGATCTGCTGTCATTTTTACGGTCCCAAGGCCCACATGGGGGCCTTGGGACACCCCAGGGACGGCGGACCGTCCGACCTTCAGGTCGAATTCACCGTAGCCATATTGACCCAATTGGACATACCGATCTATGTCAAGCCGTTCGATTTAGATTTTGGATTATAATCATTTTATGATATATATCCAAAATCTACATCCCCTAGATGGCAGACGGGATATTTAAAGGTTGACAAAAGTGGTCTCGAAAACACAGATCGGGAAGGTTTATCAACGCAATTTCGTCAGCTACGTTTCATCCAGTATAGAATTGCCGAACAGAGTATCTCAAAAACAAAATATAAAAGGTTTAAGGGGCAAATGCCCGCTTTCCATTCGCATTCTTCTATGATCGTTGCATGCTTCAGGATCCCATCCGACGATCGGATGCTACACAGCCTCCAGAGAAGACAGATCCTGAAACGTCGAATACTTTGACGCATGAATACAGACATGTGTCGCAATTCTCGTTGTTACAGGAATCAAGGAAGAGGCAGCCTCTATCCGTGACAGGGTTGCCGTCGTCGTATATCTCGTTGAGCTGGCGCATATCTTCAGTAAGGTTCAGGACCACATGGCCCATCATTGTGCGGGGGCATGCTTGATAGCTGTCCCTCATATTCATCCGGAGGCACACTACGTCGGCTACATCGATCAGATGGTCTGGATCGATGTTGGAATTCATGAATTCCAACACCTGTTCCGTCTCGTCCCACAACTGGGAAACGGATGTATGACTGCGTGAAACGACCTTTTCTTCTAGAGCATGTTTGCTGTTCTTATCCATCATGCTTACTCCTTGTGCCCGGTCTAAAAGTCGGTTATCCCCTGTCTGTCAAGACGGTAGGTTTCGTTCCGATCAGGTACGTCATAACCAAGAAATTCCGTTGTATAAAGTACTGCCTACGGGGGCAGTTTACCCAGTATGGTCTAACATTTACAATGTATAGTCCGACCTAAAAAATTACAAGGTAAGATGGGGCGATGCGCCCCTGTTTATGTTATGGTTTGTACCACCCATAACGGCAGACGAAGTCCTTCATCCACGAGAAGCTCGCGCCTGCGTTCTTCTTCATCGCCCACAGATTGATTTCCTTCGAATCGGTGTCCTCGGCCAAGGCTGTGAAGATGTCCGGGTTGTCAGTGACGAACTGGTATGCGAGCCTCTTGTCTGCTACCGGCGTCTTCGGGTTGTCCATCAGACGCTGGATATAATGCTGGTTCTGGGCTATCGTGTTCGACCTGGGGAACTTCGACCTCAGACGTTGGACCGTGAGGCCTTTGCAAACCCTCGTGTCGATGTATACCCATCCTATGGGTTTTTGTCTGTTCAAAACTCCACCAGCGGCACGTTCTCGTAGACCATCTTCTCGCCGTCGAAAGAGCGCCTCTTCATCAAAGGGCAGTCGCCGTTCTTCTTAGCAAGCTTCCTCGCCTTGACGGAAAGAGGGATCTCCATCACAGACTTGGAGAAGATGGCTTCGTCCTCCGGACCCCCGATCCTGTGCAGGGAGATGTAGGCCGAACGGTTGCGGAGTCTGCGCAGAACCTCCTCCTGGGACCAAAACATGGCTGTCATCCAGTCGAGATATCCCGGGGCGGATTTCGAACGCTTCCTCTCGAGGGACTCCTGCATCTGACCGGAATGCTTCGGCTCCAGAAGGAAACCGATGTCGAGGTCGCCGAGGGTGTCCATCTCCGGATCGTTGACATAGGATCCGAAGACCACCAGGCGGGAGACCTTGTACAGGTAGTAAGGGTCTTTGTTGATCTGGAGAGCCCTTTCCGTCAAACCTTCCAGGAGTTTATCGGCCGTGGATCTCTTGATCCTGACATCCTTGCGGTTGCTTGTCACGGGGTCACGACCTTGATGTCCAACGTGTCGGGCTCGGAAGATGAGATCACAATGTTGATGGGGATGACAGCGGCATTGGATTCAATGTCGTCATCGTCTTCTGGACGATCCTCTTCATCGTCGCAGTCGTCATCCTCGTCGTCCCAGTCGTCGTAGTATCCGTTCTCGTCGAGTTCGTCGTTGAGGCGGTCTTCCAACTCATCGACTACATGCTTGAGGTCGACGTCGCAACCGGGCATGTCGTAGACTGTGTGGATGACAAGGGCGGCCATGAGCACATCGTATGCCGCTTTCTCGTTGCCGTCGACGACCTTGTGAAGCACCTGCAGGAGGGTTCCTGTGATCACTTCGAGATCGTACCTGTTGAATTCGTTCGTCTGCTTCGCATTATTGATAGTGATATCAGATTGCATATGGTTACACTGTTCCTCGGCACTCTTGAGGGGATGCCAGATCCCTGTGAACCTTCGTGTCCGAAACCGGATATGGTATAGAAATCCGGACACGATATAGACGCAATTCTTCTCCATATGGAAGACGCTTCATGCCCCCGCCACAACTTGACGTTGACTGCCTTCCAATCGGACTTGTCGTAAAAGTTGATACACTTGTATACTATTTATGATATTGTGAGACAGTTAAGAAATTGTCCACCTTCGAATAAGCAACAATTTATCAAATCAAATGACGATGAATAAATCGATATAATGACAGAAAAGAAATGTCTTGCTTGCGGAGGAACAAACCTTGTTCCGTATAGTCCATGTAAGGTACTTACATGCGGAGAGATAGGATTTGATTATCTTACTGAATCGTTCGCTTGTGTAAATTGTGGACATATCGAATTCTATGCCATTCAAAGCAAATTGGATAAACAGCTTGAACACAATAAAAAGGAAGAAGAAAGAAAAAAGCTGGCTGCCGAATATGATAAACAAATTGAGGCGAAAAAAGCTGAGCTCGAAAAGCTCAGGTCGATAATCGCTGATGAAAATCAAACTGTAAAAGCAGTAAAAGAAGCAGAAAATAAAATCGTGGATGTAGAGAATGAAATTAGGGGGTTAAAAAGCAGAAAAGAAAGAGAAACATGCCACAGGCCGTTTATGTACTGAACCTGGCCTTTGTTCTCCACCCTTCGCCAATCCTTCGACCGCATCATTGTGTCTTTCCGTCTATCGACGTGTAATCCGCATTGTGCGGTCTCGGCTTCTTTCCGCTTGGGTTTCGAACAAGCCCAGGTTTGAGTGAAATGATCCAAAGAGATGGACATGGAAACAAGTCAAACTTCTTAAGAAACAACTTCGAATCGTACGGCATCGGAGATTACGATGTCGGATTTTTGAACAACTGTCGTGATGAATCGATGATCAACAGTTATGATCTCGACGATGACGGGAACTATCCGGAGGGGATGTACGCATGACATCCGAAAGAAGACTGAAGACCGGAAGCGTCATGATGACCGCAGGAATCAGGAATTTCCTAGAGGAATCCGAGGAGAACGTCATAAAGGTCCTTGAATGCCTCGAGAGGCACAAGATGTGCGACTGGGGAGACCTGTCGGATGATGATAGGGAGGTGAACGATGCCGCAGTGGATCTCGATATGAAGGGAAAGCCGTCGGACAGGATCATGTCGGCATACGACGTCGGAGAGAACAGAATCTGGATCGTCACAGAATGGGACAGATCCGTCACTACGATACTCTTCCCCGAGGAGTATTGACACCAAACGGGGCACACTTGCCCCTTTTTTGATTATGAGTGCTCAGAAACCTTTGTTATATATGTCGTATGACAATTTCAAATTCATGGGAAAATTCATCATCAAACCTACATCGAACAACGGATTCACATTCAACCTCCTTGCGAACAACAACGAGGTCATCGGTACGTCACAGGTCTACACTTCCAAGAGCAGCGCCAAGAACGGTATCGAGTCCGTGAGGAAGAACGCGGATGCGGAGATCGAGGACCAGACCCTGAAGGACTTCGAGCAGAAGAAGAACCCCAAATGGGAGATCTATCTCGACAAGAAGGAGGAGTTCAGGTTCAGGTTGAAGGCCGCTAACGGGGAGATCATCCTTGCTTCCGAGGGTTACAAGGCCAAGGCTTCCGCCAAGAATGGAATTGAGTCGGTCAGGAAGAACGCGCCCGAAGCTCCTGTCGAAGAAGAGGAGTGAACATAAACAGGGGGTCTAAACCCCCATTTTTGATTGTTTTTCACCAGTAGTTCCAGATGGCCTTGTAATCCTTGGGGAGGGTCAGATCCATCGTGACACGGATGGAACCGTCCCTGTTCCTATTGATTTTAAAATATGGTATCTGGTAGTCGTCGCCGGGATCCTCCGTGCGCGATACCGCGTAGGAGATGCACTCTATGATCTGATCGATGATGCGGTCCGCCGCTTCTTCGCACATGGATTCGAGCATGTCCATCAGCAGGGAGCGGAGCTCCATGGATACCGGGTTCGTGTCGCGGAACTCCAAGAGCTTCAGTTGGTGTTCTTGTTCTTGCACTGCATTTGATTCGATGTCGTATTGGGACATGGTTAAGATAAGGCTTGTATGTAGTTTATAATGAATCACTAGTATTCTAAGGTTTATAAATTGAGACACCCGGCAATACTGGCCGGGATTTTTTATTGATTGGCCCTGTGCTTTGTTCTTCAACCCCTCACTAATCCTTCGACCGCATCATTGTGTCTTTCCGTCTTCCGACGTGTAATCCGCATTGTGCGGTCTCGTATCTTCTCCGTTCGGGTTTCGAACAAGCCCAGAGCTGATTGAAATGATCGGAGAGAATGATCATGGAAACATGTCAAACTTCTTAGGAAACAACTTCGAAAACGACATGAGGATCCTGACCGGAGAGCTGAAACTCACAAAGATCAGGCAGAGCGACATCGAAGAGATCCTGGCTTACGGCTGGGACAGAAGGGATGTCGAGAAGATGGTCGACGAGAACGACGTCGACGGGATCACCGGACTTGCCGCATGGATCAGGGAAGCCGGGAACGTAGACCACGGACTTATCGCAGAGGATGACACGTTCTACTATCCTCTCGGAGACGACGGATGCTTCCTCGGAAGCGTGATCGCGGAGGAGTACCAATGAGCCTCGCGAAAAGATGTCCGTTCTGCGACAGGACCACGAAGATGGACATCGACATGGACAGGTACTTCACGAAGTACCTGATGACGAAGGAACCGGTCCAGAACGTCTTCCCAGATTACGATGCTGTGACCAGGGAGTTCATAAAGACCGGGATGTGCAGGGAATGCCAGGAGGAGGTCTTCGGGGCATTCGCAGCCATCGAAGGAGGTGAGGTCGATGGATGATTGGCAGATCTCGGTCCTCAACTCGGAGAACCTGAGAGTCGACCAGGACGAGTACACCGGATACCGCTTGGTCATCAGAAAGACGGATATGAAGAACAGGATGCCTGTGGAGAAGATAGTCTCGACAGTGAAGGCATCCAAGAGGAAACCTGTGATTATGAGCCCGGAGGATCCGTTCAAAGGGAGGTTCGCGGAGAAGAAGGACGTCCTGAACATCCTGATGTCCCGTGAGGACTTCCAGGAATACCTCGTATGGATGGCTGAAGCCAGGATGAACGGGGTGATCTGATGGCCACCCGCGGAGAACAGACCCTGATGGAGCTGAGGAAGCTCTGGATGGAGGGGAACGGGTTCGAGATGCCGTTCGGCAGCACTCAGGACGGAATCGCCGAGAACGTCGGAATCACCAGAGGACACATGAGCCTGGTCCTGAAGGACCTTGAGGAGAAGGGGTATGTGAAATACATCATGGCACACGCCGGCAGAGGAAAGGCCAGAAGGAGATGCTACATCCTGACACCGAAAGGATACATGAGAAGCAGCGAGATCATGAACTCGGAGGTGATGTGATGGGTAACAGAGCGGTCATCACCACCCCTGACAAGCAGATCGGGGCCTACATGCATTGGAACGGAGGAAGGGATTCTGTGAATGCAATCCTGACCTACTGCAAGCTGCACAGCTACAGGAAGCCAGAACAAGACAACTACGGCTGGGCAAGAATCTGCCAAGTGATCTCGAACTTCATCGATGCCGACGGGAACTCTGTCGGAATAGACAGGTATGAATGCCTGGACACAAATAACGGCGACAACGGGGTCTACATTATCAAAGATTGGGAAATCGTCGGAAGAGAGTTCTTCACCGGAGCTGAACAAGACGATTACGATCTAGTCAACTTCCTGAATGAGCTTGACAGATGTATGCCAGAACAACACAGGATCGGTAACAAAATGATCCTCGACCTTCTGAGGACTGATAAGACGATCTCCGAAGTCACAAGCAACTACTTCTTCACCATCAAAATGGATAATAAGAAGGAGAAGAAAGGATTCGAGATTAACAAGAAGTACAGAAGCTATCACGCCGAGATACTAGTCAAGGAGAGAATCAACGACAACCGCATCGTCGTTGAATATGAAGGACAGGATCTGGAGACAGACATATTCCATTGGAGAGACGGAAGGGAGTCAATAAACGTACCTGGACATGGAGGATATGAACATAGCATCACATCGGCAGAGGTGGTTTGATGGCAACTGGACACAAAAAAACAAACCTCAACAGACATCCGGAAGTTATCAAACTCAAGAAAAGACAAACAGAGGAACTGAACGGATATCTGGCTAGGAACAGGTTCTTCGCCTTCAACGATCAGAAGAAGTTTAATGAGGGTATGAGGATGCTCGGACTGAACCCAGAAGACACGGATAAAGTCGTAGATGTCGGAGGTGGTGCCATGAGGGCTGATAAGATTCCAGAACTGAGAGCGCTCATCAAAAGGCATGAAACAGAGTTGAAGGAATTAAAAAGAAGGCTCAAAACCAAATCCGGACAGACAGAATGAAGGTATCCGGTGCGGGAGACCGCACCGATACCAAACTTCTAAAACAACACTAAGATGACTGTAATATCCTGAGCTCGACAGGACCTGATGTAAATTAGGTATCGATACTGAACACTGGACGTAAGATAGAAATGCCCTGAGTGAATCAGTTCAGTTGTGACGCAAAAACATTTTCGGCTCAGGACATTTGTCCTAGAGCCGAACAACAATAAA
>Ga0265295_1002755_pt1 | contig 26942 bp, 26 predicted proteins | sample Munlansysbiofilm_FD_192503 | JGI IMG/M metagenome (GOLD analysis project Ga0265295, IMG submission 192503) | Leachate microbial communities from a municipal landfill in Southern Ontario, Canada - Methane capture system biofilm | ecosystem: Engineered > Solid waste > Landfill > Unclassified ... | reverse complement strand
AGGGAGCGGGCCGCGCGCAGGCCGCTGTAGACCGCCTTGCCGATCTTGCTCGGGCCGCTCAGGGCGTCGCCGGCCACGAACACGTTCTCGATGGCGGTCATGTGCAGCCAGCGCACCTCGCCCTTGCGCACGTTCTCAAGGCCCAGCTCCTTGGCGAACGGCGGCGTGGCCGTCTCGCCGATGGCGGCGACCACCAGATCCACAGGCAGGACCGAAACCTCCGCCCCGTTCTGGCCGGGACGGGAAATTTCGAGGCCCTCGACCGTGCCCCCGCCCAGGACCCGAAGCGGCGTGGTGCGGTCCAGCCACTCCACGCCCATCTGCCGCAGCTGCTCGATCTCGAAGGCTCCGCACGGCGCTTCGCGGCTGGTGCGCCGGTAAATGTGATAGACCTTGGCCGCCCCGAGATGCACCGCGCTGTGGGCCACGTCCACGGCGGAATGCCCGGCGCCGATGACGGCCACGGTCTTGCCCGCCACATCGGGCAGCTTCACGTTGGGCGCGCTGTATTTGACGGCGCGAATGGGGAAAAGAAATTCAAGGCCGGAGAAAACCCCGGGCAATGTCTCGCCGGGAATACCCAGCTTGCGCGACCGCCAGGAGCCCGTGCAGATCATGATGGCGTCGTGCTTCTTGACCATGTCGCCAAAGCCCAGAATCTCGCGGCAGAAATGGTCCCCCTCCTCGTCATGCAGGGGTCCGCTGCAGCAGATCTTGGTGTGGGTGTGAAAGATGACCCCCGCCTTGCGCTCAAGGTTGCGCGTGCCGAGGTCGATGCGTTCCTTGGGGATGCGGTGGCCGGGAATGCCGAAGAGCATCAGCCCGCCGGGCTTGGGCAACTTGTCGTAGACCTCGACCTGGTATCCCAGGCAAGACAGGTACCCCGTGGCGGCCAGGCCCGAAGGTCCGGCGCCGATGATCCCGACGCTGCGGCCGTTGGGCGCGGCCGGTTCGGAACACAGGAAGTTGAAATTCATCGGGTCCATGGGCACTCCATTATCGTTTATGAGCGTATGCGCATCGTCTGTTCCGCCAGCCTTCCTTTGTCAAGAAAGAGTAATCATTCACAAACTGCGGGCGGACAGGTCCAAAGTCGCTTTTTTTGATTTGAGTCAAAGCCCGTCGGTCCCCTTCCCCGTAAACCCCTTCTCAACGGAAACAACAACCAACCATGGAGGCCACCCTCATGTTTTGCAACCAGTGTGAACAGACAGCCAAAGGAACCGGATGCACCGCGATCGGCGTATGCGGCAAACAGCCCGATGTGGCGGCCCTGCAGGATCTTCTCATCTACGCATTGCAGGGACTTTCCCAGGTCACGGCGCAGGCCCGGGCCAAGGGCGTGTCGGACGCGGCCGTGAACCGGTTCATCAATGAAGGCGTGTTCTCGACCCTGACCAACGTGGACTTCGATCCGGCCCGTTTCCAGGCGCTCATCAATGAAGCCGTGGCTCACCGCGAAGCGGTCAAGACCAAGGCCGGCGTCAGCGTGGACAGCCCCGCCGCCGCCTTCACCCCGGCCGCGACCCTGGAAGGCCTGGTCGCCCAGGGCGAACAGCACGGAATCGCCGAAGCGCTGGAAGCCCACGAAGATCTGCGCTCCCTGAAGCAGATTCTCATCTATGGCCTCAAAGGCGTTGCCGCCTACGCCGACCACGCGGCCATTCTCGGTCATGAAGACGAGAGCGTGTACGAATTCGTGCAGCGCGCCCTGGTCAAGACCCTGGAAAAGCTGGGCGTGGACGAACTGGTCGGACTGTGCATGGAGTGCGGCCAGATCAACCTCAAAGCCATGGAACTCCTCGACGGCGGCAACACCGGCACCTACGGCCACCCCGTGCCCACAGAAGTTCCCCTTGGGCCCAAGAAGGGCAAGGCCATCCTGGTTTCCGGCCATGACCTGAAGGATCTGGCCATGCTCCTGGAGCAGACCGCCGGCAAGGGCATCAATATCTACACCCACGGCGAGATGCTGCCCTGCCACGGCTACCCGGAACTCAAGAAACACCCGCATTTCCACGGTCATTACGGCACCGCCTGGCAGAACCAGCAAAAGGAATTCGCCGAATTCCCCGGCGCCATACTCATGACCACCAACTGCATCCAGAAGCCGGTCGAGTCCTACAAGGGCAACATCTTTACCACCGGCCTGGTCGGCTGGCCCGGCGTGACCCACGTCGGCAAGGACTTCTCCAAGGTCATCGAAAAGGCCCTTGAGATGCCCGGCTTCGCGGCCGATGAGGACAAGGGCAGCGTTTTGACCGGATTCGCCCGCAACGCGGTCCTGGGCGTGGCCGACAAGGTCATCGAGGCGGTCAAGAGCGGCGACATCCGCCACTTCTTCCTGGTCGCCGGTTGCGACGGCGCCAAGCCCGGCCGCAACTACTACACGGAATTCGTGGAAAAGGTGCCCTCCGACTGCATCGTGCTGACCCTGGCCTGCGGCAAGTTCCGCTTCTTCGACAAGAAGCTGGGCGACATCGGCGGCATCCCGCGCCTCCTGGACATCGGCCAGTGCAACGACGCCTACTCCGCCATCCAGATCGCCTCGGCCCTGGCCGGAGCATTTGGCTGCGGCGTGAACGACCTGCCTCTTTCGATGGTGCTGTCCTGGTACGAGCAGAAGGCCGTGGCCATCCTGCTGACCCTGCTGTCCCTCGGCATCAAGGGCATCCGCCTCGGGCCGACCCTGCCCGCATTCATTACCCCGACGGTCTTGAACGTGCTGGTGGAAAACTTCGACATCAAGCCCCTGACCACTCCGGATGAAGACCTGAAAGCCATCCTCGGTTGATTCTCCCCATCCTCCTCCAGACAAGGCCCCGCCGAGCGGGGCCTTGTCATTTCCGGACCTATGCGCTCCACCCTCTCGTGATCCGTGGTTTTTTCCCGCCACCCGGTTGACACCATGCCCCAAACATGGCCACTTAGTCGAAAATCGACTGAAAACACGCAAACCACGACACGATTCATGCACGAAAACACAAAAAACAACCTCGATGCCCTGGTCCGTTTTTTCGAAACTCCCCTCTGGCGCACCCGCCGGGAAGAATCCTCCATTCCATGGTTTCTGGTCAGACTCGCCAGAACCATCGTCACTGCGGCGCAGAACTTCAACAGCCGCCACGGCTCATCCCATGCCTCGGCGCTGACATTCTACACCCTGCTCTCCATCGTCCCCCTGGCAGCCATGGCTTTTGGCGTGGCCAAGGGTTTCGGATTCGAGCAACTGCTTGAAAAGGAACTGCTCAAGCACTTCGCGGCGCAACAGGAAGTGATCCTGCAAATCATCGAATTCGCGCGCAACATGCTCGACAACACCAAGGGAGGCCTTATCGCCGGAATCGGCGTGGCGGTGCTGTTCTGGTCCGTGATCAAGGTGCTGGGCAAGATCGAGGACAATTTCAACCAGATATGGTCGGTGTCCTCGCGCTCCCTGGTGCGCAAATTCACCGACTACTTGTCCATGATGATCATCGGGCCGGTACTGCTCATCATGTCGGGAAGCGTCACCGTGTTCATCGCATCCCAGGTTTCCGCCATCTCTTCCCAGGTCGGCCTTGAGGATGTCGCCACCCCAGCCATATCCCTGGGTCTGAGCCTGGCTCCCTACGTCCTTTTATGGCTGCTTTTCACCGTGATCTACATGATCATGCCCAACACCCGCGTCCACTTCGGCAGCGCCTTCCTGGCCGCCGTGCTGGCCGGTTCCGCCTACCAGTTCCTGCAGATCGGCTACGTCAAGTTCCAGATCTACGTGACCAGCTACAACGCCATCTACGGCAGCTTCGCGGCCCTGCCCCTCTTCCTGGTCTGGCTGCAACTGAGCTGGACCATCGTCCTTTTCGGGGCCCAGATCGCCCACGCCTTTCCCCTGTCAAACGTCGCGGACGCAAGCGGCGGCCGCAACGCGCGAAGCGCGGCCCAGACCAGACTCCTGGCCGTAGGCATCTGCCATGCGGCCGTACGACGCTTCTACCGCGACGAACCGCCCCTGACCGAAAAGATCATCTCCCGGGAATTCGACATCTCACCGCGCGAAACGCGCGAAATGGTCGACATGCTGCTCGGCGCGGATCTGCTCTGCCGTGTCCGCCACGACGATCAGGACACGGAGTTCCTGCAACCGACCCGCGACAGTTCCAAAATCACGGTCCGGGACGTCATCGCCGCCGTGGATTCGATGAATGGGAACCCTTGCTTTGGCGAACAGCACCCCAGACTGGCCAAGCTGTCCGCCTGCCTGGAGATTCCCATGGCCCAGTCCGGACCGTTCTCCGCCGGGCACTTGCTGCGCGACCTCGACCCGGATGCGTGCAAAAGCGCATCCTCGGATAAAAAATAGCAATTTTGTACAAAAAAGCCATTTTCGCCCATGAGAGTAAAAAAGATTATTACAAAAATGCCAAAAATCTTTTTGATATACCTCTCTGCGAACCGAGCACATGACGCCCGCTTTGCGTGACTCCTTCCGCACAACCAAGACAACCATACGATTTCAAACAACTTTCTCTTAAAGAATGCGCCCGGCCCGCGCCTGTGCCGGGCGCTTCGCGTTGCGGACGCAAGCGGCATCCTTGTTGCTTCAGACCGGACATGAGCACCGCCACCTGTTCCACCGAACTGCGCGTCCTGCTGGCCATCAGCCGGATCATCGACCAGGCCCTCGACCTGGAAGGCGCGCTCGAGTCGATCCTCAAAATCCTCTCCGACACCATGAACATGAGCCGGGCCACGCTCACCCTGTATGATCCCCGCTCCGGACGCCTGGTCATCTCCACGTCCTACGGCCTCTCGGCCCAGGAGAAAGAGCGCGGCGTGTACCGCATGGATGAAGGCATCACCGGCATCATCTTTCGCACGGGCAAGCCCTTCGTGGTTCCGGACATTTCCCTGGAGCCGCTCTTCCTGGACAAAACCGGCACGCGGCGCATCAGCCGCGAGCGCATCTCCTTCGTGGGCGTGCCCATTCTCCTGCACGGCAGTCCCATCGGAGTCATGAACGTCGACCGGCTCTTCACGGACCAGGACCAGCTTGACGCGGACACCGAATTTTTGACCGTGGTCGCGACCCTGATCTCGCAATTTCTGAGCCTTAACGAAAAAGTGAAAAAGCGAGAGGCCGCGCTCAAGCAGGAGAACACATCCCTCAAATATCAGATCGCCCGGGAGAACCATGGCCCCTACATTGTGGGAAAAAGCCAGGCCATGCTCGAAGTGGAGCAATACGTGGCCAAGGTGGCCGTAACCAAGGCCACGGTGCTGCTTCTGGGAGAATCGGGCACCGGAAAGACGCTCATCGCCCGCATCATCCATGAACTTTCCGACCGCAAGACCCACCCGTTCATCAAGGTCAACTGCGCCGCCATTCCTGAAAACCTGCTCGAAGCCGAACTGTTCGGCTACGAGAGGGGGGCCTTCACCGGGGCCAACAGCACCAAGCCGGGCCGTTTCGAGGACGCGCATCTGGGCACGATCTTTCTCGACGAAATCGGGGAACTGTCGCTGACCTTGCAATCCAAGCTGCTGCGCGTGCTTCAGGAGCGGGAATTCGAACGCATCGGCAGCAACAGGACCCGCAAGGTGGACGTGCGCATCATCAGCGCCACCAACCGCGACCTGGAGGCTCTTGTCGCCAGGGGCCTGTTTCGCGAAGACCTCTTCTACCGACTGAACGTTTTCCCGGTGCAGGTGCCTTCGGTGCGGGACCGCAAGGAGGACATCCCGCGCCTTTTGAATCATTTCCAAAAGGAAATGGAACGCGAATACGGGCGCGGCCTCATCCTGACCCGGGGAGCGCTCGACCTGCTCCTGGCCCATGATTGGCCCGGCAATGTGCGCGAACTGGAAAACCTGGTCGAACGTCTGGTCATCCTGACCGACGACAAGCCGGTGGAGGCGGAACTCGTGCGCGGTTTCCTTGCCCAGGAGCACCGCTCTTCACATCCCCGGCCCCTTGAACCCGCCCCGAAGGAACCCCCCTGCCAACCCCTCAAGGAGACCGAGCGCCGGGAAGTCCTGGCGGCGCTGAAACGCAACGCATGGATTCAGTACAAGGCCGCCCGGGAACTCAACCTCACTCCGCGCCAGATGGGATACCGCGTCCGAAAATTCAATCTTGAGGAACTCATCGCCAAAGGCCGCGTGGATCATCGTCGACAACAACCCTGACCCCGGGCCCGGCCGAAACCCCTCCCTCCAGGGCAATTTTGGCCGGGCCGCTCCCTTTGCCCCCTTCCATCCTCCTCCTCATGACGGTACACTGGATGCCGAAATCCGCGACAAAAGCGCAGCCCTCCAGGCCCGCAGGCTCGTGCGGCGTCTCTTAGCCCTTGACGAGCGCCTATGAAAAGCACAAGTGGAAATACCGAAAATTGCCCCATCCCGAAGCGGGCAACATTTCACAGCAGGAGAACCAAACATGTTCAGATATTTCGGATTGTCCGGCATAATGGCCGCGCTTGCCCTCTTCGTGTCGACGACCCCGGCCTTGTCGGCTCCCCCGGCTTTCGGCCTGGAGACGATCGCCGCCATGGCACGGGAGCTGGCGGCCAAGCCCTTCGAAGACAACGCGGGGCAGGTGCCGGAAGTCTTGCGCGACATCTCGTACGACCAGTGGCGCGACATCCGCTTTGTCCCGGAAAAAAGCCTGTGGCGGAATGAAAAGCTGCCTTTCGAGCTGCAATTCTTTCACCCGGGCCTGTTCTACGACCGCACCGTGGCCATCAATATAGTGGAAAAGAACGTGCCCACCCGGCTGGCCTTTGACACCGGGGCCTTCAGCTACGGAAAGAACTCCTTTGCCGCCCAGATCCCGGCGGAGATGGGATATGCGGGATTCCGCGTCCACACGGCCATCAACACCAAAAACTATCTGGATGAGTTCCTTGTTTTTCTGGGAGCCAGCTATTTCAGGGCAGTGGGCAAGGGACAAGCCTATGGTCTGTCCGCCCGCGGCCTGGCCATCGACACGGCGGAACCGACAGGCGAGGAGTTCCCCTTTTTCAAGGAATTCTGGATCCTCAAACCCGGCAAGAAAGACAAGACCCTCGTCATCTACGCGCTGCTCGATTCGCGCCGCGCAACCGGGGCCTACCGGTTTGAGACCACGTCCGGAGCCGAGACCGTGCTCGACGTCGAGTCGGTGCTCTTTTTGCGCGAGCCGGTGGCCAAGCTGGGCATCGCGCCCCTGACCAGCATGTTCATCTTCGGAGAGAATTCCAATCCTCGCGTCAGCGACGACTTCAGGCCCGAAGTCCACGATTCGGACGGGCTCATGGCGTCCTTCGACAACGGAGAATGGATCTGGAGGCCGCTGCAGAACCCCAAGGTCCTGTCCGTCAACGTCTTCAACGCGCCCAACATCAGGGGCATGGGCCTCATGCAGCGCGACACGGATTTCAACAACTACCTCGACCTCGAAGCCAAGTACGAGGCCAGGCCCAGCGCCTGGATCGAGCCCAAGGGCGACTGGGGGCCGGGCAACCTTCACCTGGTGCAGATCCCGTCACCGGAAGAGATTCACGACAACATCGTCACCTACTGGGTTCCGGAAACCACTCCGCAACCGGGACAACCCATCGCATTCGACTACAAGCTCCGTTGGTCCTCCCCGAAACGGGTGGCGTCACCGGAAGGCCAGGTCATTTTCACGCGCACGGGCAAAGGAAAAAAACACAACTCCAGGCTCTTCGTCCTTGAATTCCAGGGCGGCAAGCTTGAGGACCTTCCCGACGACGCGGCCCTGGACGCCAATGTCTGGGTCGGAATGGGGGGCAAGCTGTTGGAGAAACGCGTGTATAAAAATCCGGTCACCGACAGCTGGCGGTTGGTGTTCGAGATCGAACCCGACGCCACATCGGCCCTGTCCATGGTTCTGCCGGACAAGCGGCCCAACATCGAGATGCGGGCCGCCCTGCAGCATGGCGTGACCCCATTGACCGAAACGTGGACTTACGCCATCAAACTGTGATGAAAAACTTGCACCAGGAGCCAATCCAGCCATTCACCCCCGGCATCGCGGGAGAACCTCCCGTGGAAACCGCGGCCACCATCCTTGAAGCACGGCTGGAGCTGGCCGGACGCCGGGTCGCCGCATACCTGCGGCATTTGCCGCTGCCCGAGAGAGTCCGACACGAACTCGCACTGAAAACCCTGACGCAACTGGCCGACGATCCCGGCAACAATCCTTCCCAGGCTGAAAGCAGGGCCATGGCCATCCTGCGGGACCTTCTGACAGGCCAGCCGATTCCGCTTTCCGTGGTGCCGGGACCACCGCTGCGGCGTCTGCACATGAAACCCGAGGAAATGGACCGCAGGCCCTGGGTACGCGCATGGATGCATATCTGGCGGCCATTGTGGAGCATGTCTGCGTATTTCTTCAACACGCGCCTGATTGATTTTTTTCTGTACGCGCTTCTCCTGGCGGGACTCTCCTGTCTTGATCTGAAGTTGCGGTGACGCCGGGATACCAGAACCGGCCCTCCGCCCAAATCGCAGCGCCGCGGCACCCCGCGTTCGCGCTACATTCGGCAGCGACGGCATCGTCGTGATCCAAAGCTGCTTCAAGGAATTTCATGAAACGGGAATTTTTGAACGAACCCTGGCGCAAAATCGCCAGCCGACGCAGACTTCTGCTCCTGATTCTTGTCCTCACCCCTTCTCTGGTCGCGGCCAGCGTCATGGGCTCCCTGCTTCCGCACCGAGGGAGCACGGCGTTGGAGGCGGGCATCATATTCGTCTACTGCGTGCTTTTCATCTGGATCTCGCTGGGCTTCTGGACCGCCATGGCCGGCTTCTGGACACTGCTGAAAAAAGACGACCGCTTCGCCGTCAGCCGCTCGCGCGGGGAACTTGACGCCCCCATCCGGCCCCACGTCAAGACCGCCATCCTCTTTCCGGTCTGCAACGAGGAACCTGAGCGGATCATGGCCGGAATCCAGGCCACGTGGCGCTCGCTGGTCAGGCTCGGCGCCGCGGACAGATTCGACATCCACATCCTGAGCGATTCCAGCGATCCCGACCGATGGGTGCAGGAAGAATCGGCCTGGAACAGGCTGTGCCGGGATCTGGGCGCGCACGGCCATATTTTCTACCGTCGCCGCAGAATCAACCTGAAGCGCAAGAGCGGCAATGTCGCGGACTTTTGCCGCCGCTACGGCGCCCATTACACCTACATGATCGTCTTCGACGCCGACTCCGTCATGTCCGGCGAAACGCTCATCCGCATGGTGCGCATCATGGAGCGTAGGCGCAACGTCGGCATCCTGCAGACCGCTCCGGCCTGCACCGGACGTGAAACGCTCATCGCCCGCGCCCAGCAGTTCGCCAACCGCGCCTACGGCCCCATGTACGCCGCGGGCCTGCACCACTGGTTCCTGGGCGACGCCCAATTCTGGGGACACAACGCCATCATCAGGGTCAAGCCCTTCATCAAGCACTGCGCCCTGAGCCGTCTGCCCGGCAAACCGCCGCTGGGCGGCGACATCCTGTCCCACGATTTCGTGGAGTCGGCCCTGATGCGCCGCGCCGGATACTCTGTCTGGCTGGCCTATGACCTCGAAGGCAGCTACGAGGAAGTCCCTCCCAACCTGCTGACGGAACTCAAGCGTGATCGCCGCTGGTGCCAGGGCAATTTGCAGCATCTGCGCCTGGTCTTCACCCGCGGCATCTTTCCCGGACACCGCGCCCTGTTCCTGAACGGCGTCATGGCCTACGGCTCGGCCCTGCTCTGGTTCCTATTCCTGGCACTGGCCACGACCGAAGCCATCCACGAAGCACTGGTCCAGCCCGACTACTTCACTCCCGCCAAATCCCTCTTCCCAATCTGGCCCGTCTGGGACCCCATGCCGGCCCTGACCCTCCTGGCCGGGACGGCCATCATCCTTTTTCTGCCCAAAGTATGCGCGCTCATCCTGGCGCTCATCAAAGGACGGCGAAAGCAGTTCGGAGGCTTTTTCGCCCTGTGCGCAAGCATCATGACGGAAGTCGTGCTGTCCACGCTGCTGGCGCCTGTGCGCATGCTCTTTCACAGCAAATACGTCTTTCTGACCCTTTTGGGCATGGGCATCGGCTGGGGCACCCAGCAGCGCGACGATGAGGCCACCAGCTTCCGGGACGCGCTGCGCTTCCATGGCGGCGGAACGCTGCTTGGCCTCTTGTGGGGAGTGGCGCTGTTTCAGATCAACAGGGTGTTTTTCTGGTGGAGCTCGCCCCTGGTCGTGTCGCTTCTCCTCTCCATCCCGGTCTCCATGCTGACCAGTCGGGCCGATCTGGGCCGCCTGTACCGCAAGATGCGCGTCTTCGTCACGCCGGAGGAAGTCAAACCTCCCCGCGAATATGAAGATATAAACACCTACCTGCAAAGCATCTCAGGCGACAAAACCAGCTTCGGGATCCCCCCCGATGAAGGATTTCTCCGGGCGGCGGTGATTCCAGGCGTCAACGCCCTGCACCGCAACCTGCTGCGCGGACCGCGCCTTCTGTCTGCGGAAATAGAAAAGCGCCGCGACGCGATCCTGGCCAAGGCCATGGAACACGGTCCGCAAGCCCTCGGCAAAAAGGAAAAGAAGGAACTGCTCTACGATGCGCTGCGCATGCAAAGACTGCACGACCACATCTGGGAACTGCCGGAGGATGTGCTGAAAACGCGCTGGAAGGTCAGCCTGGATTAGAAGGGAAGATGCAATGAGGCCCTTGGGCCATGGGCCCACGGGAATCCCGGGTCCAGAGGGAATGGCCGTTCCTGCATCCGTCTTGCGAATTCCGACCGTTCCAGTTGTGCGCGCCTAATTCTGCAAATTGGTCCTGTGCGTCAGGTTCTGCAATCTTCCACGGCATGTCGGGCAGCCTCAAGCAGCTGTCGAACGAGAATGGGCCCGTCCAGGGAGCATCGAAGGTCACGGACACGCAAGACTTCAGGGTCCGCCAATAGCCGCTCCAACTCCCCTCCAGCCAAGGATGAACGGCCCCAAGTGCGGAGTGCTTGACGTGCTTCCGTGCGACCGCCATGCCGTGCGGTCATTCGGATTCCACCTCGCGATGGACACCCTTGCCGTCCGGCTCGCGCTTCCCCCTGTCGGGTGCGCAGAGGACTTTCACCTCCAAGTGAGTGCGCCCTGCCGGGCGCACCACCACGAAAAAAGCCCCGGCGAACCGGGGCTTTAAAAGGGGGAATCGCTTCCCACTTATGATATCATCGTAAAACTAGTTGGCGCTGGCCTTGAACTCATCGCGTCTGTTCTTGGACCATGCGTCTTCGTTGGCGCCCTGAACGGCCGGGTACTCTTCGCCGTAGCTGATGATCTGCAGCTTGGACGAATCGATGCCCAGAAGAACCAGGAACTCATAGGCGGCGCGGGCTCTGCGTTCGCCAAGAGCCAAGTTGTACTCGTTGGTACCGCGTTCGTCGCAATGACCTTCGATCAAGAGGGACAGAGCGGGATTGGCCTTCAACAGCTCGGCCTTTTCCGTCAGAACCTGGCGGGACTCCTGAGTCAACTCATTGGAATCAAAAGCAAAATAAATCTTGTCAGCACCGATTTTCTCGATGGCCTGACGCTGCAGTTCAGCAAGGCGCTGAGCTTCGAGCTGCTCCGCAGTCAAACCACCCTGACCCGCGCCGGAACCGTCACCAGCACCGGCTGCGGTCGCGCCAGCAGGGGTGGAGCTCACTTTCTTGGAGCAACCGCCTGCCATGGCCAAACAAAACACCAAAACGATCAATCCAAAAATGCCTAACTTCTTCATAACTTCCTCCATTAACGAAAAAAAAACACGCCTCAGCCACTATAATTTCCCCCAGGCCGGAGAAGTCGCTTCGCCCGGACCGGTTGGAATCAGAATTGGTTCGTCCCCGTGCTTGGTCGTCAGGTAGATCTGGCTCGGACCGGATCTGTTCGACGCGAAAGCGATGAAATAACCATCCGGGGACCAAGTGGGATCTTCATCACTACCGGGCCCAAATGTCAACTGGCGCTCGTGCCCCGTGGCCAAATCCACCAGAAATAATTTATGTTTTCCGTTCACCATCTGGGCAAAAACAACCTGCGAACCATCAGGACTGATGCTTGGTCCGGTATTGTATTTTCCGGTCAGGGAGATGCGCTTGGTCTGGCCTGTGACCAGATTCTTCAAAAATACATGCGGATTTCCCAACCTATTGGAAACGAATACCATTTTCTCTCCGGACCGATCAAAATCAGGACCGATGTCAATGCCCCAGTTCTCTTCGAGGACGCGTCCGACCTTGTAGTCGGATTTGAGCTCGTAAATATCGGGATTGCCGCGCATATCAAGGCTGATGGCCACGTTGCCCCCCTTGGTGAAGGCGGGTGCGATAAGCGTGTTTCCGGGCAGCCTCTTTTTCTCAAGCGCCCTGGTCTGCCGATCCCAGACGCACAGATTGTGATATTTCTTGTCCAGGAACACGAACACCAGCTTCTGCCCGTCGTGGGACCAGGCGGGACTGACGGCGATTCCGTCCAGGTTGGTGATCTTTTGCAGGTTGAGTCCCTGGGCCGTGGCCATGTAGACCTGCTTGCGCTGGCCTTCCTTCTTGATGAAGGCGATGTTGGAACGGAAGAAATCGCCCTGGCCGGTCAAGGCTTCCATCAGATCCGCGCAGAATCTCGCCGCCACCTCCGGAATCTGCTGGCTGCTCGCGACGCCATAGCCCTTGCCCACGATCAGGCGGCCGGTGTAGACCTCGTAAGCGCGCAACTCCACCTCGCCCACCCCTCCGGGACGCGGGGCCCAGGCGGCCGTGACCAGCACGTCGGCGCGCGAGAGCTGAAACTTGTTGAAGTCGATGCTCTGCGCCACATAGCCGCCAGGGTTGGGGCCGCCGACAATATCCTTGCCGGTGAGCATATTGAAGAAAGGCAGAAACGCGCAGTTGGCGTGGATGCGCTGTTGCAGTTCCGCGGGCGCGTTCCCGGGAATGGCTCCCACCGGGCCTGAACTCTCCTTGGCCAGGGCTTCGGCGACGAAAAGGTTGACCCGGGTCTGACCAGGTCCGTAGATATCGATATTGAGCACGCCCGCCGCCGAAACCGGGGCGGCGCAGCTCAGCGCGACGAGCAGAAGGAGAAGCAATTTTCTGATCAAGATGGTCTCCTATCCATTTTCCGTGTTGTAAAAAGTTATGACCAGCGTTGCATCCAGCGTCTCAGGCAACGGAGGCAACTTCTTGGTGTCTTCTATGGCCCGCATGACGGATGCGTCGAAATCGGATCTCCCGGAACCGTTCACCATGCGTGAACCAAGGATTTCTCCGGCCTTGTTCACGGTAAGCTCCACGGTGGTCGCCAACACGATATTCGACAACCGGGGAAATCTCCAGTTTTGGCGAATGGCCCGAACGACCTGCGTGGCGTAATATTGGTCGAGACTGCCGGAAGAAACGCCCTCGCCGTCTCCATCCTCGGCCGTGCCGTCCCCGCGGGTGCCGCGTCCGGAAACCTCGCGGCCCAGGTCGGCCAGGGCGTCGGCCAGGGCGTCCTTGGAACCGCCCTTGGAACCGCTCTTGGCAGCCCCCTGCGAACCTTTGGTCGACGCGGCGGTCTTGGTCGCCTCGCTCAGCGCCTCGGCCAGGATATCTTCCTTGCTCGGCTTCTTTTCAGCCTTGGGCTCTTCCTTCTTGGCGACTTCCTTTTTCGGCTCTTCCTTCTTCGGTTCTTCCTTCTTGGGGGCCTCTTTTTTCGGCTCCGGCTTTTTCGGTTCCTCCGGCTTGGCCTCGGCCACCTTGGTGGCATTCGCCGTGTCCGTGGGTATGGCCTTGGCCGTTTCGCTTGGAGCAGCCTTTTTCTCAGGCTTTTTCGGCTCTTCCGGCGCCTTCGCGGTCTTGGCGTCCTTGGGCGCGGGTTTCTGAACCGCCTTGCCTGCCGCCGCCGGAGCGCTCTTGGCCCCGGGCTTGCCCTTGTTGGGAGGTCCGACCAGGTCGACCTCGTACATTCTCTTGTTCAGATTGAGTTTGATATGGGTGCCGGTAGACACGTAAGCGCCTCCGACCAGCACCACCAGATGCAGCGCGATGGAGAAGACCCAACTCAAATGACGCAGCGATTTGAACACGTGAACGCCTTATCCTTGGGGATTCTCTTCTTCCGGTTCCGCAACCACTCCCAGCTTCTGGACGCCTGCGGCCCGGACTTCCGCCATGACCTTGACGACCACGCCGTACGCGACATCCTTGTCGGCCTGCAAATAGAGCAGCTTTCCTTTTTCAAATTCCATACGTTTGAGATAATTGCCCAATTCTTCGACCTTAACCTCGTACTTGTCCAGCTTGATGGTGCCGTCCTTGAGTACGTGCAGCACCACGGTGTCACTGTCCTCGGGCAGCGTTTCCACTGCCTTGGTTTCCGGCAGATCGACCTCCACCCCCTGGGTCAGCATGGGCGCGGTCACCATGAAAATGATGAGCAGCACCAGCATGACGTCCACGAAGGGCGTTACGTTGATCTCCGCCAGAAAGCCCTTTCCCGAATTTACCTGCATGATTTATTCACTCCGCTTGTTCATCCATGGGAGTTCAAGCTGGGCGCGATTCAAGAATTCGCTGGCGAAACATTCCATCTCCGTCTGCACGGTGTTGATCATGCCCAGAAAGGTATTGTAGGCGATGGTCGCCGGAATGGCCACGGCCAGGCCGATGGCGGTGGCCACCAGGGCCTCCGAGATGCCCGGCGCAACGGCGGCCAGCGCCGCGGTCTTCATCTGGCCGATGGCGTGAAAGGAGTTCATGATGCCCCAGACCGTGCCGAAAAGGCCGATGAACGGGGCCGAATTGGCGCAGGTCGCCAGGAAAGACAGAGACCTGGACATGTCCCCGAGTCCTTCGCTCACGCCCTGTTCGAGAACCCGGCGCAGATTGTCCCCGGCGACTCGAAACTTCAGGTTGGGATGAATCACGGATTGCTCCAGACGGCGGAACTCCTGCAAGCCCCTCTTGGCGATGGGATAGAGGGCCGAGTTGCCCTGCTCCCGCAAGGTCTGCACCCCGTCGGCCAGGTTCGTGGCGTTCTGAAACATGGCGCGCTCCTGAAGGGCTTTGCGCCGGCCAAGATTGATCTGGATTATCTTATAGAAAATGATCGACCAGCTGATGAGCGACATGAGGGCCAGCAGGCTCATGACGCCTTGCACAACCAAAGTTGCGTTGGAGATCATGTCCCAGAAACCCATCTGCGACATCCCGCCCAATTGCGTGGCCGCGCCAAGTGATTGAACGGAATCGATCGACTGCGTAACATTCATTTGCTCAATAACACCCGTCTGAGCTACTGCGTCCATAACTGTCACCTTTTACACTACGAGATTATACAGGGCACAACAAATTTTCGGTTCACTACAGCGAAAGACCGCGGGACACAAGAGCCCAGGCATGCACATCCGCCATGCGATATTCTTCCGGCGTCATGCCGCAGCCCAGGGCGATCTTGCGGCGCAAGTCCGAACCGACCAGGTCGCGGGGGGAGTGGGCGTCGTTGTTGACCACGATCCCCGCGCCATGCGTTCGAGCCAGGGCCAGAACATGCCCGTTGGCGTACCCGTGTCCGGCACGGGTCGTGATTTCGAGCAGCACGCCCTTTTCCGCCGCCAGCAGGGCCTCTGCCGCCGTGAGCAGCCCCGGATGGGCCAGCACGTCGGCTCCGGCCTCGATGGCCGCGAGATTGGTTCCCGTCTCTACCGGTTCGACGATGGTCTCGCCGTGGACCACGACCACGGCGGCTCCCAGGGCGCGGGCGCGCCGCACCTCCTGGCCGATGAGGGCCGGGGGGACGTGGGTCAGTTCGACCCCGGCCAGGATGACCATGTCCATATAAATGGAATACTCCCGCGCCATGGCGGCCACGCGCGGCAGCACGAGATCCATGTTCGAGGCGTCGGCATGATCGGTGATGGCGATGGCGCGATACCCGGCCACCTTGGCCCGTCGCGCCAGTTCGGCGGGAATCAGCTCTCCGTCGCTGAAAGTCGAATGCGTATGCAGGTCGATCACGAACGCGTCACATCTTGTACTTGAGGTCGTCCAGGCTGTACTTGGAGAGGATGTCCGTCCACTTTTCGCTGTCCTCGCCGGTGACGACTTCCTGAAAAGCGCCTTTCTGCAGCGTCTTGTTCAGGGCGATGACCTCTTCCGAAACCCGGATGGGAACATCGGCCCGCAAGGCCAGCGCGATGGAGTCCGAAGGCCGGCAGTCGACGCGGCGCTCTCCGCTCTCGCCGTGCAGCACGAGTTCGGCATAATAGGTGCCTTCATGGATGGAGATGATCTCTACGGCCGTAAGCCTGGTCTCCATTTTCTCCAGAATGGACAGCACCAGGTCGTGGGTCATGGGCCGGGGCACGGCGACCTTGTTCAGGGCCATGGAGATGGACATGGCCTCCATGGCGCCGATCCAGATGGGGAAGATGATATCTTCCGACGTATCCTTGAGTATCAGGATCGGCATCTGGGAGTCCTCGTCCAGAGCCAATCCGAAAACCATCATGTCTACCACGGTTCACCTCGAATCTCACCCATGAGGGAGTGTTTCTTCGCGTCCACGATGTGCACGCGAACCATTCTACCTGTCAGGTTGGGAACGGGGGATGAAAAATTGACGATCCGCCCGCCTCCGTCGCGGCCTCTCCAAAAAACGTGTTCACTGTCCTGCATCTTGCTCGGCCCCTCGACCAGCACCTCCGCCTCGGCCCCAACCTGCGCGGCCAGGGCCTCCACGGTGATGCGGTCCTGCAGTTCCTGCAGAACGGCCAGACGCCTCGCCTTTTCCTCTTCCGGCACCTTGAAGGCCATCTTCTCGGCCCGAACTCCGGGCCGGTCCGAATACTTGAAGGAGAAGCTGGATTCATAGCGCACTTGGCGCATAAGATCCAGGGTATCCTCGAAATCCTGGACCGTCTCACCCGGAAAACCGACGATGATGTCCGTGGTCAGGGCGATGTGCGGACAAACCCGGCGCAATTCGCCAATGGTTTCCAGATAGCGTTCTCTGGTGTACTTGCGCCCCATGGCTTTCAGGACCGCGTCGGACCCGGACTGCACGGGCAAATGCAGCTGCGGGCAGAGATTGGGCAATTTGCCGAATGCGGTCACGACCTCCGGGGCGATGTCCTTGGGATGGGAGGTGGTGAATTTGAGACGAGCAAGGCCGGGAATGGCGGAAATCCGCTCCAGGAGAGAAGCGAACGAAGTGCCGTCTCCATGCTTGTCCTGGCCGTAGCTGTTCACGTTCTGCCCCAACAGGGTCAATTCGCGCGCGCCGCGCCGCACCAGAGCCTCGCATTCGGCCACCACGGCGTCGGAACCGCGCGATTTCTGCCGCCCTCTGGTGAACGGCACGATGCAGTAGGTACAAAAATTGTCACAGCCCTGCATGATATTCACGAAAGCCTGGGCCTGGACGGTGCCGCCTTCCGGCTGCTCACGCTCGGGGTAATGGTCCAGGAAGTCGAGCAGACTGATCCGCAGCGCGGGGTCCGACGCCAGACGCTCCAGGGCCTGGGGCACCATGGCCGTGCCGTCGGTGCCGAAGACCAGACGGACAAAGGGAAAGCGGTTCCAGAATTCCTCGCCGATCTGCTGGGCGACGCAGCCGCCCACGGCCACGAACACATCCGGATCGCGGTCGGCGTAACTCTTCAGCCGGCCAAGCAGCGAGTACACCTTCTGCTCGGGCTTTTCCCGCACGCTGCATGTCGTGACCACAAAGACCTGGGCGTCGGATTCGCCGCTCTCGGTCCAGCCCCTGGAAACCAGGGACTGGGTCAACCAGTCGGCATCCGCCACATTCATCTGGCATCCAAAAGTCAGTATATGAAACCTCACGAAAACAGGTAGCCTCCTCGTATGCGTTGCGCATTGCTATGAACGTTTTTTTGACCCAGTCAACTGATTTTGAGGTCATTTCCGCGAACAGTCGCGGGTCTGCCCGTCGATCCAGCGCAAAAACGGCTCATGTCCGTGGTCCAGCGCCACCGCGACGATACACGGTACCTCATAAGGATGTATTTTCAGAACGCACGATTTGAGCGCTTCGAAAAGCGTCGCCTTCGTCTTGGCCAGAACGACCACCTCGTTCTCCTGCTGGATCCCGCCCTCCCACCAGTACATGGACCGGATCTGCGGCAGGATGTTCACGCAGGCGGCCAGGCGCTCTTCAAGCGCGGCCCGCCCGATGCGCTCGGCCGTCTCGTGATCCGGCGCCGTCATGTAGACCAGAATCTGTCCCATCTTCACCTCCATGCAAAAAACTTGAGGTTGCCCAAAAAAACTGTCAGGCAAGGCTCGGCATCTCCAGCCTCGTCTGAACGTGGAGCACCGCATGAGATCATCTTCCATCGCCGCCCGCGCCAGAGCCGTCCGGGAACGGCTGGCCCGGCGCTACCCAATGCCCCGGACCGAGCTGACCTGGAACACTCCGTGGGAACTGCTCGTGGCCACCATTCTGTCGGCCCAGTGCACGGACAGGCGCGTCAACACCGTCACGCCGGAGCTCTTCGCCACCTGGAAAACAGTGGAGCAGATGGCGGAGGCAGAGCCCGCGCAGATCGAAGAGGTCATCCGCTCCACCGGATTCTTCCGCAACAAGGCCAAGAACCTGCACGCCTCGGCGGCGAGAATCGTCTCGGAATTTGACGGCCAGGTGCCGCGCACCATGGCCGAGATGCTGACCCTGCCCGGCGTGGCCCGCAAGACGGCCAACGTGGTCCTGTCCAACGCGTTTGGCGTGCAGGAGGGCATCGCGGTGGACACCCATGTCAAACGGATCAGCTTTCGTCTCGGATTGACCCGGCAGACCAGCCCGGACAAGGTCGAGCAGGATCTGCTCAAACTTTTCCCCCGGCAGAGCTGGGGCGCGGTGAACCATTATCTGGTCCTGTTCGGCCGCGAGGTCTGCGTGGCGCGCAAGCCTCGCTGCGCCGCCTGTGAACTGGCCGACCTGTGTCCACGGAACGGGGTCACCGCCCCACTCCCTTTAACCGCAACGTAACACAAAGCGTGAACATGCATATCGGAAAATTCACCATTCACAAAACGGACGGCAAGGCCCGCCTGGGCGAACTGCATACCGCCCACGGGGTCATCCCCACTCCCATTTTCATGCCCGTGGGCACCCAGGGCACGGTCAAGGCCGTCTGTCCCCAGGACTTGAAGGACCTCGGCGCGCGCATCATCCTCGGCAACACCTACCACCTGTGCATGCGTCCCGGCGACGAGATGATCGCCCGGCGCGGCGGGCTGCACAAGTTCATGAACTGGGACCGGCCCATCCTGACCGATTCCGGCGGCTTCCAGGTCTTCAGCCTCTCGGGCCTGCGCAAGCTCTCCGAGGACGGCGTGGCATTTTCCTCGCACATTGACGGCTCCAAGCATTTTTTCTCGCCCGAAAAGGCCATCTCCATCCAGAGAAACCTGGGCTCGGACATCATGATGGTGCTCGACGAATGCGTCCCCTACGGCGCGGACCACGAGTACACCAAAAAATCGCTGGGACTGACCACGCGCTGGGCGAGGCGCTGCCGCGAAGCCTATCCCCAGGGCAGCGGAGACCAGCTCCTGTTCGGCATCGGCCAGGGCGGATTCTTCAAGGATCTGCGCGAGGAAAGCATCCGCCAGCTTATTGACATCCCCTTCGACGGCTACGCGCTGGGAGGGCTTAGCGTCGGCGAGTCCAAGCCGGAAATGTTGGACATCCTTTACCACAGCGCCCCGTTCCTGCCGGCGGACAAACCCCGCTACCTCATGGGCGTGGGCACTCCGCTCGACATCGTGCGCGGCATCGACGCCGGCATCGACATGTTCGACTGCGTCATGCCCACCCGCAACGCCCGCAACGGCACCCTGTTCACCTCCCAGGGCAAGGTCAACATCAAGCGCGCCCAGTACACCGAGGACGACAGCACCCTGGACCCCGAGTGCTCCTGCTACACCTGCCGCAACTTCAGCAAGGCCTACCTGCGCCACCTCTATCAGGCTCAGGAGATCCTCTCCTACCGCCTGAACACCATCCACAACCTGGCATTTTTCCTGACCGTGGTCACGGGAGCCAGGAAAGCCATTGAGGACGGCACGTTCCAGGCCTACAAAGCGCGTTTCGAGGGCATCTACGATACTTAGGCGTCGCGGCAAAAAATCGTAATCCCCTTGAAGAAGAGAGGCCATGTCTTTAACCATCTGAAAAGAATGGATTCCCGCCTTCGCGGGAATGACGCCGAGGTTCCTTCGCGACTTTTTTGCAAAAAACTCAAACACAGGCAAAAAAAATTCTGTCGCCCGAAGCTCAAGGCGGGGCGGTCCGGGGGCAGGGCCGGGTCGGCTGTTTGACCGAGCCAGGCATCGTTTGCCGCATCATTGCTCCCCCGCCCGAAGCGCCGTATCATGCCCGTGCACGCAATGATGCGGCTCTACGAGGCCAGCGAGGGAGTTCCGGCCCAGCCCTGCCCCCGGACCGACCCGCCGCACTCCGCCCAAACACACCTCTTATATTCTCATCCACACAAACAAGGAGGCCCGCATGCTCAAGGATCTTGCCCTCAAAAACCGCAGCTACCGCAGATTCGACAATTCCGTCGCCATTCCCATGTCCACCCTCGAAGACCTCGTGGACCTGGCCCGCATCTGCCCCTCGGCGGGCAACAAGCAGCCCCTGCGCTTCGTCCTGAGCACTTCGCCGCAGGATAACGACGCCATCTTCGACTGCCTGAAATGGGCCGCCTATCTGAAGGATTGGGGAGGACCCGCGCCGACGGAGCGCCCTTCTGCGTACATCGTCATGCTCAACACGGCCAAGGATTGGGATTTCGCCAAGTTCGATCTGGGCATCATGGGTCAGACCATGCTGCTGGGCGCGGTGGAAAAGGGACTTGGCGGCTGCATGGTCGGCGCCATTGACCGGGAAAAGCTGCGCGCCCATTTCGCCCTCGCTCCGGAACTGGAAATCAGCCTGGTGCTGGCCCTGGGCAAACCTGCCGAAGACGTGCGCCTTGTGGACCTGCCGACGGACGGCTCCATCAAGTACTACCGTGACGATGCCGGCACGCATTTTGTGCCCAAGAGAAGCGCGGACGAACTCACCCTGCGCAAAACAGGAAAGTAAAAAAGCCGCAAGCTTCCAGATCTGGAGGCTTGCGGCCATGATCGCATCCGTCGCCGGATTTCATCCCTTGCGGGAAATCAACTCCCCGAGGCGGTAGGAATCCAGCGTTCGCATGAGCACATTGCTGGCCTCGATCCAAACGAACTGGGTCACGCATTCACCTGCCAGGGAACATTCCCCGCAGATGGGTTCGCCCTCCGCGCATTGGGTCAGGGCCACTTTTTCTTCCAACGCCCGCACCACATCCCCGACGGTGATGTCCAGGGCGGGCTTGGCCAGCTTGTGTCCGCCGAAGGGGCCGCGCTTGCTTTCGATGAGGCCGCCGCGCCGAAGGCCCGTGATCAATTTTTCGATGTATTTCTGAGAAATGTTCTGACGCCTGGCAATATCCGTCGTGTTGACCCAACCCTTGTCCTGGTTCAAGGCGATATCGAGCAGCAATCGAGTTCCATACCGGCTTCGCGTGGTCAAACGCATGCGGTCCTCCAAGTTTTCAGGGTCTAGCCGTTACCGCCGGGCTTGGCGGATCCGTTGTGCGCATTCTCGGCCCGTATCTCCAACCGCACGTGTTTTCTGGGCAAATCCACCCGAAATTCCGTTCCTTCACCCGGAGTCGAATCGACATGAATCTGTCCACCGTGCTGGTGAACGACATCATTGGCGATATAGAGCCCAAGGCCGGTTCCCTTGCTCCCCTTGGAAGAGAAGAACAGGGAAAACATTTTTTCCTGGGTCGGTCGGTCTATTCCCGGCCCGTTGTCCCGAATGATGAAGGAAACCTTGTCCTTGCTCCCCTCGATCAGAAAAGACACGACATGCCGCTCTTTCGATTCGTCCTCGATGCAGGCGTCCACGGCGTTTTCCAGGATATTGACCAGACCTGCGGAGATGACCTCCGGGTCGATCTCGAACCGGCCCAGTTCTCCGTGAAATTCCTTTTGGAAGCGCACGTCATGCTTGGTGGCCTTGGGCTCGACGAAATTGGCCACCCCTTCGCCAAAGCCCAGCACATCGATGAGCTGGATGTTGAGATCGCGGTCCTTGGAGTAATAGAGCATTTCCAGAACGGAATTGCGAATCCGCGAAATCATCAGCTTGACCCGCTCGGCGCCGTTGGCCACAAGCTCCAGGTCCTGGTTCTGGATGCCTTTCTCCAGCCGATACAAGCCCCCGTCGAGGGCGGTCAACATGCCACGCACGCCGTGCGAAATGGAACCGATGAACAGGCCCAGGGAAGTCAGGCGGTCCTGAAGTTCGCGGATCTGGGAAATGTCGGTGGCAAGCTCCATGACCTCGTTGATCTCCCCGTGCTCGTCGCGCAGGGGCGCGGTCAGGGTCAGCACGATCTTCTGCTGGCCTCCACGGGTGGTGACCACCTCTTCGGTCTGGTGGACCATCCCGTCACGAAAAGTCTCCTCCACCGGGCATTGCGGACAGGGATGCGTGCGGTGCTTGTAGATCTCGAAGCAGCGCTCGCCAAGACACGACCCGAAATCGAGCTTGAACTGACGGTTTGCCCGCACGATGCGACGGTCCTTGTTCTGCACCGAAATGTAGCATGGCACTTCATCGAAAAGCTGTCGACACAGTTGGTGGCTCGATTCAAGAATTTTATTTTTTTCCTTGAGCAGGACATTGTCCCGCTCCAGGTCGAGAAAAGTCAGGGCCCGGTCGAGGGCAAGGCGCAGCGCCCGCTCCGAAACCGGCTTGAAGAGGAAATCCGACGCCCCGTCGCCAAGAAAATCCAGCCCCAGGTCATACTCCCCGTCAGGGACGAGAACGATGATGCGAACTTCCGGATACCCCTTCCGAATCTGCCGCAGCAGATCCTGGCCAAGCTTGCAGTCGCAGATTCCCAGGACCGCGAGACGCGGGCGGACCACGCTCACGGTGACCAGCGCATCCTCGTAATCACAGTTGGAGGGCTGGTAGCCGTACTCGTTCAGGATGTGCGCCAGAACCCTGCCGTGCTCGGGATCCTGGGTGATGATCACGATGGATTCGGAAATGACGATGTCGTGCATATGTTTTCGACGCAAAAAACCCTTGCCCGTATCAACCAGATGTCCGGGCAAGGGTTCTTCAAGTTTGGGTTGCCTAGCCAAGCGTTTCCTTGACCACTTTCAAAAGCTCTTCGCGATCGAAAGGCTTGGTGAAGGAGGCCACGGCTTTCTGGATCGCATACTTATTTCCGGAGAGACCGCTGATGACGATCACCGGAATGCCGCCGCACTCTTCGTCCTGGCTCAGCTCCCGGTAGAAGCGCGGCCCCCACTCCTTGGGCATTTCAAGGTCCAGCGTGATCAAATCGGGCTTTTCCTGCTTGACCACGGCCAGGGCGTCGGCGCCGTCGGCGGCTTTGCATGTGGCATAGCCCGCGTCCTGAAAAATGTCCTCCAGATACGTGACGATGTTGGGATCGTCGTCAATGATCAGAATCTTCTTGCCCATCTTACACCCCCAATCATGATTACACGTTATACAGTTTGAATTTTATCCGGACGATTGACCGAAGCCACGGGACAGGTCGCGCGCAGCAGAACCTGTTCCAGCGTATGGCCGAAAGCCGAAGCCTCTTCGCTGACATCCTTGGAATGGTGGGCCATGACGATGAGGTCGGCCTGCTTCTCGCGTGCGTACTTGACGATCTCGACATAGGGAATGCCTTCCCAGATGTCGGCGGAAACGTTCTTGAAATCACCGGTCTGGATCAGATACTTGCGGCGCATCCGGTCCCGGGCCTCGATCATGCGGTCATCGAGTTCCTTCTGGGAAATGAGGCTGTGGGTGGAACCGATGTCGATGGCATGGAAGACGTGCAGCTTGGCGCCCAGTTCCTTGGCCGTGTTCAGGGCGAACTTGAAAGCGTGTTCGGAGGCCTTGGAGAAATCCGCGCCGAAGACGATATTGGTGAATCCGCCCCAGAAGGAGGCCACCGGACGATTGACGACCAGCACCGGGGCCTTGGAGGCCTTGGCCACGCGTTGCAGGGTCGAACCGGCGAAGTGCCTCTGGTAGGCGTCGGCGTCGGCTTCGCAGCCGGTGGTGCTCGCGCCCATGACGATCAGATCAACGTCCTCCTGGCGGGCCTTGCGCAGCACCTCGCGGTGCGGGATGCCCACGGAGGTCTCGATCTCGCACTCCACGCCGCTCTTCAGCTGACGGTCGTAGGTGTTCTTGAGCTCGTCCTTGACCCACAATGTGTAATCTTCGTCCAACTCCACTTTCTCGCCCGTGCGCACATCGACCACGACCTGGCTGAAGCCCCGGCTGGGGACTCCGAGCACATGGTGCACAAAAAGCTTGGCGTTGTACCTGGCGGCCAGATCAAACGCGACACGCGCGGCGGCGTCACAACAGGGAGAGCCGGAGGTGGCGAACAGAATCTTTGTAAACATATGTCAACTCCCGTTCTGTTTGCGGCATGCGGCGCGGGCGTCGCATGCCGTTGTCTCGACAGACTTATTCCTGCGGCAAGAGATGCTCCGGAACCTCTACCATCTTGATCAGAATCGGCTTCAGGAAACTCCAGCGGATGCCGATTTCGTATTCCTCTTCCAGATCGCGGATGGCGTCCCAGCAGTTGTGGCAGGGGGCGATGACGAACTTCGCGCCCGTGGCCAGAATCTGTTCGCGTTTCATCTTCAGCGCGACGTTGCGCTGCTTGCGATAGCGCCCGATGCCGTTGAATCCGCCGCCGCCCCCGCAACAGTAGTTGTGCTCCTTGTTGGGAGCCATCTCGCGGAAGTCTTCGGCGATGTGCTTCATGATGATGCGGGTGCAGTCGCGCAGACCCGCGTTGCGCACGTAGTTGCAGGAATCCTGGACAGTGACGGGCTCCTTGATCTTCTTGGACGGATCGATCTTGAGCTTGCCTGTCTCCAGGGCCTCGGCCACCCATTCCACGTAGTGGATGCATTCCACGGGCGGTTTCCCGTCCGGCCGCCCGGCCCAGTAGGGACCTTCGATGACCGTGGCGCGATAGGCGTGACCGCACTCGGTGGCGACCATGCGTTTCGGGCGCAGGCGCTCCATGGCGCCGTAAACGGTCTCGACCTGCATCTTGCAGGCTTCCCAGTCCCCGGCGAACATGGACAGGCTGGTCATTTCCCAGCCCTCGGAGGGCATGGTCCAGTTCTCCCCGGCGATGTGGAAGAGAATGGCCGCCTCGACGATGTCTTCCGGGTAATGCTTGGCCTCGCGGGCGTTGATCATGTAGACAATATCAGCGTCTTCCTTGTCCACCGGAATTTCGAGGCACGGCCACTCTTCCAGGGCTTCGTCGACCATCCATTCGCAGGTGTCCACGAATTCCTCGACGGTGACGTCCATCTGCGCCCGGAACAGGCGGTGCATACCGGAACCGATCTTGAGTTCCCACGGCACGAAGCCCTGGGAATGCAGAAGGCCGCGCAGGTAGCTGAACATGACGCCCATGTCGATGCCGTAGGGGCAGAACGAGCCGCAACGGTTGCAGCAGGTGCACTTGGACCAGGCCGTATCCATGCACATGCGCATGAATTCGTTGCTGACGTTGCCCTTCTTCTTGACGATCTCGCCCAGGGTGGACTGGATCTTGTAGGACGGCACCTGCTTGGGATCGCGGCCATTGACGCTGTACAGAAAGCAGCTGTCGGCGCAGAGTCCGCAGTGGGCGCAGATTTCAAGCCAGGTCTTGGTGCGTGACTTCATCGTCTTCTGGATGGTGGCCCAGAGCTTCTCGGCGTCCACATCCAACTGTTCCATTTCCGCGTAATATTTCTTGCCGTTGCTGTCCGCCAAGAGGGCGTCGAGGTCCTCGCGGGTTGCAACGGGCTTCTTATTGCAAAGAATTCCTTCAGGCATTTCGTGTTCCTCTTGGCTTACCAGTCAAAATTAGACTTCATTCCGCCGCGCTTGATCCCGAAATCCATGCCGAGCTGAATGCGCGTGCAGAAAAAGAGCGCGATGTGGGCCAGCTTGGTGAAGGGAGCGGTGAGCAGCACGATCACACCGCACAGGACATGCAGGGTGATCCAGAACGAATAGTTGGCGGTATGGTAGGTGGCGATGATGCCGGAGCCCAGCAGGGTGAGGATGAGCACCAGCAGCATGACATCCTTGATGTCGGTCAGGATGCGCACCTCGGGCAGAAGCAGGCGCCGCACGGCGATGCCCAGTCCGCCCAAAAAGGCCGCGATGGCCAGGATGTCGGCCAACAGCTGCGGCATGGCCGGCCAGTCGATGCCCAGGCCGTTTCGGATCATCACCGCATGCCCTTCCAGAAACAGGGGCACGATGACCAGACCGATGTGAAAGGCGAAGAACATGACCGTAAAGATGGGCTTGGCGCGCCAGCTGTGTGTTCCGAAGGGAAGCAGCCAGCGGTACACGGACCTGATCGCGCCCTTGATGCCGTGATTCATGTGCGGCTTGTAGGCCACGCGGTCCAATCTCCAGTCGAGACCCAGGAAATACAGCACCACCCGGGCGGCCAGGCCGACAAAGAACACCGCGAAGGCGATCCAGAGCAGCGGGCCAGTCAATATCTCATACATAGATTACTCCTTCAGTGGTCGGTAATGACCGAAGCTATTCTTCTTCCCTGTCTGCGAACCTGTCCTCGTCCCTTTCGGTCAGGAACAGCCAGAAGGCCACGAATGCCACCAGACCAATGCCCATGCCCACATAGGCCATGCCCTTGGTCCAGAACATGAAGTCATGAAGCGTCATGAATTCCATTTAGAGCCTCCTTTAGTGCGCGCCCTTGAACTCAGGGTGTTCATGCAGGATCGGCAGCTTGTTCAGGCAGATCCGCAACACGGTGATTTCAAGGGTGACGATGAATACGGTGATCAT
>Ga0265295_1002754_pt1 | contig 26943 bp, 6 predicted proteins | sample Munlansysbiofilm_FD_192503 | JGI IMG/M metagenome (GOLD analysis project Ga0265295, IMG submission 192503) | Leachate microbial communities from a municipal landfill in Southern Ontario, Canada - Methane capture system biofilm | ecosystem: Engineered > Solid waste > Landfill > Unclassified ... | reverse complement strand
TACAATGGGTTATTGGGAGAATACAAATAAATATCCAGAAGGATTCCCACAATTATCTGGTAAAAACATCAGACACCATAAATTTCCTTCTTTAAAAGAATTAGGTGATTGGGGAAAACCTATAACAGAAAATGTTATAGCTATAGAAGATTTTGGAGAAATTGCTGGGGAGTTTGAATTTTCAGGAACAGGTTTACATTTTAAGAATATTGAATACAACAATGTAAATAATTATTATTATTCACTTGATGCGCAAAATTTAAAAATAGATTTTCTTTTTTCAGGTACGATAACAGTGGATATTAATCTTATGTTAACTGGAGAGTTTAACCAAGGGCAAACTGAAGATTATATATCTTTAATAGTGGCTAATGAATTTGGGAATTTAGTAGAAGATATAGGGGGGGGAGTTAATAATAATAGCATGTCATTAATTGTAGATAAACAATTTACGGTTACTCCAGGAACATCTATTTATATTGAATATAGGATTGAAGAAGGCACTCCAATTGTAGAACCGGATAGTTCTTTTAAATATGGTTTTTCTCTTGATTCTTTAGAGGGTAGTTTAAAAGGTCATGTGCTTGGAATAGAATTAACTTCTGTAAACATACCCTCTAAATTACAAGGCAAAGTACAAGGTTATACAATATCTTATGCTAAAAGAAAACATAACAATTCGAGAGTAATAGCACAAGGTTGTATTTTTGAAAAATCCCACTCAAATCAATTATATCCAATTATAACTGACTTTGCATTTCATGGAGCAGATTTATTTGTAAATGGAGATATGCCAGGGATATCCCCTAAATTTTTACGCTTAAATTATATTATAACAGGAGATAAATATAATAAGGAACAAATATATAGTATAAATGATGATAAATCTAAAACCATAAGGGCTATAAAGAATGGCATTTACGAATCCCAAAAAGTTACATCCCCGAAAACGGAAAGTAGATTTGAGGGGAAGTTAAGATCACAATTAGACTTAGGTGCTTATGGGCGTTTAGCACATACCACTTTTATAACAGCTATTAAAGATGCCTATTTTGATTTTGAACAACAAGAGTTAGTAAGTATAGGTAAGATATTTAGATTTACAGAACCACAAGATAATCATATCACTTATTCTGGTGATGTGCATCTTAATAATTACGGGATTCGTAGAATGCCTACACCAGTTAACTTAAGTGGTGCACATCCTGTTTTTACAAATACTACATATTCACATTTGATCTATTCTGTAAATAATATAGGTCTTAGACATGAAGGGACTGCTCATTATGAAAAATATTACCCTAAACATAACATACCAGATGATTTTGAGTATGAAGAATTTGAAAATAAATTAGTTCCTGATCCTAATGATTTTGATAACTATTTAATGGTTAACTCAGATTATCGTAAATTAAACGATTTAAATATATTAATCCCTTATCAAAGAAATCTCACCACCATTACTAAGTATCCTTATAGGATAGCAAGTAGTATTGTAGCAACTACTGAAAACATTGTTTCCGGAATAAAAAGATTTTTACCTTTTGCTTATTATGATATGCCTGCTGATAGAGGTAAAGCCATAGCAATCAATAGCATAGGTCACGAATTACTTATACATATGAGTAAATCTTTATATAAGACAGTAGAAAGCACTACATTAAAAACAACAGAAGCGGAAATTGTTCTGGGGTCTAATAAAATCTTTGAAATAGCCCCAAGAGAAATCGTGATGAGTGATGATAGTTATTTAGGGTTATTAGATAAAAATGCCACTATCCTTACACCTTTTGGATATATGTTTTGTGACAGAGAGAAAAAAGTAATCTTTAAAATAGGAGAAGGCCCAGAAGAAATTAGTTCTATAGGGATGCAAGAGGAATTTAATAAGATATTAGAATCAACTTTAAATAAACAAATAAAAGAAAACGAATTTACTCATGAAATAAGATTATTGCATTATCCAAATACTTCTTTTACATACGATGCTAAATATAAGCGTATTTTTTTTATTATGTATGATGTTGGGTTTAATGATCCTGATTTGTATAAAGGTTCACTTATAAATATTAATAGTTCTGAAAATTATATAAATGTTCAAGAAAGTTATGAAGAAGGCGATTACTACGATAGTAATGGTTTATTATATAAAGTTGTAGTTAGGTTTCCTTATTCTTCTTTATTACAGTTGGCTGATTTTGATTTAACTGATTTTAACATAACCCCTAAAATTATTAGCTATAGTCCGCTTACACAAGGCTGGAGTTCTTTTCATACATGGCAACCTGGAATGTTATATAGTAATAACAATAAATTATATAGTATTAAAAATCAAGAGTTTTGGGAGCATAATACTAAGGAAGCTACTATATTTTATGAAGTACCTTTAGATTCTTTTATCGATATAATTTTAAATGATGACCCCGGAGTACAAAAGAAATATACCAGTGTTGGATGGAAAACATTAGATATTACAAATGATAAAACCCCAAGTCAAGGGTATGATAAATTAATGGTTTACAATAGCAATCAATGTAGTGGGGTATTAGATATTGATGCAAGATTTATTAATGGCTTCTGGAGGTTTAATAATTTCTTTGATAAATCTAATACCTTTCCATTTTTAGATGAAGACTATGAATTGATTGAAGGTAGCATAGAGGATTTAAAATGGTGGAAGCAAAAAAAGTTTACAGATAGGATGTTGATATTAAGGCTGATTATAAATAGCAATAATCAAAAAACAATACATTTGCAAGAAGCCATTAGTAATTATAGGCAGTCTTTACGACAATAATAAAAATACTTTACTTTATTATGGGAGAGGATAAAAAATTTACAAATGATCAATTAGCTGGGCTATTACAATTATTAGGAAGTGGTGCAGGAGCAATAGGACAAGGAATGGGTGGTGAAGGTGGTGGTGGTAGTATAGGAATGTCTATGTTATCTGGGGGTATGTCTGGGGCAGCCGCAGGTACTGCAGTCTTACCTGGAATAGGCACTGCTATCGGTGGTGGTATAGGATTGTTAACAGGATGGTTAGGAGCTAACTCTAAACAGAAGGCTTATCGGAGAGCAGAAGAAAAAAGAAAGGCTAATGAAGCTTTTGCAGAACGCCAACATCAAGGACTTCAACAACAACAAATAGATCAGGATTTTAATGTCTTAGGAAATAACTCTACCGGATTTTATAAAAAAGGGGGGATGCTTAATCCTACAGCTAAAGTAGAAGGTGGAGAAGTATATATGGGTAATAATAAACCATTAAAAACAGATTCTCGTGGGACAACAAAAAAAATAGCTAATGGACTTCAAACAATTTCAGGAGACGCACATTCTGCACCATCTGGTGGGATTGGGGTAGCGACAGATCGACCAGGACTTATTTTTTCAGATACATTAAAATTAAGACCTGAAACTTATAAACTTTTTAAAACTTTGTTTAAATGATAACATATGCAAAGGCAGCTAAAAAATTAGCTAAAAAATTATCTACTTTTGAGAAGCGTGCTGATAAAGGAGATTGGATAGATAAGCAGACATCAGATCGCGTTCAAGAACGTATTCATCAGGCTCTTGCTACAATAGCACTTAATCAGGTAGAGGATTCTGGCAATAGCAAAATAATGGAAGGTGGTGGGTTATTGCCAGTTATGCAGGCGGGGTCTATACTTGTAGATTGGTTGGGGGCTAATAGAGCTATAAATCAGATGGAACAACCAGAAGTGCCTATAATGCAATCTCCTGTTAACATGAATAAGAATGTTAACATATCTACACAATTATCAGAGATACAAGGTCAGCAGGCATTTTTAAATAAACAAGCTGATCAGGTAGGATCACAATCTGCAAGATTTGCAGGTAAGGCTTATGCTTCTGGAGCAGCTACACATGCAAGAGGAGAGGCTTATGGAAAAAAGATTGACGCTGAAACAGAATTAACTAATAGAGAAAAACTCTATAATCATTATGTTAATAGTGCAAATGTAGCAAGCTTAAATAATTATAATCAGAGTGTGTTAGATTTTATGAACCAAAGAGTATCTGCACACAATATGAATAACCAAGCATTATCCACAAAGACTGGGCAATTTGTTAGTGATATACGTAGAGAAAATGTAGATAAACAAAGATATAAAGATCAACAAGCGTTAGATAAAAGTAAAGTGGAAAGAGACCTCGAGATAATGCGGTTGATAATGAATGCATATCCTAATGTATATGGAGATGCTACCAGAGGCACTTCTTTTGGCGTTTCAAAGGCTTCTTCTTCATCTACTACAGAACAACCTATAACAACTACAGCAGGTTCAGGATGGACACCTGAAAATACAAAAAGTGGATTTGCCCCAGTAGGTGGGTTAAAAGAAAATCTTTCAGAAGGTTACCAATTTCCTGAAAAACCTCTCCGTAATTCTACTGAAAATACAGAAGCTGCTAAATCTGGCAAATCAGAAATGTCTAAATATATAAGAGCTTTTGATAATAACTTAAATACAAAACGTACAGAAGGTTATCAATTCCCTGAAAAACCTCTCCGTAATTCTACTGAAAATACAGAAGCTATTATATCTGATGAATTAAGAAGTCTTATTAATTTAGGCAGTCCAAATATTCCATATAACCCTCCAAATATATTTACCGATGACAATTTGAGAAATTTTAAATCTTCTGAAGAAAGTAATAGTAAAACTACTGAATCTAAAAAAGCTAAAGATATAAAAACTATTAATGAAGAATTTAAGAAAATAATAAAAAGAATTGAAAAAATTAATTCAAATAAATCATCTAAACGATTAAAAGAATTGAAAAAAATACTTAAGAAAGATCATAACTTTTTTGAAGGTAATGGTAAAGATATGAAAACTACTAATGAAGATTTTAATGAAATAATAAAAAAAATTAGCAAGTTTTTAAAATAATATAAGACTTTATAATAAAATAATAAAATGCCTAATCCATTTGAACAAATAGTACAGAGTCCGTATATTTCACAGTACCATCCGAAGGAATATGTATCACAATATTTAGGGCTTCCTACTGATGTACTTATGAATGTATCATCACAACTACAACAAAGGTATGATACAGGAGAAGAATATTCAGGCCTGATGAAGACTGGCATACGAGATATGATGTCTAATGCATTGCCAGGAGATATTGAAGCTGCTACCCAAATTGCTGACATGTATGGGTCTAAATTATCTGAATATGAAGAAAGAGGAGATTATCATAATTTAAATAAAGAAATTACAGCCACAGCACGTAATTTTGAATCTGATTATAAAAAGATAATGGCTAATCGACAAGCAGTAGAAGCTGCTAAAGCACAAGCAATACAATCAGATAAATATGGTAATATTACAGATGATGTATTAGCAGATATTGAAGAGAGGTCAGCAATCCGATATAATCCAGAAACCAAAAGGTTAGAAGGTGGATATACTCCGGAACATTATGCAAAATATATCGATCCTGTTGCTTTTATAGATAAGCTTACTACTGGTAATTGGGCTTATGATCAAGAAGGCAAATTAAAATATAGAAGTGTAGACGATATAGAAACTGCTTTAAAAGCTGCTATTGAAGGTTCTGGAGAGATGCAGGCATCCTTAGATCAAGAAGTAGAATTTTATGCTAAATCCAGAAAGAAAGAATTAGAAGAAGCAGGTGGAAGTCAAGAAGAAATAGAACGTACTTTAAAAAGTGATATAGAACGTAAAAAGAGACAGTTAGTCTTTAATGCAATAGAATTTGGAAAACAGAAACTTGGGTTTACCCATTTAAGTGAAGAGTCTATGGCTGCTCAAAAGAAAGCTGAAGAAAAGACTAAAAATTTTACACCTATAATTTCTCATGAAATCCCAATTCCTAACGATGTAAATACACTTTCGCAATATATCATTAATGAAGGTAAGCCTGAATATGATATTGAAGAACAAATAAAGACGACAAAAGATCGCTTAAAAGTAGCTAAAGATATAAAAGGAACGGATAACTCTCTTGAAATTAACGAGATAGAACAAGAATTAGCTTATTTACAACAAACACAGATAGATTTAGATAATATAAAAAAAGAATTTGATGATAAAGTATTTGATGATTTTAAAAAAGAAATAGCTGATTTAGGATATGAATATATGAGTATTTCTGAATTTTTAAATGCTAAACGTGAAGTAAAACGTGTAAAAGAAACGATATTTGGAAGAATGGCTACTACCTCACATTTTGATGGGGAATTAATATCACTGTATGAAGCGAGAAAGATAGATAAGTTAAGGACTAAAATGAAAGAAAGCCAAAAGATTTTTTTAGAAGCACGAAAACCTACAAAGACTATTTCTGTAGTATCTTTTGGTAGTGATAAATTTCGTGATGATGCAGTAGAGCATATTAAAAATTTTGGCGGTAGAGGAGAGAATAGTCCATTTGATATTATAAATCCTGAAACTATGGAAGTAATAAGTACTGAAGAATCTGAAAAATTCCAGGTTACAGGAAAAGTAAATAATCAACAAGGATATGATCCTATAGTATATGGTCATACTACCATTAAAGGAAAATTATATTATGTCTTTGCTCCATTTTCTACTGATACTGATAATGAGGGGTCACTTCCTACATACTTTATGGAAGCTCCTAACGGAACTATGGCAAATATGATAGAAGCTGGAGAGATATCAGCAGCTATGACTGAACTATTATCCCAAGCACAAGATATAAGATATAATTATCAAAGGGTAGAAGAAGAAAGCCCAGAAGAAAGTCCAGATACTAATTTAGAAGGTTCTTATTTTGAATATAATTTAGGAATAGAGGAAAATGATAAAAAAACCAAAAAAAGTGTCAAATATGTAAGAGGTAAAAACTTTGGATTTTCTGCTGATGGTACTGATGCCTCTATGATTAGAATAGATAAAATTGATAATGGCTTCGAAGCATTCTATGATGACCCTGAAGGAAAGGGTACTAAAAGAAAAGTTTATGATGGTGGCAATGCTTTAGGAGAGCTTACACAAGATTATATTGATTATTACTTACAGGCAACTGCTATAGAAACAGAAAAGATAAATAATGATATTACTAAAAGGATAATAGAAAATCCACTCTCTGGGGATGCCGGAGTTACCACAGAAGATTTTGATAAACTTAAAGTTGCAGTGAATGAAATCATTAGCCATGAAGGTAAAGAGATGCCTGAAGTTTATCAAGGTGTTAGAGACTGGGCAATAGGGTACGGCTTACATATACAAGAAAGTTTTAATACTAATCTCACAAGAGAACAAGCTATTGCTGCAGCTAAAAAACAATTTGGGTGGAATAACTATCCACCAACAAAAGATCAATTAAGACAAGCATTTTCTAATTATATTAATAAGGAAATTGTTACTAAGATAAAGGCTACTGAAAAAGAAGTCCTTGAAGCTACAGGAGAAAAGTTAACTACTTCAGATTGGCGAGCTTTAGCTTCTGCATATTATAATATGGGTACAGTTTCAAGAAATAAGCTAAAAAAACTTTTTATTGCATATAAAAAGGATAGGTCTCAAGATAATGCTTTTGCTTTACATGATTTTCTCTTTACAGTCATTAATAAAGGCACTAATGAAGAAAAAGGATTAAGAAAAAGAAGAGGTGTTGAATATGAATTAATAACAAAAGGTAATTAATCTTTAATATGGCTACTAATAACCCTCCACAGGTTTTATCACCTTCACTTCCCAAAGCTCCTGATGATATACATTTAGGGCTTACACGTGGTGATCAGTATCGTGGCATTTCTCAAGAGATGTCAGAAGATCAAAAAGATTTTAAATTCCCACTTAGAGCTAATTCAGATAATGAAGAACGTAGAGCAGAAGAACAATCTTTATGGGACGCTTGGGCAAATGGAATAACTTCTCGTGGATTAAGTATAGGTACTAAATTAGTAGAAGGTGGTGCAATTTTACTTAGTGCTCCTTATGCTATAGCAACAGGTTCTCTTAACAATCTTTATGATAATGCTGTAGTAAATGCAATTGCTTCTTCTGATGACTGGCTACGTGAAACTTTTCCTGTCTATGGAACAAAAAAAAGATATGAAGGACAAAGTTTCTTAAGTCAACTTGGGACTGTAAAGTTCTGGGCAGAAGATGCTATGGATGGTGTAGCTTTTGCTATAAGTGCTTATATAGGAGGTTCAGGAGCTATAGCAGGATTAAAGGGTTTAGCTAAAGGCACTAAGTTAACAAAAGTTTTAAAAGGTACAAAGGCTTTTAAAGGGCTTGCTAATATGTCATCAGAGGCTGCTGTAAAAAATGGAATTGAGGTAGTTGCTTCTACAGCATATAATACCATTACAGAAGCTGGATTTGAAGCAAATGATGTAAAAAAGCAATTACAAGAAGAGTATGCCATTAACAAATACAATCAACCTTTTGATGAATTGTCTAATATACAACAGAATGAAATATCTAATGAAGTAGCAGTATATGCTAAAAATGTATTTGTAGGAAATACATTAGCTTTAGCAATTCCTAACCTATGGCAGAGTAATATATTCTTTGGGAAGAGTGTGGGGTCTGGAGCTAATAAGTTATTTAAGTCTTTACAAAAAGGTGCTATTTCTCCAAAAGATTTAGTTAAAAATAAAAAAGTATGGAAAGGTGCAGTTAAAGGAGCTATGGAAGGGATAGTTGCCGAAGGTATTTGGGAAGAGAATATCCAAACAGCTATGTCTAATTATGAAGTCCGTAGGATGAATCGTGACTTGTTTAATGAAAAAGATACTGGAGATGGCCGTATTTCAGGTTATGTTAATGAATGGTTTAAAAACTTTACTACTGATGAAGGGTTAAAATCTATGTTTCTTGGTGCTTTGATAGGTGCACCTATGGGAGCAGTATCCGGAGGGCGAAAGAATGCAGAAGCTAATAAAGATGTAACAAAAGCAAAATTAAGATATGATGGTTTTATTAATAGATTAAAAAATGTAGATACCAGATTTGAAGAGAATGTTAAATCTTTTTATAGTGTATATGAAAAAGATGAAGAAGTCGATGAAGTAGATGAAGATGGTAAACCTACAGGAACTAAAAAGAATCAACGTACAAAATCTTATATCAATCCAGAAACTGGTAAGCCAGAAGTTGATTTAGAAAAAGTCCTCCAATTGTTTTATCAGACACTTAACGATAAAAGTTTACTTGATGAAGCTGTAACTGCTACTATGAACAATGACCCTTTACATTTAGAAGTGGTAAAACAAGAAGCTGTTGCAAGAAGAGTATATTCTGTATTAACAGACCCTGATTTTGATACTATCGAAGAAGCTGTTGAATATCTTAAGAAACAACCAGATGTTGATTTGTCAGCTTTTCCTGGGTTAGATACAGAATTTAAAGAACAATCAGAAGAAGTAAAAAAAGAAATAGACTATTACGCTAAAATTCTTAAAGAAGCTCAAGAATCTTTAGCAGATATAAAAGATTTTCAAGAAGATAAGGAATGGGGAGGCTTTAAGCGTAAACTTACGAAAGCACATCTTTTAAACATGTCTGCTTTAAAGGCTTTAGAGCGTAAAACCAATGTGGTAATAGAAGAGGTTTATGCCGCACGTGAAGCAATAGTAGCGGAACATCCTGATGATTATTATAAGCGTAAAGACTATAAGGATTTAGACGCACTTAGTAATTTATATTATGACCTTGATATGTCAAAAACCTTTATTACTAATAAAGCGGAAAGAGAAAGGTTATTTAAAGAATATAAACAAGAACAAAACCTTTTAGAAGAACTTAGAGAGAAACATGAAACGCTTAAAAAGAAAGAAGATGTAAATGATGATGAATTACTTGAATCTGAATATAGTATAGAAGAAGCGGAATTATTAAGTGGTGAATTCCAACGTTCTAATGAAAAAGATGAAGTATTAGCACAAAGGGAGAAAAGCAATAGAATTCTCGCTGTATCAGAGGATGAACGCGATCGTCTTGCAGAATTTGGTATGTATAATCAATTCAAGTATGATGCTGGAAAGCATATACAGATGCAACAAGAATTTAATAAAAAATGGGAAGAGCAAGAGATTCCTTCTGATGAAGATATAGAAGCAGCTTATGAATTAAGTACTACAGCAGTTGATAAAAATACTTTACCAGAAGGAGAGATAAATCCTGTAGAATTATTATCTGATGAACAAAAGAATACGTTATCAAAGTATTTCCCAGAAACAAATATAACAGATGTTAGTCCAGAGCAAGCAGAAGAATTATACAATCGTCTTAAAGCTATTAAAGATGAATATGATATAGATAAAATAGGATTAGATAATTCAAAAAATGAAAATAAGATAATAGATAAGGTTTTAAGAGGAGATAGGACTGGAGATAGTAATCTACTAAACTTTTTAAAACGTAAAATAGCAAACAAAGTATTTGATAAAGTTAGAGAAATATTAAATGCTTTCGAGAACAATCCAGAATATGCTGAAAGTGAATATATTGCTAAAGTAATAAAACAATTGTTACGATTACGTAAAATCTTTAGTACTGAAATAAGAAAAGAATTATTAGAATCTGCTGAATTTGAAGGGTTTATAGAAGATATAGATTCAGCTATTGCAATGTTAACAGAAAAATTAAAACTTGCTATTGAGAATCAAAATAATAAATCTGCAAAGCAAATAGAATCTTCTAAAAATGAATCTGAATATAGGTTTGAAGCATTAGGTATTGATGTAGAAGAAAGCACTTCAGAGAAAATAGTGGACAATAAAGTATTTCCTGGGCTATTGAATTTTCTTATGAAAATACCTACAATTAAAAAAATTATAATTGAAGCATTTTCAGATACTGAACATCCTAAACATAAAATATATTATGAACGTATAGTAGAAATAATAAAGAAAGATAAAGTATTATCCCAAAAAATAAAGGATTTTTTAGAAGCACATAAACATTCTTTAATAGAACAAGCTGGAGAGGCTTATGGTGATTTTATAAGCCATGCTAAACTTAAAGAGCAATATAAGCAATTAGCTAAATATGCTGCCAGTAATCCTATAAATACTTTGGTAGCACTTATTAGATTTAACACATCTGAAAGAAAAGATGATGCTCCACAAGATAATGCTATAGATAATTTTATACGTTCCAGAGACCTTAACAAATTACGTAAAGACTTAAAAGAAGGAAAGCCGACAGGATATTATGTTACAACAGAACAACTTAGCGCACTTGTAGAAGTTTTTTATCAGTTACAAATGGCTAATGATTTACAAAATGATATAAATTCAGAATATGATCATAATGAAGAATATAAAAATGAAGATGAGATATTACTGGAAGAAATAGCAAGGATTGCAAAATTAAATAAAGAAAATCCTGGCGGTAGAATTTTTGAGATCGTTCCTACTTTCCAACAGATGTTTGCTATACGTGATATTATACGATGGTATAAACGTAAGTTTAACTCTGGAAAATATTTTACTGGTTGGATTTATCAAAAAGGAATAGCTGGTTCTGGAAAGACTGCTATAGTTTATAAGTGGGCTATTAAAATATTAAAATTAAAAGAAAATCAAATATTTTCTGTTGCCCATACGAAGGAAGCTACCGATAATATTAATTCAGTACATAGTAGTTCTAATTCATCTGGAGTATTATCTAAAAATTTAGAAGCAAGCCATATTTCAGATGATGTTAAACTATTAGTAATTGATGAAGTAGGGGCATTAGATAATCAGGAACTTGCCAAAATCGCTATTATTGTTCACGAGATCAATAAAAAAAGAGCTGACGACAATAAGCTTAAAGTTTTAGCTTTAGGAGACCCTAATCAAATCAATAGATCAAATTTCGGCATCCCTGTAATCGATGATTGGATTAATATTGTAACTAACACTACTACTCAAGAAAACAATAATGTTTTAAGAGAGCTAAAGAATATAGAATCTGCATTTCCATTAACAGTACCTTATCGGTCACGTGTAGGGATTCTTAATACTCTTGCAGATACTTTTATGGATAATTTTTCTAAGGTATCTAATTTAGTCCTTAAAGCAAATAGGGCTATTGGTAACCGTACTGTTACAGGGGCGCATAAAGGATCTGTTAATGAGATGGTTAAGCAAATTAATGCTGCAAAAGACAATGGTAGGAGTAAAGTAATTATCGTTGCAGATATAAATAATGTCCCGAAAGAATTAAAAGATACAGGACTTCCTATTAAAGATTTTGTTCAAGTACAAGGAAGCACTATTGATGAAGCATACATCTATATTCCACGGTCAGCATTTGCGGAGATGGCCGAAAAAAACTTTAATGATGCTATGTACACGGCTATATCCAGAGCTACTGAATATGTATTTTTAGCTGACACTGTAGGGAATATGACGTGGTATGAAGATTCTTCTGTAAATGAAAGTAGTGCACAGTTTGAAAAGGATATGACTGATAATTTTGATAATTATACAGAAAATTTAAGTTATGAATTAGGAGAGAACCCCAAAAATCCTCCAAAGGACAAGCCAGAAGATGAACCTAATAATCCTCCAGAGGATGAACCAAAGGATAAACCTGATAATCTTCCAGAAGAAGAACCAGAAGATAAATCCAAAAATCCTCCGGAAGATGAGCCAGAAGAAACACAAGAGATAAATCCTGAAAAGAGTATAAATGCAGAACCTACAGAAGAGGAATTAGATGATTATGTAGTAAGTGATACTTTTGATGATACAGGAGAAGATGAAGATAATGCTGGGAAGATACACCCTACTCCTACTGTTATTTCTGATCATCAAATCACACCAAAATATCCTTCTTATGATGCTGTAAAGCGTAAAGATAAAAAGGATACCGAGCCAAGGGTACAAATTGGAGATACTGTTTATGGTGTTGTTGTTAAAGATAGTAGAACAGGGATAAATAGAGTTTTAATCATAGGGGCTATAGGGAAAAATAGATATCGTATTTTAGCTGAGTTAGATGAAGCTGAAATTTTAGATTTAGTTTCTAAAGGAGAATTAAATTATACAGCTTATGCTGATGCCAACCCTATAAAAGGAGCACAATTTGTAAGGAATTCTATTGTAAATATAGGGACGAATTTTACATCTGACACAGGAGAAAATACACCCTTACTTTTTAAAGGTAAGTTAGGAGAAGGTTCTATGCCTTTAACTTATCATTATGGTTCAGAACTTAGTCAAGGTGAAAATGTTTTAACAAAAGCATTATCTAAATTAGTAAGGTTATTTAAAAATAATTTATTTAATGCTGTTGATTATGCTGTAATTATACCTGTTAGTGCAAAGGCACTTCAAAAAATATTTCCTTCCACTACTAATAATGCTAACAATTCACTTTCTTTAAAAGAACATGTAGGGGAAAGAGAAATTACTGATGAACTTATTGAAGATTTAATAGCAAATGGGCAAATTGTTACTGATGCTAATGGGAAGGTTGTTTATAATAATGAAACATATGATACTTTAGAAAAGTTAAAACAAGACATACATAAAAAAGAATTTGAAGGCAACCTATATAAAGGAACACCTTATATTATTATGCGTGCTATATCTAATAAGGGAAAAGAAGTATTCCAATATATAAGACTTAATCCTGCTAAGGTATCGAAAGATTCTAAATATTATTTTTTTAGAGGTGAGGGAGCTAATCGAAAATTGCATTCTAAATCTTTAATGCAACCAATTCAAGAATTTAGAGATGCTTTAAAAGAGATTACTAATTTTTTTGTAGCTGATGGAGGCTCTTTTTTAGGAGATATGTCTTTTAATAGAACCCTTCAAGAGTTTAAACATTTCTTTTCTATTGACCCAAATACAAAAGAGATTATAAAAAATAAAGCATTTACATATGAAATGTATAAAGCTAATATTGAAAAAGGCAACAAATCACAATATAAACATCTTTTACCTACATATGATATATTAAGCGAAGAATTATTTAATAAAATAGCTAATAGTACAGCAATTGATAAAGTTATAAAAGGCTATTATGGAGTTTCACAAAGGGATAAAGCTCATACTCATGAAGAATTTGTAGAACTATATGGTAATTTAGAACCATCCGGAAGTGATAATAATATATTTATAGATACTTTTGAAGGGAAGAAGTATGCTTTTGCTCCACAGAAAAATAATCCTTCTGTAGGGGTCATTATAGAATACGAATATTCTAATGGGAAAGAAACTTCTAAAGGAGAGATAGAGAAAGAAGATTTTTTGAAAGGTGGTTTAGGACCAGCACAAAATTCTCTTGATCTTATTGCTAAGGCAAATAAAAGTATTAAAGGGAAACAATTAAGGGTAACTAAAAAATTAGGAGATGGGCGTATTACTACAAAAGCCCCTAATTTATTAGATGATATAATGATTTCCAATTCTTATAATGCCATCCTTAACAAGATGATAAAAGAATCGGAGGTAGAAGCTAAACAAGATTGGTTTAAGACTTATCTTGAAAAAGAACAATGGATGATTGAAAATAAAATAGCTACAATAGAACAATTGCAAGAAATAAAAGAAAGAGATAATATAAAATGGACTAAAATAGATGATGAAATGTTAGATGCTATTGTAGAGTATGATTCTGAAGGTAATAATAATTCATTACGTCTTCCTTTAGACGCTAATGTTATTAACACTCTTGGAAAAGATATGCATACTAATAAAAAAGCTTTAAGTGATATGTTAGGCACTAATTTAGAAGGAATATCTCCTACAAAAATTGTTATAGATTTAGATAATAATGAACGAGAAGAAAATTTACAAAAAAAAGAAGTACCTAAAAAAGATTCTAAAGAAATAAAAGAAAGTATAAAAGATGTTCCTAAAGAAAGTTTAGAACAAGATGTTAACTCTTTTATATCTAAAGAATTAACTGCTGAACAACAAAAAGCACTGAAGAAAATTGATAAAAATAACAATATAAATTTTAAATGCTAAATGGTCTGTAAAGTTGAATTTGTTAAAGCTCCTAATGGAGAAGCCAGCATACTCTATCAGAGTTTAATGCAAAAAGTAAAAAGTCAAAAAAAAGCTTTATCACTATACTTACATTCAAAAACAGAAAGCTATAAAGAATGGAAGAAAGTAAACAAGCTTAAAGATATAGATAAAAATGGAGAAGAACTTCTTAAAAATGTTTTGCGTTATGTTGCAGACCCTAAAGTAAGATATAAACCAGAAGCTATATCACTTACTGTAAAAAATGCTAAAGCTTTATTACGTAAACTTATTCCTAATATTACAGAGAAAGAATACCAATTTATAGATGCTTTAGTATTGCGTAAACTTTCTGGGAAAGAAGACTTATTAGGATTTTATCATAAAGGGATACTTAGTTTTAAGCTCGATGAAGATTCTACAGTAGATACTTATGTATTACGCCATGAAGTAATGCATAAAATTTATAATGAGTTTTTAACCGTATCTGAACAAAAGCGATTAGAGAAGTCTTTAAAGAAAGAATTTCCAGAATTGATAGGAAAATCACAAGAAGATATCGAAGAGCATCTTTCTGATCTTTATATGAAACATGCAGAAGGGCTTTATTCCTCAAAACGTAATGTGATACAAAGATTTTTAGATTTTTTATCTAAGCTCTTTAACACCTATAACGCAAATTATAATTCTTTAGAACGATTTTTTGAAGCTGTTGAATCTGGTACCTTTAATTATAAATATAGGAACCAGAGTAATGGTTATGTTACAAGGGCAATGGTAAATATAAAAAAGACCTTTAAGACAGCCAAGAATTATAAAGATGCTATTGATGCTATTTTAGATAAAGTATATATATATAAAAATGAAGGGGATAATAGTTATCCTATGACTTTTAAAGAGATGTATGTTAAAATCCATAAGTCTTTATTAGAAGAATTTCATATGACTACAAAGGCTTTGAAAGCAGAAGCTTTAAAAGAAGGTACTACAGAAGAAGAAAAAGCACAAATTTTAGAAGCCTTTAAAAAAACCGATGCTAAATATGATAAGCTATTCCAAATACTTAGTAACTACAAAGGTTTATGGAAAGATATTTTCCCAACATGGTCGTTAGAAAATATGCGAGAAGAAACTATAGAAGAAATAGAAGATCGTATACATAATTTTGAGAATCCAGATGATGAAGCAACTGTTGGAATATCAGAACATTTAGATAAAGATTTATTTGATTCTGAAAAAGGGTTGAGTGACACCATAAAAATGGCTTTAGGAACAGTTAAATCGAGAAATGGAGAATTTCTTAATTGGCGTTTTGTTTTTGTAAAGATGTTGCAACTTTTAGAAGGAGTTGACACTTCTTCTCCTTATATAAGAGAGCAGTTAGATGAAAATTTCGCTAAACTATTTAAGACTACTGTAAAGAATTTAGGTAAATTTAGAAAGAATAATACTTATAGGGTTTTGGAATTTTTAGAACAATTGTTAACGGTTACTGAATTTGGTTCCGTTATAGAAAATTTCATCTCCATACCAGAACATGTACGATTTCTACATAATGCGGAAACTGCAGAGATTGATCATTTTATAATTGCTAAAGAAGGTAAAAATGCAGAAAACATCAAAAGTAAGGAACAAGCAAAAAATGAAGGAACTATAATTATTGATAGGAACGGGAGAGACACTAAAGAATTTGTAAATGAGATAATAGAAGCTACTGGTTTAAATGTAATGCAAGTAAGGGCTATATTTGATAAAGAGACCTCCAGAAATTTGTTAGCAGAAGTAGTTACTGCTATGGGTTCACTTTATAAGAAAAATTCTAATATTACTATTGTAGATAAAACTAAAGGTATAGAAGTTACATCTATTGATAGTAAATCAGTTACAGTACAAAGAGCAACAAAAAGTACGATGTTAAAAAACTTAATTAAAAATCTTGATACTGTAGAAAAGATAGAAAAACTTGAATTAGAAATTGCTAAATTATTTAAAAAAAATACATATACACCTGATAAACAAGTAAGGGTATTTTTCCGTATTTTGAAGATGGATAGTTATGCTAAAGCTATAGATCCAGAAGATTTTGATTTAGGGACATTGGCAGAAGATATAAAGTTCTTTGGCATACGATTAAGTGCGCTTGCAAAAGAGATGAAATATAATGCAGATATGGATGTAGAGGCATATATTAAAGAAGATGCTAATAATCTACTTAATAAAGCAGCGCATTTATTATCAAAAGATGATGAGTTATCTCGTGCAACTTCTGCAAAATCTGCTGATGGGAAAACACGTTATCTATGGAATCCAGGACATTGGGCATCTTATGTTATTGATAAACTTAACAAATCTCAACATAATGTTAAGCCTGAATTTTTAAAACTTGAATTTTTTAAAAATAATCCTATTGTAGCAGGGCTTAATAAAATATATAGGTTGATTTATTCTGATGGGATACAAAACATTTCTTGGAATGATGATATTTTTCCTATAGCTTATAATAAAGAAAAGTTTAATGATTTTATAACCAGAAATTTCTTAGGTGGATTTTTAGCACAAATAAAAGCTTCTAATAAAGAGAGTATAAAATATATTCAATATGCCTTTACTCCTTCTGATAGGCCTAATGTACATGGGGCAGAGATGAATGTTTTAAATAAGCAACAAGCTTTAAAAACTATAAAACAAATACTTATTCAGTTTAAATCAAGGCCTAAACAATTTGTATTAAATGGAGAAGGTACTTATGTACAAGATATTGTAGGATATGATCCTGAAAAGGTAACCCATTTTAAAATTCTATGGGATGTCTATAAACAGTTACATCCTGAAAAAGCCATCATAACTAAAGATGGTAGTTATGCTATTTTGGGATTACAAGATATTGAGATAACAAAAGAGCTAATTGATTTAGTATATGATCAGTTTAAAGTAATGTCAAAAGAACTAACAGCGAGAATTGTTAGAGAAGAGATAGAATTAGATGAAAATACGCATTTAATTAAAAATGTAGGTGACACATTAAAATCTTTAGTAGATACGGAACTTTTTAAAGATTGGTCGCCACAAAAATTAACTACTAAAGATATAGGTAGTGATAGAAAAGTAGTAAGTAAGAGTACTTGGAAAGATATGGGAATGTCTAAACAAGAAGCTGATGAAAAAGGAATAACTCGTGATTATCTTATTGAAGAAGAAGCCCTTGAACCACTTATACATGCTTTTATAGTTAATAATTATTTAAATGGATACGCTTTTAACCAATTACTTGCAGGGGATTTTGCTTTTCAAGGCAATGGTGTAAAATCAGTTAAACGCTTTGCGGGAATATTTTCTTCTGGGTTAGCTGGATTAGTAGGGAGATTTGGAGCTTCTCCTAAATTTAGAATGGGTGTAATGAGGGATATAGTAAGTGTAAAAGGAAAGCCAGGTGATCCTAAAAGTGGGAAGATAGCTGAATTGTTACATACTTTATTACCTGATGAAGAAATTTCTACTGCAATGGACAATTTTGCAGATTCTTATGAGATGAGTGATGGTCAAGGATTTATGTTAGAAGAACGTGCAGATGAAATAACTTATAGTTATGGGGTGCATTATAAAGCAGGACAAATTTTCAAACCTGTAATCTTTTTTATTGACGAATTCGGCATATCACGATTTGTTAAATATTCTGCCGTAGTACTTACCGAAGAATTATGTGAAAGATACCCGGAATTAAAGAATATGCGGGATAATATGAGAAAGGCTAAATTAGGGGAACTTGTATTTAATACTGCTGTAAAGGTAGGGAATCCTAAAGTAACTTCAGACCCTGATTTAATGCTTACAGAAGGCTACTCTATTCCTCAAGAATCTACTTTTGAAGTTGATGTTAGAAATTACAGATTGCAATTTAACCCAATGCATAAGTATGGTAAGAATATGGTTACATTTCCATCACAGATGTTGCATTTTATTAACATTCTTAAAGTTAATACAATAGCAGCTAAACGTGTTTATAGTGCACATGCAAATTTGCTTAGAAATAGTTTTAATGAACAAAAAAGATTTATAAGTAGAATTGGGATCAATAATTACATAGCTCGTAAATTAAAAAAACAAGAAGATAGTCCTTTAAGAGAATTTTTAGAAAACGGTATTAAAATTAATTTTCCTGCAATAACGGATAAAGCAACAATACAGTTAGGAGCAGCATTATCAAAATCTATTGTAGAAGTTAAATTTTCAGGAGGCAAATTAGTATTACAAAGTGCTTATGGAATTAAAAAATACCGTTCGAATATAGATTCAAAAGGTCTATTAGAAAGAGAACTAAAATACAAAGTAAAAAAGGATGCTGATGGTAAAGAAACTGTAATGTATGCAGAAGCTATATTGCCTAAAGGTTTTTTAGATGCTGATTCTGAACGTATAATACAACATGCTGTAGATAATGGATTACCTATTCCCGATATTTTTGTAACTCCTGATTTATTTGGATTTCGTCTTCCTTCATCAGAATTACATTCTGCAATACCTTTAAAAGTAGTTGGGTTTTATGATTCTAAAGGTTCTAATATAATAGTTGTTCCTGAACAGGTTGTACCTTTACATGGATCGGATTATGATGTAGATTCTTTATTTGTACTTAAAAGAGAGCATTTAAAAGGTGAATCTACCCCTTATGGATATTTCAAGAATAATAATGGGCTTTTAGAATTTGATTATAAAAAAAATACCAATAAGATGAATTATGATCAACGAGAAGCTTATTGGAAAAACACTATAGTAGAAACGCTTTTAACAGTAGTTTCTGAAGAAAAGAACCGTAGTAGGATGACTACACCTATTAATATGAACCCTTTACATAAACAAGTAAAACGAATAGAACAACAGACAGGTAAAAATTTTAATAGAGAACTTGATTTATCTAATCCTTTAGATAATGCTGAAGCACATAATTCTGCATTTAATGGAGCAATTGGCATTGGAATTTTCGCACAAGGCATTAAGACATTAGCTTATATGGTAAGAGCTTCTGTTAAAAAAGGACTTCCAAAGTTAAAATTAAAAACAGCTGTTACATTAAATGGTGTTACATATGATTCTTTTAAAGATGAATTATCATTATGGGAAAATCTTGATGCTTTTCTTAATGCAGCTATAGATAATATTAAAGAACAAGTATTGCATGTTTTTAATCTTAATCAAGATACTATACCTGCATTTATTGCTGGGATATCTATGGGGATCAATTTAGAAACATTAACTAATCTATTTACTCAAGATGTTATTAAAACAATTTTACAGACTAAAGGATATAAAAATAATCCTGCCCATGAGCTTATAATAGAAAAAATAAAATCAAAACTTAATATTACTTCTGTAAAGTCTAAAGTAGATAATAAAAAGGCATTAGAAGAAGAAGTTAAGCCAGCAGTAGTCGAAGAACTTAATGGAGTTAGTGTAGCAGATGCTTTATCTAAAGAGGATAATAAAGCAACTATTGAAAGCCTTAATGATTCAAATATGATAGATGCTTTAAAACAAGATTTTTCTATTGACATCCTTCTTAAAAAAGGGGAATTAACGGAAGCAGAAACTGAATGGTTGTTTACACAATTACAGATAGCAGAAGTATTTTCTAAATTTTATACTATTGGCAATAAACTTAGTACAGTTGCAAAGTATTTAAATATAATTAGAGGCCTGCCAGTTTTAAAAGAACAATTAGATGATTTAAGGGATATTGAAGCAGAGATGTTTGCAGAAAATGTTGATGGGACAATAGATTTTAAAACACCTAATAAGAATTTTTTAATAGATTTAACAAACTTATTTGAAGAAAATGAACATCTTCAGGCAGCTAAAGAAACAAAGGATTATTTTAATAGCTTATTGGAAAAACATGTCTATAAACATAGGCCAGCTATATATAAATTTGTAGAAACTGTATTTAATTCTGCGATATTAACTTTAAAATTAGATAAAGGTAATAAGGATAAGTCTTTAAAAAGAGATGAAATAATACGTTACCTTATTAATAGTGTTAAATGGGATTCTGAATTTATTGGGTATGAAAATAGCCCTGAATATGTGACAAAAAAAGGTAAAATATTTAGAGGGCAAAAAGCTTTTAGTGCACATTTTATAGATAAAATAGAAGCTTTAAAAAATAAAACTTTAGAAGACAGAAATGAAGCTGTAAAAAATGGGCAAGAAATGGGTGAAAACCTGTTTTTAAAATCTTTATCTATAGAATATAATAAGAATAAGGGATATTGGGTAAGATTTACAGCGGGAAGTAATCTTAAAGCTACAGATATTTACCAACTGCAAGAAGATTTTGAAGCACTTAGTAAATATGATGCTAAATATAATGAAGAAACTAAGACTTATGATATTGTAAATGTTGATGGTATAGGGCATAGCTCTTTACAAAAGGATTTTGTTAGATATGCTATCTTACAATATGGGTTGAAATTTGGGGTAATGAATTATTCTTTGGTTTTACCTTCTGAAATTTATAAAGATTTCTTTACTGCCATGGATAGCCAACTTGATAAAGATACTAAAGATGAAACTTTGTTACATAATATTGAAGAGCATTTTGTATTACAAGCAGCTTTAAATAATGCTTCTATGGTTTATGAATATCGACAAACTCCTATCGTTGTAACACAGGATGAAGATGGGCAAAATAAGACTTATGGAGGAGTTGCCAATGGATATGCTTTTGACATTAGTTTTAAAGCTCCAGATCATGCACCTTTAATTATAAAAAGAGCTTGGAGGGGAAAAGGTAAATATGGAGTAACTACACATACTTTATATGTAAGGTTAAATGAAGAAAGCTCTGATATAGTATATTATCGAAGACTGGGGAATGAAAATCCTGTTGATATTTATAATTCTTCTGATTCTGCAAGGAAAGGAGAATATTCTATTAAAGAGGCATTTAGGCCAGATTTAAAATTATATAGTGTACAAAAAATAGGTGATTCTTTAACATCTATAGCTAAACTTGCTGTAGGAGATATTATACAATTACATGAATGGGACGATTTAATAAATGAACGTGCTGTAGTTGTTGAAATTACGGGTATTGTTGATGGAAAAGCAAGTTATAAAATTGTAGCTTCTGGAGAACCTATTATGATTAACGAAGATGTGAAAAAGAAAGCTAATAGAACTTATTTGGAAAAAGTTTTAAATAAACTATCTAAACGGTTTGGTATTAAATGGGTTGAAAATAACGCTATTCGTCAATTAGGGCAATTTAAGAATGGTAAGGTATTAGTGAATTTTAATAGAGCTGATTTTACTACTCCATGGCATGAATTTGCACACCCTTTTGTACATGCTATTAAAAAATCGAATCCCACGTTATATAATAATTTTGTAAAAGAAGTTCAAAAAGAAGGAAGTATCTTACAAGAAGTTTTAGATTTGCATAATAAGAAATATCCGCAAGATATTAAAACTATTGATGATTTTGATATTATAGAAGAAGCCATTGTAGAAACAATAGGTAGATTAGCAGCACGTAATATCAATCTATATGATAATACACCTATAGCTTTAGAGAAGGTAGCGAAACGATTTATTTTTGCTGTAAGCAAAATTCTTAAAAACTTATTTAATACCTTCATATCTCCAGAAGCTCTTCTACATGATACTACTTTACAAGATATTGCTAACATTATGGTATATGGGACAGGGAATATAAAATTAGGAGAGATTGATAAAAGTTTAACATTTAATCAAGAAGAAAATACAGATAAAATAGTAGATGTTGGTGAAGAATGGACTATTCCAAAAGTAGTTGTTGTAAAAGATGGTGTACAGGTTACTGAAGAAGCAGATTATTATGAACATAAAGTTACCAAAGAAAGAGTTAATAGAATAACATCTAATGAAAATGGGATGATTAATGCTTTTACAGGTAATAAACCTAATGATCATTCTACAATAGCAGAGAAAAAAGCAAAGGCTATATGGGATGATAAAGGCCTTCCTAAAGAAAAAAAATTAAAGATAGTCGATGATAGATTAGAAGACCGGGATGAATATGTGAAAAGGGAAACATCTTGGTTTCAAGCAGGGTTAATAAAAGGTAAGATATTACACAAGTCTTTAGAAAAAGCATATAATCCACAGAAAGCTGATGCTATAAATAAAGAAATTGAAGAACTTTATGCTCGTATTCCTCATGTTCCGGTAGGTTACTATAATTGGGTAGAACGTTATGCTACAAAAATATTAAACAATGCTGGGATTTATCCAGGAGATGATGATACATCGGATAAAGTATTTTCAGAAGTTAAGGTTGTAAATAAAATCCTTAAATTTGGTGGTACTGTAGATATGATGGTAGTCCATTCTGATAGTACTCGTTCTTATTTAGAATTTAAAACAGGAAGAAGTTTTAATTCTAAGTTTACAAATGCCTTATTAAAATATGGTGATCAAGAAGTAGAAATCATAGCTAATGCAAGAAGTAGAGCTAAATTACAGGTAATGTTATATGCTGTAATGACGCGAATGAATAATCCGGAAGTGAGGTTTAGAGATTTAAAAGTTGTTTGGGTGCCTAACAAATACCAAGCATCAAGAGTTGATGCAGACGCTTCTATTGAAGTAGATTCTTATCTTAATATGATTAAACAATTACTTAATGATGATAAAATATTAGCTGATTTAGGATATACTAAAGAAGAAATAGCTACTCTTCGTAAAGAGATAAAAGCTAATTCTACTCTTTTTGATGCTTCATATTATTCCCATAGTTCTAATAAAAGTCTTGATGAAGAAATAGTAAATGAAAAGGATACAAAAGTAATTTTAAAAAGAAAATTAAATAGGTTAAATGAAATATATTCGAGGATAGCTTATGAAAAAGCTCTTCCAGAACAAGATAAAAGAGACGATTCTCGGTTTTTTAAAAAAGACAAAGCTCAAGGAATTGATGAAGGAGCAGAAGTGCAACAGCTTTGGAAAGATATTAGAGCTTTACAGGCTGATCCTGAAATGGATTTTACAGATAGTGAGAATAAAGATATAGGGTTTTTAGAAAAATGGATTGGTAACTATTCTGATGTTAAAAATAAAAATGTTTCTGTCTGGAAAAAGATAAAAGATTCTGCAAAAAGAGAAGCAGAATTAAAATCTGATATGTTAAGGTTTCGATTTAAATCTTTATTAGACCCTGTTTTAAAAGAATATGAAGGTACACACCCAAGTCTTAGAATGAGAAGAGAGGGTAGGTTTAGTTTTAATAATTACAATGCTAATGAAATATTTGCGCCTTTTTTAAAATTTGTTCCTGTAGAAGGTTATGCTTCAAAAAGACAAGAATTAATACAAAAAACTGATGAACAGTATAATGATTTAACAGATAGCCAAAAGGCATTATTAGATTACATGAATGAATTAATGGAGTATTATCTATTTGATCCTGAATCTGTATATAATAAATCAATTACAACAATAAATGTCAATGGTGTTGAGAAAACGGTTAGCTCTTTAGATTTTATGATGCTCAAACAGGGCAGTAAAGCTATAAAGCCATATCGTGGGATGTTTCCTAAGGTTCACAAATCTTATGATGAAATGCGCTGGGAGGCTGGGAAAGGAAATACTTTTTTAGGTACTTTTACTAAATCTTATTTAAAGTATTATTTTAAGACACAACTTACAAATTTCATAGAAGATACTTTTGAAGGAGGTATGGAGAATACACATCTTCCTGTAAAATTTATGGGCAGTGTAAGAATGGAAAATGATCAAAACTATTCTGTGAATCTTGCAGAAGCATTCGATCGTTTTATTATGTATTCAGAATATAAATCCCAAATGGATGTTGTTTATGCTGCTGGTAAAGCAATGTTATATGATATGGAGATAAGTAGTATTAAAGCAAACGATCCAGATAGATATAGCAATACTCTTCAGATGATAAACTCTAAATTAATGTCTGATATATTAAATCAAAAAAGGTTACCTAATGATGCTTTAGTAAAACAAAAAATACGTATTGGCAAGCATTTAATTTCTATTGATAAAATTGTAATAATGTTATTAAAATGGACATCATCTACAGTTATGTGGGCTAAACCTATTTCAGGTACTATGAATGGTGTACATGCTAAACTTTTATTAGCCAGAGATGCTACAAAAGGATCTATCGGTAAAAGGTTTGGATTAGATTCTGTAGTAGATTATACTGTTCGGGATGTAGCTTTTGCAGATGCTGCCTATTTTGGCACTACAAAAGGAAAAGATAATAAGCCAGATAGTGGTTATCTTTATGATGCTATGATGGGGAATACAAGGCATAATAAATTATTTTTATTGTCAGAACACTTTAAATATCTGCCTGATAACTTTGACTTTTATAGACTTCCTGAAAAATCTTTAATGAAAAGGAATAATTTATTTAGCACTTCTAATTTATATCTATTCCATGCTTTACCAGAGGAATATATAAGTTTCACAACTATGGCTGCACAGTTACATCATTTAAAACATCCTACCCTTAAAAATGCAGATGGGTCTGCTAAAAGTATTTATGATTGTTATGAAGTTGTTACTGATAGTAATGGACAAAGTAAAATAGTATGGACTGGTGGAACGAGGGGTTATCAAAGAATAGGAAGTGGTAATGCTACTTCTTTGGTAGAATTAAATGAACTTACTGCACAAGAAATAGCTAAGATGAAAAAGGTCTATGAACGTGTACAAGGGAGTTATAGGAAAGATGAATCTTCTATGTTAGAACATTATGTTCTTGGAAGAGCTGTAATGCAACTAAAGAAATACTTTCCTCGAATACTTTTAAATATAGTTAGAGGTAAGGTTTATGAAACAGATTTAGGATATTTTAAAGAAGTTGGAGAAAAAAAAGATGGCGAGAATATTTATGAATGGATAGCAAGAGCTAATGGGTCTAAATGGACTGCAGCAGCAAAAGGGTTTGCTTATTTAGCTACTTTTAATTTTAGTAAGTATAAAACAATGGATCCAGAAGAAAAGATGCATTTTATAGATGCTTGTATAACTGCTACTACTTTATTTATTTCTTATTCTTTATATATTACTGCTTTTGCAGATACTGATGAGGATGATGAATTAAAAAGAGTTTGGAAAATGTACTTAATAGATAATTATTCGCAACAGTATAATCCAATAGATTTATTAAGGACTACTAAATCAATAGCTATTCCTGTTTCTGCTGCTAAATCTATAAATTTTGCTATGTCGGGATCTAAACTGTTTTTAGCAAGTATTGATTATAGTCTTGGCAATGAAGATAGAGCTTTTACTAACCATGGTGATTTAAAAGGATGGGTAGAATTTAGAAAAGGCATTCCTTATGCTGCAAGTTATTATGATTTTATACGTCGTATGGATAAGATGAAAAGTGTAGATGACTTTTTTGAAAATCATAGTACTATACTTAGATAATCTGGGCGTAAGAAATTTTTTATATTTAAAAGTTATAAAGTGACTTATATAGTTATGTTGCATATAAGTCACTTTTATTAATTTGTGGTTTTTTGTTTTTAGATATATTCTGTATCTTTTGTGGTTTCCTTTGTTTAAAACCATATGTAAAATCAGGAATATAACTTTCAAACCTTTTAATCATTTCTATTTCATATTGCTTACTTGTTTTTATATAGCTCATAGTTTTTAAATTTTTTTTAAAAAAAACTCCTACACTAATTAAAATGTAGGAGTTCCGTTTACAACATTTCAGATAAATAACTAATTTTAAAATTAGGCTAATCTGAATTTTTCTTTATATTATATAGTATTACTTTTATTACCTTATTTGAAGTCATTAAAAATATCTGAAAACAGAATGTTTATATTGTTTATAGTTATGAATTTTAATGTCAATTAATGACGCTCAATTCTAAACGCTTCACAGGCTTCGTAACCTCTGCCTCTGCGTTCGTTATGTCGCCTAAACTCCTGCGACCTTCTTTTAAAATGTTATTTGC
>Ga0265295_1002753_pt1 | contig 26959 bp, 20 predicted proteins | sample Munlansysbiofilm_FD_192503 | JGI IMG/M metagenome (GOLD analysis project Ga0265295, IMG submission 192503) | Leachate microbial communities from a municipal landfill in Southern Ontario, Canada - Methane capture system biofilm | ecosystem: Engineered > Solid waste > Landfill > Unclassified ... | reverse complement strand
TCTGCAAAAGCAGCTCTAACCATTCCAATCATGACGCCATTTTCAGATCTGATCGGATTATCGAGACAGGCAACAATTATGGCATTTCAGTTTGGAGATGGATTCACAAATATGATAACGCCCACATCAGGCGTACTCATAGGAGCATTAGGAATTGCACGAATTCCTTTTGACAAGTGGTTCAGATGGATTTTACCATTTATTGCCACTCTTCTCATCCTTGGTTTTTTACTTTTGTTGCCGACAGTCCTTATGGATTTGCCCGGATTCTAAAGAAAACAATCTCCTTTTTGACCAGAGATATTAAGTGGAGAAATTAAATCTCTCTATAATGTTGCTCTCTTCTCAGTAATTTCATACCCTTCAATGATATCTCCCTCATTAAGGTCATTGAAATTCTGTATGGACAGACCGCATTCGTAACCAGCAGACACTTCCTTCACATCATCTTTGAAACGTTTCAGTGTAGAAAGAGATCCGTTGTAAATAACGATACCATCACGAATAAGGCGTATTTTAGTGTTTCTGGTAATTTTTCCATCAAGCACCATACATCCAGCCACAGATCCAACCTTTGTAATTCTGAAAACCTCACGGATTTCAACATTACAAACAATTTTCTCTTCAATTGTTGGAGAAAGCATTCCCTCCATTGCTGATTTGATTTCCTCAATAGCATCATAAATGACTGAGTATGTTCTAATGTCAATCTGTTCCTGTTCAGCAAGCTTACGAGCACTTGCAGAAGGTCTCACCTGGAACCCGACAATAACTGCATCGGAAGCTGAAGCAAGTAACACATCAGATTCTGTAATCTGTCCCACAGACTTGTGGATAACATTGACCTGAATCTGACCAGTTGAAAGTTTAAGCATTGAATCGGAAAGAGCTTCAATAGATCCATCCACATCACCTTTAACAATAACGTTCAGTTCTTTGAAATCGCCAATGGCAATACGTCTTCCAATTTCATCAAGAGTAATATGTTTTTGTGAACGTATTCCCTGCTCGCGCATTAATTGCTGACGTTTAACACAAACTTGCTTGGCTTCTTTTTCAGTTTCAAACACATTAAACTTATCTCCCGCTTGCGGAGCTCCACCGAGTCCCAGCAATAAAACTGGTGCTGAAGGGCCTGCCTCATCAATTGAGACATTCCTTTCATTAAACATTGCCTTAATCCTTCCATGGAAACAACCGGCAACAGAAATATCTCCCACTCTAAGTGTTCCTGACTGAACAAGAATTTTTGCAACATATCCTCTTCCTTTTTCTAAAGAAGATTCTATGACAGCACCACTAGCTAGCTTATTTGGATTGGCCTTCAAATCAAGAAGTTCGGCCTCAAGCAAAACTTTTTCTAGCAAAAGATCAAGATTAATACCCTGCTTTGCACTAATTTCTTGGCTCTGGAATTTACCACCCCAATCTTCAACTAGGATATTCATCTGTGAAAGCTGCTCTTTGATTTTTTCAGGCTCAGCATTGGGTTTATCAATTTTATTAATGGCAAAAACCATTGGTACAGCTGCAGCACGAGCATGATTGATCGCTTCTATTGTCTGAGGCATCACCCTATCATCGGCAGCCACAACAATAATAGCAATATCAGTAAGTTTGGCGCCTCGGGCACGCATTGCAGTAAATGCCTCATGACCAGGAGTATCAAGAAAAGTAATTTTTTTACCTTCAGCTGTTCGTACTTCATAAGCACCAATATGCTGAGTAATGCCTCCTGCTTCATCTGCGATAACATTTGCTTTTCGAATATTATCAAGCAATGAAGTTTTCCCATGGTCAACGTGTCCCATCACAGTAACTACCGGATGCCTCGGCAGAAGAGATTCTGGTGTGTCTTCAACCTCAGCAAGTTCCTCTTCAATATCAACACTGACAAATTCAACATCAAATCCAAACTCGTCTGCAACCAAAGTAATGGCTTCTGCATCAAGACGCTGATTGATAGACACAAAAAGTCCAAGATTTAAACATGTTGAAATAACTTGATTTACATGAACACTCATCATGCTTGCAAGATCATTTGCTGTCAAAAACTCAGTAACCTTTAGAATACTTTTTTGCTTTTCGATTTCCTCAAGCTCAGCCTGTTGCTGATGCAAAACAGTATCACGTTTTTGTCTTCTATATTTTGACGCTTTTGACTTTCCTGTTGCCGTTAATCTAGCAAGAGTTTCCTTAATTTGCTTTTGGATTTCTTCATCAGAAACCTCAGTAGGAGCCTTATCTCTAGAGCGATCATTTGTTTTCCCACCTTTCTTGCTAGCATCAGTAGGAGTATTCTTATCTATTCTTTTACGCTTACGCTTTTTAACCTTTTCATCATGAGATGAAGCAACAGGCACTTTCCCGTCTTTTGTCTTGTCTTTTTTATCAGGTTTCTTCGCAAATTGGCCAAGATCGATTTTTCCAACAATGGTGGGGCCGCTCAACACCTCATATTTTGTCTTCATTCTACTATCATCTTGTACTTCAACTTCCGGTTTGACAATCTCTTCCGGAATTATTGGAAGTTCAGGTTCATCTTTTATAACTTCCTTCTCTGGTTCAACCACTTCAGGAGCCTTCTTTTCCTCAACTTTCTTCTCCACAGGCTGCTCAACAATGGGTTTGGGTTTTTTCTTTTCAATATCAATTTTTCCAACAACCTTTGGTCCTATTTTTTTCTTTTCAGGTTTCTCTGTTATTTCTGGTTGTTTGGATGCTGTCTCTGGTTTTTCTTCTTTAGCAGGCTGAAGAACTTCTTCCTTTTCTTTCTTTTCCTTTTTTTCCTTCTTGACTTCCTTTTCTTCTTTTGCTTCTTTTGCTTCTTTTTTAACTTCTGGTGGCTTTGTTTCTGATTCTAATTTTTTCTTTTTCTCTGGAGCAACATCAATTTTTCCAACAATTTTCACCTTAGGTTGATCAACTTTCACTGGTTCATCAACTGGTTCTTCAACTGGTTCTTCAACAATTTTTTCAGACGGAATCTGAATAACTGGTTGTTCTTGTGCGGGCTCATTTTTGTCAATGCCTACAACAACCTTCATGCTTTGTTGTTTAATAATTTTTTCAGACTGAAATTCTTTTTGTAAAAGAACATATAAGTCATAATCAATTTTGCTGGTGGCTTTCAAGTCATCCTTGATAAGTCCCTTCTTTTTCAAAAATTCGTTGATGGTCGGAATTCCTATGTTGAACTCTCTCATCACTTTAATCACTAACAACGATGTATTTTCCTGAGTCATAATGCCGTTTTGGTGTTTTTATCAATCAAAACCCGTAGAATTGGGTAAAAATACGAAATTATTCGAATTCCTCCTTAAGAATTCTAATGACTTCGAGAATAGTTTCTTCTTCAAGATCAGTTCTGGCCACAAGCTCTTCCACTGAAACAAGGAGAATACTTTTTGCAGTATCAAGTCCAATTTTCTTGAATTCATCAATAATCCACTGATCGATTTCATCATTGAATTCTTGAATATCAACATCTTCATTGTCTGGAGCACTGTCTCTATATACGTCAATCTCATAACCAGTGAGCCTTGCAGCTAATCTAATATTGTGTCCACCTTTTCCAATGGCAAGTGAAACCTGATCAGATTTAAGATAAACTTCTGCACGTTTTTCTTCTTCAACGATTTTAATGCTCGTAACTTTTGCAGGACTCAATGCTCTAGAAATATACAATTGAAGATTTGTAGAATAGTTAATCACATCAATATTTTCTTGTCTTAGTTCGCGGACAATCCCATGAATTCTTGATCCTTTCATTCCTACACAAGCTCCAACTGGGTCAATGCGCTCATCATAAGACTCAACAGCAACCTTAGCTCTTTCACCAGGTTCACGAACAATGTTTTTTATTGTAATGAGTCCATCATAAATTTCAGGTACTTCCTGTTCGAAAAGACGTTCAATAAATTCCGGAGCAGTCCTGGATAATTCAATAATAGGCACTCCATTTACCATTTCTGCACGAGCAACAACCGAACGTATGGTGTCTCCTTTTTTATAGTTATCGGCAGGAATTTGTCCCATCCTTGGCAACACAAGCTCTATCCCTTCCTCGTCAAGAACAAGAATTTCCTTTCTCCAAACCTGATAAACTTCTCCAGTAATAACTTCACCAACTTTGTCTTGATATTTTTTGAAAATATTGTCTTTTTCAAATTCCAATATCTTGGCATTCAAATGCTGACGAATAGTAAGAATTTCCCTACGTTCAAAGTCGCTGAGAAGAATCTGTTCAACAAAAATTTCATCATCAAGTTGGATATCAGGTTCAATTTTTCTTGCAGCTGTAAGACTAACTTCAGTAACTTCATCAACGAGATCTTCATCCTTAACAATGCTTCGTGTTCTATATATTTCGAGGTCTCCTTTATCTATGTTAACAATGATATCGAATGCATCCGATGAACCATATTTTTTTGTAAGAAGGTGGCGAAACACATCTTCCAATATTCTCATCAAGGTATTTCTGTCAATATTTTTGAACTCCTTAAACTCCGAAAATGTTTCGACAAGGTTCAGATTTTCCATTGTAATTATTCTTTAAATGATATATTTAATTTTGCTTGCTTAATCTGGCTATATTCAATAGTCATGGGCTCATCAGATTGTTTTTTTCGAGCAACCGGTTTTAAAACGAAACTCTCTTCACTGACAGATTCAATGGTTCCTGAATATTTCTCTCCATTGGCCATCAGCACAACAATCCCTTTGCCAATATTGTTTGTGTATTGTCTTGGCAAAACCAAAGGGCTTGTCAAGCCATGTGATGAAACGGTAAGCTCAAAATCCTCTTCATCACGATTCAAGCCAGCCTCAACACTTTTACTGACCACAACACAATCATCTATGGTTACGCCATGATCGCCATCAATAAATACCATAATGCCATTGCCAGATTTTATGGTTATTGCTGTAATAAACATATCTGTTCCTTCAATAGCCTTTTCAACAAGTAATGTAATTTTGTCCTTACTGATCATTTTTTATTTTTATAAAAATTAAGGGGCACTTAGCCCCCTTACAAAAATCACCCTCTTGATTTTTTGTTGTCCGATCAGGATTCGAACCTGAACAGGCAGAACCAAAATCTGCAGTGCTACCGTTACACCATCGGACATTCAGAAAATCAGTGTGCGAAATTACTGCTTTTTTTTGAAACGTATACTATTTTCCTGATTTTTTTGTGTTTTATTAAAGATTATAGTGTTGAACACTAATGAAATTATGAATAAAACTCCGCTTTTTTTAATTGATCTCTATGAAAATTATATTTCACCCGATTTTTGATCAAAGGATTTAAAGCCGTTTCCAATAATTTCGTTTGCATCAATAACAGTCATAAATGCATTGGGATCTTCCTTGTGAATATAGTCCTGAAGTATTGACAACTCACGTCTGCTCACCACTGTAAAAATCATTTGTTTTTCAACTCCGTTGTACATTCCTGTTGCAGAAATAAAAGTACCACCCCGTTGCAAATCATTAATAATCTTATTGCGGATACTATCGTGCTTATCAGAAATAATAAATAAGGTTTTTTCATAACTTAATCCTTGCAACACAACATCAACCATTTTTCCAGTGATAAAAATTACAATCCATGAATAAAGTGGTATTTTCCAATCCTCAAACGCAACTAGCGCAACCAAAACAATTAAACCATCCACAAATATCAAAAGCTTACCTACTGGAATTTTGGTATATTTGGAAAGAATCATAGAAATGATATCACTTCCTCCTGAACTTGCTCTGGCTCTAAAAATAAGTCCAAGTCCAACACCTATAAGTACGCCGCCAAAAATACTTGACAATAGGGCATCGCCTTCAACCAATGGCGCATAGCCCCATGTAAATTCCAGCAGAGTAATAAAAAGCGATAGGAAAATGAATCCAAAAATTGTTTTAACACCAAATTTTGGCCCCAATACACGAATTGCAAGAATTGTCAATGGAATGTCCATGGCCAATCCAGTGATTCCAATTGGAAAGCCAAATAAATGATGCAGCACAATTGCAACACCATACACTCCTCCAGGGGCCAGTTTATATGGAGAAATAAACAAGACAAAACCAACTGCCATTATGAATGTACCTGAAACAATAAATGACCAGGCTTGAATCCAAGCTTTTGAAAAAGGCTTTTCTTTTGTGACGTAGCTCATATCTTTTTAATTTTAGCGTTTGCAAAGTTACTCTCTTTCATTAAATCTACAGCCATTCACTTTCACGAGTATTAAAATATCTTTTGTGGGCTAATTGATTCTTTTTGTCGTTAGTTTTTCACACAACACCACCAAAATCATCGAAAACGCTCAGTGTAAAAAAAATTATACAAAAACAATCAGACGTATCCGTGTTTTGCCCAACGAACCAATGAATTTTTTCGACAAAACCCACTTGTCCAAAACAGGGATACAGAAAATAGCTTTTCAAATAAAAAAATCTATATATTTGTGCCCTCAAAATTAATTGTTAACCTTAAACTATACATAATGCAAAAAATCAAAATTCTATTGTTGGTTTTGTTCCTTTTTACTGCAGGGACACTATCAAAAGTTATTGGCTCTAATCCTCCTGATGAAGGAATGTGGTTGCCCATGTGGATTGAAAAAACGAACTATGAGGAAATGAAAAAAATGGGGCTAAAGCTTTCCTCCGATCAAGTGTACAGCACCACCACTCCCTGTTTAAAAGATGCTATCGTAGGACTTGGACAAAAAGACTACGGAATTCAAATGTTTTTCTGTACTGGAGAACTTGTTTCAGACAAAGGACTTATCCTAACGAACCATCACTGTTCTTATGACGCCATTCAGACTCTCAGTTCAATTGAACATGACTATTTGACCAATGGATTCTGGGCATATCGCCACGAAGAAGAACTTCCTATTCCCAACATGACCATTTCAGTATTACAGAGAATGGAAGATGTCACAGCAACAGTAATGGAAGGAGTAACATCAGACATGACTGAAGAAGCAAGAAGTTTTATCATCAGTAAAGCAATAAAACTTATTGAACGTGAAGCTACCGAAAAAGGGAAATATGATGTTTATGTGAAGAGTGTTTTTGACGGAAATGAATATTATCTTTATGTTTATGAAACATTCCGTGATGTACGTCTTGTAGGTGCACCTCCTTCCTCTATTGGAAAATTTGGTGGCGACACCGACAACTGGATGTGGCCACGTCACACTGGAGACTTCTCATTCCTCCGCGTTTATTCTGCTTCAGACGGAACACCTGCTGACTTTAGCAAAGACAATGTTCCCTTGAAACCTAAACATTATCTACCTGTTTCCATCAAGGGTGTTGACAATGGTGATTTTTCAATGATCTTTGGTTTTCCAGGATCAACAGACCGCTATTTAACTTCATACGGTGTAGATTTTGAACAAACATATAACATCCCTACTGTGGTTAATATCCGTGATATTAAACTAAATATCATGAGATCTTATATGGACAAAGATGATGTAACTAGAATTCAATATGCATCAAAATATGCTCAAACTGCCAACTACTGGAAGTATTTTATTGGCCAATCAAAAGGACTTAAACTACACAACGTATATAATCGTCGCAAACAACTAGAAAACGATTTTATGGATTGGGTCAATAAAGACTCTGAGCGTCAAGAAAGATATGGCAATGTCTTTTCCGATATTGAAGTCGGCTATAAGGATATGGAAAAATCAGCAGTTTTGCTCAAATATCTTGAAGAAGCAGTATTTCAGGGTCCCGAGTTTATTTACTTTTCATTTGGCGCATTCCAACTTTACGGAGCTCTCACTCAACAAAACGAAGCCAAGAAAGATGACAAGGCAAAATATAACCAAACAATCAAAGATCTTGCATCAAAATTTATGGGCAGTCTTGATGACCACTTTAAAGATTACAATACGACCGTAGACAAAAACCTTTTTACTGTATTGATGAAAATGATGTATGACAACCTTGACAAGGAATCTCATCCTGATATTTTTGCCACAGCAATGAAAAAAAACAAAGGTAGTTTTGAACGCTGGGCAAATGATGTTTTTGCAAAATCAATTTTAGTAGACAAGGCAAAATTAGAAGCTTTTCTCAAAGCCCCTTCATTCAAAGTTATGGATGCTGATCCAGGCTGGCAGATCACAAAGTCAATGATCAATCTACTCAGAAAGGTTTATGCAGAATCTGGTGATTTTGAAGAAAAAATGAATCGTGCCAACAGACTGTTTATGGAAGGCTTGATGCTTATGAACCCCTCTAAAAAATATTATCCAAACGCGAACTCAACAATGAGAATGAGTTATGGTAAAATTTTGGATTATTATCCTGCCGATGCTATTCATTATGATTTCATTTCTACAATGAGCGGTGTTATGGAAAAAGAAAATCCATTGGCTAGTGAATTCGTTGTTCACCCTAAACTGAAAGAACTTTATAATGCAAAAGACTTTGGCCCATACGCACACAATGGAACCATGCCAGTTTGCTTCCTCTCAGACAATGATATCACAGGAGGTAACTCTGGAAGTCCTGTCATTAATGGAGATGGACATCTTATCGGTATTGCATTTGACGGTAACTGGGAATCAATGAGTGGTGATATTCAATATGAACCATCTGTTCAAAGAACTATTTCTGTTGATATCCGTTATGTTTTGTTTATCACAGAGAAATTTGCCGGTGCCACAAACCTGATTGAAGAAATGAACATAGTTAAATAATTTTCTTCGCACTATCTTTTTATAAAAAAAGCCGGTAATTCCGGCTTTTTTTTGTTTGTTTCGCCATCATCGTAATAAAATCTAACAATCTTCGTTATCAAGAATCTCCAATGAAAAGACTCTTTTTACTTATATTACTTATTGTTTGCTGTCACACATTGATTACAGCACAAAGACCAGGAATCATTCAATTCTCTGGTATTGTAGTTACGGGTGACAGCTTGAAGCCAGTACCATTTACACACATCCTAATTGAAAAATCATCTAGGGGTACCATTACTGATTATTATGGATTCTTCTCATTTATTGCACGTCCTGGAGATGTAGTGTTGTTTTCTTCAGTTGGATTTAAGAAGGGAAGATATAAAATCCCCGACACTCTCAGTACTGACCACTATACAATGTTTCAAGTGATGCAACCAGACACAGTTTACCTCCCTGAAACAATTATTTATCCGTGGCCCAATCCCTCCCAGTTCCATGAGGCCTTTATTTCCTTGCGGGTTCCTGATGATGATTACGACAGAGCACTCAAAAACATTGCAATGATTGCCGCCAAGGATAGCTATCTAAAACTACCAATGGACGGAAGTACTTCATATAAACACTTTATTCAGAATCAAATTCAGAACTATTATACCATGGGGCAGATGCCTATCAATAACCTTCTAAATCCTTTTGCCTGGGCTTCTTTCATCAAAGCATGGCAAAACGGAGATTTTAAAAAGACAGAGGTAGACTACTGGAATAATTTTCCCCCAGATAACGGTCCATGATTGCACTACATTTTGTAACTTTGCGCGCTTAAAATGAAAGTTTTACGGAAACACATCGGTAGCATTTTCTCTGCAAAAATAATTTTTGCGGGTGCTTTTATTATGTTTTTTGTTGCAAATTCTTTGGCACAAAAAGAGGCAACAGTCACCGGTACTATCAGGGATGAGAAAAGACAGCCCATTGAACTTGTGAATATTGCAATAGAAAACACCTCAATCGGAACAGTAAGCAATGCTGCAGGAGGTTTTAAATTAATCGTTCCTTCTGATCAGCCAATTGTTCTTGTTTTTTCTATTGTTGGCTTTCAAGCTCAAAAATATAATCTAAAGATGGGACAAGGTGAAACCAAAATGTTTAACATCATTTTGACTCATAAGAACATCACATTAAATCCTTTTAGCGTGGTGAGTGATAGGCCAACCAAAGAAGGAATGCAAAAAATTGATCCAAAAGTAGCCAATTATATACCTTCCCCAAACCAGTCCATAGAAAAACTGCTTCTACTTACAGGCTCAGGAGTATCTTCCACATCAGAATTATCATCAACTTACTCTGTCAGAGGAGGAAACTATGATGAAAACTTAGTATATGTGAATGATATTGAGATATATAGGCCATTTCTCATACGCTCTGGTCAACAAGAAGGTCTCAGTTTTCTCAATTCTGACCTTGTCGAGTCTGTTTTGTTTTCTTCTGGCGGATTTAACGCTTCCTACGGTGATAAAACGGCTTCTGTTCTTGATGTTCAATATCGTTCGCCTGTAAAATATGCTTCAAATGTTTCAGTTAGCCTTCTTGGTGGAAATCTTCATTTCGAAGGTGCTTCTAAAGATACTTCCTTTACTCATCTCACTGGATTCAGATATAAAACAAATAGATATCTATTGGGAGCCTTGGAAACCAAAGGAGATTATCAACCTAATTTCTTTGACCTTCAAAGCTATTTGACCTATCATTTCAATAAAAGAACTTCTCTAGCATGGCTTGGCTATATCAGCAGCAACGCATACAGGCTCATCCCTCAAACCCGAGAGACCTCCTACGGGACTATCAATGAAGCTTATCGTCTCACAGTTAATTTTTCAGGTGAAGAAATTGATAGATTCAATCTATATAAAAACGCATTTATTTTAAGTCACAAGCCCAATGAAGGCACTTTTCTTAAATTTATCGTAACAGGGTTCATTTCCGATGAAGAAGAAACATTTGACATCCTGGGACAATATTGGATAGGAAAACTTGAAACCGATTTCGGCAAACCAGGGTTCGGTGAAGTTTCTGAAAATCGCGGGATTGGAGCATTTTTGAACCATTCTAGGAATTATCTCACAGCTACAGTTCTCAATGCAGAACACAGAGGAAAATTTATCAATCCAAAATGGCAAATCCAGTGGGGAGCAAAAATGCAATATGAAAAAATTGTTGATAATATCAATGAGTGGACCTATCTAGATTCCTCGGGGTTTTCGCTCCCACATGCCCATGATTCTATAGGATATACAAATCCTAATGTTCAGCCATATCAAAATCTTTACATTTCAGATATTCTTTTTTCTACTATCGAGATTAGTTCATTCCGTTATACAGGGTTTTTCCTTTACAACAAGGAATTCAACCTTGATACAAACAAACTTATACTTACTGCTGGCATAAGAGCCAATTATTGGGACCTGAACGAACAACTCCTTGTAAGTCCCAGAGTCTCAATAGCCTTCAAACCAAAAAACTTCAGCAAAATCACATGGAGATTTGCAACTGGTCTTTATTATCAGCCACCTTTTTATCGGGAGATGCGAAATCTTGATGGAACAATCAATACCAATATCAAAGCTCAGAAATCTATTCATTTTGTGGGTGGAACAGATATTGACCTGATGATTTGGGACAGACCTTTCAAATTTACTGGAGAAGTTTATTACAAACATCTTGACAATCTTATTCCCTATGTTATTGATAATGTTCGCATTCGTTATTTACCTCATCTCACGGCCAAAGGATATGCTAGCGGTTTGGATTTAAAAATTAATGGTGAATTTGTTCCTAATGTGGAATCATGGATTAACTTTTCAATCATGCAAACGCGCGAAGATATTGAAGGTGATTCCCGTTTAATTTATTACAATTCAGCTGGAGAACAAATAATCCCTGGATATACTCTCGATGACGCTGTTTCCGACAGCATTACGTCTTTTCCAGGCTTCATTCCCCGCCCAACAGATCAGCGCATCATGTTCAGCATGTTTTTTCAGGATTATCTGCCCAATAATCAAACTTTTAAAATGCATTTGGGAATATTCTTTGGAACAGGGCTTCCATTTGGCCCTCCCAAAACTGATAAATACAAGCATACGTTACGAATGCCAGCCTACAGAAGAGTTGACGTTGGTTTCTCTAAACAACTGATCAGCGAAGGAGGAGATAAGCCCAAACGACTGCGACATATAAAAAGTTCATGGATCAGTGTTGAAGTATTCAATCTACTTCAGATCAAAAACACAATCTCCTATATTTGGATTGCTGACGTGACAGGCAGAGAATATGCCGTTCCTAATTTTCTTACACCACGACAAATTAATGTCAGACTGTTTGTTCAGTTTTAAAATGACTCTTCAATTTCATAAGCGCATTTTTAAGCACATCAAATGCCAAATCTAAAATAAAAAAAGCCCTGAAAAAATCAGGGCTTTCAAATTCTCTTAAAAAAAGACAATTATTATTTGGTAAGATGCATTTCTGATACAACCTTAACACTGTCTTCTATACTTTCACTCTGCAACCAGCATTCTTTATTAGTCAAGCGAAGAATATCTTGCACTTCCCATTCGCCCCACTTCGTTGGATCTGTCTCATCTTTCATTCTCAATTTTATTTGCATTTTGTCATCTGAGAATTCCCATTCTAAATCCACATTCAAAATTAAAGGACCAATACTCATTGAAATTTTTCCAGTACCATCTTTTATCAACTCAATTGATGTACCTTGGAACATTTCGTCTAAAGCAACCTCAACACCGTTGACCAATTGTTTTTCAATTTTCCAAATTCCAGTGATACGTGCTTTTTTTGTGAGAAGACTAAAAGAAGGACCTTCTTCGTACTTGCCACAACTGCTAAACATAAATAATACAGCCATTACAGCTGTTAAGGCAAAAATGTGTTTTTTCATAATTATTAGATTTTAGGTTAATACAAAGTTAAACAATTAAAACTATTGTTTAACATAATGAGTTTCGATTGTGTGAATTCCAGTTCCATCTGTTGCAGTTTCGGATACCCAAAATTCTTTGTTGGTGAGTCTGAGAATGTTTGATTCACCCCAAGCATCCCATCCGCCGCCCATGTTTATTCTTATGCTAAAGTTTTCTTTTTTGGAGGTCAGCTCCCACTCAACAATACCATCGAATCCCCACATAGAAATTGATCCAGTGCCGTCAGATTCCAGTGTCAGTTCCATGTCCTTGACTAGTGCAAAGCCTATTTCATTATCAAGACCATCGTATAAAAGTTTTTCAACTGTCCATGTTCCTGCCAATCTAACAGATTTAGGCAAAACGCTAATTTTTGGTCCATCCTCATATTTACCGCAGCTACTGAGAATAAATAAAGAAATCAGGAAAATACCAACTACTTTTTTTGTTGTTTTCATTGTTTTATAATTAAATGTTACTACAAAATTAACAAAAAAATCGATTAATTATGCATCAATTTTTGCATATTTGGCATGACGCTCAATAAATTCTCTTCTGGGAGGAACTTCATCGCCCATCAACATTGAAAAAATGCGGTCAGCTTCAGCTGCATTATCAATAGCAACACGTCTTAATGTCCGATTTTCAGGATCCATTGTGGTGGCCCATAACTGTTCGGCATTCATTTCACCAAGACCTTTATATCGCTGAATATGAATTCCCTTCTCACTTCCATCTGGTGAAAGTTCTGCAATAAGACTCTGACGCTCTTCCTCAGTCCAACAATAACGCTGTGTACTTCCCTTTTTAATAAGGTAGAGCGGAGGCGTTGCTATGAAAACATGGCCATTTTCTATAAGTGACCTCATGTATCTGAAAAAGAATGTAAGAATTAATGTGGCAATATGACTTCCATCCACATCAGCATCAGTCATAATAACAATTTTAAAATATCTTAGTTTGGTAAGATTGAGTTCTTTGGAATCCTCTTCTGTCCCAATAGTAACCCCCATTGCAGTAAACATATTTTTGATTTCATCACTATCAAATATCCTATGCGGCATCGCCTTTTCAACGTTAAGAATCTTACCTCTCAAAGGCAATATAGCCTGAAATTTACGGTCACGCCCCTGCTTTGCAGTACCACCAGCTGAATCACCTTCAACCAAAAAGAGTTCACACAATGCAGGATCTTTTTCAGAACAGTCGGCAAGTTTACCGGGCAAACTATTGGATGACAATACGTTTTTTCGCTGAACCATTTCACGAGCTTTTCGTGCGGCATGTCTAGCAGTAGCAGCAAGGATAACCTTATTAACAATGACCCTGGCCTCTTTTGGATGCTCTTCAAGATAATTATTGAGTGCTTCACCAACCATCACATCAACAGCTCCAATCACTTCATTATTCCCAAGTTTGGTTTTGGTTTGCCCCTCAAACTGCGGTTCTTGAACTTTTACTGATATAACAGCCGTTAAGCCTTCCCTGAAGTCATCTCCATTAATGTCAAACTTCAACTTTGTAAGCATTCCTGAACGCTCAGCATAACTTTTGAGGGTTCTTGTTAGACCTCGTCTAAACCCTGCAAGGTGAGTTCCTCCCTCAATAGTATTAATATTGTTGACAAAACTGTGAACGTTCTCTGCAAATGATGTATTGTATTGCATTGCAAATTCAACTGGGACACCGTTTTTTTCTCCTTCAATAAAAATTGGATCCTCAATCAACTTTTCACGTGTTTTATCTAAAAACTGTATAAAGTCTACCAAACCATTAGCGGAATAAAACTCTTCTCTCAATGGAACATTGTCGCTATCTTCAATGAATTCTCTTTCATCTGTCAAACTCAGACGGATTCCTTTATTCAAAAACGCCAACTCACGCAATCTTAATGCAAGAATATCAAAAATGTAAGTGGATGTAATAAAAATTTCGGCATCTGGCATAAAATATATTTTTGTGCCACGTTCTGAAGACGGTCCTACTTCTTTCACAGGATAAAGTGGAACTCCTTTTGAGTACTCCTGCATGTATTCTTTTCCGTCTCTGTAAATAGTTGCAATAAGACAGCTAGAAAGAGCATTGACACAAGACACACCCACTCCATGAAGTCCTCCGGATACTTTATAAGAGTCTTTGTTAAATTTTCCACCAGCATGAAGAACAGTCATAACTACCTCAAGCGCAGATTTTTGTTCTTTTTCATGCATCCCAACAGGAATACCACGTCCATTATCAGAAACTGTGATACCGTTGTCCTTATGGATAATCACTGAAATATCTGAACAATGACCAGCCAAGGCCTCATCAATGGAGTTATCAATCACCTCATATACAAGATGATGCAATCCACGAGTTGAGATGTCTCCGATATACATTGCAGGTCGTTTCCTGACGGCCTCAAGACCCTCAAGCACCTGAATGCTTTCTGCGGAATAATCTTCGTTGTGTTGGTTTCGGTTTTGGTCTGCTTCTGCCCGTGCAAGCATGTCGTTTATGTCGCTCATAGTCAAATAGTTAATTCTTTCTTCATGAATATACAAAAATAAGCATTTTTTCCCGAATAGCAATGACTTATTCTCATAAAAAAGCAAGTGATTTTTACTAAAAATAAATAATCGGATTCAATCCAAAATAAAAATGTTAATTTTAGTCCCGAGTTTTAAAACATGCAAAGAAAAAAAACTTTCCATCGAATTATTCTTCCAGCACTCATCACATTGTTTTTTTGGGTGCTTACCATGCTAATGTCTTCAATGAATAGCAAAGTTCCTGATTATTCTAAGCTTGCAGATGACATAAGTGAGAAAATCAACATTAAAGAAAAATCATTAACGACTGAAGTTAATAAAATTTCTGATATTGCTGATAACCAAACAGATGGATCACGATTTTTTCAACTTATCGAGGCCAACAACAAGAACTTTCCTGATTTTGCTTTTTATGTTTTTAATAACGACCTCCTTGCATATTGGTCAACCAACACAATTCCTATCAACGAGCATGAAAAAGACATTCTTGTTGGTAAAAACTCTTTAATCAGGCTTTCAAATGGCTATTATTATTGTGTTACAGCAAATAACGGAGAATATACCACCGCAGGCTTGATGCCTGTATTTTATGAATATCCCTATAAAAACAGATTCCTATCAAATGGATTTGCTGATCACCTAAAAATAAAGACAAATGCTGTTTTATCCACCGATAATATTTCGGGTTTTACCATCAAGAACAGTGAAGGTGATTTTTTATTTGACTTGCAACCCCCTTCTGGAGAAACTAAACCATCCATCCCATCAGGCTTGATTTTTATATCGTTTCTTATTAGTCTTTCTGCCTTTTTCTTTCTTTTTGCCGGTTTATTTTTCCGAGAAAACACTAGCGCTTGGGTTGTGATTCCTGTGATGGTTAGTGTGGCAGCAATTATCAGATTTCTTCAAATCAAATTTTTGTTTCCCAGCTTTTTATATTCAACTGAATTATTCGGGCCGGTACATTATGCATGGAACAAATGGTTCGCATCTCTTGGCGACCTGCTCACACATATTTATACAATGTTGCTGCTTTCCGTGCTGTTTTGGCACCGATATCATGGTTCAATAAGGTATTTCAGAAATAGGTATAAACGAGTTGTATTCATCTTATTTCTGGCCCTGACACTTTTATTACTCTTTGTCATTCAAAACATTTTACTTGAAACCCTCATTATTAATTCAACTCTATTATTAAGTTTTGATGATATTTTAAAACTCAAGTCCGCTGATATTTCAGGATTTCTGGCTATCATCATGATGGTTTTGACATTTGTGTGGACTTCGTATGTTTTTTTGCAACTCCTACGAAAAAACCTGAGATTCCGCAACGAGATCATCTTTTTCTTTATCGTTCTGTCGATTGTTAGCACTGTGTTTATTATCCGAAATCCGGATTTCTTAATCCCTATTATTACATTTTTTGCCTTTATCGGCATCTCTCTTTTGCTTTCGCGAAAATTATTCAGCATAGCAGGTGCATGGGGAATTATCTGCATGTTCTTGTTTACAATTAGTTTTGGAACTGTCTTCAATAAATACAATATTGAAAAGGAAAAAAGCTATCGAACACTTTATGCACTGCAACTTTCAAACGAGCAAGACCCAATTGGCGAATATCTTTTTGAGGAAATTTCTCAAAACATTCTTGCTGACAGTTTATTTTTTAAACAACTGAGTGCTTCGACGGAACCACATGCCTTTGCCGAAGAATATCTCAGAAGGAATTATCTCAACGGGTATTTTTCAAAATATCATATTCAGATTACAATCTGCAAACCAGAAGAGATTCTTTTAATCGTTCCCTCAAATGTTGAAGTTCTTTGCGATGAGTTTTTCAGCTCTCTTAAAATGCAGTTTGGATCGCCAACAATGGTTCCGGATTATTGGATGATTGATGATGAAACAGGGAGGCCAAATTATCTTTTTGAATTTGAATTCGAGCAAAAATCTAAAAATTCAACTGACACTGCTCTGTTGTTTCTAGAAATGATTACTATTCCCAAAATTACTGGTCTAGGTTATCCTGAACTACTTGTGGAAGAAAAAGTTATTCGGAAATCTAGCAGATATGACTATGTCTATGCCAAATATTTCAATGATGAGCTGATTCTACAATATGGAGATTATTACTATTCACTGCTCCTTGACAAGACACTAAAAAAAGATGACCCTTTCTTTTATCGTCAGAATGGTTATTCACATCTTGTGTATCCTTTCAACGAAAAAATCTCTGTTGTTGTCAGTCTTCCTGAGAAAAAACCCTTTGAGAAAGCCGCCACATTTTCCTACCTTCTTCTTTTGATGACTGTGTTTCACTATCTATTTTACTTTTCAATAGCATTGGCAAGAAAGAAAAGCCTGGTTTCTCTCTTTGCTTTCAGGACCAGATTGCAAGTTGCCAGTATTTTTCTGGTTATATTAAGCTTCATCGTCGCGGGGATCATCACAGTCAACTTTTTCATCAAATATCACAACAACAAAAACAAGGAAATCATCAGAGAAAAATCCTTTTCTCTTCTTGTTGAACTGGAGCAAAATCTTCGAAATTATGACACCTTGAGCTCCAAAGACAGCTATTATTTGTCTGAGTTAATGACTAAATTTTCTAATGTGTTTTTCACCGACATCAATTTATTTTCAACTTCAGGACAACTTATCGCCACATCACGGCCTCAGATTTATCAGCAAGGGTTGACTTCCGAACTCATGAATCCCTATGCATTATTTCAACTCAGAAAAACCAGCATTCCCTATCTTCTTGAAAATGAATCCATAGGAAGTCTGAATTATACTTCATCATGGCTGCCCTTTAAAAACTATAAAAACGAGGTCATTGCTTATCTCAACCTCCCCTATTTTGCACGCGAAAATGAACTTAAAAAAGAAATTTCATCCTTTTTAATCACCTTTATCAACTTTTATGTTGTATTGATTGCTCTTGCCATCATCATTGCCCTATTTATTGCAAATTACATGACAATGCCTTTGCGAATCATCGGTGAAAAATTGAGAGCATTAAAACCTGGCCATCCCAATGAAAAAATCAAGTGGAAAAAACAAGACGACATTGGAGTTCTAGTGAGCCAGTATAACCGAATGGTTGATGAGCTAGCAGCCAGCACAAGGCAGTTGATGCAAAGTGAGAGAGAATCTGCATGGCATGAAATGGCCAAACAAATAGCCCACGAGATTAAAAATCCGCTCACACCAATGAAACTGAGTCTTCAAAACCTGCAACGAGCATGGAATGATAAGGCTCCCGACTATGAAGAACGCCTAAAAAGAACATCTCAAACCCTAATTGAGCAGATAGATGCACTATCTCAAATCGCCACAGAGTTTTCATCTTTTGCCAAACTCCAAGAAAAGGGGTTGTATCCTCTAGACGTTATTCCCCTCATTCTTGATGTGATCCATTTGTACAAATCTGAACAGATTACAATTGATTTTATTTACAATGATTCCTATTCATACTACATTCTTGGAGATGACACTCAGATTATTCAGATCTTGAATAATCTTCTCAAAAATGCCGTACAAGCTATTCCTGCAAAAAAAATGGGAGAAATCGTTATAAAAGCTGAAAAATCAGAAGAAAAAATCAATATCAGTGTCAGGGATAACGGCTGCGGTATTCCAGAAGAAATAAGGAATAAAATATTTTCACCCAATTTCACATCCAAATCAAGAGGCACAGGACTAGGACTGGCAATAACGAGAAAGATTACTGATCATATGGGCGGAACCATTTCATTCGAATCCGAAATTAACAAAGGAAGCGTGTTTGATTTATCATTTCCAGAATACAAGGAAAATGAATAAGTGTGAAAGGATTTTATATCTATGCTATTTTCGTTAAACCTCCTAAAAGCCTAATCATTTGGTAATTTTCTGGCCACTCTGCTAGAAATCCAAATTCCACCTTCATATAACAAAGTAAGAGGAACGGCAACCAAAAGCAGAGTAACAACATCAGTTGTAGGAGTAATAATAGCTGCCAGAATAAACGATGCGACAATACCATGCCGTCTATATTTCTTCAAAAACTTCGGCGTTATAACCCCAACAGAAGTGAGTACACCTATAAGAAGAGGTAGTTCAAACAACATTCCGGTCATCAATACTGTTGTTAGAATCATTGAAATGTAGCTGTTCATGTGAATCTGGTTGGCTATATCAGGGCTGATGCGGTAATTTCCGAGAAACATCACTGCAAAAGGAAGAATTATCAACCACGCAAATGCCACACCCGTAAAAAAAAGCAAACTTCCAGAAAACACAAACTTACGAACTCGCTTCTGCTCCGCTTTATATAGTCCTGGTTTTAGAAAACGCCACAACTGAAATAAAATCCATGGAAAAGTGAGAACCAAACCACCTACAGCTGAAATCCTTATGTGAGCCATAAATTGTCCAGCCATTTCAATATTAATAAGAAAAAAATTAGGCTTAATATCACACAAAAAATTAGCTCCAAAAAACTGCCCAATACTGCATAACCATCTGAATGTCATAAAATCTCCATTCATAGGAGCCAGTATAACAAATCTAAACAATTCGTCAATAAAAAAAAAGCATAATACTGCCATTGAAACAGTCAGCAAAAGAATGTAAATGAGTCTTTTTCTCAATTCTTCAAGATGAGAGAAAAAGTCGGGTTCCTTTTTAACAATTTCATCCATGTTGCTATCGTTTAAGTCTGACCAATGTAATTCCATCTCCTCCACGCTCAATATGCTCACTTTCAAATCCGTCCACGTTATTATGTTTTGCTAGGATTTGTCGCACAACATTTCGGAGTACTCCAGATCCCTTTCCGTGCAGAACTGAAAAATCATAAATACCAATCAAAAGGGCATCATCAATATGTTTTTCCAAAGCATACATTACTTCTTCAGCCCTCATACCCCGCATATCTAATTGCCGTTCAAAACTTCCAGTCTTTCTATTTAAATCACCTTTTACTGTCATGGTCTGTTTTTGCACTTTCTTTTTTCCCTCGACAGCAAGCAACTGGTCAGTATTTAACGTCATGGAAACAGAATTGAAAGCGACCTTCACCTTTACTGCTGAAATCAACTCTAAGACATCACCTTCCATCCCTGTTTCAAGATGTTTTACCCTCATTCCAGGCAATAACTTTTCAATTTTGATGCTTTGCTTCGGGATCACTTGAACAACCGGCATTTTCTTCTTTATCTTTTCAGAAATTTGTGCTTCAGGCTTAAATGAATGCACTTTTTCTTCCATGATTTTCAATTCTTTTCTTACTTGCTGGGTTGTTCTCTTTTCTGCAGCCGCTTCTTTAATCTGCCTAATCGTACTTTCTACAGTTTTATTGGCAGCAGTTAATATCTCTTCAGCTTCAATTTTAGTTTTTTCAATAATTTCCTTCTGTTTCAAATCAACTGAACTAATAATTGAAGTATACTTTTCAATGAGCTCATTTAAAAAATCTTCAGCCATTTTTTGTTTTTGAAGACTTTCATGAAGTTCTGCTGCCTTTTTTTCAACATCAGAGATCCGTTGTTCAAATGTAATCCTTTCATCCCCTGCCAAATTTTTAGCAAGTTCAATAAGATGAGAAGGAATTCCTGTTCGCGCAGCTATTTCAAAAGTAAAGGAGTTTCCGGGAATTCCGGTACGCATGTTAAATGATGGTTGTAGCTTTTCGGTATCAAAAGCCATTGCAGCATTCAGCATTCCAGGTGTTGAATCTGCCATTTTTTTCAATACATCAAGATGAGTTGTTACCACTCCCATGCTTTTTTTGTTGTGAAGTTCTGTCAGCATTGCTTGGGCCAAGGATCCACCCAATACAGGGTCAGTTCCAGAACCAATTTCATCAATTAAAAACAGCAAACCATGCTTTGCGCCATCCAAAAGCACCTTCATTGTTTCTAGATGCGAAGAATAGGTGCTCAAATCGGACTCAATGGATTGGCCATCACCAATATCTATAAACAAAGAACTAAACACCCCTGCTTCAGAAATATCGCTAAACGTGACAGGCGTCCCTGTTTGAATCATAGACTGTATCAATGCAACAGTCTTCAATACGATAGATTTTCCTCCAGCATTTGCGCCCGAAAGCACTACAATTCTATTCTCATCATTCAAATTAATTGTCAACGGGATGACTTGTTTTTTTTGTTTCTCAAGGTGTATTTGTAAAACAATGTTTCGCGCATCATTCCACTGAATGAACGGCTCATCCTTTACGACAGGCAAACAAGCATTGTATTTAAGGGCAAACTTTGTTCGTGCAAACACAAGATCAACGCGAGCAATAATCTGCGGATAATTTAGTACATCATCAATTTCAAGGTGAATCAAATTGGAAACTTCCGCAAAAATTCGGCGAACTTCTCTTTGTTGAGCTGATATATTATCCCTAAGTCTGTTTCCCAGCTCGACAATTTCCATCGGTTCAATATAAGCCGTTTGTCCCGTGGCCGACTCGTCATGAATTATTCCTTTAATTTTATATTTTGAGGACGCTGAAACTGGAATTACATTGCGACCATTTCGCACTGTCATCGCCCCATCATCACTTATTAAGCCCGACGCCTTAAATTGTTTGAATAAAGACAGCATCCGCTTTCCCACATCCCTTTCTATTTGAACATTGGCTTTCTTTAATTCAAACAACTCTGGAGAAGCATCATCTCTGAGCTCCCCTGCATCATCCAGAATGAGCTGACATTGCTTGAGCAAATGTTCGTGAAACTCAATGCTTTTGACGATTTCTGCTATAACCTGAGTTTGTTTATTGGCATCAACAAAATGATGTAGTTCATATACAGAGCTCATCATCAAACTAAACTTCTGCAAGTTTTCAAGATCAATCACCCACCCTGGTGTTCTAAGATTTTCAAGATAGGATTGTGTTGCTTCACACTGAGGAGCAGGAAGTTTGATCCCTGACTGAGACAATAAAATTGCTTCTCTAACGGGCTCATGCTCTCTGATAATATCCGAAGCTTTTGTGTAAAAAACCGGGTTAAGAGCAAGTGTTTTTCCTGGAATTGATGAGCACAATGATGCAATCACGTTCAAGACTTTGTCCAGATTAGATACCGTAAAAAAATCAGTTGGATATAGTTTGGGTTTCATTACAAAGGATTGAAAAATCTGGACTTCAAAAATACAGTTTTTGTTGCTCTCATAAAAAAAGTTCCGCACAAATTTGTGCGGAACTTCACGGATTTGCAAGCCGTGACAGGTTATTTTGTAATATAAAAGTTTTTGGGATGAACACTCAGAACTGGAATAGGTGAGTGGTTTACCATTTGTTGTGCAAAAGGACCAAGGAAAATATTGGCCGCTGATGTTTCCTGCTCAGTCATGATACAAATCAAATCAGCATTTTGCTCTTCGGCAATTTTCAATGTGTCTGATGTTACATTTGCAGATTGCACTTCAATATAAGTGTTTTTTATACCCAGCTTAGTAAAATAATCAGCCATTTGCTTAGAGTAACTTTCCACGCGTTTTTTGATGGTTGAAACTGAAGAAACAGCAAGTCCAAGAATCAGAATCTCAGCACCGAAAGCCTTTGCAATATCAGCAGCGTATGGTGCTTTTTGTCTTGTTTCTAATGTACTATCAATGGGTAAAATAATTTTAGAAATTTTCTTTTTAACCACATACCCTTGACGAACAGTAATAACTGGACATGGCGAAGCAGAAACGATACGGTTGGCATTGCTTCCTATCCACAATTCTTCGAACCCTGAAATTCCATGTGTACCCGACACGATAAATTGAGCATCATTGTATTTTGCCTGATTGGAAATTTCCTTATATACTTTTCCACTTCTGATTTTATACATCAGCTCGCCCTTTTTCATGTCTTTTGAATACTTTTTAACAATCTCATCAAAACGACGGTGAACTTCCTTACGATACACTCCTGATGAGTTGTCAAAAATGGAATCTGAAGAACCTGGCTTATCAACCCAAACCATTGTAATGTTAGCACCAATGTTATTGGCCAAAAGGATTGAGTAGTTCAAGGCATTCATCGCTCCCTTTGAAAAGTCGATTCCTACAATTATTTCTTTCACTTTCATACAATAAGTTTTAAATTTTGCTTAAAATTAATATTAATTCCTGATACAAAGTCACTTTTTAACAAAAAAAAGGGGTTAACTTGTTATTTAACCCCTTTAAATGATAAAAAAAGTAATTATTCTGACCTAAAAAAGTCTCCTTTTCTTGTAGAATAGTTTATTTTAAAAGCACTTGCATATCGAAGTTCTTGCTTCACATCAGTAACCACTCCCATTTTTGTTTCCTCATCCACTTTGAGTGCAAAAGTAATAAATGGTCTGTCCTGTTCGCTTCTTCCTGTCTTTTCAACAAACACAAATTCAGCAATATCTGTAGGCATTGCAAACACATCATTAAGTTGGATGCGTGGTTCAACACCATAAATTGTATTTGTAGGTTTTCCGATATAGATATAGCTTACAAGAGCTTTTTTCTCAAGTTTTTGTACTTCTGTGGCCATTGGAACTCTGATTTTCACAAAGAGTGTTGTTTCGCGAATGGTTGTAATAACCATAAAGAAGAACAAAAACATGAAGATGATATCAGACATTGAGCCAGTATTAATACCGGGCACTTTGGGTTTTTCGTCTTTTCTAAAACGTGACATTATTTTTTTCCTCCCACATCTTTAGGTTCAGCTTCTGAAATTTTTAATGGAATTGCCGTCCTGATTGACTTCTGATATTCCACATTTTTCAGATCTTCGTATTTTGCTCCAAACTTCTCCATAGAAAGCTCATCCCTGAGCTCATTAAATGCAGCTGTAAGTTCATTCTGAACCTGAATATACATTTTATATGAAGTTCCTCTGTCATTCTGGAGTGAAACAATCCCCTTCGATACTTGATACGCCCCAATATGAGGGATATTGATCGATTCATCTTTTTCCGAAAGATTCGGGTCATTTAATTCATTCTTAACAAATAGCTTCACTTCCTTACGCAAAGTCCTAATATCTCCGGGCCTATTTCTAACCAGCAACTGGTCATATGTGTTGATCAGCACAACAAAAATATTACGCTTTTTGATTTTTATATCAGGTGGTATTTCTGTAGGGATAAGAGGAGGAGGCAAAAGACGGTTGATACCCAGATCCGTGTTAATGGAGGATGTTAACAAGAAGAATGTTAACAGCAAAAATGAAATATCTGCCATTGACGACGTATTTAGTTCGGGTGTTTTCCTTGCCATTGTATTATCTTTTTAAAAGTTTAGCTATCTGAAAGTAGATCATTGTTGCAAATACTACTGCCATAATAAGATAAAGAGTAATGAGTCCGCTACCGATTAGCTTGCTGTATGCCTCATTTGTTCCCGTTTTTTCAAAGAATAATGTACTTACGTCATTAGATTTTGAAATTACAAGAGCAATCAAGAACAGCACTACGAGAACACCAACGCCTACTAAGGAAGGAATTGCATCTTTGATATTTGTGACAAGAGCCTTGATGGCAAAAGCTACAATAACAAGGATAGCAAAGCCCACTAGGATATAGGTGGCAATGAGTCCAATATTAATTGCTAGATTCATAATTAAATGTTTTTGGTGTTTTTGTACTTAACAACGATGTCCATAAAACTGATACTTGCATCTTCCATTGCATTGACGATGCTTTCAATTTTTGCCACCAAATAGTTGTAAAGCAGCTGAAGAATAATTGCAGTAATAAGCCCGAAAACAGTAGTTAAAAGAGCTACTTTCATACCTCCTGCAACAACTGTAGGGGAAATGTCACCTGCTTTTTCAATAGCGTCAAATGCTTCTACCATCCCAATAACTGTTCCGAGGAATCCGAGCATGGGTGCAAGAGCAATGAACAATGAAATCCACACAAGATTGCTTTCCAGACGAGCCATTTGTACGCCACCATAAGAAACAATTGATTTCTCAATAATTTCGATGTTTTCCTGAATTCTGTCAAGTCCTTGATAAAAAATACTAGCAACAGGTCCACGTGTGCTGCGACAAAGATCTTTCGCTCCATCAGCTCCGTCAGCTTGTAGTTTTTCTTCTAGTTCAACAAGGAGTTTTTTGGTGTTTGTTGAAGCAAGATTTAAATAAATGATTCTTTCAATCACAAGTGCAAGACCGATGATAAGACAAAGAAGAATAGGAGTCATCCAACCTGCACCACCCTCAATATATTTTTCCTTAAGAACTTGGTGAAAAGTTTTAGATTCCTCAGCGGCTTCTGTAGGAATGACTTCGGTTGCCACAGGAGCAATTTCTTCTTCTACCACGGCCTCTGATTCATTTGGGGTAGTTTCTTCCTGCGCCTTCACATTTGACGAGAATCCGATTGTGAGCACTAGTGCTACTGCAAGTAATGAAATTAATTTTTTCATGGTTGTTTCTATTGGTTTTTACTGGTTTATGTTTGTTTATAAAAACTGTATTTTTACTTAAATATTGCGGAGAGAAAGGGATTCGAACCCTTGATCCGCTTTCGACGGATACACGCTTTCCAAGCGTGCGCCTTCGACCACTCGGCCATCTCTCCAAAAGGACGTTCCCTTTTTTTGGAGGGTGCTAAATTAGCAAGTTTTTTTATAATAACACGAGTTTTTTAAAAAAATTGTGTTCCATTGCTAAAAAAAAAGCCTCGGCATTACAGACTGAGGCTTATCAAACACATTAAAAAAATTATTATTGTGCAGGAGTTACATGAACGTATGAGCGATCTTCTCTACTTCTCTTAAATTCAACTTTTCCGTTGATAAGAGCAAACAATGAATGATCTTTACCCATTCCCACGTTTTCACCGGGATGATGAACTGTACCTCTTTGTCTTACTATGATATTGCCGGCTTTGGCATATTGACCACCAAAAATTTTAACTCCGAGACGCTTGCTATGAGATTCTCTTCCGTTATTTGAACTACCGACACCTTTCTTATGAGCCATGGTGATTTATTTTTTGTTGTTAATATCTATATTTATTCTGCTGATTCTGACTTAACTTCTGTTTCAGGTGCATCTTTTTTAACTGCTTTTTTCTTTACAGTCTTAGCAGCAGTTGCTCCATTTTCAAAAATTCCTTCAATTTCAATTCTTGTCATATACTGACGATGTCCGTTGAGTTTCTGATAACCCTTACGACGCTTTTTCTTAAACACTAGCACTTTGTCTGCTTTTAAGTGTTCAATAACCTTTGCTACTACAGTAGCACCTTCAACAAAAGGCTTGCCTACCACAACCCTACCGTCATCCTCAAGCAACAAGACTTCATTAAATTCAAGAGAACTTCCAGGTTCGGTATCTAGCCTATGGACAAACATCTTTCGGTTATTTTCAACCTTGAACTGTTGGCCTGCAATGTTAACTATAGCATACATGTTATTAGTGTTTTACGTCCTACAAAATTAAATCGGTTTGCAAAGATATAAACTTTTTCATTATTAGAGCAATATAATTTTAAAAATTTTTTGTTATTAATCAAGAGAAGCGACGGAAGCGACGGGAGCGACGGAAGCGAACTAAGCGACTTGAGCGACTGAAGCGACGGAAGCGACTTGAGCGACGGAAGCGAACTAAGCGACTTGAGCGACGGAAGCGACGGAAGCGACTTGAGCGACGGAAGCGAACTAAGCGACGGAAGCGACGGAAGCGACTTGAGCGACGGGGGCGACTTGAGCGACGGGAGCGACGGGAGCGACGGGAGCGACGGAAGCGACT
>Ga0265295_1002752_pt1 | contig 26968 bp, 26 predicted proteins | sample Munlansysbiofilm_FD_192503 | JGI IMG/M metagenome (GOLD analysis project Ga0265295, IMG submission 192503) | Leachate microbial communities from a municipal landfill in Southern Ontario, Canada - Methane capture system biofilm | ecosystem: Engineered > Solid waste > Landfill > Unclassified ... | reverse complement strand
CGTCTATCTCTTCGAGCTCCTCTTGAAGCCTGACCGGACCATATCCGGTCTGTTCCCTTATTTCTAAAACTCGGCTCTCAATTGCCATATCGGTTTTGTTGTGAACCTTTCCTGGAGCTTTGCTGTCATCGCTCAAGTTGCCAGCTTTTTGCTTCCGCATGGCTTTGTATACGGTGGCTCTGCTGGGGGATCATTTGGTATTGGTAAATTCGCTCCATTTGCTTGTTCAGAATTTCGAACGGTTTTTTATAGTACTTTGGATGAAGAATGTGTATCTGCTTCACAAGGTATATCAAGAATCACAAGTTACAGGAACTCTGACAACGAGGTAACCGCTGGCACCGGTTATTGGGGGGCAAAAAATAACAAGCCTCTTCCTGAGCAATTACAACTTGATCCCAATTTTGAGCGAGGCAAAAATGAGTTTGGGACAGATATTTTTATCACTGGCTTTAGATTTCTTCAAACAGATTGGAAGGAAAACATTATCGCTTCTGTCTTAGATGGGTTTTTATATTCAATTTATTCAGAAAAACTAATTGTCATAATCGACGACATAACAATTGATAAAAATTCATTAGCAGATTTGATAAAAGAATATCAATCTTCCTTGTCCGAGAATGCAGATAAATACTTTCGTGTGTTAACTTCGTCAGATACGAAGTGGTTCGAGGTCAATTATAAAAACAATGGTTTAATTCGACTTGGCTTACTAATCCAATCTGACCAAGATGACATAATGTTGCATAGAAAAGTTGCAATGATTCGAAAAACAGGCATGAAGATATTGGACCGTGGAAATATTTCTGGAAACATTCCTTTTGCAGGTGTCATGCTCATCGAAGGAGAACAAGTTAATAATTACTTGCGTAATCTTGAGAATCCTCAACATACAAAATGGGAACCCGATCGAATCGAACCGAAAACGAACATTCCTTATGCTAAAAAGTATATTACAGATCTCAATGAATACATAAAGACCTGTTTAGAAGAATTAGTACAAAGTAGCAATGTCGAAGAAATTGATCCAGATGTTGGAGAATTTTTGCCGGACGAGAGCCAGATTGATTTTGAAAACAATAACCACCAGGTGGAATCACTTTCAGAAGAGATTAAATCAATTGAAATAAGCACCCCTCCACCCCGTAAATCAGCCCAACAAGAATCAACGGAACAGGAAATTGAAGTAGCTAAAAAAAGTTCGGTTGAAGATGAAACAACCATTGAATTCTACGATTCAGGTGCTGGCAATTCAAATGGAAAAGAAAGTAAAGGCAGTTCTGGCTATGGTGAATTGGAAGGTGATGGTATAGGGCCTAACCCCAAACCGCATAAATATTTGGTCTTTAATGTCGAAGCCTCTAAGATTAGGGTGTTTTGTATCAACAAAAATGCTGGTGAATACTCAATATCATTTACACCAACAATGGATGCGTCAAATGGAACGATTGAACTTTCCCTTGTTTCAGAATCTGCGTCATACCCTGCTCCAATTTTAGAAGCAGAAGGGTTTAGGCTGCCACAACTTAATGTGTACAAAAATCAAATAACTGGAATCAAATTTATCGCTAATAATCCAGTGCGGATAAAAACAAAAATTGACTTTTATGATTACTGCTCAATGGAGGTAAAAGCATATGGACATTCGTCATAAACTGTATCCATATCCAGTTTTGTACAAATTTTCAGATGACTACTCAAATAGTTCATTTGAAACGGTTGTGACACCCGAAAAAGATGGTTTTAACCTTAAATTGAATTTCCTGACTGAGATAAACAACGATGGCATAAAAGAACTGATAGAAGATGGGCTTGCAAAGATTGTTTATCATTTGGAATGCTCTCAAACAGGCTTTCGGATTGTATTGAAGACTGAAAAAAGTGAACTTTTATTTCCTGTCGACAGAAAGTTGGTAACTGGTAAATTGCAGGTTTGTTCCTTTATTGTTGCCCAAAAAGATATATTTGGATACTTGAATAAAGACTTTCACGAAGATTATCGTGGCTTTAAGTTTGATATTGATGAAGGTTGCATCTTAGCAATTGGTGGTCAAACTAATATCCAATTTGAATCCAGTTTGAATGATATTGCATATACACCTTCTGTTTTTACCATCATCAAGAACAGAAATGAACTCCAGAAAGAAATGATTGTAGACTTAAATCAAAACAAAATCGTAATCATGCTTCCTGAAAAAGAGTTCAACAATTATAGGAGCCTAAGAGGACAAGCTTTTATTCAACCTGTACTCAATTCCATAATTATTATTCCTGCACTCAGTTTTGCGCTAAATGAAGTGGCAAAAAAACAAACCTCTGAACGTTTTGAGTTTGACTCATATTCATGGTACAGGGCGATCAAAAAATCTTTAAAAAATCGCTTTGACGGTGATATTGAACTAGATTCTTTTTCTGAACAAAATATGCTTGAATTAGCCCAAAAATTGATTGACGCTCCACTTTCTGATGCATTACAAATACTAACTAGCGGTTACACAAATGTCTACGAAGATGAGGAAGGTAAAATATGAAAATCCGTTTTATCGAAGAGGAAGCTTTACTCTCCCTTAAAAGCAATTTGCCTTCTCTCTATCCCAAGTTTGCAATGCCAACATCGGACTGGATTGAAGAATACTTTGGCAAAACCCCATTTATTGAAACAAAATATGAATGTGAAGGTTTTAGCTTGGATATGTCTCAGGAGGAACCATTTTTGACTGAATTCGAGAATGTTCAACGCGTCTATAATAGACTTAATTTTCTTACACCCAGTTTAGCTTCAGATGAACGTTTATGGGTTGGCCTCAATCTTAATTATTTTTGGGAATACACACAATACCGTTGGAGAATAACTGAAAATTGTACTTACCAAAATGTGTTAAACCACTTTTTCTTCAGTGCAGCTCCTCGTCGATCATTAACCAGAAATGCGATTGCAAGGCTTTGGTGGATTGGTTATTTAACTTATGATGCAACTACTTCAAACCCCTATAAATTAACAAGCTTTGTTTGTGAAAATTATTGGTTCGCCAGAAACATACTGGAAAATAATACAGCGAACAACAAAACTATCACACGAGCTTTCATTAATGCTCTTATTACTGCTCGAGAAGAGGGTTATCTTATTAATTCCACAACAGTGGCAGAATTAACCAAATATTTGAACTTGCTAGGGGGCACTTATGTTTTGGACAGCCTGCCTGAAACAAACATTTATAACAAAATACTCACAAAAGCACGAATGCTAAGATTACAGTAATTTAGGAGCTCATGGATAATTTCATAAAATCACATTTTACCGACGAAAAGTTTGAAAAAATCTTGTTCTATTTGGAGGAGCAAGGTTTTTATTCCCTCCGCGACTTAGATAATTTCGACTTTGACAACTTGATGTTCATTCCAGGCATCGACCAAGCAGTAATTAAAGAATTTAAGAGTAAAATTTTTAAAATTAGAAAACCGAATGAAGTCCCAGAAACAAGTGAAAATATTAAAATTGGGACAATTGACGAAAGCCAAAGCAACGAAACCAACCAAATGAGATGGACTTATCCGAAATCAGAGTCTATCCTCAATCTCCCACTCTCCATCAGAGTGAGACAGGCTTTGATGCGAAGTAAAATATACACATTGGAAGATTTATTGTATAAAACAACGGAGCAATTATTTAAAGTTAAGAATTTAGGCACAAAAAGTTTTGAGGAAATAAACCATTTTTTAAAGAATCTGGTGATTACAGAGGACGGCAACTCTGACATTCTAGATGATTACAATGCTCAAATTGGTCCAAGTGATAAATCGAATCTCACTAATATCTTTCCTTCTAACCTGTCAAAGAGAAACAACAGACCCATCCATGAACTTCGCCTTCCCAAAAGAATCATCGATAAACTGACAAAAGTTGGAGTGATCACCATAAAAGATTTAATTGCATTTGATAATGATGATTTATTCAATGAAATTAAATTTGATTCCAAAGAGATGCATATTCTTAGGAATAATTTAAATGCTTTGGAACTTGATCTTTTGAAAGATGACTCAATTATCACATTTGAGGATATAGCAAATGAGAACAAACCAGTTCCACTAGAACTGGTGGACAGGTTGGTTTTTTCAAAACAGTCAATCGCCTTGTTGACCAAGGAAGGGTACAAGACTCTAGGAGATTTGGTGGGTAAAAAGTTTTCAGGTGTGGACTATTTTTTTCTTGAGCGCCTTGAACGACAGTTTGTGATTCCAGTTTCATCTCAATTCATAAGTAAATTGAACCAAGCAGATGACCGTAACCTTAATATTCTATTACGCCGAGCCGAAGGTTTAACCTATGAAGAAATTGGTTCCGAGTTTTCCATGACTCGTGAGCGAGTTCGACAAATCCTGCATTTTCAATATGCTAATCTTAAAACCCTCACAGAATTAACCGCAGGTGTTTTATTTTCCATAAAAGGAGTTATGTTCACCTATTCTGATTTAGAAGGTTTCTTCCATTCAATTGAAGGAGCAATAATATGCAAACTTGTTTTAAGAGAATTTTCGACAAACTATGTTCACTATATAAAGTATTCGGATAAATTTGTTAAACAAGCAGAAAGTGGTAATAAAGTTGAATTTCGGCTTTCGAAATATGCGACTGAGGTTATTGGTGATGGCATTAACTATTATGACAATCTGGAAGTAATCGAGAAAGAATTAGAATTTCGCAATCTTGCTTTCTTGGATCCCTTGGAGGATGTTCTCGATTACCTTTACTATGAAGGTTATCGTTTGTTTGGAAACTATTTAAACAAAGGCACCAGGAATTACCCACTTTTATGTTTCGAAATTATAGGAAAATATTTCGAGTCTGGCATCAAGCTTGGTAATAAAGATGACATTGAGGACTTAATCCGTCTTAGGAATCTATTTGTTGAACATTATCCTGGCTTTCCCTTACCAGAAAATAACCGAACTTTATCAGCTGGTTTAACAAGGAACCCTTTTCCTCTAATCCTATGCAACAGAGGTAAGTATTGTCTTATTGAGAAAGTCGCATATAACATGAATGTATTTAATGAAATTTATAATTATCTGATTGATAGCCCGGCATCTTCATTCCATTACTTCGAAGTGTTTAATGAATTTAAGGGCCGTTTACTAGCAGAATCAGATATTGACAATCAGTATTTTCTACATGGGATGTTAAAGTACTTATATCAAGACGAATTCGACTTTAGAAACAAAGATAAATTCTCAAAAAAAGGTGCTGTATTACAAAACATCGATGCCAGAATAAATGATATTCTGCTAAATGCAACAGAACCGGTTTCAAAAGAAGAAATTAAAAAACAAATTTCTGGTATCAAAGACTACAGTATCGAACAATCAATTGATAGACACCCCGAATTTATCAGATGGGATACCAATGAGTTTTTACATATTAATAACTTAGCAATTTTGCCGGAAGACAAAGAAACTATCTTTAATACTATTAGTCAACTTACAGCAAGAAATTCTGGTTACTCAAGTGACAAACTTTTATATAAAACAATAGAAAAGGATTTTCCAGATTTGGTAGAAAGATCTGGAATAACAAACGCCAATATCCTTTTTAATGTTTCTGCTTATTTATTTTCTAGTGAATTTAAATTTAGCCGCCCTCACATAATAACCAATGATTTTCCTATTACAATCATTTCTTCTAACAATATTGGTAAAGCTCTTTATCAAAGCAAAGAAAAGCTTTCATATAATGAGTTCATCAATTTAGCCAATAAATTTCAATGGGCGAATGGATCCCGAACTTCAATTTTTTTAGCAATTGAAAAAGATTACATGCGAATTTCAGAAGATGAATATGTTCAAAAGCATTCCTTTCATGTTTCAAAATCTTTTCTTGAGTCGATCTCAAAAAACCTAGATCATCTTGTCAGTAAGACAGGATACTATGCAATGCATGCCTGGATTGATTTCGAGAATTTTCCATCCTCAAAAATTGAGTGGAATCCTTATTTCTTAGAATCATTAATCAATGAATTTGTAAAGGATTTTAAAATCCTTTATCCTCAAAGCAGAAATAGAATAATTCAACGTGGCATAATAGTTCCAGCAAATTCCCCACACCAAACCTTTGAAGATTTAGTAAAATCTGCGCTCATCGGAACTGGAATAAATCATTACACAGTATCAAAGCTTTCAGAACACCTGCGATTGGCAGGTTTGACAAACACATATTCAATCCCAGTAGAATTATATAGTTGCGATTGGTTGAAATATGATAAAAACGCAGAGACATTCAACTTAATCACTAATTAATATCAAGTATTGATTCGATTCTAAGCTTAGTCTTTTTTAATTCACAGCTAATTGTTACACTAAAAAACCCTTCAAGACTGAAGGGCTTTTAGTTTCCATCATAAATGGAGTACTAAATTAGAAGTTGATGGTTTAGTAAAATACGCCGCGGTCCATTGTTTTGGCCTGGGCGATCCAATCTTCAATCATGCTTAATGATGGTGGGCGGCGGACCAACTTCTTTTCCTCGTTGATTTCCAAAACCTTCTTATGCAGATTTTCTGCGTTCCGGGTTGCCAATTCGACCACGGTATCCACACCGGCTTCTTCCAAAAGATCGGAATACTCTTCTGCGACACCCTTAATGCGATACAAATCGGCATGGTTGACCCATTCCAAAATCAAATCTTTGCTAATACCGGTCTTGTCGGCGAGTTCTTGCCGACCTTTCGGTTCACAACCGGCTTTTAATAAAGCCTCAACAGTAAAAATGCCAATTTCCTGAAATTTAGCAGCATAAACGGGACCAATACCCTCAATATCAATAATTTTTGCCATGGTTATCTCCTCTTTGTTGAACTAAGTACAAAAATTATAGCATAAGCTACTTCCTGTAAAGCAAAAGTAAACACATTTTACGAATATTAAAAACCGTAGCGGCAAGTCCCAATCACGAGCGCTCCAAAGTCCCTAACATTGTCAGACTTGCCCAAACCAAATCGTAGTCGCAAGTCCCAATCACGAGCGCTCCAATATCCCTAACCTGGAAAGGCTTGCCCAACGCAAGAAGAGCAAAGATTCATTGAAATTTGGTAAATCTCCGGCAGGGGCAAGTCCAAATCGCGAGCGCCCCAACATCTCTTACCTGGTCAGACTTTCCCTCCGCAAGAAGAGCAAAGGTGCAATGAAATTTGGGATATCCCCGGTGGGGGCAAGTCCCAATCACGCGCGCTCCACAATTCCTAACATCGTCGGACTTGCCCTGCTCAACATAAACGACCCGATCAAAACCGAAAATTCATTAATAATTTCTATAAGATTTTTACAGATATTTTCAATTTTTAATCAAAATGGTATACTCATATACAATAAACAGGTAAAGCATGAAAAGTAACAGAGAAAAAATATTAGAATCGCTTGGTGTCACCCGCCAGGCAACCATTCAAAAAATTGCGGACCAATTGGAAATAAACCCTATCACAGTCCGGCATCATTTATTGCGTATGCAAAATGAAGGTTTGGTCACTTCCAGCGAGCAACGCGCCGGTGTTGGCCGCCCTCATCTCGTTTTCCAGCTGACCAACCAAGGCAGGCAACGCATCTCCACCAATTATCATCAATTGGTCAACAGTCTTCTCGATTCCGTCCAGACCCTTTTCGGCCGTCAGGCTTCATCCGAACTTTTGGTCGCTGTCGGTCAGGAAATGGCTAAATCTTACGATTTAGACACTGATGAAGAGAATCTGTCAGAGATGATGAACAGCTTCTGCGATATGATGGCTAACGAAGGCTTCCAAATTGAATGGGAACATAAAGGCAATCGCGTTATTATCCGCAACACCAGCTGCCCATATTACAATTTAGAAAACAGTAATCACGAAATTTGCTTGCTCGACCAATCCTTCTTTTCCACCCTCTTGGGCAAAGACCTTCAGCTTGAGCAATTCACGGTCGAAACGAATTCGAATTGCAGCCACTGTGTCTATTCTTTTGAACTATAAACCGAAAAACGAGGCAAAATATGACTGATCACATACCAACCCATTGGGAAATTGACGATACCCATCCACAATATCATGACGATTTGATTGTCGGTTTATCCGGTTTGGTAGACTTAGAAATTGGGCTGTCTTTCATTGAACTTGGTTTGGTTCGCGATATCAGCCTAAAAGATGGTGAAGCAAAAGTCACCATGATTTTGACCACGCCATTCTGTCCCTACGGACCGGAAATGATTGCCGATTGCAAAAAAGTGGTCGAGCGCATTCTTGAAGTCCCGACCACGGTCGAATTGGGTGCCCAAATGTGGGATCCAAAGATGATGGACCCCGAATTGCAAGATACTGATGGTTGGGGTCTTTTCGGTTAGTTTTTAACTAAAAAGCTTAAACAATTTCATTCCAACAGACATATCACCGGCAATTTTGACTTTGCCGGTCATCACAGCAGTCATCGGGTTACTTTTCCCCTTTAACAGTTCAAGGGCTGTTTCGGTTGTTGTGCTGAGCGTCATTTGCGGGTTTTCAAGCTTGCCTTTTTCCACTTTCACGGAACCGTCATTGACGACGACATAATAATTACCGCCACCTTCGCCTGAAAGATTTAATTGAATCTGAGCTTGAACCCCTTTCGTTTTTGATTCGTCAATCAAAGTAGGGACTGCCTTGATGAAATCTTCAATTGTTTCCATATTTACACCTCTTAAAGTTTGATTATTTAGCAGATTTGGAAGAATCTTATTCCAAATTTATTGTATAATAATAGCGTAAATCAATCCGACTATTTTATGTAAAGTGTTTAAGGAAAAACTAAGGAGAAGAAAAACATGGACAAATACGAATGTATCGCTTGTGGTTATATCTATGACCCCGAAATCGGCGACCCAACCGCAGATATCGAACCCGGAACCGCCTTCGAAGACTTACCCGAAGACTGGGTATGCCCGGACTGTGGCGTTGGTAAAGATCAATTTGAAAAAATCGACTAATCTCGATTAACTAAAAACCAATTCTAAAAAGGACAAGGAACAGCCATCTATCAACTGTTCCTTGTTTAATATTCCCGTTTCAGCTCATCCTTCCCCCAGAATGAACCCGCACTTTCCCTTTTTTACCCTTAACGCCTGCCTTTTTGTCTAATCCCTAAAACCATCTATTTATTCCCCACAATTTCTGAATTGGACTATAATTTAGACACTATACTCGTTCAAGTCAGGAGGAATAACTTTATGGCAAGTGTGACTTATAATCACGTTTGGAAAAAGTATGGCGACGTTGTCGCCGTGCAAGATTTAAATCTTGCAATCGAGGACAAAGAATTTTTGGTGCTGGTCGGCCCATCCGGTTGCGGTAAAACCACCGCCCTGCGCTGCTTAGCAGGCCTCGAAGAAATCACCCAAGGCGAAGTTATGATTGACAACCAGATCGTCAACGATGTCGCTCCAAAAGACCGCGATATCGCAATGGTTTTCCAAAGCTACGCCCTTTACCCCCACATGTCCGTTTATGACAACATGGCTTTCGGCCTCAAACTCCGCAAACTCGACAAAGCCGATATCGACCGCCGCGTGCAGGAGTCTGCCCGCACTCTCGGCATCGAGAACCTGTTGAAACGTAAACCCAAGGAACTCTCCGGTGGTCAACGCCAGCGCGTTGCTGTCGGTCGTGCTATCGTTCGTGAGCCAAAAGTGTTCCTCTTTGATGAGCCCCTCTCCAACCTTGACGCCAAATTGCGCGTTCAGACCCGAGCTGAGCTTTCCAAACTACACAAACGCCTGGAAACCACCTTCATTTACGTCACCCATGACCAAACTGAAGCCATGACCATGGCAACCCGCATCGCCGTCATGAACAAAGGTGTGCTCCAGCAACTCGCCGCACCCCAAATGCTCTACGATCATCCTGTCAACCTTTTCGTCGCCGGCTTCATTGGCTCTCCTGCCATGAACTTCTTCAACGGAAAAATGATTATGGAAGATGGCAGCATGTATGTTGACATGGACACTTTCCGTGTGCGCGTTCCGGACCATGACAAAGAAAAATATCAATCAGTCATCGACAAAGAAATCATCTTTGGCATCCGACCTGAAGATATTCATAACCCCGTATTTTCCCCTCCCGGCATCATTGCCGAGAACGTTGAAGCAACTGTTGATGTTACTGAATTGATGGGCAACGAAATTTTCTTGTATGTTGTCAACGGAAACCACAATTTCATCGCTCGTGTTGACCCCCGCACCCAGGTTCATTATGGCGACAAGCTCCAACTCGCCTTCAATATGGACAACTTCCATATCTTTGACCCCAGCATCGATGCCGAAAACCCACCGGTTGTCGGTGGCGTGGACGCTGGATAAGGTATATCAACAAGGCTTCTTTTGAATCAAGTAAGAAGTCAGACAAATCAAATTAGTCGACTTCCAACCCGGAAGTCGACTTTTTTACTTACAACTTTTAGATTGAAATCATCCGACCTCAAGACTATTTCAAAACTATTGAAGTAAAATTCGTATTATGGATAAAAACTTATCTACCAGGTCTAAATTTTTCAATAATGCTTGGCTTATCCCTCTTGCAATTTTCATTATCGCTCTATTAGTCCGGCTAATTGGTTTGAAGTTTAGTTTTCCACTATTAACTCACCATGACGAACAGTACATCATTGATCCTCTTATAGAGATGAGCAAAAATAAAACATTGGATTCTGGACTTTACAACAGACCCAATCAAGTTTTGTATACCATTCTTTTTGCTTATCTTAATTTAGTTAGCAAATTGCTATTTCATAAAAATTTCGGTTGGGCTTTTGTTGAAAATCCTTTGTTTTTTTATTTTCATGCTCGATTAATATTAGCATTTATCGGATCTGTTATCCCTGTGCTTGCCTGGAAAATTGGGAAATTAAATAAATGGATTGACTTCTCAATACCTGCTGCAATTTTAACTTGTTTTTACCCTCCTTTTGTAGCGCACTCTCACGTTATTACCGGGGACATTCTAAATACGATATTTTCACTTGCGACAATACTTCTTTGCTTGAACTATCTGCAAAAAGAGCAAAGAATTTGGTTGATTCTTGCCTCTATCTGCGTTGCACTTAATACTGTAGAAAAGTATCCCGGAATTCTTTCATATGGGATTGTCTTGGTGACAATCGCTATCAATGCATATAAACCAAATTCTCAAACATCTCGCCTGGATTTAAAATATGCTTTTCGAGAGATTTTGATTTCCATTTCTATTGTCATTTTAGGTATGTTTATTTTCGCCCCACACTTATTCTTTAAATTAGACCAAGTTCGAGATATATTAATTCTTGAAGGCCGAAACACGCACTTGGGAGCAGACAACCTTAGTTGGTTGGGTAATATGAATTTTTACATTCATGTTTTCATTGATAACGCCGGGTGGATTGTCAGCCTTTTTGCTTTAGCTGGAATTCTGTTAACGATACTATCAAAACAACCGGCGATGCTTTTACTTTATTTTGGTGCCGGGTATTGGGTCGCTTTGAGTAAACTGGGATTGCACTGGGAACGCTGGTCCTTACCTATGATGATTACTCCCCTCCTTCTGGCTGCCCTTTCAATAGCAAAAGTATGGTCTGTGATTAAACATCGAAAAATCATGAATGTTTTGGCAATTTTATTCTTTTTGGTTTTCGGGCTTATTTATGGTCTGAACGGTTTGACCTCGTCCCTTGTCCTTGACTGGCAAGATACAAGGGTTGAAGCACTTCAGTTTTTAACCGATAACGGGGTAACAAAAGAAAACAGCATATCCGAAGGCTATACCCCTTTTTATGCCCGGGATGTTAAGACAATTTTTGATTTTGATTTCAATGATTCCGGGGAAATCGATTATGTGATTCTTTCATCGAACATGTATGGAAGATTTCAATCAGAGCCTGACCGATACCTATATCAAAATACCTATTATAACAATTTGCGCGCAGAGGCGACCTTAATCGCTGAGTTTATTCCAGATAAAAGACCCTCAAACCCAAAAGATCAAATTATTGTGTTTCTTGATTACCTCGAAAACCTCGTCAGAAAAACCAAGACAGACTACAAAACGGGTCCGGTTATTCAAATTTATCAACTTCCCAGCGATTAATAAATACAATCTACACCTTTGTAGAAATTATTTTGCCTTCCGCTTCCTCGTCAAAAACACCAAAAGAATCCCGATAATCAGCGCAAAACCAATCACCAGGATGAAGGCATCCCGCCAAAAAACGAAGGGGAAAAGCCGAATCAGAGTTGAAGATTCCAGGAAAGTCCAGGTGCCATCCGCAAAAAAGAGCTTGTGGAACAAGGTGAATAATTGGTCAAAGCTAATTGCCAAAAACACTAATAATGCACCAAGCAAAGAGACCGTCACCCAGCCACCGGCATTCAGAGCTTTTCGAATTCCATCCCATTGCCGCATCACCACCAGCCAAATGAACATCGCCAGGCTCAGCCCAATCAAAACATACCAAACAATCGAAGCCGTGCTGACAACATTTTTCACATCAACCATATGGTCAAGCTCCTCCGGCGCAAACATCTTCCGTCCGGTGGTATCCTGCAAATTTCCCAGATAATCGATGTCCTTGTCGTTGGTCAGATAGCTCACCGCATAGCCCGACCACTTCGTCCGCTCTTGAAGCGTGAAACCGAAAGGATCAGCCGGAAAACTCGCCCGCTTGTATTCGATAGCAGGAAAATTCGGCGTCATCACCAACCTCACCCCACCCATCAGCAGGATGTAGGGAATAAAAATTGCCAGAAGTACGACCATCACTGTGTTTATTTTGTTATTTTTCATCATAAGCCTCGATTATTGCGAGATGTTTAGCTAAATTATAACCAATACAGGCAATTTAAATTCTATTTGTGTATTATGACCAGAAATTTTTGAAAATAATAAACTTTTATGTCTCGATTGGCGAGAAAAAACCATAGCTCATCAGGTAATTTGTAACTATTTCAAGAACTTACTACGTTATAATTCCTCTTAACAACATCGGAGGTGACAATGGCAATTCCAGATTTTCAAAAGTTTATGCTTCCACTACTCAAGATAGCCGAGGATGGTCAGATTCATTCAACGACAGAAGCCTTAAACACACTTGCTTCTGCATTTAAGCTAAGTCAGGAAGAAATTGATGAACTTATTCCAAGTGGTCCATCAAAGTTCTCAAATAGGATGAGTTGGGCTAAAACTCATTTAAAAAAGGCTGGATTAATCGAATATCCAGAAAAAGGCAATTTTGTTATCACCAAACGCGGATTAGATGTGCTGAATAATGATCCACATGAAATAAACATGGCATTCCTCATGCGTTTTCCAGAATATCAAGACTTCCGCAAGTTAAACCGAACAAAAGAAAACAAAGAAAATATCGAAAATGTTGAGATTGCGTTATCTCCCGAAGAAACTATTGAAAGTGCTTATCAGGAAATTCGCTCAAGCCTGGCTGATGAATTATTGGATTATGTGATTAAAAGCAAGCCCTCATTTTTTGAAAAGTTGGTTGTTGAACTCTTGGTTGCAATGGGATATGGCGGAACACATGAAAACGCAGCCCGAGCTGTTGGTAAAAGCGGCGATGACGGTATTGATGGAATAATAGATGAGGATAAACTCGGATTAGACTCAATTTATATTCAGGCAAAACGCTATCAACTAAATTCTAAAATCGGTTCACATGATGTTAGAGATTTTGTTGGTGCTTTAGTTGGTGCTAATGCGAACAAAGGGGTATTTATCACCACCGCAGACTTCACCAAAGAAGCAGTAAACTTTATTTCGAGGGTTAACTCAAAAGTTGTTTTAATTAATGGAACGAGATTAGCAAATTTAATGATTGATTATGGAATTGGCGTCACCACTCGCATAAAATATGAAATAAAAACGCTTGATTCGGATTATTTTTCAATTTAAAACAAAAAAGAGGAGTTAGAATCCTCTTTTTTTCAGGCTGCGGGCACTGGAGTCGAACCAATACATACGGATTCAGAGTCCGCTGTCCTGCCATTAGACGAGCCCGCAATAACGAATGTATAGTTTACCAAGTTTTGGTGCTTTTAGCAAGAGTTTTTCAGGCTGGTGTTATACTCCAGCTGAAAACAGGATTTACCATCACTAAGGCAGACAAGACAATTCAAACTTCCTGTAAGACAAAACTTTCTCATCCATTTTTTGTCTATTAGGAAATTGAAAAGGCATTGTGCGTTTTTGAATTATCCGCCACAAATTTACTAATTTTCAACGAGCATATGCACGGGTTTCCCCTTTCCTACTTCCTGAATCTTTTGCTGAACGCAAATTGCTAATTGCACAACTCGGAAAATCAACAGAATATATGTCCTGTTCAATAATAAGACAGTTAAATTCTAATTCTTCTTACGAATTTATACAAACAATTTTTAATAAACAGGACTAATACCCTAACACTGCATGCAATTTGTTCGATAGCGACTTTTTCCTCAGTACTGAAGCCTTCCATCAATGTTTAACTCGTAATTAAGGATACAATTTAATTAGAGTCAATTCCCCAAATGCGGATTAAACCATCGCCTGTAGCAACGGAAATCAAACTACCATCCGGGGAGAAATCCATACCGTAAATAAATTCTCTACGTCCTGGGTCAAGAATTTGCAATATGTCACTTGTTTGGCTGTCTAAAATATATACCTCTCCCCAAGTTCCAGCGACTGCCAAGAGGTTACCATCTTTAGAAAAAGCAACATCTCTGAATTCCCCATAGTCGTCAATAGAGTAAAGCAGATTTCCATTATCCATATCCCAAACAGCAAGTTCAGACCCAGCAGCAGCAAGGAGTTTATTGTCAGGGGAAAAGGTAAGCCTATAGGTCATAATGGCATTATTAAATTCATATAATAGCGTTTCTGTTTTAACATCCCAAACTGAAGTGTTTTCAATAAAAGTTCCGAAAGCAATCAACTTGCCATCAGGTGAGAAAGCGATATCTGGGATATAGGACGTCTCCTCCAAATCATTAACCTCGTTTCTCAAATTTCCTAATTCTATTTCAAAGCTATCGTCATAAAAATCTCTTAAGAAAGTTTGTCCTTCATAATTCCCAAAAGCATAGGTATGTCCTTCAGGGGTTAAAGCCGAACTCATTATTTCATGAGGAAGATAGATTTCATCTACAATTTCAGAGTTTATCGTGTCAATTAGATATAGATAATTACGAGACTGCGCCAAGCTGTTGCCATTACGATCTGGTGCAGATAAATGTGTTGTATCAATATCAAATTGTTCCACTAATTCTCCAGTGTAACTATCAAAAATCCTAAGAATGCCATCATCATTTAATGAGAGAATACTTTTATTGTCAGCTGAAAACCCTAAATCATGGAAATAGTTAAAATGTCCTTCTTTCCTTGCAACCTCCTGCCCAGAGATTTTATCTGTGCAAACTAATATGTCATTGTAGAAATAATACTCAAATCTTTCGTGATCTGCTCCGGTCCAATTAAAATGGGAATCTAAAGATTGGTCGAATTTTCCATCGGAAGAATTTACGGAATATATTTCATTGTCATAGTGAATTCCAAGGGATATTCTTTTTCCATCGTCTGACATTGCAATTCGACCAAGTGAAAATTCATCTATAGAAAAGACGTTAATAATTTCCCCATTATCAGCGTCCAATATGAAAAGATACCAACCTGTATGCGCAGCTATCTTATGTCCGTCTGGGAAAAAAGTAAGATTATAAAAAGAGTAATCTTCAGCAAAGTGCCTGATTACCTCTAATGTATCAGGTTCGAGGATATAAATACCATAACCGGTCCCAACGGCTAACAGCTCTTGATCTTTGGATAGAGAGTGTGCAACGATGTTCCCATGTCCTATCGTCTGTAACAAGCTAATTTGCTCCAAATTATCTTCTGTGATTGCAACTTTTGTCGTTGTGTTTGTTGCTGGATTTGTCACTGTGTTTGTTGCTGGATTTGTCGCTGTGTTTGCCGCTGTTGCTGTGACTACTACCTGAACCTGTTTAGTTTTGGAATTAGACTTCCCTATTTGATAAAAAACCAAACTTAGGATTATTGCCATCAAAACAAGCCCCACAATTAATCCAGCTTTTCCACTACCTGCTTCCCCCGAAACAGTCTTTTCTTCTTTGCCAGCTGAAGCAGAATTGATTCTCTCTGAATTTTGTGAATGCGACTCTGCTTCTTCCCCTTCCATGTTACCTGGTGAGAATTGCTTGTATTCTGAGGATTTCAAAGCCTGGTTTTCATCCCTATTTGTAGTTAAAGTCGTTCCTGATTCAAGATCTTCGGAGCCCTTTGCAAACTCTTCAATTGCTTTGATTTGCCCGAAAAAATCCCCTACTGTCTGAATGCGATCTTCCTGTTGTTTCTCCAAAGCTGCTTCAAACACCGGCTTCCATTCTTTGGGAAGTGCATCCGGCAAGTTGAGCGGTTTAAAATGTTCCATCATAACCATCGGAGTGGTTTCGCCTTCAAAAAGCGGGCTACCGGTGATCATTTCGGCCAAAATACAGGCAACACTATAAACATCAGTTGCCGCTGTGGCAGGTTTGCCATTCCAAATTTCTGGTGCCATATAAGCCGGTGTGCCGACAATTCCGCCCGAAACAGTCATCGACATCGAAGCATCGCTGTGTAAAAGTTTGGCAAAGCCCATATCACTGACACGCACTTTGCCACGTTCGTCAAAAAGGATATTGCCGGGTTTGAGATCGCGATGGATAACATTCCGACTATGAGCAAAATCCAGTCCTTCACCAATTTGGCTAATATAGTTTAGAGCGAGGTTTTTCTCAATTGGACCCTCTGAACTGAGCCGGTCTTTAAGAGAGCCACCAGGCATATAGCCCATGACGATATAATAATGCCCTTCGGATTCACCAAAATCATAAACCGGAACAAGGTTGGGATGATCGAGCTTGGCAGCAATTTGAGCTTCCCGCTGAAAACGAGCGAGGAAAGTCGGATCGTTAACTAAATTAGGGTGGAGCACTTTGACCGCAACGGTCCGGTCAAGCACCTTGTCATAGCCTTTATATACCGTGCCAAAACCACCACGGCCAAGTACTTCCTGGATTTCGTATTTTCCTAAGAGCATAATCCCAACCTCGTATTAATGATTCTTAAATGATGTTGAATATTATACACGAAGCCGCGAAAAAACAGGGTTAATTATCCGAAAAAACTACTGTCAACGGCTACAAATCGCAAACCGCCCTAAACAATCGCCTCCGGTGTTTCTGTTACACCTTTCGGCTTAACGACGCTCCGCATGTGAACGTTCTCCACCAGCCCAATCCCAAGCAGCATCGAAACCAGCGAGCTGCCTCCATAGCTAATAAAGGGCAGCGTCAATCCGGTTACCGGCAAAAGTCGCAGGTTAACGCCAACATTGACAATCGTCTGGAAAGCCATCAAAACCCCAAAGCCATAAGCAATCAAAGCTCCATAGGCATCAGGCGCATTTTGAGCCACCTTAAAACAGCGAAAGATAACAAAAATCAAAGCAGCAATGACAATTACCGTCCCGACAAAACCAAATTCATTCGCCAAAACAGAAAAAATAAAGTCATTGTGCCTAATCTTCAAAAAGCGCAACTGCACCTGGCTGCCCTGTCCATAGCCCTTCCCAAATAATCCTCCGGCACCAATGCTGATCAAGGCTTGCTCAACGTTATAGGTCTCGCCATGTCGTGCCGTTTCATCAGGTGACAAGAAATTGGTGATTCTTTGCTTTTGGTAATCCGCCAAATAGGGAAAATCGAAGGCAAACGAAACGATGAGGGCAAGTGCCACCACGCCAACCATGATATAGATGTATTTTGGTTTCAATCCACTGATCCAAAGCATAGCCGCCCACATCACAAAAAGGACAATACTGGTGCTCAAGTTCGGTTGGAGCAAAATCCAGATGACGATGCCCAAAGTGATTGCCAAACTACGTCCGATAGTCATCCAATTGTTAATATTGTCAATATTTTGCGAGAAGAAACTCGCTAGCGACAATATCAAGGCAATTCTCGCAAGCTCCGCCGGTTGAATTGTGACCAAACCGGTTTCCAGCCAGCGGGCTGCACCAAATTGAGCCGCTCCCATCAAAAAAGTCAACACCAAAAGGAAAAAGACGAAGGCATAAAACACTTTCGAAAGAGTCATCCAAATGTGATAATCAAAAGCCGAAACAAGAAAAAGCACCACCAAACCGATAATCAAAAAAGTCGTCTGCCTTTGAGGATGTTCACCAAGTGTCGGATGGTTTTCACCAATGGCTGTGCTGATGAGGGCGATACCAAAGATACACAAAATCAAGACCACCGCAAACAGCAAAAAATCAAAACGCTGCCAAACTTGTCGGGTGTTCATCTAAAATTACCTCCGTTTGAAAAACAAGAAGCCTTAGACTCTTCAAGCATTAAAATCAGAGACAAGCTCTTAATACCCCGATTATTTGCCCAAAACTCAAGCGGTTTTCCTTCAAACTGGCTACTCCACTGAGAAACATAGCATCGAACAAAAAACTTTTTCATCATTGCAAACTGCCTTGAATATTTGTCTGCAGACCTTCCATTTCAGCATCAATCGCTTTCAAGCGGAAGTAAGCGTCAATAATCGTCCTGACAATCGGTCCCGAAACGGTGGAGCCTTCCCGTCCATTATAAACAAAAGAGACTACCACAATTTCAGGGTCATCATATGGGGCATAGCCTGCGAACCAGGCATGTGAGGGCCAGGAGCCTGGGATACAAAGCCCTTCACGGTTCGCCCAGTCATCACAATATTCCGCGGTTCCGGTTTTGCCGGCAACTTTATTCGGATTATTTTGATATTCGAAAGCGGCCGTACCTTCCGGGCTGGTAACAAGTTCCATGCCGTCCATTGCCAAATCAATAACCCAGGGTTCGATTGTTTTCACTTCGCTGGTTTCGTTATTCCCCTCATAGGTATGAATCATCGGATCTTCAGTAATATCCCAAAGCACTTCCGGCTCAAACTCCTTCGTAACGTTCCCTTCGGTATCAACCGTTTTCGCTATCATCGAGAGCTGCATATGTTGCCCGCCGTTCACAATCGTAGAAAACGAATTCATCACCTGAACCGGCGTCGCTAAAACGTAACCCTGTCCAACACCTGCAAGGTAGGTGTCGCCGGTTGCCCAGTTCTCACCCTGATTCAAACGTTTCCAGGTTGGATTCGGCAAAAGTCCGTCCGCTTCACCGGGAAGTTCAATTCCGGTTTCTGTGCCATAGCCCAAAGCTTTACCATATTCATAAATATTCCAAATCCCCAATCCACCATCTTCGACCTCGCCCGGGTAACCACCACTGGTTTTGTACCAGTAGACATTACATGAATAGCCAATTCCATGGCGATAATCCACCGCACCATGCCCGGCATCATCATGGCAGAAATAACTCTGTTCGGTACCGATATCGCTCTCATAAAATTGTTGTCGTAAGGTGATGGTTGGCGTACAACCGATAGTTTGTTCCGGTGTTACCACGCCCTCGTTCAACACACCCAAAGCCGGCACCATCTTAAAAACCGAACCGGGAGGCAGTTCTGAGGTAATCGCCTTGTTTACAAGCGGTTTTGCTTCGTCAATGCTCAATTGTTCGTAGTAATAACCCGGAATAAATTGGGTCATGCGATTGTTTTCATAGCTTGGATAAGACACCATAAAAAGCAATTCACCGGTTTTGGGGTTCATCCCAACCACGGTTCCTGTCGTGCTCATCACTTCGCCTCGCTCGCGCATGTAAAAATCATTCCAATAACGCAATTGCTCGGTCAGGGCGGCGCGGGCTGCTTCCTGGAGGCGGTAATCAATGGTCAAATAGATATCATCGCCAGGGACCGCCTCAACCGGTTCTTCCAGGTCGCGAATAATCTCACCACCAACCGAAACCTCCACAAAGCGCCTTCCGTTCGTTCCGCCCAAAACACTTTGCATCGAGTTTTCAATCCCCATATAACCAACTTTATCCCGTCCGGAAACAAAACCCTGTTCGGTGTAATAATCCAGCAAGATTTCAGGAATCGGACCTAAAAAGCCGATGATTTCCGCTGTTTGTTCACCGGTTGGATATTCCCGAATCGATTCAACTTCAATTGCAATTCCGGGCCAATCCATTTTCTTTTCTTCGATAATCATGGCGGTCTCTTTGTCGAGATTACATTTAATTCGGGTTGCCTGATAGGGCCAAAGGCTGTCTGCAATTTCGACAATTTGAGCTATCCCGAAGTCGGTGGCGCAAGGCGTAAAAGAGCGTGAGGTTTCGTCATTCAGCTCGCCTTGATTTACCGGAATGTCAATCAACTTACTGAGTTGGTCAAAAATTTCCCGCGTCTCACCGGAAGAATCGGGCAACTCTGCCGGAGTTACGGTAACATTGTATTGAGCGGTGTTACGTGCCAAAACAATCCCGTTACGGTCAAAAATCATCCCCCGATAGGTCGGAATGCTAATTGTATTGGTTCGGTTATCCTCCGCTTGAGCATTATAAATATCGTAATCGATTACCTGATATTGAAAAAGCTGCGCGGCATAGAATAAGAAGACCAGCGAAATCGCCAAATAAATCCAGCGGAAACGCTGCATTGCGATAGTCGGTTTTTTGTATTCTTGATTATTATTCATGCTTCCAGTCCTTTCGGAAAAGCATAGTGGGCAATTTCCCGAATAATTGCGTGCATCGGGATTGCGAGAAACATATTTAATATAAGTGAAGGCAAAGCCACCTCAAACAGCGCTGTGTTTAGGTTAAATTCAACACCGGAAATAAAAAGATAAGCAATGTTCAAGACAATTTGAAGCAGAGAAGCAATAAATGTAATCACAATCACACCCAGAAGGGGTGATTGCATCAGTCGCTTCTGAAACAGTCTGGTGACACCGAAGACAAAGAAGTAAACAACCATCAAAATCACAGCCGGCAAAGCCGAAACCGATGATACCAGCCCTGCCATCAAAAAAACCAAAAGCCAAAGCTGCTTTGAGCGGTCATATAAGCACCAGACTATCAGATAGAGCAAGAGAATATCAGCACTGCCGGAAAGAATTTTTATCTGGCTGAAAACGCTCAACTGCAACATACCGGTAACTAAAAATCCAGCAAATCCGATTAGATAGGAAATCACAGCAACCTCAAGGAACCAACGGCGAAATATCCACCGAGTTAAAGTTAGTAATCACCAAAACAGCACTCAGATTGCTAAAATCAACCACCGGCTGCACCGACCCGGTTTGAAATAGGACGTTTTGCTTAGATTGCATGGTCAAAACCTGCCCAACAAAAATGTTCGGCGGATAGGTGCCACCCAAGCCGGATGTCATCAAAATATCACCAATCTGAACATCTGTTTCGACCGGGACCATATCCAAACTAATTTCACCGGTAACCGATCCGCGCACCAAGCCCTCAACTTCAGCCGTTTGCAGCTTTACGTTCACAACCGATTTCGCATCGCTTATCAGCTGAATTCGAGCCGCATTGGCAATCAGCGCATCAATTCTGCCGACCAAACCTTGTTGAGTTACAACCGGCATGCCATAACGCAAACCATCATTACTGCCTTTATCAATAATAATGTATTGCAAAAACGGGCTTATTTCCCGCCCAATCACCGTTGCAGCGATATAACTGTGCTCCGGATTGGTTCGGGCGAAGTCGAGCAAAGTATAGAGAATTTCGGACTGCGCCAAATTTTCTTGCAGGGCGACAATTTCGCTTTGCAGCATTGCCACCTGACTTTCGAGTTGCTGGTTTTCGGATCTGAGTGTTGCCATATCGCGGGGCGAATTGAAAAAATCACTGAAAGCCAAAAAACGTTGTGCCATCCAGCTTTGCGCAGAAATAAAAGGGCTTGCCGAAAAACTAAATAGCGGCGTCAGATAGCCGGAGAGTGCCAGAAACAAAACCCCAACAACAACCAGGCTAATAATCAGGTTCCGCAAATTTTTGGGTGAAAATATTTTTTTAATCATAACTGAATCAAACGGCTATAAAGCCGAATCCCGAATTACTTTTTGGGTTGACTGCTCGAAAATGGATCGCGTTCAATTCCGACCAAAAGGTTTTCGTAAAGATCCATATCATCCAAAACCATCCCACAACCTCGGGCTACGCAAGTCATCGGGTCTTCTGCCACCCAAACACGGACTTTCAGCTCGTTTGACAGGCGGTCAGCCAAACCGTGCAACTGGCTCGTTCCACCGGCAAGACAAATCCCGTTATCCATCAAATCAGCTAAAATTTCGGGCGGCGATTCATCCAGCGCATCTTTGATCGTATCAACGATAACCTGAACAGAAGGCGCCAGAGCCTCGCGGATTTCGACAGAAGATATTTCAATCGATTCGGGCAAACCGGTAATCAGATTTCGTCCACGAACATCCACCGTCTTTTCTTCTTTCAGCGGATAGGCGGAACCAATCGCAATCTTGACCTTTTCTGCCATCTGTTCGCCAACAAACAAATTATATCGGCTGCGAACATATTCGATAATATCCTGGTCGAGTTCATCTCCGGCAACCCGCAAAGAGCGGGAAATGACAATGCCACCACCGGAAATAACGGCAACTTCGGTCGTCCCTCCGCCAATATCAACAATCATATTACCGGAATCTTCTTCAATCGGCAAACCGGCACCAATCGCTGCAGCAGCCGGTTCGTGGATCATAAATGCTTCACGGGCACCGGAAGACATAGCAGCATCATAAACCGCCCGTTTTTCAACTTCGGTTGCGCCGGAAGGAATCCCAACCACAACACGCGAGTAAGGAAAAAGTACAATGCTATTTTCGTGTGCCTTGCTGATGAAATATTCCAACATCGCCTGAGTGATGTCATATTCAGAAATAACGCCATCGCGAAGCGGTCGCAAACAGACCATATTCGCCGGAGTACGTCCGACCATCGCCTTCGCAGCAGCGCCGATTTTTTCAGGTTCACGGGTACGTTTGTTGATTGCCACCCAGGAAGGTTCGTTAATCACGATACCCTTACCGCGGACGTTAACCAACGTATTCGCTGTACCCAGGTCGATACCCAGATCAAGCGATAAAAGCCCCAGTAACCATTTAATTGGGTTGAAAAAAGCCAAATTCAATCTCCATCTTTTGAAGAACGTTCTCCAAATGTATTTGCAAATTATATCATGCCTTTATAAAGGCAAGGGGGAATCGGGAAATTAGGAAACAGGAAATCAGGTAACGGGGAACGGGGAGCAGGAAACGGGAAAGCAAGTAACGGGAAACAGAATCGAGTAAAAAATACCTCGAACGGAATCTGATTCTGGTATTTTTCATTTTCCCTGACAAGTGTCTCTTAAGGTTTAGTCCGATTATTTGTTGACGACCCCAATGCCTCCTTTTGTTTCCTATTTCCTATTTCCTGTTTCCTTTAAACTGTTACAATTAAGCGCACAAATTCAAAACTACGGATTGGAGCACTATGAACGAAACATTCAGCCTCTACCGACTACAGCAACTCGATTCCAAACGGCTGCAAATCCTCAAACGCGTTAAGCAAATTGACCAAATTGTCGCTTCTGATAAAGCCGTTATTCGCGCCAAAGCAATTCTTCAAAAAGCTGTCGATGCAGTGGAAGCAAGCGAGAAAACCCTCAAAGATCTGCATGATAAAGCTGACGAAAAAATCGTAAAGCAAAAATTGACTCAAAACAAGCTCTTTGGTGGAAAAATCAGTGCAACCAAAGAACTACAAGACCTTCAGGCTGAAAACGAAGCCCTCGGGAGAGCCATAAAAAGTTTGGAAGAAGAACAAATGAAGGAGCTTGAGGTGCACGATGAGCTTCTTGCCGCCAAACAAGCAGCCGAAAGCTCTTTGCAAAGCTTGCTCAATAAAAAAGCTTCTGAAAATTCTTTGCTCCTCGGTGAACGCCTTCAATTAATCAACAAATTGCCGGGCATTAACTCCCAGCGGGAGGCCGTGAAAGCCCAGCTGAGCGACTCGCTTCTGGAAGAATATGCAAACCTCTTCAAAAATAAAGGCGGAATTGCCGTTTCGGAAATTATCGAGGACGGTTGCAAATCTTGTGGTGTCGAACTTTCCCCAAACGAAGTTCAGGCTGCCGGCAACCCCAACCTTATTCTGAGGTGCAAAAGCTGTGGCAGAATTTTGTATAAGTTATAGACGAAATTATCCCACCACCTTCAGCTTCCGCTCAAAGGAGGTGGTTTAAAATAACGAAATTTGCTTTACTTAAACAAGGTTGAGAGCAATAAATTTATCAAATACTCAACCAAATTAATTGCAATCATGGCAACCACCGGCGAGAAATCGATCCCATTAATCGGTTTTACAAAGCGGCGGAAGGGTTGCAAAATTGGTTCAGCTATCCTTGCAATCCCAATTCGCAATGGCTTGTCGGGAGCCATAAACATCGACAAAATCACATGCAAGAAAATTACAATTATAGCAGCGCGGGCAAAAGTTTGAATAAATAAACTTACGTATTCCATCTTATCTCATTTCTAATAATTTCTGGGACCCAACAAAACTTCGCCTAAGCGTAGAATTGTCGCGCCTTCTTCAATCGCAACCGCAAAATCATGGGATGTCCCGGCTGAAATCTGTTTCAAGTCAAGCGTTACATTTTGTTTGTTCAAAAATTCCTGTGTTTGCCTCAATTTTTGAAAATAAGGCCTGCTTTTTTCGGGATCATCAAAAAGCGGGGGCATCCCCATCAAACCCACTAATTTTAAACCTGCCAACTGCTGGACTTCTTCGGCAAGCTTTGTTAATCCGGCTAAATCCTGCTCGCTTTCAATCGGCAAACCGCTTTTGGTTTCTTCATTTCCAAGGTTGACCTCTAAAAAGACTTCCAAAGCGGGCATATCGGCCGAACGGTTTGCACTAAGCAAACGCGCCAGTTTTAAGGAATCAAGCGAATGCAGTGTATGGAAGTGCGCAGCGACATCTTTAGCTTTGCGACTTTGCACATGACCAACCATATCCCAGCGAATATCGTCCACTTCGGCAAAATCTTCCATTTTTTCCAAAGCTTCCTGGAGGTAACTTTCGCCAAAATTTTTCAAACCGCAATTGTAAGCCGCCACCATCACTTCAAGCTCCTGATGTTTTGTGATTGCCAAAATTGTGATATCTTCCGCTGTTCTACCGCTTTTGAGGGCTGCCTGGCTAATAATTTGCCTTATCTCGGCTAAATTTGCCTGGATATGTTCTTCAGCCTCAAGAGCTTCCTGCTCATGGTCATGTTCAATATCGTCAAATTCGTGCTCTTCCATTTGATCCTTTCGCTGCAAGGCTGATGGCAACTGAAAAACGTCCGGTCAGCCCTTTTTCCTTCCGATAAGAATACCATTCGTTTAAATTTTCAGCAGTACAAATATGAGATTGCTCAATAAATTGCAGACCGGCTTTGCGCAAGCTCCATTCATTCGCTCCCCACAAATCCAAAAAAGAACCGTCCGCTGTATCAGCAATGAAATCCGCTGCTTTTTCGCCCCATTTTTTATAAAACTTATCGCGGACTTCCCCGCCAATTTGATAACAATGCCCACAAATCGATGGACCGATCCCGGCTCTGATATCACCCGGATCGCAGCCATATTCTTTCACCGCTGCTTCAATCGCAGTCTTTCCTGCTTCGATTAAAGTCCCTTGCCAACCGGCATGAACCAAGCCAACAACTTTTCGTTTTGGATCAAAAAGCATAATCGGAACGCAATCGGCAAAACGCATCACCAAGGTAACATCCGGATTTTGGGTAAAAATCGCATCGCCCGGTTGATGTTTCTGACTTTCCGGACGAGGCTTGTCACTAAAATGAACAGTGTCGCCATGCACTTGCCAAACGTCAAAGCGACTCCCAAAAGGCATTCCAAAATGGTCAAACATAATTCGATGGTTCTCTAATACATTCTCCGGTTTATCACCGACCGTCCCGCCCAAATTCAAGGAGCTGTATGGACCTTCCGAAACACCACCGATTCGTGTATAAATCGCATGGTTTACCAATGCAGGGTCAAAACTTTCAAAATGATAGCTTACAAGTCCATTTTCTTCTTTTCGAATCATATCAGGCTGCCTTCTTCTCATTCACCAATTCGTCAATTGAAGGCATTGCAAACCAAGCCGAGAACCAGCCGAACATTGCTCCGGTCAAAACGCGCAAAAAAGGCGTACTTTCGCGTAAAGCAATCCAGCTAAGCGCAGGAATGTTCATATTTCCGAGCAATTGTGAAACGCCGTCCAATCCCATTGGAACCAAAGCCAATAACAACCAAGCCAACCAAGGCAAGTTTTTTATCTTGCGCCCGCTCAGAGCGAAAACCAAGCCAAACAAGAGCAAACTGCCATAAATAGCGATATCCCGCTGACATAGGGCGATTTTATAACCCAGCTGATCATTACCGACAAAAGCCGAGGCAGCTTCCATATCCCCGGCTTCTAAACCGGTTACCTGCTCAAAGCTTTTGACTCCATCAATTTCTGCGATTTCAAGCGGATAGTATGCTTGTTCGCCAAAAAGAAAAAAACTGCGGTAAGCCAATTGATGGCAAAGTGGCCGGTAGAGTTGATAAATTCGATTGGCAACATTTACTTGCCCTGTTTTCATCAAAATCGGTGCCAATATCGGCAGACCGACGTAAAAAGCGAGCAAGATATTGATAATTGCCAGATAGTGCTTCCTTAACCAAACAGAGAGCCTCTTACTCAGGCTCTCTTCTTCATTATTAACGAAATTTCGATCTTCAGAAGCTGTCATCTCTGACAACTAACTTTCGATAACTTCAACGTATGTAGAATTTGCAGCGCCTTGAACGGTCAATTCACCTGGTAATAAGCCAACCTGAGGATTGATCCAGCGATAGACCCATTTTGCGTCATGAGGCAAACAGTTAACACAACCATGCGAAAGCGCTACGCCATAATTGTTATGCCAGTAAACCGCATGAATTGCCTGTCCCTGAG
>Ga0265295_1002751_pt1 | contig 26973 bp, 19 predicted proteins | sample Munlansysbiofilm_FD_192503 | JGI IMG/M metagenome (GOLD analysis project Ga0265295, IMG submission 192503) | Leachate microbial communities from a municipal landfill in Southern Ontario, Canada - Methane capture system biofilm | ecosystem: Engineered > Solid waste > Landfill > Unclassified ... | reverse complement strand
ACCCGCACATGGGGTCGATCAGGGGCTCCTTGCCTGTGAATCCAGACCTGACAAGGACCGAGCGGGCAAGGGTGGAGCGGAGCGGTGCCACACCAACCGAGCTTGTAATTCCCCGCTTGTGGAGCAAATCTCCGCTCGTGTCAAGGGAGATGCTGAACTGGTCGTCCCTGACCCTGATCAGTATCCTGTAATTTCCGGGCGTTCCGGCAGCATCTGGCAATCCCGTGTCCAGGTGATCCTGGTTAAAATAGTCCTGGATGATCTGGAGAGTCCTCTCCTCAATGGCCTTTGTATGGTAGAGCCTCGAGTGGCGGGTAACGGCCTCTACATGGACGTGACTTTTCTTTTTGATAAAGAGTTCCCATTCGATCTGGGCCAGCTTTTTCTCAAGAGTTCTGAAGTTTTCAGCCTTGAACTGCCCGATTTCCATGGTGATCCTGGAGGCGGTCCCAAGGTAGAGGTTGGCAAGGTAGCACGTTTTCATGGAACCCGAAAATACAACCCCGCCCTCTGCAATGGTAAAATGTTCTGTTTCCAGGGGAAGCTTTCCAAATTCAGCCGCCAGCATCTGTTTCAGCCCCGGGGATGTGGATGCAAAAAATGTCTGCTTCCTTGCGGTCACCCGTCTCTTTATTCGTTTTTCAAATGGTGTAGGTTTCATCCTGCCTATATATCCTTTTAAAGATTCCAAGTAAACGTCGAGTTTGACAGTAGAGCATAATTCCGGTAAAAGTTTATGGATAAATCATAATTAATAGATCATGGCAGATTGAAGAATCAATGCCTTTAAACAGGCACCCACATAATTAAACCAAAAACAAACAGGAGTTTATCATGGCTGGCGTAAACAAAGCGATTATTTTAGGTAATCTTGGAAGGGATCCGGAAATGACATACACCCCGTCAGGACTTGCGGTGTGTAAATTTTCCATTGCAACTTCAAGAAAGGGGAAAGATGGGCAGGATATCACCCAGTGGCATCGCTGTACAGCCTTTGGCAAGACGGGTGAGCTGATCTCCCAGTATGTGAACAAGGGCAACCAGCTTTATGTCGAAGGGGAGATAACCTACGGTCAATACGAAAAGGACGGTGTAACCCGTTACACCACCGACATAATTGTAAGAGAATTCAACTTTATCAGTGGCGGTGGCGGCGGCGGCCATCAGGGCGGTTACCAGGGCAGCGGAGCCCCCCAATCCAATCAGGGTTCCCAGGGACAGGGCGGCGGAAGCTATCAGGGTGGAGCCCAGAGCGGCGGTTACCAGGGCAATGCCGGGTATCAGCAGGGTGGGGGCGGTGCGCCAGCTCCCCAGGGCGGCGGCAACGACCATCAGGGTGGAAATCCTGGCGGATCTACACCTCCGGATGACATACCGTTCTAAAAATGACCTAATCTAAATTTGTAAACAACTTTCATCAAAGCGTCACCATTGACGGAATTTCATATTACCGGAGGGATCAGATGTAGGTTGGGTTGAGGAACGAAACCCAACAATTGCGGTTGCTTCAATTAACGTTGAGTATCGTTGCGCTCAATTCAACCTACAATGGCATACCTATAAGTTTTGACCGGGATATGTCGTGTTGTAACAGTAAAGTAAATATTCGGCTTGGTAATGTAAATTCCATTTTCCTAACAAGTCCAGAGATTTATGTGAGGTCACAGGATGAAAATTAACCGGCTTACCCTTCATAACTACCGTTGTTACGATAAACTCGAAATAAATCTGGACCCGGACATTACCGTGCTTGTCGGACGGAACGGTCAGGGAAAGACCGCAGTCCTGGATGCCCTAGCAGTTGCCTTTGGTCCCTATATTGGTGGTTTTGATGAAGGCACGGGTCAGCATTTTTTAAACCAGGACGCCCGCAGGATTCCCCATGAGCGTGAAGGCGGTAGAATGGATATGGAAACCCTTTATCCGATTAGTGTTGAAGCCTCGGGGAATTTACGTGGAGAGAATATAACCTGGCAGCGTTACAGGAAAAGTTTGAAGGGAAGGACAACCATAAAAGAGAGCGCCTCACTTGTTAAGCTTGCCAAAGGGTTACAGGATGCCGTACGTGCCGGAGAAAACGTGACCCTCCCCCTTTTGGCCTATTACGGGACAGGACGGTTGTGGAAAGAGAAGCGTCTTACTGAGAAGAAACAGGCTAAAGGGGCCACCAGCAGGCTTTCGGGTTATATTGATTGTCTTAATCCTGAATCCAGCTACAGAGCTTTTGCCGACAGGCTTCGCATGGAGACTATTGTGGCTTATGAGCAGCATCTTGCCGCCATGGAACGTGGGGAGGATCTTGAAACGTCTGACCAGAGACTTTTGCTAAAGGCGATTCAAGGTGCGGTTAACACAGTGATGGTCCCCAGCGGCTGGAAAAACATTCGTTTCAGTCCGTCTGTTCAGGAGGTGGTGGCAGAGCATTCTAAGCATGGCATTTTGCCTGTGAGCACCCTCAGCGACGGGATTCGAAACATGATAGGACTGGTTGCAGACATCGCCTACAGGGCGGTAAGGCTCAACCCTCACCTGGGGAATGATGCCGTGGGAAAAACTCCGGGTATTGTTTTGATAGATGAGGTTGACATGCACCTTCATCCCGAGTGGCAGCATGTCGTTTTAAGGGATTTGAAACATGAACATGCCTTTCCGCTGATTCAGTTCATTGTTACCACGCACAGCCCCCAGGTCCTCGTAAGCGTCAAAAAAGAGCATATTCGTATTCTGGAAGCTGGGGAGGATATGGCCGTGATGCCCTTGGCCAGAACCTTTGGCGAGACAAGCAACGATGTGCTTGAAACGGTCATGCATACTGCCTTCAGGCCCGATCTTGAGCATGTTCGTGATCTTGATAGATATATGACACTCATTGATCGGGGGGGGTTATAAGGACGAGCCAGCAAAGACCTTGAGCATCAAGCTGGAAAAGGTACTTGGTGCAGAGCACAGGGAACTTGCGAGGGCTGATCGAATCATTCGGCGAAGGGAGGTTCTGGGCTGATGCGTAGAATCCGTAAAACCCATGAAGATGTTCATCTCCTCAGGGAAGAGAAAAGACCTGCACCATCGTCAGCCCAGGAAGCATCGAAGCGGTGGCATAATTATGATAAAACTGCGACCCGATCCTCTCTTCTGGATTAGCAGTGGTGGCTGTGTGCCTATACCGAACTTGCACTCGAAGGATTCCTATACGGTTGTCATATTGAACATGTCGAACCTAAAAGCATTAAACCAGCTCGTACCTTAAACCAGCTCGTACCTTTGATTACAACAACCTTGTGATTTCGGCTCTGGATAGTGATTCATTGACCAATTTTGCAAAAAAAGACCGTTTTGGCGGACATTACAAGCAGAGCGCCTATGATCCGAATCTATTTGTCTCCCCGTTGATGCCCGATTCAGAGCGTTATTTCGAGTATAGCAGCAGCGGTAGGGTTGAGCCTGCACAATATCTGACCCCAGAGGATCGAGCGAAGGCAATCTACACAAGGGATTTGTTAAACCTGAATGCTCCTTTTTTGGTAAATTCTCGCCGGAAATGGTTGATTGAGCTTGAGTATGAAATTGACTGATTGCTGGATGATGATACTGCTCTCAGACAACTTGCGGAATGTGAGCTCTGCGATACAAGTCGAAGACTCAGGGAATTCCATACCGCAGCAAAGGCACGGTTTGGGGGTCTTGGAGATTAGGTTGTGGCCGCTGTTTGTGAACATTGTCGTTGAACATTTCGTCAGGGTGATTTTACGTATTAAAATCCGGCACTCAGATTACTTTCTATAATTGCCCTATTCTTCGAGCTGGCAAGAGGATAATCTCAGGGAGAAATAAAGATATAAAGACTTCATGTTAAAGAAACTACATTTTTTTTACACAGCCACAGGGCTCTGATAACCCCTAAATTTCGTGTAAAGGAAAGCCTGTTTTAGGCAAGTTGACACTGTGTAAAGCTTCTTTTAGAATATTTTTTAAATTGCTTGTATTAAAAAATAATACTTGGTAGGAAGGAGTCGCTATAATTGCTTATCACGGAAAAATCTGCTCAGGGGTTGGGTAGGACAGGAGGGAAAAGATGGCAGAATTCGGATATTTAAGGGTTAGCTATGTTGGTCAGAACACAGTCCGGCAGTTTGCCAATATTAACCTGGATAAAACTTTTATCGATAAAATATCCAGAACATCTTGCAACAGACCTGAATTGTAAGCCTGTTTTGAATATCTGCGGGAAGGTGACAGGTTTCATATCCATTCAATGGACCGGCTTGCCCTGAACCTTGCAGATCTTCAAAGGGTCGTTGAGGATCTGAACACCCGGGGCGTTGTCGTGAAGTTTCACAAAGAAAGCCTGGGGTCTACCGGAGAGGATTCCCCTATGGCCCGATTCCTCATGCAAATGATGGGAGCCGTTGCCGAGTTTGAACGATCCCTGATCCGTGAATGGCAGACCGAAGGTATACAAAAAACCCAAGAGCGCAGCGTAAAATTCGGGGGGAAAAGATATTAAAACGAATGTAAAACTAACAAATTTGTTTTTGCTATTAGTTTTTTTTGTATGTATTTTTAGTTACGATAGCGGCCATGCTGATCAATCACTGGATTTAATACAAGTCAAATATAGCAAGTCCCTTGAATACTTTAGCATTGAACCTGTATGGATACATACTAATCTCAATCCTTCCGATGCTAAACTAAACGAAGATGGTTTTTACAGTGGGTATCGATCTGCATCAGGGGCATGTACTTTAGGTAACAATCAATTAGTTTGGGAATATAGACCGTTTTCTACTTCAAACCCTTTGGGTTACTGTGGTGCTTCGAACTATGGTGGTGCACTAACTGTCAAAGTAGATGATAAAATTGTTATGGATACAATCCCAATTGGAGGTGATGTTGATTGTTATGGGACACCAATTTATAAAATTGTTATAAATACGTATAATGACCAACTGGAGTCCTTCATCTACAGTGATTCGAAGGGGCAATTAGATTCGTTGTTTATTGATTTTGATGATACGACAGATGTTCCAATTACTTTTGAATACATAAAAAAACATATTAACAACAATAATGTAATCCAGCCCACGAGTATAAATGAGCAATCATGGGAGTACAAAAATTGGAGCGTAAGTAGTCATGATAACCTTGTAAGGTACATTGCCCGTGGAGATACAGTTCATGGCCACGAATTCGGTTTTATAAAAATGGAAGGCAACTGTAATCAAGATTTGTTGTGGATTTGCTGGTCAACCTCTAAAAAGGGATTGAATGTCTTTAAGGATAAAGAGGCTACAATTTGTTTTCGTGTTGGTAAAACTCGATTTCAAATAGAAATACCATTACTTTCTGTTGTTGAGTCTCAGTCTGGATTAACCCTCCTCTCTTTTTCAAACTTTATAGTAGGAGAAAAGTTTATATCTCTATTGAAAAAAGGACAAAAAATTGAAGTTACTATCCTTGCACCGGAAGAGTTGGTAACCCAATTAGACATAAGACGTGATACTTTTAGTCTGAACGGTTTTACCGCTACTAAGCTTAAGGCGAGAGAGTTCTGTGAAACTTTATCAGGGACGCAAAGTGAGAGAACAAACATTCATTCACAATCAAGTTTTGAAGCTAAGTATTGTGCGGATAAAAAAGTACAACCAGATAACAAAAAGGTCAATAAAATAGAAACAAGTCAAGAATCAAAGTCATTCTTTGTTGCGAAACATCTTGAAAACTTGCTCTCTATAGAGGATGAGATAGTTAAGTTAGAAACTGATTTTCAAGAGGTTACAATATTATTATCTGCAGGAATTTTAAATTCTAAATTGAGTGAGTGGGGTGAAGATAATATAAGTAAGGGCAACCTAACTCGTGAACAATTATTTTATATTATGTCTCTTTCTATGATGAAGCTCTCAGCTTTAACTCAAGCTGCTGATATGAATGAGGCAACAGTTTGTCATATTAAAGAAGCTAAAACCCTAATGTCAATGGCTAAAGGGAATGATGCATCTCCAGTCAATTGTCGTCAAAAAGTTTATAGTAATGAACTTCAAGTGCGTATTGGAAAAAATATGTATGGCCCAAAATTGGCTGAAGTCAGTGAGCTTGCCAACAAATGGGCAACCTCTGTCATCTTGTTTAGCCAATACTCGGCTGAAATAGATAATTATGGCTATAATTTAAAAGACTTCAAAAGGAGTCGTGTTAAAGCAAAAGAATTAAATAATTCCTCTAATATGGATGTAGATAATTCAAAACCAAAAAACAATAAACGAGAAATCACAGAATCATTAAAAAAACTTATTGGAAATTATGATAAATCTTCGCAATCAATTTTAACAAAAACACTTTTAAAAAGAACTGTTTTTAAAACAAACACACATCATATCTCATATATTCCCGAAGAGGACACCTTTATCCTTTCGGAATGGGCTACAATCCCTTCAAAGTGGGGAGGCCCCACTCAAGATAAAGAAAATTTAGCTTCGCATGTAATTTTACCCAATCTTTCAATTCAGACAATCAGAAAATTTAAGGATTATTTCAATAAATATTTAGAATGGTATGATATTAATCAGAAAAACAAAATGAGAATGATTAATAGGCACATGGGAGAAGTCTCTGGATTCCATTTCTTGTATAGTAGCATTAGTAGAATTGATGATGATAAAAACTTCAATAACGACTATCTCGCACTTTCCGATAAAGATTGGAAGAAATCAACTGATACCGATAAAAAAAAGTCTTATTATGAAAGATTATCAACTTCTTACCGATCAGGTTTTTTTATGACCTTTTTTAAAAAAGATGTTGAAGAAATAATAGATTTTTTCAACGAAGAAAAAATTGCTATAATCAAAAAAAACTCAATTGAAAATTTAAAAGAAGATATGGAAAATGAAAGATTGTATAAACTTAATTTAGAAATAGAAGAAAAAGAAAGAAGAGAACGATTAAACAAATTGTTTAATTAAATAGTGCGTGGGAATGTGGGAGAAAATCATAACCTACAGCTTCAACTGCCCCCCCCCAGCCTTTATCTTGTGGTATGACTTGGTGAATTTGTGCGGGATACACTCATTCAAACAGTTGCATTTTTTGTCAACATGGGTGTTACACTTATTGCATACTAACGGCAAAAAAGAGAAAATGGAGCGTATGATTCAAAAGATGGTAAAGGGATTGTGGTTGATAGAAATAACTGAACAAATAGACTTTGCTAGGATGCGCGGATGTTAGTTTCGCTATCTTTTCACTCATACCGGTGATTCAAAACGTTTGTTTTACTCGATTATCAAGTTTTCATAAATAGCTCCCATCAAAGCATTAGGATAGGGGAAGTTTTATATTCACTAGGGGTTAGTCGTAGGCTGGGTTGAGGAACAAAACCCAACAATGACGGGTGTTTCAATTAACGTTGGGTTTCGTTCCTCAACCCAACCTACAATGTCGAACAACTATGACGATGGTCAAACCTTATGATCAACCTAAAAAACTTGATAATCGAGTTTTATGATAGGGGAATAAAGGGATTAAAAATGGTTGAAGAGTTTTTAAATGAATTTTGTGCAATTGAGCGTTACCTAAAAGACCTTTCCGGGCAAAAGAATGATCCTCCCTTCTCTTCAGTTCTCAAAGATGCCGCAAAGAAAAATAAAGTTGTTAATAGATATCTTTCAGAACTAAAAGCTTTTGCTCAGCTTAGAAACCTATTGAGTCACGAGAGGTATGACAATGAGTATTTGGCCAAACCTTCAGAAACAATAATTTTAGGGATTCGTAAAATTCACAAAAAAATAGTTGCACAACCCCTCCTATATTCACTTTGTAGGAAAAATATTCTAACCTTTGAGGGTACGAATAAAATTCAAGATGTAGTTGTTGCAATGCGAAAATATAATTTTTCACAAGTCCCAATATTAAATCAACAACAAATATATGGTGTCCTTTCCGCGAATACAATTTCAAGATGGTTAGGGTCCGATCAAACTGATGATATAGTATGTACTTCGGAAACAAATGTTAACGATGTCATGTCCCATCAAGAATACACTGACAATTATGTGATTCTTTCAAGGAGTGATACTTTTGGAAAAGCAATAGCTAAATTTGACAAGTATTCTTCTCAAGGAAAGCAGCTTGATGCAATATTTATTACTGAGTCAGGTTTAAAAAATCAAAAAATCCTTGGAATTGTGACATTGTCAGATATCCCAAAAATATTAAATGACTTATATTGAAAATTTTGCTTTCCACAAAAGTTCTTCGGGCACTTCCCGGATGGTCTCCATGACAGAAACTTTTCTACCTTCATATATATGTGACAACCGGATTCAATCTTTCAGAATCAGAAAATAATAGATTTTTGATTTTCAGTCCCTCCCCTGCATCATCTTTTCAGTTAAAAATCTGGTCTATCTTTTTATTGCACATAATGCTTTTTATGTGCAATATAGTTTTTCCAATGAGTATGGGTGGGGTTCAACCTAAAAAAATTTCCTTTGATCTTTTTAGAAGAAGACTTTAAAATTTTATTTCTCCCTGGTATTATTGCTCCTGCCAGGGGGATAGGGCGATGCCGGGAAGCAGCCTGAGCGCCGCAGTTGGTGATTTAAGCATGGGGGTTGTGTTATTACACTGTGCGTTGCCTCTTTTATGCTTTGATCCGATATGTGTTAATTTCCGGGTCTGGGGGGCGCAAGCAAATCAACCATTAAACCAAAAATTTGGTGTTGAAAAGGAATTTGACCCGGAAATTATGTTTGTTGATCGTTATTGAAATGGCTGAAACCGGTCACATAACGGATGGGAATCGTTCTTCCAGATGTTGAATTTTGCAAAGAATATTGGAGCTGAAAATGATCACAAGAATTGAAGCTACAAATTATCGTTGCTTTGAGCAACTGGATGTCGATCTGCAATCCTTTGCTGTGCTGGTGGGTGCTAACGGTGCTGGTAAAACAACATTACTCGATATCCCTTGTGTTCTGGGAGAGTGTTTTCAACAACAGAATATTGGAGCTGTTTTTGTAACGAGGCAGAATAATAAACCGCCTCGCTGCTCCACGCTAAGTGAACTTGTCTTTGGGGCAGGGGTGTTATTTCATACTCACGGTGGAGGCTGAATTGCCCGGAAATGTGATTCATGAGCTTATACCAATTCAAAGTACCCCTGTTCAAAATGATCCTGAACGTCAGCTGAGATATATCCGTTATGAAGTCCGTTTTGAGATATTAAACCAACGCAAGCTGGTTGTCGGAAGTGAGCATCTGTTTCTTTTCTCTCGAAAGAATGCTCCCAGCCGCAACGGGTCAAGAATGCACGGAGATTTTTCAGGGCAAACCGGCTGGAGGGCGATCTTTCAAAGAGAAACAGGAGCTGATTCTGTCTTCAGAGTCGAAACCCAAAAAGCCGCTAAATCAAAACCAATGCATATTTCAGCCTCCATGCTGGCTTTACCAAAGCTAAAGTTGCAATCCGCCGACGATTTCCCGGCAGCCTTATGGTTTCATGATTTGTTGAGCCAACGCAGTGTTTTTTATAAGCCGGATCTCTCGCTCTTACAGTCCGCCAGTGCTCCCGGTTTACCAAAAGAGCTTATGGACAATGGGGCTAATCTGCCTTGGCTGGCTTTAGAGCTTCAACAGGATGAAAATCGTTTTTCCTTGTGGGTTGAACATGTCCGCACCGCACTGCCCCAGGTATCTGGAATCAGGGTCAAAGAGCGAGAAGAGGATCATCATGCCTATTTTATCATAAATTATAACGGGGGATATGAAGTAACATCCTCAGGATTATCGGAAGGGACACTTCAGATATTGGCTTTGACCATATTGCCGTACCTGCTCAGATTACCAGTGTTGATAATTACCGAAGAGCCTGAAAACGGAATTCATCCCAGGGCAATTGAGGCGGTACTTCAGTCCTTTTCATCGGTATATGATTCCCAGGTGCTGGTCAGTTCACATTCACCAGTTGTCCTCGTCCATAGCAAATTAGATCAGATTTTATGTTCCAGGTTGGCTCAAAATGGAGCGGCAAGCATCGTTCTTGGATTAAACCATCCACAACTCAAAGACTGGCAGGGTCAAATTGATCTTGGTGCACTTTTTGCTGCGGGGGTACTGGGATGAGACTTCGTGCAAACGCTTCAAGGCTGGTTCCCTTTGGCGGGGCAGGAGTTATGAGCACAAAAAAGGCAGGGTAAAGCATAAAAATGAAACAAGCGGTTGCAAAGATAAAGAACAAAAAGGATAACAATGCCCGGTTTGGGTTCACATTGAAAAAAGGGGGGACACACACTGCAAGGACAATGATGTTGGATGAACTGGCACAGTTACTGTCCTATGTCCAGGAAACAAAAACAACCAGAGAAGATTATTTAAAGGCCATTCTGGAGGATAATTGCCTTGGTAAACGGTCTGGTCAAACCAGATCTCTTTCAGTCAGGCATCTGGTTTCTTTATACGCATTAGACCCAGATGTAACCATTTTTAGGGCGCTTTTATATTTCTGGAGCCGGGATAAAAATTCCCGTTCCTTATTGGCTCTTTTGAGTACGCTTGCCAGGGATAGTATTCTCAGGTCCAGTATACCATTTGTTTTTTCTTTTTCTGAGGGTCAGAGAGTCAGTCGTCAGTCACTTGAACAATATCTTGAAAAGATTGAACCCGACCGTTTCAGCAAGGCAACACTGAAGTCAACGGCACAGAATATCAATTCCACATGGACCCAATCAGGTCATCTTAATGGACGAGTAAAAAAAGTTCGTTCAATTCCCCATCCAACGGCTGGAGCTGTTTCCTACGCACTCCTCTTAAGTTACCTGACGGGTCATCGCAGTGAAACTCTTTTTACAACCCAATACACAAAAGCGTTGGATTGTTCATTTGAACGAGCAATAGAATTAGCCCAAGAGGCATCTCGCAAGGGATGGATTGTTTTCAAAAGGATTGGAACTGTGATAGAGGTTCAATTCCCAAGCTTGTTAACCCCGGAAGAAATGGAGTGGGTTCGTGAACAAAGTTAAACGCCTTATAAATTCATACAATAAATTCATTTCAGTGCCTTGGCGTAGTGATGCCGCCGCAGCACAACGGGTAATTTTTTGTGTTTACACTGAGAATGAAGAGCTAAGATTGCGTGCCAAAATTGATGAGTTTGAAATTGCTACCCGTCAGGCTGGCCACGACTGGGCGCTATATGATTTAACCGATACTTTTCCAGACTGGCTATCCGGCCAGAGGTATGCAAAGAGCTACTTCCAAAAACCGCATTTGCTTCCCACGCTTCTTCCTAAATATCTTGAGTATATCATTCAGGCGTTTAAAAATTTCCTGGAAGACCGGAACGTAACGGAAAATTCAGTGGTGGCAATAAAAGGGGTTGGATCGCTGTTTGGATTTTTAAAGGTCAAGGACGTTGTGGAGAAACTTGCTCCCCATGTAAATGGCAGACTGCTCGTTTTTTTTCCAGGTAGTTATGAAAATAATAATTATCGACTTCTGGATGGGTATGATGGTTGGAACTATCTGGCTGTGCCGATTACTGGGGATAAAGAACTATAATCAAAGGGCCTTAAAATGAAAAATAGAAGTATTTACCAGAAAGATCCATCCACCAGAAAACTTGTTAACGAAGGTGTTGCCAGTGTAAATGATGAAGTAACTCCAGAGGCTTTGACAGTTCTTCGCTATGAGCTTGAGACCTTTGTTTGTGACGGGCAATATGAAAACGGGATGGATCATATTCTTGAGACTTATCTGAAGAATATTGAGCAGGCTCAACAACCGGCCGTATGGATCAGCGGTTTTTATGGTTCTGGTAAATCTCATCTGGTAAAAATGCTCAGGGCATTATGGTCCGACACCCCGTTTGAGGATGGAGCCACAGCCCGTGGCATTGCCAATCTTCCCCAAAACATTACGGATCTTCTCAAAGAGCTGACCACCCAGGCCAAAAGGCATGGCGGGGTTCATGCGGTCTCTGGGACTTTGGGAGCAGGTGCAAGCGGAAGTGTTCGTCTGGCCTTGCTCCGTATTTTGTTTAAATCAGTGGGTTTACCTGAACAGTATCATCTTGCACGGTTTGTGATGTGGCTGAAAAACGAAGGGATTTATAATTCGATTAAATTTCAAGTTGAAAGTCAAGGGGGGGACTGGCAGGAGGAACTGGACAATTTCTATGTTGCTGAAGGGCTTCATGATGCTCTGGTTGAGGCAAAAAACAATTTATTTTCTTCTCCCATGTCCTGTGTTGAAACGCTGAACAACCTCTATCCCTATGTTCAAGATATCAGCAATGATGAAATGATCAAAGCGATCAGGCAGGCCCTTACCCGAGACGGTAAGTTTCCTTTGACACTTGTTGTCCTCGATGAGGTGCAGCAATATATCGGGGAAGACAGCCAAAAATCCCTCAATGTTCAGGAGGTTGTGGAGGCCTGCTGCAAGAATATAGGGGGTAAGCTTCTTTTTATTGGAACCGGCCAGACGGCAGTTACCGGAACATCAAACCTTAAGAGACTGGAAGGCCGTTTTACCATTCGGGTTGAGCTCTCTGACGCAGATGTTGAGTCTGTTGTTCGAAAGGTGATCCTTGGAAAAAAACCTGAGGCCATTTCATCGATTGATCAGGTAATGGATACAAACCTGGGTGAGATCTCCCGTCATCTCGGGAACACGAGTATTGGCCACCGGCAATCGGATATCCAGCACTTTGCCCAGGATTATCCTATTTTGCCGGTTCGTCGTCGTTTCTGGGAAAATACGCTGAGGGTTCTTGATCAGACCGGAACAGACAGTCAGCTGCGTAACCAGCTCAGTATGATTCATAAAGTAATCCAGACCAACCTTGATGATGAACTCGGTTCTGTTGTCCCCGCAGATTATCTTTACTTTGACTCTGCGGATAAGCTATTGCAGTCACGTATTATACCTCGCAAAGTTCATGAAAAAACCATGACCTGGTTTAAAGGATCTGAAGACGAAAAACTCATGGCCAGGGCTTCAGGATTGATTTTTCTGATCAACAAGCTGGCCGGCAGTAACAATGAAATCGGTATTAAGTCCAATATAGATACCATTGCAGATTTAATGGTTACCAATTTGTCAAACGGGAGCAGTGCTCTTCGCAGCAAGTTACCGGCGTTACTGGATGGATGTGAGCTTCTCATGAAGGTTGGGGAGGAGTACCGTATTCAGACGGAAGAAAGTTCAGCCTGGAATGACGAGTTTCTCAGTCAGCGAAGTGCGCTTAATAATCAGGCTCACAGGTTTGAAGCCGAGCGTGATGATCGTATTCGGCACAAGTTTGCAGGAGTTGTAAAAAAATTGTCTTTGACCCAGGGAAAATCCAAAGTCACCCGTGATCTTTATCCTGTATTTGATGCCAAACTGCCGTCTGACAGCAATAATAAAATTTATATCTGGGTCCGGGATGGTTGGAGCACGGATGAAAACTCTGTCCATGTTGATGCAACACAGGCGGGTAATGAATCGCCTACGATTTTTGTGTTTATTCCAAAACGTTCAGCCGATGATTTCCGTCATCAACTGATAGATTTTAAAGCCGCAAGTGCGACCTTAGATAAAAGGGGCATTCCCAACACGCCCGAGGGCATAGAGGCCCGTAGCTCAATGGAAACGACCAAGCAGACGGCAGAGGGAAAGATTAAGGAATTTCTTGCTGATTCGTTTTCTGGAGCCCGGATGTTCCAGGGCGGAGGCAATGAAATTATAGGTGACAACCTCCAGGCGATGGTTCTGGAAGCAGCAGGGAATGCCCTTAAGCGTCTATATCCACAATTTGACATGGCAGATCACAGTGGTTGGGATAAAGCATACGCCAAAGCAAAAAAGGGGGCTCCCGATGCATTAAAGGCTGTCGGATATGACGGAGAGCCGGTTAATAACGCTGTGTGCAAAGCTATTCTCGAAATCATAGCCAGTGGCAAAAAAGGCTGTGAGATCCGTACGAATTTTGAAGATCCACAATTTGGCTGGTCCCGGGATGCCGTTGACGGCGGGTTGCAGGTTATGCTGATAGCCGGTCTAATACGGGCACAGGATAATCTCGGCAAAGTTGTTGATCCTAAAGGGATTGAGCGTAAAGATATTGGAAAATTGTTTTTTAAAATTGAATCAGCCACTGTTACCACGGCCCAGCGGATCCAGATTCGTAAGCTGATCCAGAAAATGAACCTTCAGGCCAAACAGGGTGAAGAGTTGATGGTCATTCCCACTTTTTTGCAAAAGATGGAGCAACTGGCCGATTCAGCAGGTGGAGAGGCACCAAGACCTCCTCGCCCTGATACTGGTTTTCTTGATGAGATAAGACTCACCGCCGGGAATGAACAGCTTTTATCCATTTACAATCAGAGGGATAACCTCAAACAGGCAATGGATGCCTGGCTGGATCTTTCGTCCCGCATTGAAAAACGACATCCTTCATGGCAGACCCTAAAACGTTTGGCCGATTATGCCAGGGAAATCAAGGACGCAGAGGTGGTCGTCACCCAAATTTCCCATATTGAAGATAACAGGCGGCTTCTTGAAGAGACGGATTTGATCGCGCCCCTTGTTTTAAGTCTGGCACAGCTGCTTAGGGAAGAGATAAACAATGTGTCTCAAATGTTTGAATATCATTGGGGAAACGGTGAAAAACGTCTTAAAGATGATGATAACTGGGCTCAGCTTGATCCTGAACAACGCCATGAGCTGCGTCTTAGTCAGCAATTGACAGAGGCATCCAAGCCGACCGTCAATGTTGAATCAACAGACGATGTTTTAAATACTTTAAAATCCATCTCCCTATCGGCATTCAAGGATAGAGTTGCTGCCATGCCCTCTCGCTTTGATCAGGTCATATTAGACGCTGCAAGGATGATGGAACCGGAAATCCAGCGGGTGAAACTATCGAGTCAGACATTAAAAACCGAAGCAGATGTGGAGGCCTGGCTTGCAAAATCACGAAAGATTTTGATTGAAAAATTGAAAAACGGACCGGTGATGGTATGACACAGGATTTTAGAATGCACCCCTTAGATAAGGCCCTACGAAACAGACTTGAGTGTACCATAAAGAAAGCCCGTGACATTGCCGAAGATGCGGTCCGGGCCTCGCTGCAGCAGTTAGGTGTTGAGAGCGCTAAGCCATTGGACTATTTAAGCGAGGATGACCGCAACCTTCGCCGCAGACTTCGTGTGCATGGCCGTCAGCTGGGGGATGTCAGAAGCGCCAAAATACAAATGCAGGAGCTGGATCGACTAGTTGAAGAGGTGGCCTACGAGCACTGGCACCGCATGCTGTTTGCCCGGTTTCTGGCAGAGAACAACCTGCTCATGTATCCTGATCCGGATGATCCGGTTGCGGTCACCTTGGAAGAGTGTGAAGATCTTGCCGGGGATGAAGGTGCAAAAAATGGCTGGGAACTTGCGGCCCGTTATGCGGCCCGGATGTTGCCCCAGATTTTCAGGCCGGATTCCCCCTCCTTTGAGTTGATTCTGCCGCCGGAACATCAGCAACGCTTGGAACACCTGCTGGCAGAGCTAGAACCTGCGGTCTTCTCAGCATCTGACTCCCTGGGCTGGGTGTATCAATTCTGGCAGGCAAAGCGTAAGGACGAGGTGAACAGATCCGAGGTAAAGATAGGCGCCCGGGAACTGCCTGCCGTTACCCAGCTCTTTACCGAACCCTATATGGTCAGCTTTTTGCTGGATAATTCCCTTGGGGCATGGTGGGCAGGAAAACGGCTTACTGAAGATGACCTGAAAACTGCTGAAACCGAGGAAGCCCTTCGTCATAAAGCCTCCCTTGACGGGGTACCCCTGGCGTATCTGCGTTTTGTGCGGGACGAAAAAGGCGCATGGACTCCGGCAGCAGGCACCTTTGAAGGCTGGCCTAAAACCTTGGCTGAACTTAAGACCCTTGATCCCTGCTGTGGGTCGGGCCATTTCCTGGTGGCTGCCTTTTTGATGCTGGTGCCCATGCGCATGGAGCTGGAAGATCTGTCAGCCAGAGAGGCTGTGGATGCCGTGTTACGCGATAATCTCCATGGGCTGGAGCTGGATCAGCGTTGTGTGGAGCTGGCCGCCTTTGCCCTTGCCCTTACCGCCTGGTCTTACCCCGATGCCTGCGGTTACAGGGTTCTGCCGGAATTAAATCTTGCCTGCTCTGGGCTGTCAATTAGTGCAAAGAGGGATGAATGGTTGGCTCTTGCTGGTGGTGACAGCAACCTTCGCATAGCGTTGGATGCTCTTTTTAATCAGTTCAAGAATGCTCCTGTATTGGGTAGCCTTATTAATCCTGAAGTCAGCCTTGGTAATGAGTCGCTTTTTGAGCTTCAGTGGGAAGAAGTTGGCCCTCTACTTACGAAGGCGTTCTCTGGTGAAAAGGATAATGAAAAAACTGAAATTGGGGTTGTTGCTTTGGGTTTATTAAAGGCAGCCCAATTGCTTTCCGAGAAATATCATTGGGTTATCACAAATGTCCCTTATCGTTTATCAAACGACTTGAACGACGAAATAAGGATGTTTGCAACTAAAAAATATTTGGATGGAGTCACAGATCTTGCAACAATATTTTTACTCAGAATATTTGATTATTTATCGATCTCTGGAAATTGTTCCATAGTTATACCTCAAAACTGGTTAGTGCAGCCAACTTATAAGGAGCTTCGTAAACGTTTGCTTTCTCAGAACGGAATAAAAATTTTAGCAAGATTAGGGCCAGGGGCGTTCCAAGAGATTTCTGGTGAGGTTGTAAATGTCCTTTTGCTTTCAGTGGATAAATTTATAAGGCATGATTTTATAGCCATGGATTGTGGGCGTGATAGCACTTATGAAGAAAAAAAGAAATTGCTTATACATCATGCTTTAAATATTAAGTCTGCTTATGAACAGTTGAAAAATCCGGATAGTGTCATTTTTGTAGGAACTCAAATTAATAGCCAATGTTTTCTTTATGAGTCAGCATCATCAGTGCAAGGTATCAAGACAGGTGAAGATGATCGTTATAAAAGAAAGTTTTGGGAATTTTTTTATATCCCCGCTAAATGGGTCTGGTTACAAAGTACAACCCGAAATATAATTGAATTTGGAGGCCTAGAACATCTCCTTTATTGGGGAGATAGAGGAGATCATCTGGCTCGAAAGCAAGGTATGGCTGCTTGGAATAAGAAAGGTGTCGCTGTGAGCCAAATGTCATCTTTGCCTTGTTGTTCATATCTTGGTGGTGCATTTGATAGCAACATGACAGCGATAGTAGTGAACGATGAAAAAGACATACTACCGTTACATCAATTTGCCATAAGTGGTAATTTGTCAAAGTTAGTCAGAGAATTTGATCAATCTATGAAACCTACAAATAGTAGTTTTGAAAAGGTGTTTTTTGAGAAAGATAAATGGAAAGAGGCCGTTGAAAAAAAATATCCTAATGGCTTGGCCAAACCCTATTCTGATGATCCCACCCAATGGATTTTCCATGGTCATCCTTGCGGGTCAGTCGTCTGGGATGAAGAGAAAAAATGGACTGCCATGGGTGCCTTGCGTACCGATGAGACGGTTTTACAGGTTGCAGTAGCCCGACTGCTCGGCTATCGCTGGCCAGCAGAGTTGGATGCTGAGATGGAACTCTCCGAAGAGGCCCGGGAATGGGTGGGCAAATGCGATGAGCTCTTGAATCACGCCGATGAAGACGGCATTGTCTGCATCCCTTCGGTGCGGGGGGAGATGAAGGCGGAAGACCGTCTGGAAAACCTTCTGGCTGCCGCCTATGGAGCCGACTGGTCAGGAAGTCTAAAATCGGAAATTCTGGCCAATGTCAATCATGCAGGAAAATCCATGGAAACCTGGCTCCGGGATAAATTCTTTGCCCAGCATTGTAAAATCTTTAAACACCGACCGTTCGTCTGGCAGGTCTGGGACGGGCTCAATGATGGGTTTGCCGCATTGGTCAATTATCACAGGCTGGATGCCAAACTCCTGGAAATCCTAATCTACACCTATCTTGGCGACTGGATCTCCCTTCAAAAGCACGACCTTGATAACAATGTTGACGGGGCTGAAGAAAAACTGGCGGCCGCTGAAAACCTGAAGAAGAAACTGGAACTGATACTTGAAGGCGAGGCGCCCCATGATATCTTTGTGCGCTGGAAGCCGGTCGATAAACAGCCCATTGGCTGGAAGCCGGATCTCAACGACGGTGTGCGCCTCAACATCCGGCCTTTTATGGCTGTTGAGGATGTAAAGAAAAAGGGTGCCGGTGTCCTGCGGGACAAGCCCAACATTAAATGGGACAAAGATCGCGGCAAAGATGTGCCGTCAGCCCCATGGTATAAGCTCGGCCTGGAATATGGCGGTAAAGAGGGCGATCGCATCAATGACCATCATCTGACCCTGGCGGAGAAAAGGCAGACCGGGGAGGAGAGCAAATGAATACAAAAAATCCCATAGATAGATTGACCATCAAGGGGTATAAATCGATTCAAAGGCTTGAAGGTTTTGCCTTGGCAGATCTGAATGTTCTTATTGGTTCCAATGGTGCCGGGAAAAGCAATTTTGTCTCTTATTTTAGGATGTTGGGCGAACTGGTTGAGTCTCGTCTGCAGAACTGGACAACCCATCAAGGTTCTGCAGACCGAATTCTTACCTTTGGAGTTAAGACAACCCACAGGTTTGAATCCTTTATTAAGTTCGGACTGAACGGCTATAAGTTTGAACTTGAGCCCACGGTTGATGGCGGTTTTTCATTTGCCAGTGAGCAGCTTTTTTTTAATGGTCCTTATTTTGGACCCAAATGGATTTCCCTTGGCTCTGGTCACAGGGAGGCCAAGCTCATGGAGACGTATAAAACTGCATCCAAAGGTACTGAGGCAGATTATTGCTATACTTCCATTGCCGGCTGGAAAGTTTATCACTTTCACGACACCAGCGATACTGCCGGTGTAAAAAGGCTGTGCTCGTTGCATGACAATGCCTATCTACGTTCGGATGCTTCCAATCTGGCCGCATTCCTCTTTCGCCTGGCCCAAGAAGAACAGGACACCTTTCAGCAGATTCGTAACGTCGTGCAGCTGGCAATTCCTTTTTTTGATGATTTTATTCTTAAGCCGCAAAAGCTTCCCACGGAAGAAGAACAGATAAGGTTGCTTTGGAAACAGAAGGGTAGCGATTATCCTTTCTGGCCAAGTCAGCTGTCGGATGGTTCGGTTCGCTTTATCTGTCTGGCAACGGCTCTGCTGCAGCCGGAATCGCCTTCAACCATCATTATCGATGAACCGGAGCTGGGGTTACATCCCTATGCTATTGCGCTCCTTGGTTCACTATTGCGTTCGGCATCCAAGCGAATGCAGGTGATTGTTTCCACCCAGTCTGTGCCCTTGGTCAATGAATTCTCCATCGATGATTTGGTTATTGTGGAACGTGAACAGGGTGGGTCTATTTTCAAGCGTTATGATGCGAAGGATTTTAAAGGCTGGCTTGAGGAATATTCCCTAGGCGAACTCTGGGAAAAGAATATTTTAGGCGGGAGGCCGGGCCGATGATCCGGGTACATGTTATCTGTGAGGGCCACACGGAAGAGATGTTTGTCAACGAATTGTTGGTGGCGCCATTTTCTTTCAAAGGGATTTCGCTCCTTCCTGCAAAAATAGGCAGGCCCGGGCATAAAGGCGGAAATGTCAATTACCAACGTCTGCTGGTGGACATCCGGCAACGCCTGCTGAATGATACCAGTTGCTATTGTACAACCTTGCTGGACTATTATGGCCTGCCAACGGCTTTTCCGGGAAAAACGGAGGTTGAAAGCTGTTTAGACAGCAAAGAAAAATTTCGACGGGTTGTCGAATCCCTCACCGGAGAGGTGACAAAGGCCCTTGGACAAGATGCGGGACGCAGATTTATTCCCTATATTCAAATGTACGAATTCGAGGCCCTGCTGTTCAGTCAACCCCGGGTTCTTGCAGAGACTCTTCAACAGTCTGGTCTGGCTGAATCATTTGCACAAATTCGACAGCAGTTTGCCACCCCGGAGGAAATTAACGACAGCCCTCAGACTGCTCCAGGCAAACGAATCGAGAAACTATACCCTGCCTATGACAAACCTGTTCATCCCTTGCTGGCGGCAAGAGATATAGGGCTTGAAACAATTTGTCGAGAATGTCATTTGTTCAGTGACTGGCTCAAGAGACTTGAAACATTGGCAAATGATCAGCCTATCCATAGACCCGGAGGGCAGGTATAATGGCATTTGTCATTGATAGATTAATAAATGCCATCACCGATGCCCGAGTGCATAATCCGGATGTACAGGCAGCCCCTGCCTGCATTTTATGGCCGGACAGGGACAGGCAATGGGCGGCTGTCATGCCGCGCATTCAGAACGAATTAAAGGAGCTGTGCATCTTGGGGGAGTACGATCCTGAACACCTTACCGGTCCTGCGATCTGGCTGCGCTGCCTTATTGCAGACAGGATTACAGAACTTGAACTGCCCCATGGAAAAACGCCAATTTTATACCTTCCCGGCGTGAGCCGCCAGGATTTAAGAGCCGTTGAAAACTGTCCTGATCATTTAAAACCCCTTGCAGAACTGCAATACCGGGGTGTTCTATGGTCCCAGGTGAATGCCAAAGACTGGACTATCTTTGCCTTTTTGAAATCTGATCAGGGTGGGCTTGGGCTGGATGTTGCCCAGGATAAAACCGCCAGGAATGCCATGCAGCTTGCCCTTTATAAATTCCTGGACGAGGAGGTGGCGCTGCTCAAGGGCAAACGACTGGATAAAGATTATTTCAATACCCTGTTGACCGGCGGAGATCCGATTCGGGATCTCCTGCAATGGTTTGACCAGGAATCTGCGTTTAAGCGTTCCCGTGGGGACAATGAATGGAACGCCTTTGTTGAGGTCTGTGAATCCCAACTGGCATTTAACCCCGGGCGAGACGGTGTTCTGACCGGTGCTTCCAAACTGGCCGAACATATCGGCCCCTGGAAAGCGGTCTGGGAACGGTTTTGTGAAGCACCCAATCGCTATCAAAATATTCCAGAGCAGATACGCAAGGGTAAGATGCCTGAGGTAGAGTTGTTTTCCGATGAACAAACCCATGGCGGCTGGCCCCAGTGGAATGAGGAGTGTGAAAATTCCTTGCGCATGGATCTACTGGATCTGGCAAAATACCCTTCCCATGAAGCGGGCAATAAAATTCTGGAAATCGTTAAAGTTCATCGGAATCGTAAAGATCTGGTGTGGGCGGAACTTGGACTCTCACCGTTGGCCCTTGCAGGGGAACATCTGGTAACGCTTGCACAGGTCACCTCAAATAATCTTTCTGCGGGAACCGCTAGGGAAATGGCAGAAGGATACATAAGCTGGGGATGGAAGGCGGACAATGTTGTGCTGAAGGCCCTTGCCTGTGTTGAGCGTGCAGAAGATTTTGATGCCGTGTCAGCAGCCGTTCGCTCGATCTATCTGCCATGGATGGAAGAATCAGCACGTCACCTGCAGCAGGTTGTCAGTGTGGATGGATATCCGGGAAAAAGAGGCAACAAGAATCCTTCTGTTCAAAAGTCAGCTGGAGAATGCATTCTATTCATAGACGGTTTACGTTTTGATGCGGCACAAAGATTGTCCGGTTTATTAAAAGGTTCAGGAATGCAGGTTGATGTAACGCCGGGTTGGGCTGCTTTACCGAGTGTAACCGCAACCGGTAAGCCTGCCGTCTCTCCTGTCCGTCATCTAATCAAAGGAGAACCGGCAAATGGTGATTTTGAACCGGTTGTGGCCAAGACCGAGCAATCGCTCAAGGGCGGCTACCATCTTAAAAAGCTTTTAACTGAAAACGGATGGATCATCCTTGATAAAAATGAAACCGGTGATTCAGCGGGCAGTGCATGGTGTGAGTTCGGGGATATTGACCATGAAGGGCATGATCGTGGCTGGAAGCTTGCCAGACACCTTGATCCTATACTGAAAGAGATTAAAGAACGTATTGAGTCTCTTATAGCGGCCGGATGGAAAAGGGTTCGGGTTGTGACAGACCACGGGTGGCTCTTGATGCCTGGAGGGTTACCAAAAACTGATCTTCCAAGTGTCCTGGCAGAAACTAAATGGGGACGCTGTGCAGCGATAAAGCCAGGGGCAAATTTTGATGGGGATCTTTATCCGTGGTATTGGAATCCCGATCAATACTTTGCTCTTGCCAATGGAATCAGCTGTTACAAAAAAGGCCGGGAATATGCCCATGGTGGATTGAGCCTCCAGGAGTGCCTGACTATGGAACTGGTTATTCAGAGTGATAACACGAACCATTCCAGGGCCTGTGTTGCTATCACCGATATCAAATGGAAAGGCTTGCGGTGTAATGTCGCCGTGGACGGTGATTGCTCCGATTTAACGGTTGATATTCGTACCCAGGCAGGCAATTTATCATCAAGTATTGTGATGAATCCTAAACCCATCAAAGAGAACGGAACCGGTTCTGTTATTGTTGAAGATGAAGATTTGGACGGCAGTGATGCCTTCATTGTCCTGTTAAATGAGCAGGGACAGCTGGTCGCTCAAACGTCCATAAAAATAGGTGGATAGGCAATAAACATGATTGAAATGGATCATATTGACAGGCTGGCGGCCTCCTCTTTTGATGGATTCCTTGTAAGAAAAGATCTGGTAAGAACATTTAGCCGGCAATTTCCGGTTCCCACCTATGTGGTTGAGTTTTTATTGGGTCGTTATTGTGCAAGCACTGAACCGGAGGAGATCGAGGAAGGTCTTGAGATTGTCCAAAGACAATTGAAATCCCGAACAGTAAAGGCTGGTGAAGAGGAACTCTTTAAGGCGCGTGCCCGTGAAAACGGTATAGTAAAGGTTATCGAGTTGATCACTGCACGCCTTGATGCCAAAACAGACTCCTACCTGGCAACATTGCCCAGTCTGCAACTTCGGGATGTGAGGATTAGCCCGGAATTGGTGAATGAACATGAAAGGATGCTTACGGGTGGTTTTTATGCTGAAATTTCTTTAGCCTATGATGCAGCAATTGCCCAGGAACAAAATGGACGTCCTTTTGGTGTTGAAAGTCTTCGTGAAATACAGCTTTCAAAGCGGGATGTACTCACCACACTTGAGGAGGCACGTAAACAATTTTCAACTGATGAATGGAAAGAGTTCCTCCTTAGAAGCATCGGAATAAATTCTGAAAGTTTATCCGAACGGGCAAAAAACGCACTTTTTCTTCGTATGGTTCCCTTTGTGGAACGAAACTACAACATTGCGGAGCTGGGGCCTCGTGGAACAGGAAAAAGTCATCTTTTTCAACAGGTGTCACCCTATGCACATCTGATTTCCGGCGGCAAGGCCACAGTGGCCCGGATGTTTGTAAACAATTCTTCAGGTCAACGGGGACTTGTATGTCAATATGACGTGGTCTGCTTTGATGAAGTTTCAGGCGTTTCCTTTGACCAGAAGGATGGCGTGAACATCATGAAGGGATATATGGAATCCGGGGAGTTCAGCCGGGGTAAGGAAAGTATCCGTGCAGACGGAAGTATTGTGCTGGTTGGTAATTTTGATGTGGATGTTGAGCACCAGCAGAGAATCGGCCATCTGTTTGGATCCATGCCGCCTGAAATGCGTGATGATACGGCTTTTATGGATCGTATCCATGCTTATTTGCCGGGATGGGATGTCCCGAAAATCAGCCAGGAACTTTTGACAGATCACTTTGGCCTGGTAAGTGATTTCTGGTCTGAATGTATGAGCCAGCTGCGCCGTCAAAGTAGAATTTTTGTTCTGCAGAACAGGGTCCATTTTGGGGGAGCCTTGAGCGGCAGGGATACAAATGCGGTGAATAAAACCATCAGCGGCCTATTGAAGCTTCTTTATCCGGATAGTTCAGAGCATGTTCCTGAAGATGATCTGGAATGGGCCGTCCGGATTGCATTGGAGGCCCGCAGACGGGTTAAAGAGCAGCAAAAAAGAATAGGAGCTGCCGAGTTTCGTAATACTCAATTCAGCTATGCAATCGGTGAAGACGGAGTTGAAAAATTCGTCGCAACACCGGAATTGCAAAGCGATAACAGTATTGGAGGAGATCCGCTGGAACCAGGTCAGATTTGGAGTATCAGCCCGGGTGGAATGGGTGAACATGCCGGGCTTTATCGCATTGAGGTCAATGAAGGTCCAGGGGCTGGTGTTAAGATTCTCAACAAACCTGTTTCCCCGGCATTCAGGGAAAGTGTTGGGTATGCTGAACAGAACCTATACGCAAGAGCCATGCAGCTGGTCGGGGATAAAGATCCACGTCACCATGAATTCACCATTCAGCTTCGTGCTTTTGATGCCGGAAAATCCGGGGGCAAGCTTGGCGTTGCTTCCTTGATAGCACTATGCACGTCTCTTCTAAAAAAGAGTGCTCGTGGAGGATTAATAATAGTGGGTGAGATCAATCTGGGTGGATCAATCGAGACGGTTCCTAGTGCAGTGACTATAGCAGAAATTGCGGTTGAAAAAGGAGCCAGCGCTTTGCTTATGCCTGTCTCTTGCCGCCGTCAGCTTTTTGAGCTTTCCGATGATATGGCAACGAAAATCGATATCCAGTTTTATTCAGATGCGCGTGATGCATTGTTAAAAGCAATTGTGGAGTAACAGTGAATATTGTGTTGGCCCTATATTTTCTGGAAACAATGTAAATAGTTTGGCTTTAATAAGAGATAATCTTTATAACTCACGTTTCGCTTGTTTAAATACGAGTTTCACAAATTAAAAAATAGCCGAAAACCTGCATAAATCAAAGAAAATATACCATAAATACCTTTTTTGAGTCAATAACTACCCCTGTAGTGGTGCGTGAAGGCACCTTAACTGCTTGAAATGAAATTAGATTTCACCTTCTTTAATATGTATAATGATTTCAAACACATAGAGAAGGTGGTGAATCGTGACAGCAGTAGTCAAATCCGTTACAACACAGCCAGTTGGCTTTGCGCCTATTTTGCAACATTTTTTTTAACGGTGTGGGATTGCCAAAATTATTGATGACAGCATTGATCTTGTTCCACGTAGAAAGGTCCTTACACATGGTCAAGCTTCTGTAGCAATGGTTACAGGTATTCTTTTTCAAGTATTGCAGCTTTACAGAATTTGTAAATTTGCAACGGGAACTACAGTTCTGGATGTGATTTTACCCAATATTGCTCCGAAAGAATACTTTGACGATCGTTTGGCAGACACCCTTGACGCTATCTTTGATTATGGCATCGGCAATTTGGAGATGCTTATCACCCAGCACATGATTAAAGACTTTAATATTAAAAATGATATCTGCCACAATGATACAACCAGTGCCTCTACCTATGGCAACTGTAACAATAATCGAACTGCAGAAAGTATTGAAATCACATTTGGTTACAGCAAAAAACATCGACAGGACTTAAAACAACTGGTCTGGTCCCTGTCTGTAAGTTCTGACAGTGGTTTCCCCCTTTTCCAGAAAGCCTATAGCGGTAACACAGCAGATGTTGATACTTATGTTCAGCAATGGCAAAATCATCATTGATTTATTGGGCGACCAAGATTTTTTATATGTGGCAGATTCAAAACTCATTACCAAAGAGAATATGGCAGCAATCCACGATGGCGATGGTTTTTTCATTGCCCCAGCACCTATGTACCAATCATATAAAACAGTGTTGCATAACGCCCTTGAAAATCATGATCGTGAAGAACTGATTGCCTACAGACCAGTTCAATCGAGGATTTGAGGCTCCCGTTGAGATAGAGTACAACGAAAAAACGTACGACTTCCGAATGATCATTTTATACGATCAAAAAGTTGCTGCCAGAAAACGAAATACCCTGCATAACCGGGTTGCCAAAACATTATTAATGTTTGAAGAGGTCGAGGGCAAGCTTAACAAGTACACATTAAAGACAAAGATAGCCATTGAAAAGCGTTGTGGTGCTATTTTAAAAAAATATCAGACCGGCGATTTTTTACAGTATAAAATTAACAACAATCCCGTTACCACCTACAAGAACAAGGGGAAAGGCAGACCTACAAAAGGAAAAACACCCGAACAGATCGCTGTTGTAAAAGACAACTTTAGCATCAGTCTCGATTTTAACCAGATTGAATTTGAAGAAGAATTGGCTCGATGTGGTTTTTACCCTTTAATCACCAACAAGACGAAGGAGACCTTGTCTATTGAAGAAGCGATGCTGGCGCACAAAAATCAATACAAATGTGAGCACATAAATCGAAGGGCTAAAAGTTCTCTCAAGGTTGAACCTATTTATTTGCAAACCCCTGAACGGATTGAATCTATGTTGTTTCTATTCAAAATAGCCCTTCAGTTAATTGTACTGATTGAACGAACTGCCAGAGCTAATATCAAGAAAGAAGATAAGGGCCTGGACAATTTCATGCCGAATAAAAAGTATGTTCGAAACCCAAGTATAGAATATATGCTGGCAGAATTTCAGTTTGTTGTCAGGGGGAAAGTCCCCATGCCTGGAGGAGAGGTACCAGGGTTTGTATCAGAGTTGAATCCGTTGCAAAAAAACATTTTGAAAATTTTGGAGATCCTCGTGGAATGTTACACCTATGAGCACCTGTTCAACACTGGTTGACAGGATATAATCCGACAATAATATTGACTAAAGCCTCCCTTCTGAGTATTGAAAGGGAACAAATAATTTTTTCCAATTTTCAAAGAGCGAAACGTGAGTTCTAATAAATTTTACAAATATTAGATAGCCGTTAGCCGTTAGCCATTAGTGATTAGCTGATAGCTAAAAGCTAATGGCTAACAGCTAACAGCTAACAGCTAACAGCTGTTTCTAATAAACCCACTTGACAGGTTGTTCTGTCACAACGAAGCATGAAACTTGAATTAGGACTGAACTTTGTTTCTTGTTTCAAGTTTCTTGAATGGTACAGGGTGGCACTATTTTCATTTCTCCCTTTGGTTTTGAACGTTCCAGTCAGGAG